>Ga0105049_10001979_pt1 | contig 24268 bp, 28 predicted proteins | sample MAT06_FD_78087 | JGI IMG/M metagenome (GOLD analysis project Ga0105049, IMG submission 78087) | Freshwater microbial communities from Lake Fryxell liftoff mats and glacier meltwater in Antarctica - MAT-06 | ecosystem: Environmental > Aquatic > Freshwater > Ice > Liftoff microbial mat | place...
CACTGCGTTGATTGTTGGCGATGATCTGGTTACCCAGCGCGCGGTGCGGGATGCGCTCAGCGATGCCGGTTGCGTTCACACCGACATGACGTCGCTCGAAGCAGCGGCCGCCGCCGATCCCGATGTGGTCGTGATCGATCTCGCGATGACCGACCCGGGCTCGCTCGCGCGGGTCGCGGAAGCCAAGCCCGCACTCGCGATCGTCGTGCTGTGCGACATCCTCGAGCTCGAGTTCGAGGATGTCGCGGTCGAATGCACGCTCAAGCCGGTGCGGCGTGGCGAGCTGGTGCACCGGGTTCGCCGGGCGCTGCGCGGACGCGCCGAGTACCTGCTGAACAGCGAACGCGAGCGCAAGAAGTCTGACGCGATCGTCGCGCTCCAGCGCGAGAAGCACGAGCTCGAGCGGCTGGTCTGCGTCGATTCGCTGACCGGCATCGCCAACCGTCGCCACGGCCTCGCGCTCCTCGATGCGGAGTGGCGGCGATCGACGCGCGAGCAGGCCCCGCTCGGTGTGGTGATGATCGATCTCGACTGCTTCCACGCCTACAACGAGCACTACGGGCACCTCGGCGGTGACGCATGCCTGCAACAGGTCGCCGATGCGATGGTGCGTTGTCTGCGCCGGCCCTCGGACTATCTGCTGCGTTATGGTGGCGAGGAGTTCACCGCGGTGCTGCCGAACACCGACGCGGCCGGGGCGAAGCTGGTCGCGGATCGGCTGCGAATCTCGGTCGAGGCGCTCGGCATTCCGCACGCCGGCTCCGTGTGCTCGCAGGTGGTGACGATCACCGCCGGCTTCGGCTCGCTGTGCCCCACGCCCGAGACCACCGTCGATCGGTTGATCGCCGTCGCGGATGCCGCGCTGCTGCGCGCGAAGGCCCTCGGCCGCAATCGGATCGAAGGCGAGGCCCCGATCGTGCGGTCGTGCCGGATGCCGGCGCTGCTGTGGGAGCGGTTTCCGCCGGTGTTCGCCGATCCATGGTTCGCGGATCGAATCCCGGCGTTCCTCGCCGAGGCGCTGACCGACGTCGAGCACATCCGCGCGGCGATCGATCAGGATCGCGGCCACGCCCTCGTGCTCGCCCACGAGCTTCACGTCTCCGCGCGCACGCTCGACCTCGCTGCGATCCTGCGGCTGATCGGCGATCTCGAGCGTGCCCTTGCCGGTCCACAGACCGACGCGGCTCGCGATGCTGCCGACGAGCTCGTCCAGTACATCACCCACGTTCAGGTGATCTACCGGCGCACCACCGACACCGCCCGAACCGCGCTGCCGATCGCCCAGTCGGGCTGATCCACGCACCGAGCTCGCAGCAGCTCTGATCGCGGACGAGTGTTCGCCCGCGACCGTCGACCTCAGCCCACCAGGCCTCGACGGGCTGTCAATCGCACGCACGCTCCGCGAGCACGACCCCCGAGCTGCAGTGAGCGCGACAAAATATGCGCAGCGAGGCGAGCAGGTCCGCGGTGGGCGTGGGGGGTTACGGGCACGAAGGCGACCGCGAGCGCACGCACATCGCGGGCTTCGACCGGCACCTGGAAGCCGGCCAAGGGAATCGATCCCGAGCGGAGCCGCTCGCACGGGCGTGCGCTGCAGCGCGCAGCGCGAGAGCCGGTCACACGGATCCAAGCAGTTGCGGCTTGGCGCGTCGAATGCACTACCGCGCGCTCATGTCCCTCCTCAAGAAGCTTGCCGTTGCCTCTGCTGCCACCGTCGTCCTCGGGCTGATCGCCAAGAAGATGTCGTCGCCGTCGAAGGCCGCGAAGTCCGCGCCAAACGGCGAGACCAAGGCCAAGTCGAAGACGGCCTCGAAGACGCGCAAGCGCTCGTCTGCGAAGACGCCGGAAACCGCGAAGCGCGCCTGAGTCCGTCGATGGCCGAGGCACCTGTCCCCCTCTCGAGACTGCGGATCGAGATCGCCCCCCGCTCGGTCCTTCTCGTGCTCGGCGTGGTCGCCGCGATCTGGTTGATCGGTCAGCTGACCGCGGTCTTCACCGTGGTGATCGTCGCGTTGATCATGGTCGGCACGTTCGACCCGCTGGTCGCGTGGCTCGAGGGGCGGGGCCTCAAGCGGGGTCGCGCGCTGGTGCTGGTGTTCTCGGTCGCCTCGCTCGCACTGGTCGGCGTCGTGGTGCTGATGGTGCCACCGCTGGTCTCGCAGCTACTCGACGTGGTGTCGAACGCGCCGCGCACCCGCGAGAACGTCCTCGAGTCGCTGGCGAAATACGACTGGGCGAAGTCGCTGTCGCAGGCGATCAAGGATCTCCCGCTCGAAGGGGCCGGTGCCAAGGTCGGCGCCTGGGCGATCTCGTCCTCGACGGACCTGCTCGCGGTCATCGGCTACGGCATCTCGACGCTGTTCCTCGCGATCTACATGCTCGCGGATCCGGCGCGGACCAAGGGGTTGCTGTTCTCGCTCATCTCGCGCCATCACCACATCAAGCTCGCGCGCATCCTGATCGAGCTCAAGGTGATCGTCGGCGGCTACATGCGTGGCCAGCTGATCACCTCGCTCGCGATCTCGGTGTTCGTGTTCGCGCTGCTCACCATTCTCGGCGCCGAGAACGCGCTCGCGATCGCCTTGTTCGCGGGCCTCACCGACATCATTCCGTTCGTCGGCGGCTACATCGCGAGCACGCCAGTGATCCTTGCGGTGACGCCGCAGGGCACGACCACCACCGTCGTCGTCCTCGTCCTGATGGTCCTCTATCAGGAGTTCGAGAGTCGGCTCCTGGTTCCTCGTGTCTATGGTCGCGTGCTGCGGTTGCCACCCGCGATCGTGGTCGTCGCCTTGCTGGTCGGCGGCACGCTCGCGGGCATGCTCGGTGCGCTGCTCGCGCTGCCGATCGCCGCCGGTCTCCAGATGGTGATCCGCGAGCTCCGCCTCGACCTCCCCGGCGCGGCCGCACACGATGACACCGTGAAGGACCTCGACGACAAGGCGACCGCCGTCTACGAGCACCTCTCCAAGGATGTCCCCGCCACCGAGGCGGCGCAGATCGCCGACAACCTCGCGACCATGGTCAAGCAGACCGAGGCGGATGCCCTGGCCGAGAAGGCCGAAGCGATGGCCGAGAAGGCCGAAGCGATGGCCGAGAAGGCCGAAGCGATGGCCGAGAAGGCCGAGAAGGCCGAAGCGATGGCCGAGGCTGGCGCGCCGCTCAAGGTTCGCGAGGCTTAGGGCGTCAGCTTGTCGGCGACGCGCTCGCGCTTCGCGGGCGACATCAGCTTGAGCGTCAGGATGAACCCGGAGAGCGCGAAGCAGACGACGTTCGGCACGACGATCGGCCAGGTCCCCATCACCACGCCGTAGACGATCCACACGGCGAATCCGATCGTGCTCAGGAGCCACATCGGGGTCGACAGGCCGTCGACCTCACGGGTCTTCAGGATCTTTCCGGTCTGCGCGAGGAAGCTCGCGATCGTGAGCGCCGCTGCGGCCAGGCCGATGGCGAGAAGCATGTTCGGTCACCTAGCACACCGCGTGCCCGGCATACTCGCGCCATGAAGCAGCATGCGCCCGCGGCGCAACGCAACCGAGAGCCGATCCGCGAGGTGCTCGCACGCGTGGTGCCCGCGACCGGGACCTGCCTCGAGATCGCGTCGGGGAGTGGCGAGCACGCGGTGGCCTTCGCGACGGCGTTTCCGGCGCTGCGCTGGCAACCGAGTGATCCGGATCCGGTGTCGCGCGCGAGTATCTCCGCGTGGCGCGCCGCGGCCGCGTTACCGAACCTCGCCGAGCCTCTCGCGCTCGAGGTCACCGCGCCGTGGCCGATCGATCACGCGGATGCGATCGCGTGCATCAACATGGTCCATATCTCGCCGTGGGAGGCGTCGCTGGCGCTGTTCGAGGGCGCTGCGCGGCTGCTCGCACCGGGAGCCCTGCTCTACCTCTACGGGCCCTACAAGTTCGGCGGTCAGTTCACGGCGCCGTCGAACGAAGCCTTCGATCAGTCACTGCGCAGGCGCGATGCGCGCTGGGGCCTCCGCGATGTCGCCGAGCTGACCGCGGCGGCGAAGGGCTTCACGCTGGCCGAGATGGTCGCAATGCCGGCGAACAACCACTCGCTGATCTTCCGTCGGGGCTCAGTCCGCGAAGCTGATCGGCGTACCTGAGTGCGCGGAGAGCTCGACGCCGTTGTCGAGCCGCCGCAGCACCAGCACGAGACCGGGGAAGCGCCGCGAGATCTCCGTCTTGCGCGCCTTGTACGCCGCGCCCGGAACCACGCGCCTGGTGACCAGCCCGAAGACGAGGATCACGGCGGCAAGGATCATGATCGGCAAGCTCCACGCGAGCCCACCGGTGACGAGGCCGCCGATGCCGAGCAAGGTCAGGCCAGCGCCGACCAGGCCGCCGATCAGCTCGCGGCGATATCCACCGCCGAGCTCCGCGCGCAGGACCGGCACGATGTCGCGATCCCAGTCGTAATCGAGCTCTGAAACGTCGACCAGGTAGTTGCCGGCGGGCAGCTCCATCGTGCTCTCCGCGTTCGCCGGAACACCCGCGCGCTCCATGCCCGCGGCGATCAACGTGCCGCTCGGAACGCGGAGCAACACGTCCTTCTGGGTGGTCGAGATCCGCGGGCGCAGCGCCTCCGGTAGCTCCTCGTCGACGAACACGCGGTACTCGAGGAGGCCGTCGCTCGACGTGCTCATCGCGAGCAACGAGCCGGCCTTCGCCGCGCGCGCGATCTCCGCCTCGCCGTCGACCTTGGTCACGAACGACAGATCGTAGAAGACGTGTTGCACAACATCCGTCCCCGACTCCAGATCCGCGTGCATCTCGCGCGCGATTGTAGCGCGGGACGTGGCGGCCAGGTTCGCAGTCTGGACGAGGTGCTCGCGCTCGACGGCATCGGCGCGGCCACGCTCGCGCAGCTCCGCCCGTCCGTCGTGCTCGCGCCACCTAACCCGAAGCAGCGCTGACGGCAGCGCGCACCTCGTCGACCGACTTCCCCTTCCAGAACTTGCCATGATTCGCGGCCGTGGTCAGCGTGCGCGCTTCCATCCGATCGCAGCACACGATGCCGTTCAGGTGATCGACCTCGTGCTGCAGGATGCGCGCGTACCAGCCGGTCGCGAGCTTGACGACGCGCTGACCATGCTCGTCGAGCGCCTCGACGCGAACCTTGCGCGCCCGCGGCACCACCATGCTGTACCCGGCGAAGCTCAGGCAGCCCTCGAACGCCGCGATCAGGTCCTCGCTGCGCACGGTGAGCACCGGATTGACGAGCACGTGAAACGGCACCGCGGCACGCTCGAGCGAGCTCAACTCCTCGGCGGTCAGCTTCCCGTGATACGCGGCCACGTCCTCGATCATGACGAGCCGGAGCCCCTCCCCGATCTGGGGGGCCGCTAGGCCGACGCCCGGCGCCGCACGCATGGTCTCGCGCATGTCGGTGATCAGCTTCTGGATCCGGTCCGTTGCGAGCTCTTCCGGAGCGAGCTCGCGTGCCTGCTGGCGCAGCACGGGCGCGCCGACCTGGACGATCTCGAGCAGGGACTTCTTGGCCATCTCCGCCGAGCGTCGCATGATGTGCGGGTGAGCGAGCTCCCTCCCTGCGGCATCTACCGTACGCGCAAGGCGATCAAGACCGTCGAAGCCGGACGCCTGGTTTACTTCCACAATCACGGCGATCCGGGCCCCGGCATCTATCTGCCCGAGGCGTGGTCGCATAACCGCGCGCGGTTCTCCGCCAACGGCACCACCGTCCCCGACGACTTCGATCCCAGGTCGCTCCAGTCGCTCAAGTCCGAAGGGCTGTATCGCGTGACCTCGTCGTTCCACTGCTGCGCCAAGAAGTGCACCAAGTTCGAGACCGACACGCTGGTCCAGCTCGGCTACAATGGCACCGGTCAGGCGCTCGTGTTCCTGCCGGAGATCGGCGGCCGCGGCATGAACCTGCCCGAGCGCGGCTCGATCGTCGACGAGGATCAGCTCAACAACCTGACCGTGCTCAAGGTCGTGCAGAGCACGGATCAGACGCCGGAGATCACGATGCCACGCGGCCTGATCGTTCACTGATCCGCTCGTGCTCCGCGCTTCATCGCAGGTCCTCTCCTGACGGGTGCAGCACGCAGCCGCCGATCACCTCACCGTTCCACTTCGCGAGCATCGCCTGCTTGAACTCGGTGATCGGGAAGTGATGAGAGACATACGGCTGGAGCTTGCCCTCCTCGGCCCACGCGAGGATCTGCGCGAGCCGCGTCGCACGCAGCGTCGGATCGTTGATCGCGGAGATCACGGCGGGACAGCCAAGCACGTCGAGCCCCTTCATCATGATCAGGTTGGTCGGTAGCTGGTTCGCATTCGGCGCGCCGCGCTGGCCCTTGCCGCGGGACACGAAGGGCGTCGACGCCCAGCCGACGATCAGGAAACGCGCACCGAACCGCACGCAGCGCAGGCTCTCGACCGAGATGTCGCCGCCGACGCCGTCGTACACCACGTCGACGCCGTGCCCACCGGTGAGGGCTTTGACCTCGTCGCGAAACTGCGTGCTGTCGACGACGTGATCGGCACCCTGCGCCTTGACGAGCTCGAGCTTCGCCGGCGAGCGCCCGGTGGCGATCACGCGGGCACCGACGAGCTTCGCGAGATGCACCGCGGCGAGCCCGGTCGAGCCGGCGGCACCATGGATCAACACCGTCTCGCCGGGCTGCAGGCGGCCCCGCGCGATCAGGCAGTGATACGCGGTCTCGTAGTTACCCAGCAGATTGCACGCCTGATCGAACGACAGCGCGCCGGGGATCCGATGCACCGCCGTGGCGGGCACCACCGCATACGTCGCGAAGCCACCGGCCGACTGGTAATCACCGAGGGAGCGCGGGCCGGCGACCAACGGATCGACCATCACCCGCATGCCGACCGCGAGCCCGGCGTCGGCACCGGTCTTCGCGATCGTGCCCGCATACTCGAGGCCCGGCGTGTACGGCGGCTTCGGAGGGTGCTGGTACTGCCCGCTGGTCATGATCAGATCGACCCAGCCGACCGCCGCGCTCGCGACCTGAATGACAACCTCGTGCGGCGCGGGCTCGGGCATCGACTGAGGCTCGAGCACCGCGTGCTGCTCGATCGCCTCGAGCGGCGTTTCACCGAGCTCCCTGATCACCACGCGCTGGCCGGACATGGCGCATCGTAGCCGCAAATTTTCGACGATTCCTGGCGCGAGGTTTGGTAATCGCGCACGCAATCGAACGCCGAGAGAAGCGCGCTCTCCGACGAGAAACGCACGTCGCGAAGACTTCGTGTGAGTCAACGTGCCGAACACAAACCAGAGATCGCCCAATGTCGCGACGACGACAGGATCGCTACAACGGGCGCCATGGCTCACCGAATCACGCGCGCGTCACTGCTGTGCTCGGTCGTTCTCGTAGCCGCTTCGTCCTCGAGCGAGGCCGCTACGTACACGTTCACACCAACGGCAGACACTGACGTCCTCTCGGACCTGCCGACCACCAATCACGCGATTGTGACCCGCCTGATCGCCGACGGCGCCCCAGCCGCGCGGCACGTGTTGCTCAAGTTCGCGGTCAGCGGCCTCTCGGGCACCATGTCCTCCGCGAGGCTGCGCGTGTTCGTCAGTGATCCGAGCAGTGACGGCCCGGCCGCGTTCAAGACCGCAACAACGTGGAGCGAGACCACGGTCAACTGGAACACCCGTCCAGCGATCAGCGGTGGTGCGCTCGCCGATGTCGGATCGATCGCGTCGGGCACGTGGATCGAATACAACGTCGCCTCGGCGATCGCCGCAGACGGCACCTACAGCTTCGCGCTGGTCAGCACCTCGGGCGACGGTGCGACGTTCCAGTCGCGCGAGACCTCGAGCAAGCCGCAGCTCGTGATCACGACGACGACCACGACACCGCCAGTCGATCCTCCTACCAATCCACCGACCACCTCCGTCGACGTCACGCTACGGCCGCGCGCGGGCTACACCGGCACGCAGCGCGTGAACTTCGCGGTGCCACTCGCCAAGGGCGTGCTGTTCGATCCCGATCTGATCCGCGTGCTCAAGGGCGGCACCGAGATCGCGGCCGGCCGTCGCGACCTCGCGCTGTATCCCGATGGCAGCGTGCGCAGCGTCCAGATCCAGGTGCAGACCGCGGTCGTCGCCGGCACGGTCCTCCAGGTCCGGATCGGCGAAGCACCGACCACCGCGGCGATCTCGCTCGTCGAGGTCTCGACCACGCTCGAGCCCGCCGACGGCACGCTGGGACCGAAGGTGTGGACGCTGCTGCCGGCCGCCTGGTTGTCGGCGAGTGGTGTCGCCGGACCGCAGGTGCCCGAGTCGGTCGTCAACGGCACGTCGCTCGACGTGTTCGATAACGTCTGCGATTACCAGAACCACACCGTCACGCAGTTCCTCACCCAGCAGGGCAGTCGCGATGTCTGGCTCTACGATCGCGGCACCACGATGTATCGCGGCTACACGCGACGCGGCGATCAGCTCACGCTCGAGTCCGGATATCGCGAGACCGCGATCTATCGTGCCGGCCTCACCGGTACCGGAACCTCGACGCGGATCGGCGTGCCCGGCGCCGCTGAGGATCTCAAATATCACTACACGCAGAACCTCGCGATCCATTACCTGCTGACCGGCGACGATCGATTTCGCGAGAGCGCCGAGGATGTCGCCGAGCGCGTCTCGAAGCTGTGGACCAGCCCTGGGTATGCCGGCGGTGCCGACTTCTGGACCGAGCGTCACGCCGGCTTCGGTCTCCTCGCGTATGTGTGGGCGCGGATCGTCACCGACGATCAGGCGGCACAGCTCGAGACGTTCGCCGGCACCGCGGTCACCGCGTATCTCGCGATGCAGGCCGCCTACCCCGTCGGCTACCCGGACCAGGCGGCGCGCTGCTTCACGCACACCGCCGAGTCCGCCGACGAGAGCTACGGCACCTTCGGCTGCAGCCCGTGGCTGTCCGCGATCCTCGCCGAGGCCCTCGACACCTACGCGACCGAGACCGGCGGAATCAAGGGGACCAATGCGCGGAGCTCCGTGATCAAGCTCGGCAAGTCGATCGCACGCGATGGTCGCGACTCGACCGGCAAGCCGTACTACTGGATGGGCCCCGGCAGCATCGCTGACGTTCGCGACGATTACGACGAGCACTGGGGCGAGCCCGCGTATGTCGTCGCGCTCGCGTGGCACCTCGGTGGTCGCACCGATGCTTCGCTCGAGACCGCGGCACGCTCGATGCTCGACGGCCTGCGTACCAAGGGCAGCTCGCCGCACATGCGCAGCTTCAACTGGCAGTGTCGCGCAGCGGTCGCGGCACCGTACTACCTGCGCTAGCTCGCGTGAGCGCGAGCTCCGCCGCGGGCATCAGCCGCGCTTGCCGACGGCGACGCCGGCCGGACGCAACGTGTGCCCGCCGATCATGTAGCCCTCGCGCATGACGTCGATCACACGGCCGTCCTGTGCAGGATCGGCAACGGGCACGAGCGCGATCGCCTCGTGGCGCTGCGGATCGAAGACCTCGCCCCTGGCCGGTGCGTGAACCACCCCGAACTGGCCGAGCTTCGTCAGCACGCTGCGGTGCATCAGCTCGAGCCCCGCGACGACATCCACCGAATCGATCACCAGCCGCGCCGCCGCGATCGCACGATCGAGATCGTCGAGCACAGGCAGAAAGTTCTCCAGCAGGTTTCGCGTGCGCCGCTCGAGGTCCTTCGCGGACGCCGCGGCGACGCGGTTCCCGGCGGCCTCGATCTCGGCGTACGCTTGGTCGGCGCGGGTGTTCGCGGCCTGGAGCTCGAGCTCCTTCTTCGCGAGCAGCGCATTGAGGGCTTCGAGCTCGGACTCGAGGCTCTCGATGTAGTCGCTGTTCATGCCGGGGTCAGCTGTCGTGGTGGCCTCACCGAGGAGCTCGTCGAGCTCGCGGGCGGCGGCAATGGCATCGAACGCGGGCGGTTCCGGATCGGGCATGGCCCCAGAGGGTAGCCCACGACCGACGATCATCGCGACCTCGCGAACGCCTGCCCGATCGAGGGGTTCTCCCGGCGGGGTTGCGTGGCTACCTCGGCCAGCATGTCAAAGCTGACCCCTGTGATGCTGTCGCTGGTCCTCGGTGCCGCGACGTTGCTGGGCGCGAGCGCACCCTATGACCTCGCGCAGCGCCACCTCGACATCGACCACAGCGTGGCGGCCGAGCTGATCAAGGCCGATGCCGTGCACATGGCGATGACAGAGGCGCGGAACGAGGTGCCGCTACCACCGGGGATGGCGCTCGTGATGCCGCGCGACGGCAGCGCGCCGATCGTGCTCGCCCGCCGCACCGCCTGAGCGGTGATCCACACGACACGCTCTGGCAACGGGACGTGCACGCATCGCGACCACGTGTAGACTCGGCGGTCCAGATGTCGAAGCTCGGTGTCCTCGTCGCGGTGGTCGTTGCCGTTGCCTCCGGGACCGCACAGGCCGATGGCTATCGCGGCCCCGTGGCGGTCTCCGATCTGATTGGCGGCGCGGCGTTCGCGGGCGGCGTCGAGCTCGGCACTGACTCCGGCCCCGGCCTCGCTCTCGCCGTCGGTGGTGCCACCGTGGCGCTGCTTGGTGCGCCGATCCTGCACGGAGCGAACGGCAACCCGGGTCGGATGGCCGCCAGCATCCTGCTGCGTGTCAGCTTGCCGCCGCTCGGTGCGTACGTCGGCTACCTGCTCTCGCCGCAGGACAAGGTGAAGTTTCGCCACGGCGGCGGCATCATCGGCTTCATGGCAGGCTATGCTCTGGTGTCGGTGATCGACATCGCGATGGCGACCACCTCGGACGATGCCACGTCCGCGCGCGTGCTCAGCCTCGGCGGTTCGTTCTAGGCGAGCGGCGCGAGCAAGTCATCGATCTCGCGCTCGGTCAGTCGACCCGACGCGACCTTGCCACCGTCGAGGATCGAATCTGCGAGGAACTGCTTGTGGCGCTGCAGCGAGAGCATGCGCTGCTCGACGGAGCCGACCACGATCAGGTCGTGCACGAACACCGGCTTGGTCTGGCCGATCCGGTGCGCGCGATCGGTCGCCTGCGCCTGCGCCGCCGGGTTCCACCACGGATCGTAGTGGATCACCGTGTCGGCGCCCGTCAGGTTGAGGCCGGCACCGCCGGCTTTGAGCGAGATCAGGAACACGTCGGCCTTGCCCTGCTGGAACGCATCGACCGGCTTCTGGCGATCTGGCGTGTGCCCGGTCAGCGAGACGTGGCGAACCCCACGTGCGAGCAATGCCTCGGAGATCAGGCCGAGCATGCGCGCGAACTGCGAGAACACGAGGATCCGGCGACCCTCGGCGAGCGAGTGATCGAGCAGCTCGAGCAGCGTGTCGAGCTTGGCGCTGCCGACGACCTCGCGCGCGGCATCGCCGCTGACGAGACGAGGATCGCAGCACACCTGGCGGAGCTTGAGCAGCGCGTCGAGCACGGCGATCGCCGAGCCCGCGAATCCGCGCTCTCGAATATGCCGGCGGACCTCGGCGTGCGCGGCGACGCGGATGCTCTCGTAGAGCTCGCGCTGCTTGCCGTCGAGCTCGATCGGCTTGACCAGCTGGGTCTTGCGCGGCAGCTCGGGCGCGACCGCGTCCTTGGTGCGGCGAAGGATGTACGGGCGGACACAATCGCGCAGCGCCTGGAGCCGCACGCGATCGGACCGGTCCTCGATCGGGCCGCGAAAGTGGGTCGTGAACTCCTCGCGGGTGCCGAGCAGGCCGGGGTTCAAGAAGTCGAACAGCGACCACAGCTCGCCGAGGTGGTTCTCGATCGGCGTCCCGGTCAGACACAGCCGGTGGCGGGTATCGAGGCGCCGCACCGCCTCGCTCGCCTGCGCGTTGCAGTTCTTGATCGCGTGCGCCTCGTCGAGCACGACCAGGTGCAGCGGCAGGGTCGAGAGATCCTCGCGATCGCGCGCGACGATCGGATACGTGCTGATCACGACGTCGTACGACGCCAGCTCGGCGCGCACCGCGTGGCGATCCGCGCCGTGATAGACGATGACGCGCAGCCCCGGTGCGAACCGCGCGATCTCGCGCTGCCAGTTCCCGACCAGGCTGGTCAACGTCACGACCATCGTCGGGCGATCGAGGCGACCGCTCACCTTCTCCGCGAGCACGTGCGCGATCGTCTGCAGCGTCTTCCCGAGGCCCATGTCGTCGGCGAGGATGCCGTTGACCCCGCACGCGCGCAGGTGCTGCAGCCACTCGAACCCCTCGCGCTGGTACGGCCGCAGCTCCGCCTTGAGCTCGGTCGGGAGCGTCGCCGCCGCGCGATCCGGGCCCATCGCCAGCGCGAACCCTTGCTCGCGAATCGAGGTGTCTCCGACCCAGCGCACCGGCCGCGATTCACCGTTGAGGCTCGCGCACAGCTCCGCGACCAGCGGCGCGTGCAGCGTCGGCACCTTCGCGCGATGGCCGTGCCGGTACAGCTCGACCAGTACCTTCGCGAGCAGCGCGAAGCGCGCGGGCTTGATCGGCAACCATCGCGTACCGTCGACGCGCACCGCGAGACACCGCCGCGAGCTCTTCGCGAGCGTCTCGAGGCTACCCGCCGCATCGATCATGTCGAGCAGCGCGGGCAGCAGATCCACGCGATGACCGTCGATCTCGACGCCGAGCTCGAGTCCGAACCAGTCCGGCCGCTCCCGCTCCGGCTGTGCCGAGATATAGAGCGCCGCGTCCTCGGCGACGACCTGCCACGGAAACGCGGCATCGATGTCGACCCGCCAACCCGCGGCGCGCAGCAGTGGAATCGCGTAGGCGGAGAACGCGCACAGCGCATCGGCGTTGCCGTCGAGCGACACCACGTGATCGACGATCACGCTCGGCGAGACTGCGCAGTCTTCCAGGGCCGCGAGCTCCATCGCGCCCAGCCCCTCCAGCACCCGGCAGGCCTCGGCCTCGGCGCGGCGATCACGACCCGCGTACTGCGCATTGCTCGCTCGAACACGGCGTCCGCCGTAGTCGAAGTCGAGCCGCAGCATCGCGGTCTGGTGCTCCTCGCCGTCGTCCGTGAACAACGTCTCGGCAAAGACCTTCAGACAGGGAACGCAGGAGATCGCCGCTGCACTGGCCCGCGGCATCGACTCGACCGACATCTGCAAACCACCCTGCTCTCACCCACGATCGCGGTCCAGTTTCCGGAAGCACACGAGATCCCCCTACAACGTTTCCCCCGACCCAATGGACAATGAAGCGTGCGTGTGACCGCGCGTCTGTCGAGCATGCGTATCTTCCCAACCCTCGCGATCGTCTTTGGCGCCACCGCGACCGTTCAGGCATCCCCATCCCCTGGCAACCTTCCGCAGAACCGGCAGCCGCAGACCGAGGCGCGCTATCAGGCAAAGAACCAGCTCGCCGCGGTTCGTCTCGATGCCTCGTGCGATCGCGCCGTCGTCCAGCTGCCCGCCAACCGCCACCTCGATTACCTCGAGCTGCGGGCCGGTACCACACCGTTCGAGCTGCGCGATGTCGAGGTCCGGTTTGCCGATGGGACCTCGTTGCACACTGGCTCGCGCGGGCTGGTCGAGGCTCATCAGGGCCGCGTGATCGATCTGCCGTGGCACAGCGCGCCGGTGATCGCCGTGATCCCGCAGTACCAGACCGCGCGGTTCCGGATGCCGGCGCAGCTCGCCGTGTTCGGCGTCGCCGAGCATCACGAGTGGCGAGCCTCCCGATAGGATGACGGCGTGATCGAGCTCCGGCCCGCGCGCTAGTAAGGTCCGCGGGCCGATGCCCACCCGATCCTCGGCATCGTCGGACTGTCGCCGGGCGCTGACGCTGTTGCAGCCAGGCTAGCCCTTCCGGATCGTCTTGGTCGCCACCGCCCACTTGCCGACCTCGTCGAGCATCGCGGTCGCCGACTTGGTCAGCGCCTCGTTCCCGACGAACGTGCCGTCGGCAGCGAACAACTGCGTGAACATCGCGATCGGGACGTCGCCCGCCGGCATCACCCCGACTGCCGTCAGCAGCTGCTTCGCCATCTGTGCCGCGCGCAAGCCGCCCGAGATGCCGCCGTACGCGACGATGCCCGCGGCCTTGTACTTCCACTCGTGCAGCAGGTAATCGACCGCGTTCACCAGCGACGGCACCATGCTGTAGTTGTACTCGGGCGCGACGAACACGAACGCGTCCGCCGCATCGACGATCGCGCTCCACTTCTTGGTGTGGTCCTTGGTGTACTGGCGCAGCCGGGGGTGGTTCGGCTCGTCGAAGATCGGCAGGTTGACCTCTGCGAGGTCGGTCAGCGCGACCTCGAACGTGCCGTGCTCGCGGGCAACGGACTCGACCCAGCGCGCGACGTGGATGCCCTTGCGCCCCGGGCGCGTGCTGACGGCAATGACCTGAAGCGTTGGCTTGCTCACCAGGCCGTCTAGCCCTTCACGGGCGTCGCGGCAACGGCCGGCGGCAGATGAAGTGTTGATGAAGAACCGCCCGCATCGCGCGTCCGCCTGGCAAGCTGACCGAGGATGCGCAAGCCACTGTCGCGCGACATCGTCACGCTCGGCTGGGTGTCGTTCTTCAACGACGTTTCGAGCGAGATGGTCTATCCGTTGCTGCCGCTGTTCACGGTGGTCGTGCTCGAAGCGTCGGCGACCTCGCTCGGCTGGATCGAAGGCGTCGCCCAGGCCACCGTCGCGGTCGTCACGGCGTGGGCCGGTATTCGCAGTGACCGCGTGCGGCGGCGCGTGCCGTACGTGCGCCTCGGCTACGGCTTGCCGCTGTTTGGCAAGGCGATCCTCACCGTCGCCTTCGCGTGGCCGATGGTCCTGCTCGGTCGCGTCGTCGATCGGATCGGCAAGGGCATTCGATCCGGCCCACGTGACGCGTTGATCGCGGATGTCACCGACGCGAGCGATCGCGGTCGTGCGTTCGGCTTGCATCGCACGATGGACAGCGCCGGCGCCGTGGTCGGCGTGCTCCTCGCCGCCCTGCTCCTCTGGTGGTTCACCGGGACGCCACTCGAGGATTCGCGCGTCACCGAGACCGAGCGCACCGCGACCGCGTTTCGCACGATCTTCGCGATCGCCGCCGCCGTCGGGCTGGTCGCCCTCGTGCTCACGCTGCGCCTCCGCGAGCCCGCGCCCACGACCACCGCCACCGCCACCGCCACCGGCCCGCTGCCGCGTCAGTTCTGGATCGTGATGGCCCTGCTCCTCGTGTTCTCGATCGCGAACAGCAGCGACGCGTTCTTGCTGCTGCGCGCCGCGCACCTCGGTCTCGCACCGTGGGAGATCGTGCTGCTCTACGCGCTGTTCAGCTTCGTCTACATGCTCGGCGCGTATCCCGCCGGCGTGCTCAGCGATCGCGTCGGCCGGTGGCCGATGATCGCGATCGGCTGGGTGATCTACGCGGTGGTCTATTGCCTGCTCGCCACCACCGGCGCGATCGCGATCTGGCCGATCCTGATGCTCTACGGCCTCCAGCTCGCGATCACCGACGGGGTTGGCAAGGCGCTGCTCGCCGACCACGCACCACGCGAGCGCCGCGGCTTCGCGTTCGGCATCTTCTACATGGCCTCCGGGGTCACCACGCTCGCGAGCAGCGTGGTCGCGGGCCTGCTCTGGGATCGGGTCAGCCCCGAGGCGCCGTTCTGGTTCGGCGGGATCGCGGCGGGCGTCGCGGTCGTGTTGCTCGTGATCGTCCGGCCGTGGCGATCGTGATTTCGCTGTAGTGTGGCGCGATGCCCGTCGTCGTTCACCTTGATCACGACGAGCGGTCGCGCGATGCCGTTCAGCACGAAGACCGGCGGCATCATCGAGCCAGTGAGTGAGTGGGTGATCGCGGCCGACGACCGAGAATCGCAGAACACGCGCGCGGCGCCGTTCGCTAACGCTTCGGTCGCAGCACCGGAGGCAGCACGTGCAGGGCCGAGCTCGCCACGCGCTTGTCGGTGGAGCTGGTCAGGACGAGCAACGCGTCGTAGTGCGCGTCGAGGTACGTTCGGAGCGCCTTGCGCCGCGCGTTGCCGAGCGCCCCGAAGTAGACCTTCTTGATCGCGGTGATCCTGGTCCTGAGCTCCTTGACGGTCGCGCCGAGCGGCGTCGCGATCAGCGCATCGACGCGGAGGTGCAGCTTGGTCAGCGGCGGCATTGTTGGGACTGCTCGAACAGGGCGGCCAGACGATTCGCTCGTGGATCGGCGACGAACCATCATACGTCAGATGCCGCGAGTACCGCCTCCGCACCCAGACGGTCCGTAAAGGCCGCGAGTCAGACCAGCTCGATCACCGCACGCCAGACCACCGGCCCGAGCACCAGCCCGGCGAGCACCATCCCGCTGGCGATCGCGATGATGCCCACCTGAGGGAGCTCCCACGCACCGGTAATCGTGAGCATCGCGTAGGCACCGCCGCCGCCGACGAGCGCCCCGACGATTCGCGACCCGATCCCGGGTCGGCGCTGGTTGTTCGTCGGTGCAGCGATGTCACGAGGGTACCGCATCTTGCGCATCCGTCGCGCGCCCAGGACGCCCCGATGGCTCGTGTCATCGGGCGCGCTTCTTCTCGCGCAACATGAACAGATACAGGCTCTCGACCTTCTCGCGCGCCCACGGCGTCTTGCGCAAGAACTTGAGGCTCGACGACACGCTCGGGTTGTCCTGGAAGCAGCGAATGCGCACCTGCTCGCCGAGCTCGGGCCAGCCGAAGAACTCCACGAGCTCGGTGACGATGCGCTCGAGCGTGACGCCGTGCAGCGGGTTATCTGGTTGGTCGTCGCTCATCAGTCGGAGCTCCGCGGTTGTAGTCGATTCACAGCCCGAATCAATCAGTCACGCACTCGATCCTGGGGACGAGTGATCGCATACACGCCGACGGCTCGCGGCGGCGGAGCGATGCCGACGGTCCACTTGTCGAGCGCGACGTCAAAGCCGTCCGCCTGCAGCTTCTCGAAGAAGCCGAGGCTCCCGGGGCGAAACGGATCGGCGATCACGACCGTCCCGCCAGGTGCGAGGTTCTGATCGAGGATCGCGTGAAGCGACGCATGCAACGCCTCCGCATAGAGAATGTCGGAGCCAACGATCAGATCGAAGCGCGCGGCCTCCTCCCACGTGGTCCAGTCCGCGAGGTGCTGCTCGAGGTGCGCCGGGTCGATGCGGTTGCGCTCGCCGTTCATCTTGCACACGTGCAGCACGACCTTCTGCCGATCGGTCTGCACCACGTGCGCGCCGAGCGAAGCGGCGACGATGCCCGGCAACCCGGTGCCCGCGCCGAGCTCGAGGATGCGCTTGCCTCGAACGTCGCGGCTGGCGAGGTCGTGTGCGAGCGCGAGCGCGGAGGGCCACAGGGCGATGCCGTACGGCCGCTTGGCCTGATTCTCGCCGCGCAGGAAGTCGACCTCGGCCTGGGCGCCGATCAGCGCGCCGGTGTGCAGGATCGACCACTCGCGATCGCCGATGGCGAGCTGCACCTCCTCGAGCGGCAACTCGCCGATCGATGTGGAGAGGACCAGGTTGGACATCGCGTGCATCCTCGGCGCGCGGCTCGTCATCGTCCAGAGGGTCTTGAAGGCCTCGACGGCATTCTCGGTCTCGGTTGCGCTGCTCACGACGAGCAAACGACACCGGCGGGTCGACGAAGACCAAGGTCAAGACGACCGAGATGCCCTCCGTCGAGCGCACCTGCCGCACTCGAGAACTAAACTGGCCCCTGGACCTGCATTCTCGCCAGACGAGAATGCGATTGCGCAATCTGTCCTGGAAGCAGACAGTCCTCGGCTTGCGCTCGCTCGACATCCTGTTCGTGGAGCGTGATCCGCACGTTCGCGCACTCGGCTCGCAATCCCTGGCCGACGCAGGTCATCGGGTCGAGCTGGCGCTGGATGGGCAGCAGGCGCTCGAGAAGATTCGAGCCCGCAAGCCAGATCTCGTGCTGTGCGAGATCCTGCTCCCGAAGGTAGATGGGCTCGCGCTGTGCCGCCAGTTGAAGGCAGATCCCGAGACCCGAGACGTCCTCGTGCTCGTCCTCTCCATCCTCGCAGCGAGCGCGCGCGCGAACGAAGCAGGAGCCGACGGGTTCCTGTTGAAGCCACTTGCCCAGCACCGCTTGATCGCCATGGTGCAGGACCTCGTCGAGCAACGATCGCCCAGATCACAAGCCCGGGAACGATCATGATCAGCGAGCTCGAGGCTGCGCGGCTCCCGCGGATCTCCAGCGGAAACGGACGCCATCCTGTGCGGCGGATCCCCAGCGAGCTCGATCAACATCGTCCGATCCTCTACCTGACCACGCGGTCCGAGCCACTCGAGAAGCTCACCCGTCTGTACGGTTATCTGACGATCGTGAAGGCGCGAGGCTCGAACCACGTGCTCGACGTCCAGGACTACCGGATCGCAGCGAAGGGGATCGAGGTTGGCCCTCTGTGACCAGCTCGTTCCAGGATGATCGTCGTGTTGTTCAGATCCGCGTCCTGACGGAAGTCAGCCGGGCGCTCACGTCTGCGGTCTCGTTCGACGAGGTTCTCCAGCTGACCGTGAAGCGTGCGGCGCAGCTGCTCGAGGCGGCGGCGGCGGTGCTCATGCTCGCGAACAAGGATGGAGCGATGATCATCCGCGCCTCGGTCGGAGTCGTGGCGCCGGATGCGGCACAGGCAGCGGTCGCCAACGACAGCCTCATCGAGGAGCTCCAGCGTGCCCTGGGCGTGACGGCGGATCGCTTCCTCGGCGTCCCGCTCGTGGTCGGCGGAGAGGTGACGGGCATCCTCGCCGTGGCGCTGTCGGAGGAGCGGAGCTCGACCGACGACGACCAGGAGTGGCTGCTCTCCGCGCTCGCGGATCAGGCGGCGGTCGCGCTCGAGAAGTCGCGACTCGACGAGCGTGGTCGGTTTCGCGATCGCCTGATCGGCACCGTCAGCCACGACCTCCGCAACCCGCTCAGCACGATCTTGCTCGGCACCTCGATGTTGCTCGAAGGACCCGGGCTGACTCCCTACACGGTGAAGACCCTCGCGCGCATCCAAGCTGCGGCCGAACGCGCGGAGCGGATGATCCGCGACATCCTCGACTACACACAGGCGCAGCTCGCCGGCGGCATCCGCGTGAATCGCAAGCCGCATGACCTTGGCTCGATCTGCAGACAGGCGATCGAGCAGCTCGAGATCTCGCATCCCGAGCACGAGCTCGAGCTCGCGCTCTCCGGCGATACCAGGGCCGAGCTGGATCCGGATCGCATCGCGCAGGTCCTGGGCAATCTGCTGTCCAACGCCGTCAATCACAGCGCGCCCAGCACGCGCGTCGGCATCCACGTGCACGGCCAAGAGTCGTCCGTCGTGGTCGCCGTTCACAACCGCGGCAGCGTGATCCCGCCCGAGCGGCTTCGCGAGATCTTCGAGCCGATGCAACAAGCCACCGGCGGCACCAGACGGGGTCAGCGCAGCGTCGGCCTGGGCCTCTACATCGTCGACAGCATCGTCAGCGCGCATCGCGGAACACTGGGCGTCACCTCGACCGCAACGGATGGGACGACGTTCACCGTCACGCTTCCTCGGGTCGCCGGACCTGAGTGATTCCTGGCCTCACCGAAGCGCCCGGCGCGCGGCGTCACGCAGGGCCTTGCCGACGTTGTCGAGGACGGCCGAGCGCACGGCCGCGTGTTGCCAGTAGAGCGGCACGTCGAGCGAGCGCTCTGGATCGAGGAGGACGATCTGCTTCGCCTGGAGTGCCGGTGCGATCTGGGGTTCGGGCGCCAGACACCAGCCCAGCCCGAGCGCGGCTGCCTGGATGAACCCCGTCGACGACGGCAGGTAGTGCACGGGCGGTGCGAGGCGCGCGCGGGTGAAGCGACGAACGAAGCGCGTCTGCAGGTGATCCTTGCGATCGAACACGATCATCGGTGCGGTCGCGAACGCCTCGCCATCGACGCCCTTCGCGAAGTACTTCGCGGCGATCGCGGGAGACGCGATCGCGCGATATCGCATGGTGCCGAGGGAACGCACGTTGCAACCCTGGAGCGGCTTCGCCTGCGACGTGATCGCTCCCAGCACGGTGCCCTGCCGCAGTAGATCGAGCGTGTGATCCTGATCGTCCACCCGGACGTCGAACAGGTAGCCATGCTGATGGTGCAGCTGTGCGAGCGCCTCGAGAACCCAGGTCTCGAGGGAGTCATTGTTGACCGCGATCGTCACCGTGCGTGGCAACGACGACGCCTGGTCCGGCAAGAAGTCCGCGAGGGCCTCGGCCTCGAGCGCCTGCATCGGCCTCACGCGTCGCAACAACCGCTCGCCCGCCGGCGTCGGACGACACGGCGTCGCCCGGACCACCAGCACCTGCCCGAGCCGATCTTCCAGCGCCTTGATCCGCTGCGAGATCGCGCTCGCCGTGACGGTCAAGCGACGCGCGGCGGCGTCGAAGCTGCCCTCCTCGAGCACCGCGAGGAACGCCGCGAGTTGGGGATGGATGAGGTCCATCGCGCCTCATTAGCATCCCTTCACCGCCAACAGAATTATTAGCGTGGCTTATGCGACCACGAGCACCACACTGGCCGCACCATGACTCTCGGAACCGTCCTTGCCGGGTTCGTCGCGGGCGCCAGTCTGATCGTCGCGATCGGTGCTCAGAACGCGTTCATCCTGCGACAGGCCCTCCAGCAGCGACACGTCGGCACCGTGGTCGCGATCTGCATCGCCAGCGATGTCTTCCTGATCCTCTGCGGCGTCGCCGGCATCGGTGCGCTGGTTCGTGACTGGCCACCCCTGCTCCATCTCCTGCGTTTCGGGGGTGCCGCGTTCGTCGGCGTGTACGGACTCAAGGCCGCGGCCCGTGTACTGCGGGGCTCGAGTGCGCTCCGACCCGCCCACCGCGCCACGACCGATCGACGGCAGATCATCCTCGCCTGCCTGACGTTCACGTTCCTCAACCCGCACACGTATCTCGATACGATGGTGCTGCTCGGCACGCTGTCGACGCGCTACCCGTCGCGCTGGGCCTTCGCGCTCGGAGCATGCGTCGCGAGCGTGCTGTGGTTCTCGCTGCTCGGCTTCGGTGGGCGTCTACTGATCCCGGTGTTCCGCAAGCCCATCGCGTGGCGCGTGCTCGATGCGGCGATGGCCGTGTTCATGCTCGTGTTGTGTGTGCTCTTGCTGGCTCGCCCACTCGCGTGACTTGTCGCTACTGGACCGTGATCGAGCCGCGGATCATATCCATCGCGCACGCGTATCGAACCTTCCCGCGCTTCGCGAACGTCAGCGTCAGATCGATGGACTTTCCGAGCGGGAGATCCTTCACGATCTTCTCGCCGTCGACCTCCAGGACGACCTCCGTGGCGCAGGTCCGCTCCACCTTGCGATGGAAGCGCAGCGTGACGCGCTGACCGACCGGAACCGTCACCTCACCTGGCTCGAAGCCCTTCGCGGTGACGATGATCGAATAGACGGGGACTGGTGCAGGACGCGTCTTCGGCACCTGCTCCGACGGGTCTGGCGGCAGCCGCGGACCGGATCGGGGATCGGATGGTGCCTCGGTCACCGGCACGTCCGGCGAAGGCGGCAAAGGCGGCGAAGGCGGCACACGCTTCGCGGCCTCGGCTTCGACCAGCCTTCGAACCTCGTCGATCAGGGTTTGCAGTCCGCCGGCTTCACTGCTGCGCTCGATCACCATGCGGCCCGTCACGTCGAACACCTTGACGTGCGGGAGGTTGAAGGCGTTCGGGGTCAGGTGCCGTGCAACGGCCGCGCTGTCCCAATCGACCGCATCGATGCGACGGATCGCGACGAGGTCGGGATGTGCCCGCGCGATCTCGACGAGCGCGGGCTCGAGGACCTTGCAGGGCTCACACCACACCGCCCAGAAGTCAAAGATCGTGATCTTGCCAGACACCGGCACGAGGTCGACCGCTTCGCCCGGGCTACCGAGATCCGACACGTCGAGCCCCGTCGTGTCGGGATGAAGCGGCTCGCTCGCGTGACTGTCGTGGCCGTGCTCGTCGCCGTGCTCACCGTCATGATCGTGATCGTCGTCGTGACCGTGGACGACGGCCTTCGGCTTCGCGCCGAACGACCACGAAGCGCCGACCTCGACGATCGCCGGCATCGAGAGCTGACCGCCCACGGCGTGCGTGATCGCGGGAAGCCTTAGCCCGACATCGATGCCGAGAGCCGTGGTCGCGGCAAACGACGCGCCGGCGCCGAAGATCAGGTCGAAGCGTCCTTGGTTGCCGTCGTCGGTGGGCCTGATGCCGTCCCAGCGTTCAGCGGTCTCGCCGAGCGCGTCGACGCTTCCGCGCACACTCCAGCGTGTCCCGAGCCCACGGCGAAGCACGACCCCGGACGCGTAGCGGTCACCGGCCGTGTAGCCCTTGGCGTTCTCGTACACCACCTGCTGCGTGAGCGCGAAGACGCCGAAGCGCCACGCCCCCATCGAGTGCGCCGCTTCGACCGAGATCACGGGATTGAACGTCCCCGTTCCGAGCTGGATGTGCTGATGGCTGAGTCCCAGGTCGCCGAGTGCAAATGGGTTCTCTTCGGTGCGGCCGATCGGAAGCGTCAGGCCCGCTCGCGTCGTCAACCGCCAGCTCGCCGCACGGAGCGACGTCGATCCGAGCAGCATCGGATCGCCGAGGCCGGTCACGGTCTCGGTGCGATGGTGAATGCTCGCGGTGACGAGCTGGACCTCGGAGCTCGCCAGATCGAGATAGCGGATCGACGTCTTCACGATCCGCACGGGCAGCACGAGCGACGCGCCGAAGCGTCGAGTGATGCCAACATCGAGACTCAGGCGAGCCTCGCCGATCACGAGATCCTGATCGTGAACGATGTCGATCTCGCCTTGCCCGATCACGTCATCGCGATCGTCGTGCTGGGTCTGGGCGGACGTCCCCAACCACCCGAGTCGGAGCAAGAATTGCCCCGGCAAGAGCGCCACGTCATCGACCTTCCCGACCGGGAGGTTTGGGTTACTTCAACCCGCTCAAGCACCGCCAGCGCGCACGAGTCGCGGGTCCACCCCGAGAAGGCTCGCCACGATGACGATGAAGGCGCTGCGCCGGAACAACATGGCTGCACGGTAGCGCGAAGTCACACGAACTGCCTCGACGAACCGACCGGGAATGGCTCGGGTCCTGGCGAGATCGTCGTCAGTCCGCAGCGTCGGGTGCGCCGCGGCGGCGGGCGGGCGTGCTGCGCGGATTCGCCGCGCGCGCCGCCTCGGGTAACCCACCGGTGACCTGCGCGTCGCCGAGCTGACCACGCAGCCACAGCGTGCGGTCGACCATGATCTTGAAGATGTCGAGCAGCGCCGTCTCGACACCGGCGTCTCCCTCGAGGATGCGCAGGGCGCGCGCGATCGCTTCGAGGGTCGCGAGGCCGCCCTCGTGGTGCTCGCTGCGCAGGCGGTACTCCGTCACCGCGACGTCGGGCAGCATCACGCACGGCAGCTCCGCGAGGCTGGGCTGGCGACGCCGCATCTTGTGGGCCTGACGCCACGAGCCATCCGGCACGAACAGCACGATCGGCTTCTCGGTGTCCGCGTAGTCGGCGATCGAGACCGCATCGTCGGCGGGATACAACAGCAGCGCTTGCTCGTGGGGCTCGACGATGGGAAGCACGGTGACCTGCTCGCGGGCGCCGATCACCGTGGTGCTACTGCGTGCGAGGCACCGCACCGCGAGTTGCCCGGTATTCGTCGGCTTGGTGACCTCGCGGTGATGGATGATCAACGCGAGACGCGTGCGCGGTGCGAGGTTCGGCAAGAGCGGGCAGATGCACAACGTCGTGTGCATGCGGCACGCGGCGCAGCGGTCGAGGTTGTCTCGCCGGGTCATGGCTGGAGATTGTACGAGCAACCAACAGCTCGTGCCGCTGCAGGGAGTCAGGCTGCGCGCATCCTGCGACGCTTGCTGGTGTCGGCGCGATCGGTGGCCGAGCCTCGCCTCGGTGGTCCTGCCGCGGCGGCCGGCATCGAGTCGATCAGGAGCGCGCGCAGTCCCGACACCTGCCGGGAGTCTCAGGGGTGGCCTCGACGAGCGTCACCAGGTCGGTCGTCAGCGTGCCGACGTTGAAGATCGAGAGCCCGATACTGACGTGCGTGGCTCCCGGCGGCAGCGGCGGCGAGGTGTACGTGGCCTGGCGATAGGTCGACGCGCTGGGCAGCAGCGCGCTCTCGGCGAGCCAGACCCAGGATCCGCTCGCGTTGCGGTAGTAGACCGAGAACCGCGGCTGGATCGTCGACTTGTAGTAGCCGGTCATCGTGTAGCGGCGGCCCGGGATCACGGCCGGTGCACAGGCGCCGGCATCTTGCGCAGAGGCGAGCCGGCGGCCGCCGGAGGTCCAGCTCGTGATCTGGAGCTGCTGGGCGCGCAC
>Ga0105049_10001980_pt1 | contig 24264 bp, 16 predicted proteins | sample MAT06_FD_78087 | JGI IMG/M metagenome (GOLD analysis project Ga0105049, IMG submission 78087) | Freshwater microbial communities from Lake Fryxell liftoff mats and glacier meltwater in Antarctica - MAT-06 | ecosystem: Environmental > Aquatic > Freshwater > Ice > Liftoff microbial mat | place...
CGCAAGGATCACGCCACGTTCCTCGGCGTCCAGGTGCTTGTAGTGTCTTTCCATCGCAACATCCTATGCCCTCTGGGCTGTCGGTGTCGCACTTCAAACTTGAGCCTAAGCTGGCCTGGTCGTCAACAACTTTGTTCGGCGGACTGCGACGGCGTTGGCCGGATTTCCCGAATGTGGGTGGATTGGGCCGCGAAGCTGCAACATCCTAGCCCGGCGTCGCCGTTCTCCAACGCGCCAGGCAGAACTGTCCGGCCGGTTTCCTTCAGTTTCTATCAGTATCGCGGTCGCGCACATGACGGGGGCGCTCGCAATCGGCGGATCGCGGTGAGGCTGGCCCTGACCATGGGGCATGTGACCGCCACCTCGGCAAGCTGGAAGGTGATGGCGCGGGCGTGACGCACGACGCGGGCGCCGATCTTGATCAGTTTCAGCTGCAAGCTGGTCAGCGACCCGCCGGCGATGGCCTCGGGGTAGTTCGATGCAGCGTGAGGCAAGGTGGCCAGGTTGCAGGCCAGCGCGTGCAGTTGCAGCCGCACCTCGTTGTCGCGGAATCGTTTGCAGGACAGCCGCGTCCAGTGGAAAGCGACTTCGCCCTCCTTGATGTGCTGCTCGGCGGTGCTGCGCTGGTTGCAGAAGCGCACCGCCCGGTCGGGCTCCATCGGCAGGTTGGTGACGATGAAGCCGACGCGCGGGAACAGCGCGCCCCGGTACCACTCGATCATGGCGATGACGCGGCGGGGCTTGTCCCAGCTTTGCGCCTGATACGCGCAGTCCTCGTAAAAGCGCTTGACCTTGCTCGGCGAGGGGCGGGCCACGGGCCTGCTCCCCCGATGCGCGATCTTCTCGCGCAAGACGGCATTGGCGGGTCACCGGATGGCGTAAAAATAACCCGCCGCTTCCAGCCGCGCATAGATCGCGGGGATCGCATACCCGCATAGAAACTGAAGTCGTCGAACGTCCACGACCGTCCACCCGGATGAAGCATCCAACCCATGCACGGAACATGCTGACGCTGCCGGGATTGACGGCGGCGGACACCGGGGAAGCGAGGCCGTCTGGTCGGCTCGATCACTGTGATCACAAAAAACACAGGTCGCGAAAAATCCAGTGACTTCAACTCCGGGGTCAGTTCATCCGGGGTCGCCAGCGTGGCGTCGTTGATCCAGCCAGCGCCGCGCCAGCAGCCAGGCGGCGACGTGGTGGATCACGCCGAATGCGCCGGCGTCCAGTGCGGCTTCGACCTCGGGGTGGGACATCGGGTGGTCGGTGGCGGCTTCGGCAGCGTGGTCCTGACGGCCGGGGCCGGCCATGCAATCCAACGCGATGAAATAATGCCCCAGACAGCCGCGCTGGTTGCCGTTGTCGACAAAATCGCCCAGCGCGATCAGACGGCCTGCGACAAGGCCCGATTCCTCGGCCATCTCGCGCCTGGCGGCCTGCTCGGGCGTCTCGCCGGGGTCGAGGAAACCACCGGGAAAGCTGAGGCACATGCGGCGGGGGCCGTGCCGGTACATGCGCTGGGTCAGGATCTGGCCATCCGTCAACACCGGCACCACCACGGCGAAATCGCGCAGCAGCACCTGATAGAAATCAGGGATCACCACCCCCGGGGCCACCTGCACCGTTTCGCGCACCACCCGCAGATAGGGCGGGCGGTCAAAGGCCACTTCGCTGTCCAGCGTGATCCAGTCCGTCATCGGCATTCCCTTTCGACCCTGGTCAGGCTGCTATAAAACGGCTTGCGACCACAACAGGGCGGAAATCCGGCAGCAATCCGGCGCGCCCGCTACAGCGCGTCCAGCAGCGCCTGCGTCGGCCAGGCATCGGCGGGCAGGCCCAGCCGCGCCTGTTCTGCCTGCACCGCGATCCGCGTCCGTGCGCCCAGGATGGCGTCGATCCGGCCCACATCATGGCCCAGCGCGGTCAAGCGTTCCTGCAGGGCCAGCATCTGTTCACCCTCCAGCCCCGGATCGGGGTCGCCCGCCAGATAGACCGGCGCACCTGTGATCCGGTTGGCGAAATAGGCGGCAGTGGTCACGTAGGTCAGGCTTTGGTTCCATTCGAAATAGATGCTGAAATTGGGATAGGCCAGAAAGGCCGGTCCATGCCGCCCCATCGGCAACAGGACCGAGGCTTGCATGCCGCCATCCCCCAGCGCCCCGTCGCGCGCGACAATACCCATCGCGGCCCAATCGGCAACGCTGCGCGTCTTGTCCAGCCCTGTCTGTGCCCAGTCCAGCCCATCGGGCACCACGATTTCCTGCAACCAGGGTTGCCCGGCCTGCCAGCCCAGGGTCTGCAGCAGATGTGCCCCCGACATCAGTGCATCGGCGGCTGAATCCTTCAGCGTCACATGCCCGTCGCCATCGCCATCCACCCCGGCGGCCAGAATGTCGGCGGGCAGCATCTGCACCTGTCCGATCTCGCCCGCCCAGGCCCCGGTGGTGCGGCCAGGGTCGAAATCGCCGCGCGCGAACAGGGTGATGGCGGCAAAGATCTCGGGCCGGAACAGGCCAGGGCGTCGGCAGTCATGCGCCAGGGTGACAAGCGCATTGGCGGTATTGAAATCGCCCTGCACCGCACCGAAGTCGGTCTCGAACGCCCAGAACGCCAGCAGCACACCGCGCGGCACGCCAAAGCGCGCCTCGATCTGGTCAAAGGTGGCGTCCAGCCGGTCCGCCTTGGACCGGGCGCGGTCCAGCCGGTCCTGGCTGATCAGGCGACGGGAAAAGTCGATGAAATCGCGCTGGAAATGGCCTTGCTGGCGGTCGGCGCGCAGCACGGCCGCGTCCTGCCGGATGCTGCGAAAAAACGCATCCACCACATCGGCGGGCTGACCTTGCGCCAGCGCCTCGGCCTGCAGCCCCTGCACGAAATCGCCGAAATCGCCGCCACAGGGCACGTCCTGCGCCGCAAGCGGTCCGGTCAGCAGGCCTAGGGCAAGGGTGGCAAGGCGCATGGTCGCAATCTCCGCTTTTGTGCCTTCAGGCCGTAGCGCAGCGCCTGTTCAAAGAAAAGCCCCGGGGGTGGCGGGGGGCTGGCGGTGGGTGGCCCCGGCCACGTCGGATCGGCAAACCGGTGCCCCACCTGACGGCTGCCTTGCAATGTTTCCCCGCCCGCGCCATGGATTTGCCCGGATCGGCCCCGACCAGCGGGCAGCCATCCCCGGGGCCAGATGCCATGACCACGATCCTTGTCCTGAACGGCCCGAACCTGAACCTGCTGGGCCAGCGCCAGCCCGAGCTTTATGGCACCACCACCCTGGCCGAGGTTGAGGCGGGCGCACAGACGCTGGGCACGCAACTGGGCCTTGGCGTGCAGTGCCACCAGTCCAACCACGAAGGCCAACTGATCGACTGGATTCACGCCGCGCGCGGCACGGTTGACGGCATCGTCATCAATCCGGGCGCCTACAGCCACACATCCATTGCCATCCTTGACGCGCTGAACGCCTATGACGGGCCGGTGATCGAGGTGCATATCAGCAACATCCACAAGCGCGAGGCATTCCGGCATCATTCCCATATCTCGGCCCGTGCCGATGGGGTGATCGTGGGTTGCGGCGTGGAAGGGTATTCGCTGGCCCTGCTGCGGCTGGCCTCGTTGCTGGGGGCCAGGGCGTGAAGATTCTGGTCACCGGCGGCGCGGGCTTTATCGGTTCCGCCGTGGTGCGGCAGGCGATCCGCGACGGGCATCAGGTGGTGAACCTGGATGCGCTGACCTATGCCGCCTGTCTGGACAACGTCGCCAGCGTGTCGAACGCGCCCGGCTATGCCTTTGTCCAGGCCGATATCCGCGACCGCGCGGCACTGGATGCCGCCTTTGCCGCCCATGCCCCCGATGCCGTGATGCATCTGGCCGCCGAAAGCCATGTGGACCGCTCCATCGACGGGCCGGGGGATTTCATCTCGACCAATGTGACCGGCACCTTCACCCTGCTGGAAGCCGCGCGTGCCAACTGGACGGCGCGCGGCAAACCGCCCGGGTTCCGCTTTCACCATATCTCGACGGATGAGGTGTTCGGCTCGCTTGGCCCTGCCGGCCAGTTCAGCGAAGCTACCCCCTACGATCCGCGCAGCCCCTATGCGGCGTCCAAGGCGGCGTCCGACCATCTGGTCCGCGCCTGGCACGAGACCTATGGAATGCCGGTGGTGCTGACCAATTGTTCCAACAATTACGGCCCGTTCCACTTTCCCGAAAAGCTGATCCCGGTGGCGATCCTGAATGCGCTGGCCGGTCTGCCGATCCCGGTCTATGGCGCGGGGACCAACGTGCGCGACTGGCTTTACGTCGAGGATCACGCGCAAGCGCTGCTCTTGGTGCTGCAAAAGGGCGCGCCGGGGCGCAGCTACAACATCGGCGGCGAAAACGAACGCCGCAACATCGACCTTGTGCGCACCATCTGCGCGATCCTGGATGCCCGGCGGCCCAAAGCGGCCCCCTATGCCGACCAGATCACCTTCGTCGCCGACCGACCCGGCCATGATGCCCGCTATGCGATCGACCCGTCCCGCATCCGCAACGAACTCGGCTGGCGACCCTCGGTAACGGTGGAACAGGGGCTGGAACGCACGGTGCAATGGTATCTGGACAATGAACACTGGTGGCGCGCCCTGCAAGCGCGCGCCGGTGTGGGCGAACGGCTGGGCACCAAGGGATGAGCAGGACCGTCATCATCGGGCGCAGCGGGCAGGTGGCGAGCGCATTGCAGCACCTGCGCCCGGATGCGCTGGTGCTGGGGCGCGATGCCTGCGATCTGTCCGATCCGCCCGCCGCCGCCGCCGCGCTGGCCCGCGTGATCGGCGGCGCCTCGGCCGTGATCAACGCCGCCGCCTGGACCGCCGTCGACCGGGCCGAGGCCGAGGAGCCCGCCGCCACCACCGTCAACGCCACCAGCCCCGGCGCGCTGGCCTTGGTTGCGGCGGACGCTGGCGTGCCGTTCCTGCATATCTCGACCGACTACGTGTTCGATGGCGGCGGCAGCGCACCCTTCACGCCCGACAACCCGACCGGCCCTCTGTCGGCCTATGGCCGCAGCAAACTGGCCGGGGAAATCGCCGTTCGCGCGGCGCGGGGCCCGCATGTCATCCTGCGCACCAGTTGGGTGTTTTCGGCGCATGGCGCGAACTTCGTGAAAACCATGCTGCGGCTGGGGGCAGGGCGGCCGACGCTGAGCGTGGTTGCCGACCAGACCGGCGGACCGACCCCGGCCTTGGCCATTGCCGGGGCCCTGCTGACCATCGCCGATGCCTTTGCCGCCGGCCAGGGGCACAGCGACACCTTTCATCTGTCCGGCGCGCCCGATGTGACCTGGGCCGATTTCGCCCGCGCGATCATGACCCAGGCCCGCCTGCCCGCCACCGTGACCGACATCGCGACCAGCGCCTACCCTACCCCCGCCCGCCGCCCGGCCAATTCGCGGCTGGATTGCGCCAGCCTGCGCCTGGCCTACGGCATCGCCCGCCCGGACTGGCGCGCGGGCCTGCGCGACGTGCTTGACCAGTTGACCTGAAGGGCCACCCGCCGATGCAGATCACCCCGACCCCGATTGCCGGCCTGCTGATCCTGCAACCCCGCCGCTTTGCCGACCCGCGCGGCTGGTTCGCCGAGGTCTGGAACCGCGATACCCTGGCCGCGCAGGGTATCAGCCATGACTTCGTGCAGGACAACCACTCCTACAGCGCCGCCCCGGGCACCCTGCGCGGCCTGCACTATCAGGCCCCGCCGCGCGCCCAGGCCAAACTGGTGCGGGCCGGTGCGGGGGTGATCTGGGATGTCGCGGTCGATGTCCGGCAAGGCTCGGCCAGCTACGGCCGCTCCTTCGGCATCGAACTTTCCGCCGGCAACGGGTTGCAACTGATGATCCCGACCGGCTTTCTGCACGGCTTTGTCACCCGCAGCGCCGATGCCGAACTGCTGTACAAATGTACCGACACCTGGTCCGCCGCGCATGACGGCGCGGTGCGCTGGGACGATCCCGATCTGGCCATCGACTGGGGTCTGAACGGCGCCGCCCCGGTCCTGTCGGACAAGGACCGCGCCGCGCCGCTGCTGCGCGACTGGCACAACCCGTTCGTCGCCGACGGCTAAGCCGCCGAAATCGCCGCCGTCCGCCTCGCTTTCGATCATTTTCTGTCAATAAGTATCCCGGAGTCCGAGGCAGAGCCTCGGGTGGTGCGACACAAGACCATGTTGGATCAGGAGCGGCACATGCAACGCAAAGGCATCATACTTGCAGGCGGCTCGGGCACCCGGCTCTATCCGATCACCCTTGGCCTGTCGAAACAGCTGTTGCCGATCTATGACAAGCCGATGATCTATTACCCGCTGTCCGTCCTGATGCTGGCCGGGATCCGCGACATCGCAATGATCACCACCCCGCAGGATCAGGACCAGTTCATCCGCACCCTGGGCGACGGCAGTGCGTGGGGCCTGAACCTGACCTATATCACCCAGGCAAAGCCCGAAGGACTGGCCCAGGCCTATCTGCTGGCCCGCGATTTCCTGAACGGCGCCGCCTCGGCGATGGTGTTGGGCGACAACATCTTCTTCGGCCACGGCCTGCCGGTGCTGATGGCCCAGGCGGATGCCCAGCCCGGCGGCGGCACCGTGTTCGGTTATCACGTCGCCGACCCCGAACGCTATGGCGTGGTGGATTTCGACGCTCAGGGTCGCGCCCGCGCCATCATCGAAAAACCGGCGGTGCCGCCATCCAGCTATGCCGTCACCGGCCTGTACTTTCTGGACGGCACCGCCCCCGACCGCGCCGCCCGGGTCACGCCCTCGGCGCGGGGCGAGCTTGAGATCACCACCCTGCTGGAAATGTATCTGCACGACGGCAGCCTGCGGGTGCAGAAGATGGGCCGGGGCTATGCCTGGCTGGATACCGGCACCCATGCCAGCCTGCTGGACGCCGGCAACTTCGTGCGCACGCTGGAGGAACGCCAGGGCCTGCAGACCGGCAGCCCCGACGAGATCGCCTATCAGCAAGGCTGGATCGATGCCGCTGCGTTGCAGGCGCGCGCCCTGCTGTTCGGCAAGAACGCCTATGGCCAGTATCTGCTGCGGTTGCTGGACCAGACCGAATCGTCCGCAGCTGGCACGGCTGGTCCCCCGGCGGGGATGCTTTCCAATCCGTGAACAATCCTGCGCCAACGCAGGTTTTGTGGCGACAACTTTAGGCGTCTCGTCAACCAGGTTTTGCCAATCTTTCGCCATGCAATCCATCGCCCCGCGGCCGTGCCGACGCGGCCATTGTTTCGCGCAGCGCTACTGACGCCACGTCGTGCTTGCCGCACCAGACCTGCGTCGCGGGGCGCAGGCTGGCCGGATGCAACGCCAGATTGTATCCAGATCGTCAACAGTCCCGGCCCACGATCTGCCATTGATGCCATTTGCGGCCCGAATAACGGCACCTGCCGCACCGACAGGGGTTCCTTCCCTCCAGATTTCCCCTTTGCTTTGCTGGCTGTGGGGCGCAAATGCCGCCAGCGGTTAACGCTGATCCAAGGACAATGGCCAGATCATGGCAAGGGTCCGGCAAAAATTTGGCGCACACCTGCAAGGCGAGTGGTCGGGCAGCGGAATTGACGCCGTTCATATCCAAATGGTTAGGTTCAACTGCAAGACAAATTGTGGAAGTGGTGCCGATGCGTTGATGACGAATGCGGGCTGCTTGCCCCTGTGGTCCGTGCCGGGTGGGGCTGACATGGGGGCAATCTGCAGGGTTGATCGACCGCTGCCTGGAACGGGCCGGCGCACCGAGTGACGACATGACGGCGAATGCATCGTGGGGCACCGGACTGGACCGGCGACCTGCGGTCTGCCGGTCATGGTGGCGCAAACCGACGACACCCCCCGGGGAGAGGGATAACGTGAGCTATCAATACCGTGCCACCTATACCGGGCCTTTGGCCCCGGTCGAAGTCGACCCCGCCGTGCCTGGCCCGGGTCAGGGCTTCTATCGCCAGTTTACCAAGCGGGCGCTGGACATCCTTCTGGTGCTGATCGCGGCGCTGCCGGTCTTGGCGGTGATCCTGCCGCTGGCCTGTCTGGTGGCGCTGGACAGGCGTTTTCCGTTCTATGTGCAGGAACGGGTGGGCCAGAATGGCCGCGTTTTCCGCATGTGGAAACTGCGCAGCATGGTGCATGACGCCGATGCCGTGCTGGTGGCCTGTCTGGCCGCCAATCCCGCAGCCCAGGCCGAATGGGACCACCACCAGAAACTGCGCGACGACCCGCGCGTGACCGTCATCGGGGCCTTCCTGCGCCGGTCATCGTTCGACGAACTGCCGCAACTGTGGAACGTGCTGATGGGCGACATGTCCATCGTCGGCCCGCGTCCGATGATGTGCAGCCAGCGCGTGCTGTATCCGGGCACCGAATACTATGCGATGCGCCCCGGCATCACCGGATTCTGGCAGATCTCGGTCCGCAACGAATCCAGCTTTCGCGAGCGGGCGCAGTTCGATGCCAGCTATTATCAGCAATTGTCGCTGGTGACCGACCTGCGGGTCATCATCCGCACGGTGGGCGTCGTGCTGCGGGCCACCGGCGTCTGACGCACAGGACCGGGCAATGCCCCCGCAACGGCCGGTGCGGCAGACCGCACTGGCCCTTTCGTTCAATTGTCGTCATCATTCCGCCGCAACCTGCGCCTAGCAAGGCGTGGGCCGCCAGATATCAGGCCCGGGACAGACCCCGACACGTTTCGCGCAGGCGCACCTGACCGATGCCCAACCTCATCGCCTTTGCCGCGCTGTTTTTCTGGCCCTTGGCCTCGGTGATCCTGTTCCAGAAACTGCCGGCCGGGCGGGCACTGATTGCGTCGCTGCTGGTCGGCTATCTGTTTCTGCCGCCGCCGCCCGCGGGGTGGGATTTCCCGCTGCTGCCGCCGTTGACCAAGGAAACCATTCCCAGCCTGGTCGCGCTGGCCATCTGTCTGGCGAAATACCGCGATCGGATGCGCCTGATGCCCGACGGCGCGGTGACAAGGACGCTGGTTCTGCTGTTCCTCTTCAGCCCGGTGCTGACCGTGGCGACCAATGCCGATCCGACCTGGTTCGGCCGCTTCGCCCTGCCCGGCCTGCAGCCGCAAGAGGCGATTGGCGCCATCGTGCAGCAGGCGATCCTGATCGCGCCCTTTGTGATGGCGCGCAATCTGCTGGCCGACGCGGCCGACCACCGCGACATGCTGGCCGCCCTGCTGATCGGGGGGCTGGTCTATTCGCTGTTCATGCTGGTCGAAGTGCGGCTGAGCCCGCAGATCAACATCTGGGTCTACGGCTTTTTCCAGCACAGTTTTGATCAGATGATCCGGTTTGGCGGATATAGGCCCATCGTGTTTCTGTACCATGGCATCTGGGTGGCGTTCTTTGCCATGACGGCCATCCTGGCGGGGCTGGCCTTGCTGCGCGGGTTGCCCGTGGGCCGCGGCCGCGCCTGGCTGGCTGCGGCGGCGTTGTATCTGTTGGCGGTGCTGGTGCTGGCCAAGTCGGTGGCGGCGCTGGTTTATGCGGTGATGCTGGCACCGGTGGTGTTGCTGGTGTCGCAACGCTGGCAGTTGCGGCTGGCGCTGTTGCTGGCGCTGGTTGCTGTCACCTATCCCCTGTCCAAGGGGGCCGGACTGGTGCCGGATGATCGGCTGCTGGCTGCGGCCACGGCGATTGACGCCGACCGCGCCGCGTCGCTGCGGTTCCGGTTTGACAACGAAGCGGTGTTGCTGGACCGCGCCGTGCAAAAGCCGCTGTTCGGCTGGGGGATGTGGGGGCGCAACCATGTCTTGCAGGACGATACCGGCCGCCAGTTGACCATCGCCGATGGCCGCTGGATCATCACCATCGGCACGTTCGGCTGGGCCGGGTTTCTGGCCGAGTTCCTGCTGTTGACCCTGCCCATCGCGATGATCTGGTGGCGCTCGCACGGCGCGGCCGAGCCGGTATCGCCCTGGATCGGCCCGCTGGTCCTGATCCTGGCGATCAATGTGCTGGACCTGCTGCCCAATGCCACGCTGACGCCCCTGACATGGCTGTTTGCCGGGGCGGTGCTGGGCCATGCCGAACAGTTGCACCGCCGCCGGGTGACGCGCCGCCCTGCGCCCCTGCGCACGGTGCTGTGACGATGGCGCGCCCCCGCGTTCTGGTCATTGCCGAGGCCGCCAATCCCGAATGGGTATCGGTGCCGCTGGTCGGCTGGTCGCTGGCGCAGGCGCTGCGCGGGGTGGCGGATGTGCATCTGGTGACCCAGGTGCGCAACCGCGACGCCATCCTGCGCGCCGGTCTGGTCGAAGGCCGCGATTTCACCGCCATCGACAGCGAGGCGCTGGCGCGTCCGTTATGGGCCATCGGCCGGATGCTGCGCGGCGGCGATGGCAAGGGCTGGACCACGGTGCAGGTGGTCAACGCGCTGAGCTATCCCTATTTCGAGCGGCTGGTCTGGCAGCGCTTTGGCGCGGATATCACGGCGAAAAAGTTCGACATCGTGCACCGCGTCACGCCGCTGTCGCCCACGGTCAGCAGCCCCCTGGCCACGAAATGTGCCCGTGCAGGGGTGCCGTTCGTACTGGGTCCGCTGAATGGCGGCGTGCCCTGGCCTGCCGCCTTTGACGATGCCCGCCGGGCGGAACGGGAATGGCTGTCCTATGTGCGCGGGGCGTACAAGCTGCTGCCGGGCCGGGGCCGCACCTTGCGCGCTGCGGCGGCGATTCTGGCCGGATCACGCCACACCGCGTCGGAAATCCCGCCCGAACATCGGCACAAGGTGATCTGGCTGCCCGAAAACGCCATCGACCCCGCCCGGTTCAGTGCTCAGGCCGACCCGGCGGATGGCCCTTTGCGCGCCTGTTTCATCGGGCGGCTGGTGCCGTACAAAGGCGCCGACATGCTGATCGCCGCTGCCGAACCGCTGCTGCGCGACGGGACGATGACGCTGGATATCATCGGCGACGGGCCGATGATGGGCGCGTTGCAGGCGCAGGCGGCGGGGCTGGGGGTGGTGTTTCATGGCTGGCTGGATCACGCTCAGGTCCAGACCGTGGCGGCGCGCAACGGTATCCTCGCCTTCCCCTCGGTCCGCGAATTCGGCGGCGGGGTCGTGCTGGAGGCGATGGCAATGGGGCTGGCCCCGGTGGTGGTGGACTATGCCGGCCCGGGCGAGTTGGTGACGGAAGGCGTGGGGTTCAAGCTGCCGCTGGGCGACCGGGCGACGATCATCGCCGAACTGCGCCGCACTCTGGCCGGGCTGGCCGCCAACCCGCAAGCGGTGTCTGCGGCGGCCGGCAGTGCCCGGGCGCGGGCGCGGACGCATTTCACCTGGGCGGCCAAGGCCCGTCAGGTGGCCTATGTCTATGACTGGGTGCTGGGCTTTCGGCCCGCGCAACCGGTTTTCTTCAGCGCCACGCAACCTATTTTATCGTATCTGGACCGCGACAGCGGGGGGGACGGGGAATCAGATGCCGCACAAGCCTAGCCGCATCCTGACCGGGCTGGTGGTCTGGCTGTTGCTGCTGGCCGCGCCGCTGGCGGCCCAGGACCTGCGTGCCTATGTGTTCGGCAATGACCTGTGGCACAGCAATCAGGCCGGGCCCGAAGGATCGGCGCTGGTCTGGCTGGGGCGTTTGGCCCAGGCAGGCGGGCAGGGGTTGCTGGTGGACGGGTCCAGCGGCGACCCGGCCCGCTTTGCCCGCGACCTGCCGCCCCGGCGCGACTGGCAGGTTGCAGGCGTCGGCCCGGCCTGGGCCCCCGGTGTCGGCTTTCGCCGGGTCGGGTTCGACCGCATCCTGATCGCGGCCCCGCTGTCGCCCGACACCGCCCCCGATCAGGGCGACCCCAGCCTGATCGACCTGACCCGCCGTCTGGTCGACTACACCGCCAATCAGGCATCGGGGGCCACATTCTATCTGGTGCAGAACTGGTGGCCCGCCGCCACGCCCGCCAGTGCGGACTGGCATCGCGTCTGGGCCGATGGGGTGGCGGCGGGTTTTCCCGACCGGGCGATCACCTTCTTGCCTGCGGGCGATGTGCTGGCGCAGGTGCTGGCCCAGCCCGCGCTGGCCGGGATCGACCCTGATGCCAGCGCCGCCACGCGGGCCTTGCTGGGCGCGATGGCGCTGTATGTGGGTCTGTATGACCGGATGCCGCCGCCGCTGCCCGATCTGGCGGGCGTCGATCCGGCCCTGGCCCAGCGCTATCCCGCCGTCGCGGCGGCGATCTGGCAGGTGCAAACCGGGGCAGCCGCCCCCGTGCCGGACGTTGGGATCAATGTCGGTGATGGTGGCCTTGCCGATCCGTCGCTGGCGATGGGCCTGTCGGGCATCGCCGACTGGTCGACGCAACTGCCCTTCATCGACATATTCAAGACCGCCCGCCATTGGGTCGGCCATACCCCGGATACCTGGGGCGCATGGGATGCCGAACGGCTGCGGGCCGAAGGCTATCTGGATGCGCAAGGCTGGCTGACGGCGATCCCGCCCGAGCTTGAGGCGGTCGAGGCGCTGATGCTGACCGACCTGCCGCCGCAGGCGACCACCGCCACCGGCCGCTATCGCGTCAGCTGGGACGGGCAGGGGCAGGTGTCCGTCGGCGGAGGTGCCCGGGATGCCGAGGTGACCCCCGGCGCGATCTGGCTCGGCTTTCGCCCCGGCCAAGGGCCCTTGACCGTCCGGATCACCGCCACCGACCCCGCCGATCCGGTGCGCAACATCGCCGTGGTGCCGGAACGCTTCATTCCGCTGCACGACGCCGGCGCGGTGTTCAACCCCGACTGGCTGGCCGTGGTGGCGGACCTGCGGGTGATGCGGTTCATGGACTGGATGGCGACCAACAATTCCGGACAGGTCACCTGGGCCGACCGGCCCATGCCGGACGACTATACCTATGGCTGGCGCGGCGTCCCGGTCGAGGTGATGGTGCGTCTGGCGAACGAAGCCGGGGCCGACCCGTGGTTCACCCTGCCGCATCTGGCCGACGACGCCTATGTGACGGCCTTCGCTTCCTATGTCCGCGACAATCTGGACCCGCGCCTGCGCGTGCATGCCGAATGGTCGAACGAGGTCTGGAACTGGCAATTCGGCCAGTCGCAATGGGCGATCGCACAGGCGCGCGACCGCTGGAATGCCGAAGGCGACGCCTGGATGCAGTTCGCTGGCATGCGCGCCGCGCAGGTGGCTGATATCTGGGCGGCGGTGTTCGGCGATCAGGCCCCGGCCCGGCTGGTGCGGGTGCTGGGGCTGCATTCGGGCTGGCAGGGGCTGGAACAGGCGGCGATGCAGGCCCCGCTGGCCCAAGGTGAAGGGGCGGCAGCGCCCTATCTGTCATTCGATGCGCTGGCCGTGACCGGCTATTTCGGGCATTCGATCGGGTCCGAGGAGTTCGCGTCCACCCTGCAGGGCTGGCTTGCCGATGGCACCGCGACCGAAAACCTGACCGCCTTGCTGCGCGACGAGGATATCCCCGGGATCGAGCGCAACGTGTTCGCCTATTTCGCCGATGTGGCGCATGCCAGCGGGCTGGAACTGCTGATGTACGAAGGCGGGACGCATCTGGTGGGGCTGGGGCCGATGGTGGATGATGACGCGCTGACCGCGTTCCTGGCCACCTATAACTACAGCCCTGAAATGGCGCGGCTTTATCAGCAGTTGCTGGGGGCATGGGGCCGACATGGCGACGGGCCGTTCAACGCCTTTGTCGACGTTGGCCTGCCATCGAAATGGGGCAGTTGGGGCGCGATGCGCTGGCTGGGCGACCTGAACCCGCGCGCCGCCACGCTGATCGCCGCCAACGCCGCCCCGCCCGGCTGGAACGACCCGCGCGCCCCCGGCACCTTTGCCCAGGGTGTGATCCGCAGCGGCACCGATGGCCCCGACCGGCTGGAAGGAACGCCGGAGGAGGACGTGCTGCTGGGTCTTTCCGGCGACGATGTGCTGGTGGCGGGCGCGGGCGACCGGCTGCATGGCGGGCCGGGGCGCGACGTGGCGCTGTTGCCCGGCGCGCCGGCGCTGTGGACCGTGACCGCCGAAGGCCCGCGCTGGCGGCTGGATGGCCCCGGCGGCCCGATCTGGCTGACCGAGGTCGAAGGGGTGGCCGATATGGCCATGCCCGAAACGCAGGTGCCCCTGCCATGATCACCGGGCTGACCGTCATCATCCCGGCCAGCAACGAGGCGGGCCAGATTGGGGCCTGTCTGGCCGCGCTGTTGGGCAGTGGGCCGATGCGGTCGCCGGTACAGGTGGTCGTGGTGGCCAATGGCTGCCGCGACGACACCGCCGCCATTGCCCGCGCGGCGATCCCGCAGGCAGACGCGCAGTCCTGGGACATGGTGGTGATCGAGCGGGCGGCGGGCGGCAAGCCTGACGCGTTGAACGCGGGCGATGCCGCGGCGCGCCACCCGGCCCGGCTGTATCTGGATGCCGATGTGACGGTCAGCCCCGGCCTGCTGCCGCAGATGGCCGCCGTGCTGGCGCGGCCCGCCGCGACCTATGCCAGCGGCGCGCTGCGCATCACCGGACAAGGCAGGATTGCCTGTGCCTATGCCCGGATCTGGGCGCGGGTGCCGTTCATGGCGCAGGGCGTGCCGGGTTGCGGGCTGTTTGCCGTCAATGCGGCAGGCCGGGCGCGCTGGGGCCTTTTCCCTGCCATCATCGCCGACGACACCTATGTCCGGCTGCATTTCGCGCCCGCAGAAAGAATCGCCGTGCCCGCCCCCTATGATTGGCCCGTGGCCGAAGGTTTTGCCGCGCTGACCCGGGTGCGCCGCCGCCAGAATCGCGGTGTGGCGCAGATCGGCGCGCAATTCCCCAACCTGCCGCCGCGCGACGGCACGCCGCCCTTGGGGCTGAATGGTCTGCTGCGCCTGGCCCTGCGCGACCCCGCCGGTTTCGCCGTATATGCCGGCGTCGCCGCGGCAACCCGGTTGCCTGCGCCCGATACCGGTTGGAGCCGAGGGCGATGACCACCCGCATCGGCAGTTTCGTCAGCGGTTCCGGCCTGGGGCAAAAGGTCATGCGATCGACCGCGATCATCGTCGTCGGCTTTGGCGCGACGCAGGCGCTACGGCTGGCGTCCAACCTGATCCTGACCCGTTTGCTGTTCCCCGAAGCCTTTGGGATGATGGCAATCATCACGGTGTTCCTGATGGGGCTGACCCTGCTGTCGGATCCCGGCGTCAATCAGGCGATCATGAGCAGCAAGCGCGGCGACGAACCCGCGTTTCTGGATACAGCCTGGACCATTCAGGTGCTGCGCGGCGGCATCCTGTGGCTGGGGGCAGTGGCCATCGCCTGGCCATTGGCGCAGTTTTATGGCGAGCCCGACCTGACCTCCTATCTGCCCGCCGCCGCGCTGGTGCTGCTGATCAACGGGCTGAACCCGACGCGGCTGCAATCGGCCTGGCGGCACCTGCGCTTTGGCCAGATCACCGGGGCGGAAATCGCGTCGCAGATCATCGGCATCAGCGTGGCGGTGGCGATGGCGCTGTGGCTGCATTCGGTCTGGGCGCTGGTGATCAGCAACCTGGCCGCCGCCATCGCCTATCTGGTGATCCTGCGCGCCATCCTGCCCGGCCACCGCGACCGGCTGCGCTGGGACCGCGCCTCGGGGCGGGAACTGATCGGCTTTGGGGTGTGGATATTCCTGTCCACCTTGTGCGCCTTTGCCACCTCGCAGGCGGACAAGCTGATGTTCGGCAATTACCTGAGCCTGGCCGATTTCGGCCTGTACAACATCGCGTTCTTCCTCGCGTCGTTTCCGATGCTGCTGGGCGGGCAGGTGATGGGGCGGATGGTGATCCCGGTGTTTCGCGACCACCCGCCCAGTGGGTCGGCTGCGAACTACGCCCGCCTGCGGCGGATGCGGTTCATCGCCAGCGGGGCCCTGTCGGCGATGGTGGCCGCGATGGCGTTTGGCGGCGTGTGGCTGGTGCAGTTCATGTATGATCCGCGCTATCATCTGGCCGGGGGGCTGGTCGTGTTGATCGCCTGCACCCAGATGCCCGCGCTGATCGCGCAAAGCTGCGAACAGGTGGCGCTGGCGGCCGGCGATTCGCGGCGGTTCTTCTGGCTGGCGCTGGCGCGGGCGGTGCTGGTGGTGGCGTTCATCTGGCTGGGTCTGGCGCTGGGCGGGGTCACGTTTGCGCTGGTGGGGATGGGGTTCGCCCATATCCTGGTCTATCCGGTGCTGGTCTGGCTGGTCTATCGCCACGGCGCGTGGGATCCGCTGCACGACGCGGTGTTCGCGATTGTGGGCATTGCCATCGCGATGGGGGCGATTTCGTTCAATGCTGACGCGGTGGCCGCACTGGCCACCATGCATCCGGGTTGAAACCTGACATGATTTGCCTCAAATACACCGCATTTCGGGGGCATTCAGGGCGACGGGGCCCTTGGGGATGGTGGCAAGCCGATGCCGCGCGACGTTGATCTGACATCGGTCAGTACGACCGATATTGCCATCATCGGCATGGCCGCGCACCTGCCGGGCGCGGCCGACCTTGAGACCTATTGGGCCAATCTGCGCGACGGGCGGTGTTCCATCCGCCGACTGAGCCGGGATGAGTTGCTGGCGGCGGGCGAGGCCGCGCATCTGATCGACCGGCCCGATTATGTGCCCCATGCCGCCACGCTGGACGGGTTTGCCGATTTCGACGCCGATTTCTTTGGCTTTTCCCCCAAGGAAGCCGCGATCATGGACCCCCAGCACCGCCAGTTCCTGGAGGTGTCGTGGCAGGCGCTGGAGGATGCGGGCCATCCGCCGGAAAGCTTTGCGGGCAAGGTCGGCGTCTATGGCGGCTGCGGCATGGGCAGCTATTTCTATTTCAACATCTGCTCCAACCCCGCGCTGGTCGAACAGACCGGCATGTTCCTGCTGCGCCATACCGGCAACGACAAGGATTTCCTGTCCACCCGGGTCAGCCATATCTTCAACCTGACCGGCCCCAGCGTGAACGTGCAGACGGCATGCTCTACCTCGCTGGTGGCCACGCATTTCGCGGTGCAGGCGCTGCTGGGCGGCGAATGCGACATGGCACTGGCGGGCGGCGTCACGATCGAGCTGCCGCACGCGCGCGGATATCTGTTCAAGGAAGGCGAGATCCTGTCGCCCGATGGCCAATGCCACGCCTTTGACCACCGCGCGCAAGGGACGGTGTTCGGGTCTGGCGCAGGGGTGGTGGTGTTGCGGCGGCTGGCGGATGCGGTCCGCGACGGCGACCATATCTGGGCGGTGATCAAGGGCAGTGCGGTCAACAACGATGGCGCGGCCAAGGCGGGCTATCTGGCGCCTTCGGTCGATGGTCAGGCTGCGGCGATTGCGATGGCGCATGCGGTCGCGGACGTGACCGCCGACAGCATCGCTTACGTCGAATGCCACGGCACCGGCACCTATCTGGGCGACCCGATCGAGGTCGCGGCCCTGACCGAGGCGTTTGGCAAGACCACGACCGCGCAGGATTTCTGCCGCATCGGCAGCGTGAAAACCAATATCGGCCATCTGGATACCGCCGCCGGGGTGGCGTCGCTGATCAAGGCCGCGCTGGCGCTGCACCACAAGCAAATGCCGCCGTCCCTGGGGTTCGAGAAACCGAACCCGGTGATCGGGTTCGATGGCTCGCCCTTTCGGGTGAACGACCGGCTGACCGACTGGCCCGCCGGGCCGACCCCGCGCCGCGCCGGGGTGAATTCGCTGGGTGTGGGCGGGACGAACGCGCATCTTGTGCTGGAGGAGGCACCCGCGCGCGCCGCGTCCGGCGAGTCTGACTGGCCGTTCCAGATCCTGACCCTGTCGGCGCGAAGCAAGACCGCGCTGGACGCGCAGTCCGCGCGGCTGGCCGCGCATCTGCGTGCCCATCCCGATCAACCGCTGGCCGACATCGCCTGGACCCTGCACAAGGGCCGCCGCAGGTTTGATCGCCGCCGCGTGGTTGTGGCCGAAACCCATGAACAGGCCGCGCGGCTGCTGACCGAAAACGACCCCCGCAAAGTGTTCAGCCACAGCGTGGTGGCGGACGATCCCGCCCCGGTGTTCATGTTCCCCGGCGGCGGCGCGCAATATGCCGGGATGGCGCGCAATCTGTACGAGGTAGAGCCGGTGTTCCGCGACTGGATGGACCGGGGGCTGGCGATCCTGCAGCCCAAACTCGACTATGACATCCGCAACGTGTGGTTGCCCGAACCGGGCAAGGAAGACGCCGCCGAGACGCGCCTGCGCCGCCCCTCGGTGCAACTGCCGCTGATCATGATCACCGAATACGCACTGGCGCAGCTATGGATGGCCTGGGGCGTGCGGCCCACGGCGCTGATCGGCCATTCGATGGGCGAAAACACCGCCGCCTGTCTGGCAGGGGTGATGTCGTTGCCCGATTGCATCGGACTGGTGCAACTGCGCGGGCAGTTGTTCGACACCGTGGCCCCGGGTGGGATGCTGTCGGTTGCCTTGCCCGCCGATCAGTTGCAGGGCTGGCTTGGCGACGCGCTGGACCTTGCCTCGGTCAATGCGCCCGATCTGAGTGTGGCAACCGGCCCCGATGCCGCGCTGGACGCGCTGGCGGCGCGACTGCAGGCCGCCGAGATCGACTGCCAGCGCATCGCCATCGACATCGCCGCGCACAGCCGGATGCTGGAGCCGATCCTGGGCCGGTTTGGCGATTACCTGCGACGGGTCAAGCTGAACCCGCCGGCGATCCCGCTGATTTCCAACCGCACCGGCGCATTCATCACCGATGCGCAGGCGACCGACCCCGATTACTGGGTCGCCCATCTGCGCGGCACGGTGCTGTTCCATGCCGGGTTGACGACATTGGCCCAGGATCCGGCGCGGATTTATATCGAGGTCGGGCCGGGCCGGGCCCTGGCCAGCCTGGCCGGACAGCACGGCACCATCACCGCCAATCAGGTGATCAACAGCCTGCGGCATGCCGCCGACGACACGCCAGACGACGCCTGGTTCATGGCGCAACTTGGCCGGGTCTGGGCCACCGGGGGCCGGTTCGACTGGGCGCAGGTCTGGGGCGCGGCACGGCGCAACCGGGTGCCGCTGCCGACCTATGCGTTTCAGCGCAGCCGTTATTTCATCGAACCGGGCCTGGCGGCGGCCCCGGCGCAGCAATGGCTGGCCAGGGTGGCGGATGTGGCCGAATGGGGCTGGGTTCCGGCCTGGACCCCGGCCTATGCGGCCTGCGATGTGGATGGGACGGGCGATCTTGCCGACGCCCCGCGCGAAACCTGGGCGATCTTTGCCGATGATGCCGGGATCGGGGCGGCGCTGGCGGCGCGCCTGCGCAAGGCCGGCCATGTCGTCACCACGATCCGCCCCGGCGACGCTTTTGCCCAGGTCAGGGATGACGAGGTCATCATCGCCCCCGAACGGGGCCGCGAAGGGTATGACCAGTTGCTGCGCGATCTGGCCCAGCGGGGCCGGATGCCGACCCGGATCGTGCATCTGTGGCTTGTCACCGCCAGCGAACGCCACCGCCCGGGGTCCAGCTTTTTCCACCGCGTGCAGGAACAGGGATTCTGGTCGCTGTTCTATCTGGCCCAGGCTCTGGCGGGCGAAGCCGCGCCGCATATCACCGTCATCACATCCGACGCGATGCAATTGCGCGACGAACCGCTGCGTCACCCCGACAAGGCGACGGTGCTGGGCCCGGTCCAAGTGATCCCGCGCGAATTTCCCGGGGTCACGGTCAACCTTCTGGACCTGTCGCTGCAGGACGGTGCAGGCGCGCTGACAGTGCCCGTGCTCGAGGAAGTGCTGGCCCCACCGGCCAACGGACTGGCCATCTTGCGCGGCGGGCGGCGCTGGAATGGTGCGTTGAAACGCACCCTACTGTCCCATCCCGAACGTTCGCCGGTGGTACAGGGCCGCCCGGTCCTGATCACCGGCGGCTTTGGCGGCATCGGGCTGACCCTGGCCGAGGCGCTGATCCGCCGGCACGGTTGCCCGATCGTGCTGGTCGCGCGCGCGCCGCTGCCGGACCGGGCCGATTGGGACCAGCACCTGCGCCGCGCCGCCGATGTGACCGCCCGCCGCATTCGCGCCGTGAAACGGCTGGAGGCTGCGGGTGGCCGCGTGCTGACGCTCGCTGCCGATGTCAGCAATGTCGAGGATATGCGCATGGCCCGCGCCGCCGCCCAGACCGCGTTCGGGCCGCTGCAGGGCGTCATCCACGCCGCTGGCGTGATCGACGACGCCCCGATCCTGGCCAAGACGCCGGGCGCCATCGAAGACGTGTTCACCCCCAAGGTGCACGGCACGCAGGTGTTGCTGGACGTGTTTCCCGATGGCGTGCTGGACTGGATGGCGCTGTTCGCCAGCACCAGCACAGCGACCGCACCCGCAGGGCAGGTCGATTATGTCGCTGCCAACGCCTATCTGAACGCGGTCGCCCGGTCGCGGACCGGTGGCAAGACGCGGGTGACGGCGATCAACTGGGGCATCTGGTCGGGCATCGGCATGGCGGCCGAGGCGATGGAGGCCCGCGTGGGCCGCCCCCCGCCGCCGCCCGAGGCTGTGGACCTGGCCCTGCTGGATCAGGCCGGGTTCGATGCCGACGGCAACCGCACCTATCTGGCGCGCTGGACCCCCAATGAACGCTGGGTGCTGGACGATCACCGCACCCGCGCGGGCGATGCACTGCTGCCGGGCACGGGATATCTGGAACTGGTGGCCCAGGCGATGGCGGCGCAGGGCGAAGGCGCGGCCTTTGCCATCGACGATCTGACTTTTCTGTCGCCGTTGCGCACCCCGGATGGCATGACGACCCAGATGCGCCTGACCCTGCCGCGCACCGATGCGGGCTATGATCTGCGGGTGGAAAGCGCGGTTGACGGCGGGGCCTTTGCGCTGAATGCCGAAGGCACCATCAGCCTGTTGCCGTTGGCGCGCCCCGCGCCGCTGGACCTGGCCGCCATCGCCGCCCGCCTGCCCGCGCCGATCCGCGGCGCGCTGAAAGGCGCACAGGAGGCGCATCTGGCGTTTGGTCCCCGCTGGGACGCCTTGCGCGAAACCGCACTGGGCCAGGGCGAGGGGCTGGCCCGCCTGACCCTGCCGCATTACGGGGCCGAAGGGATGCTCCTGCATCCCGGCCTGATGGATCATGCCACCGGCTGGGCGATGGGGCTGATCGCAGGCTATACGCCGGCGCATCTGTGGGTGCCGGTCAGCTATGACCATGTCCGCGTCTTTGCGCCCCTGACCGCCGACATCTGCAGCCATGTCCGCAGCGACCCGGCCAACCGGGCCAGCGGCCAGACCGCACGGTTCGACGTCACGATCACAGCGCCGGATGGCACGGTGCTGGTCGAGGTGCGGGGCTTTGCCGTTCGTCGGCTGGACGGGGCTATCGGCTTTGGTGCCGCGCCCGTCGCCCGGCCCGTCGGCCCCCGCCCCCTGTCCGCGGCCGAGGAGCGGCTGCGCCACAACCTGGCCCAGGGCATCCGGGCCGCTGAAGGGGCGGATGCGTTCTTTCGCGCGCTGGCCAGCCCGGCGCGCCAGATCTATGTCACCGCGCTGCCGCTGCCCGGTCTGGTGGCCGAGGCTGCGGCGGATCAGCAGCAGGCCACCCCCGGCACCGCTTTTGACCGCCCGCAGCTGGACGGTGATTACGTGGCCCCGGAGGGCGAGATCGAAAAGCGGCTGGCCGGGTTCTGGTCGGACCTGCTGGGCGTGGCGCAGGTCGGCGCACTGGACAGCTTTTTTGATCTGGGCGGGCATTCCCTGATCGCGGTGCGGCTGTTTGCGATGGTGAAAAAGACCTTCCAGGTCGAATTCCCGATCTCGATCCTGTTCGAGGCGCCAACGATCCGGGCCTGCGCCGCACTGATCGCCGCGCAGGGCGTGTCGGACAGCGCGGGGGCTGCCGCCCCCGACCCCGGCGTCGCTGCCCCGGCCCGGCCACAGCGCCGCTTTACCCATCTGGTGGCGATGCATCAGGGCGAAGGCGGCCCGCGCGCGCCGTTCTTTCTGGTGGCCGGAATGTTCGGCAATGTGCTGAACCTGCGCCATCTGGCGCATTTGCTGGGCGCTGACCGGCCGTTCTATGGCCTGCAGGCGCGGGGGCTGCTGGGCGATGCCCCGCCGCACCTGACCATGCAGGAAGCGGCGCGCGACTATCTGGCCGAAATGCGGCAGGTGCAGCCGCATGGGCCCTATATGCTGGGCGGGTTTTCCGGCGGCGGCATCACCGCCTATGAAATTGCCCAGATGCTGACCGCCCAGGGCGAAACGGTCAGCGCGCTGGTGATGCTCGACACGCCCTTGCCGCAGCGCCGCCCGCTTGGCCGGGCAGACAAGAACATGATCCACTGGCTGGAATTGCGTCGGCAGGGGCCGGCCTATCCGCTGCGTTGGGTCGCGGGAAAGCTGCGGCGCGACCGGTCCAAGCAGGCCGATGACAGTGGGCAGTTCCACGATGCCGCGATTGAACAGGCGTTCTATCGGGCCATCGCAGATTACCGGATCCAGCGCTGGGCCGGGCCGCTGTCGCTGTTCCGGCCGCCGCTGAAAGGCTATTGGCAGGTCGCGCCGGACCGCTGGATTTCGCAGGAACGCGCCTATGTCCTGCCCGATAACGACTGGACCGGCCTTGCGCCCCGGGTCGAGGTGGTCGAGGTGCCGGGCGACCATGACTCGATGGTGCTGGAGCCGAATGTGCGGGTGCTGGCCGCCCGGATGCGCCGGGTGATCGAGGCGGCCGAGCGCGCCCATCCGCCGCGCAGGCGGCTGGAGGCGGCAGAATGACCGCCGGAACGCCGACCGTGCTGACCATCATCCTGAACTGGCGTACACCCGACATGACGCTGCGCGCGACCCAGGCCGCGCTGACCGCGATGGCGGGGGTCGCGGGCGAGATCATCATCGTCGATAATGCCAGCGGCGACGGGTCGTTTCAGGCCATGTCCCGGGCTGCGACTGCGATGCCCCGGGTGCGGGTGTTGCAGGCCGGGCGCAATGGCGGCTTTGGCGCGGGCAACAACCTTGGGATTCGCGCCGGGCTGGCGGACGGGTCGCGGCCCGATCTGGTCTATGTGCTGAATTCGGACGCGTTCCCTGCGCCCGACGCGATCCGCCGCCTGATCGACCATCTGGCCGCGCATCCGCTGGCCGGTTTTGCCGGCAGCTATATCCATGGCACCGATGGCGTGCCGCATCTGACCAGTTTCCGCTTTCCCTCGATCCTGGGCGAGTTCGAAGGGTCCGCACAGATCGGACCGATCAGCCGGGCGCTGCGCGATCACGCGATTGCGATCCCGATTCCCGATCGCAGCATCACGGTTGACTGGCTGGCCGGGGCCAGCCTGATGATGCGGATGGATGTGCTGGACCGGATCGGCCTGTTCGACGAGACGTTCTTTTTGTATTACGAGGAAACCGACCTGTGCCGCCGTCTGGCTGCGGCCGGTTATCAGGTGCACTATGTGCGCGACAGTGAAGTGGCGCATATCGGCTCTGCCTCGACCGGGATGAAGGCGTGGCGCAAGGTGCCGGATTACTGGTACGACTCGCGCTACTATTACTACTACAAACATCACGGACGGTTCGTGGCCCTGCTGGCGACCGTGGCGCGGGTCAAGGGCAGTGTGTTGCAGCGGCTGCGCGCGGTGCTGACCGGGCGGCGGCGGGCCGATCCGCCGGGATTTCTGCGCCACCTGATCGCGCATGATCTGCGCGCCGCATTCGGGCCCGGCCCCGCCGCCCGGCCCCCCGCCCCGCAACCATCGCGCCCTGTCCCGTGACCAAGGAAGCACCGATGTCGTTCACAGCAATCCTGATCGGACATGATACGTTGGCCGTGCAGGCGGGCCGGATGCTGGTGGATGCCGGGCATCGGCTGTTGGCGGTGGTCAGCCGCCACGCCGCCGTGCAGACCTGGGCGCAGGCCGCCGGGCTGCCGCTGATCGACGCCGGGCCGGGGCTGGATGCGCGGTTGCCGCAGGCGGACTGGCTGTTCAGCGTCGCCAATCTGGACCTGCTGCCCGCCGCCGTACTGGCCCGGGCCACGCGGGGCGCGGTGAACTTTCACGATGGGCCGCTGCCGCGCCATGCCGGGTTGAATGCGCCGGTCTGGGCGCTGTTGCAGGGCGAGGCGCGGCACGGCGTCACCTGGCACCTGATCGAGGGCGGTGTGGACGCGGGCCGGATGCTGGCGCAGCGGATGTTCGATATCGCGCCGGATGAAACGGCGCTGACGCTGAACACCAGATGCTTTGCCGCCGGGATCGACAGCTTGCCCGAGGTGATCGACCAATGCGCCCATGGGCTGCGCCCCGCAGCGCAG
>Ga0105049_10001985_pt1 | contig 24213 bp, 17 predicted proteins | sample MAT06_FD_78087 | JGI IMG/M metagenome (GOLD analysis project Ga0105049, IMG submission 78087) | Freshwater microbial communities from Lake Fryxell liftoff mats and glacier meltwater in Antarctica - MAT-06 | ecosystem: Environmental > Aquatic > Freshwater > Ice > Liftoff microbial mat | place...
CACGCATTTGAAAGCCGGGGTTTATTCCGTATCGGTCAATGGAATGGGAATTTGTCCTGTTTCGGCCACCGTTACCGTCTCCGATCCCGATCCTTCGCAGGTGCCTGTCACCAACACGCTTCAGGCCATCACCGACACTACGATTGCCTTGGGTGAAGTGGTATCACTCACTGGCATCCTAAGTGATCCGGGGCGCGTAATCTCCTATCAATGGACACCTGCAATCTATCTGGACTGTGCTACTTGTTTGACTACGTTGGCCGCGCCGCTTCAGTCCACTAATTATACGTTGTACGCAACGGATAGCATTGGATGCTTGGTCTCGGATGCATTGGTTGTCAATGTTTTGCAAGGTTCGGTCTATATTCCCAATGTATTCAAACCCGGTGCCGATAATCTCAATGATCATTTCACAGTCTTTGCAGCGAAAGATGTTGAAAGTGTTGAGTTACTGCAAATCTATGACCGCTGGGGCAGCCTGGTTTTTGAAAATCGGGGTTTTCAGGCTTCTGACGGAGTACAGGGTTGGGATGGCAGCATAAATGGGGAAGAGGCTGCTGCGGGGGTGTATTTGTATGTGATTCGGGTCCGGTTTTTGGATGGGATGGTTGAATTGTTTAAAGGGGATGTGACGGTAGTGCGATGAACTATTAAACCCAAACCCGTCATTATGCGTTTCCGATATTCCGCTCACCTTAATGCCTTTATCAACCTATCTCAACAAGCAACGTCATGAGCAGAATCAAAGACAATCGCAGAGGCTTCTTAGCTAAATTCTCCCTTGCCATCATGGCCATGCTTGGCTTACCTGGGAGCAGCCGGTCCAAAACAAGCGACGAGCAAGAGGAGCAAAAACCCGACGCTGATCCCATTCTCGAAGTGAAGCCCATGGGATTTGCCTGGGACACACTGGACCCTTTCCTGTTTTGTGTACATCATGAGGACAAGTTCCCAAAAGGCAATGAGGAAATGGGACCTGCTGTCTCGCTGAAAGGCCGCAGTCTGGGCGATGATTTCATCATCAAAGACGGCTGGCGAATGTACCACGGCAAAAAAGTACCCGGTTTCCCAGGGCATCCACACCGGGGCTTCGAGACCATCACCGTAGTCCGCGACGGTTTGGTAGACCACGCCGATTCCTTAGGCGCCTCGGGCCGGTACGGCGAAGGCGATGTGCAATGGATGACCGCCGGGAAGGGCGTTCAGCACTCAGAAATGTTTCCATTGTTGAAAAAAGAGGAGGAAAACCCGATGGAACTTTTCCAAATCTGGCTCAACCTCCCGAAGAAAAACAAGATGGTGGAGCCACATTTCAAAATGCTCTGGGGAAGCAAAATCCCAAAACTGAAGCATACCGATTCGGCTGGAAAAGCCACCGAAGTGGAGGTGATTGCGGGCAAATTGAACGATCACACCGCCCCTGCTCCGCCGCCTGATTCCTGGGCTGCCGATGCGGCCAACGAGGTGGCTATTTTCAATCTGAAATTAGCGCCAGGAGCTGCGTTCACCCTTCCAAAAGCAAGCAAAGGCATCAACCGCTCCTTGTATTTTTACTTGGGCAATCAAATCTCGGTGGCTGGAAAAATGATTGAAAAATACCATGCCGTAGTGGTAAATGCTGCGGTGGATTTGAATATTGTAAACGGCGACACAGAAGCGAAAATCCTTGTGTTGCAAGGCCGACCCATCGGTGAAACGGTGATCCAATACGGCCCCTTTGTGATGAACTCCAAGGAAGAAATCCAGCAGGCTTTCGAAGATTACCACGCCACAAAGTTCGGGGGCTGGCCCTGGACCCGCTACGATCAGGTACATGATCGGACAGAGGGGCGTTTTGCCCGGCATGCGGATGGCACGGTGGAGTTGGGGGCCTAGACTTATGGGTGACGGTTACTAATAGGAGGTCAAAATAAACACATAGGCACATAGGGCACATAGTTATTGAAAATCAAGGCTCTATGTGTCCTATGTGCCTATGTGTTTATTAAAACTAATAGTGGGTCTTTACTTACCTTTCCATTTATCGCCTTTGTTATATGACCAATTCGTCTCCGCCCTGCGAGCCTGACAGATTTAGTCCTGCTCCAACATTGGGATGAGCAGCCCCATGTTATTGAATCAGACCCCAACGACGATTGGAATTGGGAAAATGAATTGCAGCACAGCCCCGACTGGCGGGAGCAATTGGTCGCAGAATTGAACGGACGGCCTATCGGATTTATCCAGATTTTGGGGCTCGGGGTAAAATTGGCGGCGGAAAGTAAGTTGCAGCGTTTTGAAAAGCCCTTACCTTTGTTAGCAGGGGAAATACTTCCTCACAAAATTCATGACTATGGAAGGCACATTGCAAACGCCCTTCAACCCGGCACAGGTGGAAATTCTTAAACTCTTCTCACAAGGTCTGACAGAAGAGCAGACAGAGGATTTGCGTAAAATCCTTATTGCGTTCAGGTTCAAACTATTGGATGAACAAGTTGAACTGGTGGCGAAGGAAAAAGGATTGACGTTGGAGCAGGTAAATAAGGCTTCGCAAGGGCATTTTCGGACGACATATCGTAGCAAAAAGCAGGCAAATTTAAGTCAAGCAGGCCATGAAAGTGGTCATTGACACCAATGTGTTGCTTAGCGCCATCCATCGAGGTTCTAAAAACTATTGGATTCGCAAAGCTCTGGAACGGCAACAAATCTCGCTTTGCGTCACCACTGACATTTTGGACGAGTACGCGGAAGTATTTGAGGTCTACTACGATGCCCAAACCGCTGAGATCTTTCTCACGGCACTCGAAATCCTCCCTAATATCCTCTACATAAACAAGTATTATTTCTGGCAACTCATTCCACAAGACGAGGATGACGAAAAGTTTGCTGACTGCGCCATTGCAGCAGGCTCTGACTATTTAGTCACCAATGATCGTCATTTCAATCATCTAAAGAAGATCGCCTTCCCAAAAATAAATGTGGTGAACGAGGATGAGTTTAGGGGGATATTTGAGATAAGGTTTGGGAGTTCAAGAAAAGCGTAAAAAATTTAAAATCATTTCTGTGTAAGTCGGAAGCCTAGGGAGTCCCAGAAATAAAATGGTGGTTGTGCAGCACGAAAATACACCAGGCAAAAAAATGGGTCCCATATTTTACCGCCACCACCACGTACAATGCGGGTTGCATAACGAAACCCAACGCTTTCACATGGATAAGACTTATAACTGTCTTGACACCACTCCATCACATTCCCACTCATATCATAAAGGCCAAGTTCGTTGGATTTCTTTTGACCGACAGGATAACTTGGTGATTTATACCAGGCAATACTATTGAGATCGTTTGAGCCAGCATACTCGTAACCGCGGCTTTTGTTTCCCCCTCGAGCGGCATACTCCCATTCAGCTTCTGTGGGAAGGCTATAGTTTCCTCCTGTCTTTTCATTGAGTTTGTTTATGAACGATTGAATATTATCCCAAGACACATTTTCAACTGGGCATTCATCACAGTTTTTGTGCTGCGAAGGGTTATTGCCCATAACAGACATCCATTGTGATTGTGTAACTTCATATTTGCCAATACTAAATGCGCTTAGTGTTACTGGGTGTGTACAAAGTTTGGAATTAAATGTGTGGTCATTGCTACCCATTTGGAAGGTTCCGCCTTCTACTTTTACTAGTGGATAGTCAAAAATGAAATTTGAGTTTTTTTGCAGTCCTGAATTTGGTGAAATAGAGATTTGCTTGGCGGTAACTAACCGAAACCCAAAAGAGCCAGGACCTCTATTGGTCGGCTCGGAATGTCCTCGATTAGTAGTACTTGTATATCCTGAAATTTGACCATGCCAGTAACCTCCTCCTCGAAGAACATAGCCTTCATTGAAAGAACCGTTCAATTTACAGTTCGAGGTGTAAGCAAAATATAAATCTTGGCACCATTCCCAAACGTTGCCGCTCATATCATAAAGGCCAAGTTCGTTAGGTTTTTTTTGTCCAATAGGATGTGTTTTATTATCTGAGTTGTTAGGATGCCAAGCAACTGTAAGAGGGTCATTGGAACCAGAATAGGTGTAACCGCGACTTTCATTGCCCCCACGAGCAGCATATTCCCATTCAGCTTCGGTGGGCAGACGATAGTTTTTGCCAGGATATTTGGAGTTTATTTTTCTTAAAAAATCCTGAATATCATCCCAGGATACTTGATCTACGGGACACTGATCGCAACCATCAAATTCATTTTCAGGTGGATTACTCCCCATCACACTTCGCCAATCCGCTTGTGTGACTTCATATTTGCCAATATTGAAAGGATTAATTGTAACACTATGTTGACATTCATCGAAGATTATGGCCTCCTTATTCTCAGGACTGCCCATAATAAATGTTCCGCCTTCGACGGCCACCATTTCAAAGCCAGATTCTATTTTATTTGGATTGTCTGAGTTTTCAGAAGAGGATGTGTTAGAGCTGCTTTCTGCTTCAAGTGCTTCTTTGTCAGTATTAAATATTTTTGGAGTCACCCAAATAGCAAAAAAAAGCACTGCTAGCACCACCATACAAATCGAAGCATAGCGGCGATATCGTTTTGCTGCACCTGCCTTTTCTGTTAATTCTTTAATCTTAATCTGAGATTCAATTGCAAAACCACCCTGAGGGTGTTGATTTAAATAGGTTTGATAGCCTACTATGCTGTTCGTATTGGTTGCTAAGTGCCACGCCGTTTGATCTACAGTTCGATGTACGTATTCAGTTTCTAGGGAGGCAATTACCACTTTTTCTTTTATATTGTTCTCCTGCTCTTGTTTTTGCAAGGTCAATGCTTCAAGTTCAGCAGTCAATAGATCTTCCTTCTTTTTTTCTTGGAATGCCTGAATAGTATCTTTGATACCTGCAACAGCCTCAAAATATGGTTGGTCTTCGTGATCCCAAAAACTTTTTGACATAATAGGCCTTTCCCCAAATGGGAAAATTTGTATATTATCCGTTTTTAGGTGTTCGCCCAATGAAGTTTCCTTCCAATGGCATGCCCTGACTATGACAGGAATCACCTGACATTTACCCATTTTGTGTTTATCGATTACTTCAAGTAATTCCGTTTCGACGATATTTTTGGAATTGAAGAAATACGAACTAAGAAGCAGAATTACAATATCTGCATTAAATAATTGCTGCTTGGCTTCAACTCCCCAATGATCTTCTGGCCTTATTTTTTGGGCAGGCCAGATACTCCAACCCTTCCGATCTTTCAAAAGGTTTAAGTGTTGAAGCAGATTATTGCACACTTCGCGATCTTGGTCGGCAGATGCTATGAAAATTTTCATGAGAAGATGACTTAGAAATAGTTCTGTAGGTGCCAAATGTGGAGACCTCTTCCGCGCTGCGTGTTGCTTCTCCTAATTATAGGCGCGGCGATGGGATGCGATATGTGCTAAAGAGAACACTTGGAGAAGCGGAAATGGATTCTATTTTACTTGTTTAAGAGTGATCGTTTGCCCGCTCTGCCATCCAAAGTAGTTGCAGTTTTTTACCAAGTGAATAGTTTTCGTTGTGGGTGTTTTAAAATGTCTAAGTTATACCTTTTGATAACCAAGCGGCATGTGAAAAGCCAACACTCATAATCATTAAGGAAATACATAAAACCACGTTCAAGCATTTCGGAGGAATCATGTTTTTCTACAACGCCATAGCAATCAATTGAAAGTAAAAATCCTTCCACTTTATCCTGCAGATTACTGCAAAATTTCTCTGCCTTTCTTATTGCTTGTTTCTCGTTCATATTATATTTTGGCGAATAAAAGCAATGCCCATTAAATCTTTGTAGCGAATTTTCCGCTGAGCGTTGTTTTTTTGACCTAAGCTCAGCGGTACTACAGGAGGTATATTATCGCCAGTTTTCATGCGACTTTTTCAACTGCTTCGTTTTCCCAGAAGGTTAAGCGTCGGTTTATGCGACAAAATTTCGGACATCTTCCTCGGGATCCAGTGCTTCAATGAAAGTAATGATGACTTTGAATTTGCCTTTTGCCGGAATTTCTTCCAATGGGAAGAATTTTCCACCTTCTTAAATGGCTGGTATAGGAAGCAAAATTGGATAAATTGAATTTTTGATGGCGGTTGCTCCTTTCATTTTGACTTACAAAATTCGGCAATACTTTTCAAACCGCCAACACATTCTTCTTTCAGCCCAGCTACCCCCTCCTTGCCAAGGTCAACCGGTTTACCCCTCCACCAACTCCCTCGCCGTCGCAATCGCCGCCTCGCTCGGCGGATTCCCGCTCAGCATCACCGCAATAGAACGCACCCGTTCATCTGGGGCAAGGAATCGAACATTGGTGACGGTGCGCTGACCTTCTACTTTCTTATACACGAAATAATGCGCGTCGGCACGGGCGGCAATTTGCGGGGTGTGGGTAATGCTGATGACCTGGTGGCGGGCGCTCAATTCCTTGAGGATGATACCCATTTTGAGCGACACGTCACCGCTGATGCCTGAGTCAATTTCATCAAAAATAAGTGTGGGCAGGGGGATGGCATCAGCCACGAGGCTTTTGGTGCAGAGCGTGAGGCGAGAGAGCTCGCCGCCGGAAGCCACGTCTTTGATGGGCAGGTAGCGCGCACCAATGTTGGTAGCAAAAAGGAATTGTACGTCATCGAGGCCTGTGGGTCCGAGTTGGCTGAGCTCGGCGATTTCGACTTTCAGGCGGGCATGGGGCATGGACAGTTGGGTCAGCATGGCCTGCACCCGTTCCTCGAATTTAGGCGGCACGGCACGGCGGCGTTGGCTGAGCGTGCTGGCGGTGGAGCGGAGGGCTTTTTCTTGCTTCGCGATGACCTGTTCGAGTTTTGCGATTTCGCTGTCGAGATTGGTGTAGCCTGCCGTTTGTTGTTGGAGATCGGCCTGAATTTGCAGCAGTTCAAGAACACCCGATACGCCGTGTTTTTTCTGGAGTTTGAACATCACATTGAGCCGTTCCTGGGCTTCGGCGATGCGCTGAGGGTCGTGCTCTGTACCTTCTGCGATGCGTTCAAAATCTTTGGCAAGGTCTTGTAAATCAATGATCGCGGCATCCATGCGCTCGCTAAGGGCCGAAAGTTGCGGCGAAAGTTTTCGGGTGGGCGAGATGCTGCGGGCGAGTTCCTGGAGTTGGCCCACGAGGTTCATCTCGCTTTCGGAAAGGTGGTTGTAGGCCGCACCGTAACTGCGCTTGATGTCTTCCGCGTTGGTCAATTGGGCAAGTTCGCCTTCGAGGGATTCCTGTTCGCCTTCTTGGAGGCCGGCGGACTGGAGTTCGTCGAGTTGGAAGCGGAGGAACTCCATCTCTTTTGCGCCGCTTTGGCTGCGTTCGATGAGCTCGGCGAGGCGTTTTTTGTCGGCAGCGTATTGTCGGTAGCCCTGTTGATATTCCTTGAGCATGGGGCCGTTGTCGGCCAGTGCGTCAATCATCCGCAGTTGGAAATTGACATTGTGGATGTCTAGGGTATCGAATTGCTGGTGAAGGTCTATGAGGTTCTCTGTGAGCCGCTGGAGTACCTGATTGTTGGCGGGGGTGTCATTCACGAAAGCGCGGCTTTTGCCCGTGGGTGATAGTTCTCGGCGAATGACAACTTCGGGATCGTAGTCTAGCTCGTGTTCTTCAAAAAACGCGCGCAAGTCATATTCCGACACGTCAAAAAAGGCTTCCACCACACATTTCTCTGCGTCATTGTAAAACACCTTGGTGTCGGCGCGTTCGCCCATGATAAGGCCCAGAGCGCCGAGGAGAATGGATTTACCTGCCCCGGTTTCGCCGGTGATGATGGTGAGGCGCTCGGAAAAGTTGATTTCGAGTTCGTCTATGAGCGCGTAGTTTCGGATGTGTAAGCGTTTCAGCATGGACTGTTGGACAGGGGATTTGGTTTCATCGGTACTAAGATACGGCCTGCCTGCCGGCTGGCAGGAGATATTTTGATATTGGGGGCGAAAATAGTGCAGCGAGGCAATTTTATTGCCCTTAATTTAAAATATTTTGTTTTAAAATTACCGTTTGGGTGGGATACCCATAATCTTGCGAGAAAATCAAGCCAAATTCCAGGGTATTACCGCCGCTGCACCACCAAATTACCGATCAAACTCCCCATCTCCGTCACCATTCGGTATTGATAAACACCCGCTGGCAAGTCAGGCAACTTAAGGTCCAAAATTTGCCCGCCAGGCAAAATTTCGCCTTGGAACAAGCGCCCCACAAAACGACCGTCGGTGGCGTACAAATCCAATTGGGCATTCGTGGTTTGCTTCAACTGAATGTCAAGGAAAACCCGATCCTGCGCTGGGTTCGGATACACCCGAACCGACAGGGCGCCGCTTACATTGAAGGTATTGCTTATACAGGCTTCGGCAAAAATGGGTTCTGAGGTTCCCACGCAACCTGTTGGGTCTTTCATGCTTACCACATAATTACCCGCTATTTCTGCGGACCAAAACTGACCGGACGCATCTGGAATTAATACTCCATTCAGGAACCATTGGTAATTACTGCCAGCAGGTGCGGTCAAATCGCAAAGATTGCTAACTTGCAAGGCCGGCACAAAAGGCGGGTGAACTGTCACGGTTATAGCATTTGAAACCGGGCTTTCGCCACAAATATTGCTTTGGATGGCCGTGAACGCACCTTCAGTGGTAACGGTAATGCTCGATCCGGTCTCCCCATTAGACCAATGGGTGCTGCAGTCTGCGCAAACGTTGTCTATCGTAAGCACAACCGATGCTCCAGAACAGAGTGCCGTGGTTCCTGAAGCTGTAACATTGGGTGTGGCAGGGGCAAGACCCACCGTAACAGGGATGCCATTGGAGGCTGGACTTTCGCCGCAAGGGTTGCTGAGGCTAGCCGTGTACATACCCGCTGTAGAGACGGTGATACTCTCCCCAGTCTCGCCATTGGACCAATTCACGATACAGCCCGAACATACATTTTCAACGGCCAGCACAACGGATTCGTTCGGGCAGAGTATGGTAGAGCCGGTGGCCGAAATGGAGGGTGTGCCGGGCAGCGTTCCCATGGTGACGGTGATGGCATTGGAGGCCGGGCTTTCGTCGCAAACATTGCTTACGGTAGCCGTATAAATGCCCTCAGAAGAAACAGTTATGCCAGCCCCCGTCTCGCCGCTAGACCATTGTACGATACAGCCCAGACATACATTGTCTGCCGTGAGCACGACGGATTCGTTTGGGCAAAGCGCCGTAGCGCCGGAGGCGGAGATGCTGCTTGCGCTAGGCAAAGTTCCTGTGGCAACGGCGATGGGATTCGAGCTTGGACTTTCGCCGCAAGTATTGCTGAGAATGGCGGTGTAAAGACCGTCTGTGGCGATGTTGACACTCGGCCCAATCTCGCCAGTGGACCATTGCACGGTGCAGTCCGAACAAACCTCTGTAACTGTGAGTACGACCGATTCACCAGGGCACAGCACGGTCGGTCCGGAAACAGAGACCAGAGGCATGGCAGGCACATTGCCCACCGTAACGGGGATGACATTGGAGGCGGGGCTTTCGCCACAAGTATTGCCGAGGGTAGCCGTGTAGAGTCCCTCTGAGGAAACCGTGATACTCGGCCCGGTTTCGCCATTGGACCAATGGAGGGTGCAATCCGGGCAAACGTCGGTGGCCGTGAGTACAATGGATTCGCCGGAGCAGAACAGCGTGGGGGCTGAAGCAGCAATGTTGGGTGCATCCGGTGCGAAGCCCACCGTAACTGGAATTTCTACAGCGTCTGGGCTATCGCCGCAAATATTACTTTGAATGGCGGTATAAATACCTTCGGTGGAAACGGAGATACTCGGCCCGCTCTCGCCATTGGACCAAAGTACGGTGCAGTTTTGGCAGAGGTTTTCCGCTGTGATCAAAACCGATTCTCCAGAACAAAGGGCCGTTGACCCGGAAGCAGCTAGTGCAGGCGCGGAAGGAATGGTGTGCTCGCTGACCATAATCGTGTCGGAAGAAGGGCCATTTCCGCATGTATTCAGGGGATTGCTGACTGAAGCCCAAAACGACCCTACAGAGGAAACCGTGATGCTCGGCCCGTTTTCGCCGTTCGACCAATTCACGACACAGTTTTGGCATACGTTTTCTGCTGTGAGCAGGACCGATTCTCCGGGACAGAGCGCCGCTGGCCCGGAAGTAGCGAGGCTGGGCGCGGTAGGCGTTAAATTTACAGTACCAGTTACTGCAACGCGGTCGCTTTCACAGCGCTCCGTAGTCTCCACTTCAATATCGTACAGGTAATAATAATAGTCCACACCTGCCGTAGAGGATTTGATCTGCATCAAACCGGGGATGGAATAGGGGTAGCTTGGCCCCGTATTGTTTCGATACAAGTTGGCCGGACCAATGCAGCCAATTTGCAGGTTAATGCCTTGCGGGATGTCTATGTCCAAAGTGATTCGGTTTTCTCCATCGTTCACATAGACCGTTTTTTCAAGCAACACATTGCCATTGGCATCCTGCATTCGAAATATACGGTTAGCGGCCCCATTGGCATACACTTTGGCAGATTTTAAGCGAAATGGCTTGGTTGCATCTAAAATCAAGTATTGATCTCCGGCATGGTCGCCACCGCCGCCAATGACATTGGAGACCGGCCCTACACGCGCAGTAGCTAAATAATCGGTGCTGGCAGTAGTATAGAAGGTGCTGGTTTGGGCAATGTTTGTAGTAAACACATTGCCGATGAACAGCGGCTGCGTCTCCGAGGCCGTGGCATACCAATTGATCTGATCTCCTGGTTGCCCAATCGCTTCTAAGCCCAGCTCGCCCGGATCGCAACGCGCTACATTGGTTATGGTTGGTACAGAGGGGTCAAACAAATGGAGGTAATCTATTTCCTCCAAGGTGTTGTCGCCCACAGCATTGGAAGATTTTAGTTTAACGGTATAAGCCCCGCTTCCGCTGAACGTTACTGTTGGATTTTGAAGCGTGGAGGTAGCAGGCGTTCCACCTTCAAAGGTCCATTCCCAAGCCGTAGGGAGGTTGGCAGACTGGTCTGTAAACGTGACCGTCATCGCTCGGCAACCCTGGCGTTTATCTGCCGTGAAGGCTGCCAGAGGTGCAAAAGGCTGGTAAATAGGTGATTCCCACAGTCCCCGGCCATAAGTTCCAGCGAAAATGGTATTGGAAATATAGTTGATTTCCAGTTCATAAACCCGGGCATTGGGCAGTCCGTCAAAGAAGCCGATCCATTGTCCGGCCAGGTCATCATTGGTATAGGACACAAAGCCAAAACCACCCACGTAGATCCCGTTTTTACCCGTGTTTTCCCAGGTCGCGCAGTACTTGGCGCCAGAGGGCAAGCCCGTGCTGATGTTCGTCCAACTCGTCCCGGCATTGGTAGAGTGATACACCCCCGAGGAGGTAACGATCAACAGTCGTTGTGGGTTTTGTGGGTGAATGGCGATGTAACTTATGTTACTCGAGCCCCATCCCGAAGTGATGGTCGTCCAAGCGACGCCGCCGTTGGCGGTCGTGAACAAGGAAGCTCCTCGGGCAACATAGATACGCTGGTTGCTGGAAGGAGCGAGTTTCATGTGATTCATGTTCCCGTTGGCAAAATCGGAAATTTTTGTCCAAACGCTCCCATTATTGGAGGTTTTCCAAACATCGGCGAAGGCGACATAAATCGTGTTGGAAATTTGTGGGTCCTGTTCAAAGGGGGTCACCCAGGCCCCATCGTCCACATCGGGTGGCTTGGAAATGGAACTTCGTGTGGTGCCTTGGTTGGTGGAGCGGTACATAGAACCGTTTTGGGAGGTTCCGTACAGGTTGTTGGCGTTGTTCCAACTTACGAACGTCTCCATTCCATCAGCCCCGAGCCAGTCAACCCAGGCCCGATTGGCGCCGCGCATGACGCTGGTGCCGTTGTCCTGAGAACCTCCAGATACCACATTGGGGTTGGTTTTAGAAACGCCTATTTTGTAAAACTCCCGAATGCCCAGGCCGGCCGTGCGATCTACAAAACTCGCCGCTCCGTCGGTGCTGGTATACAGGCCGCCATCTGTACCGACAAACAAAGTGCTTCCTCTGAATTTCAGGACGTTTATGTCTGCATGGTTGTATCCAACCCCGAGGGAGGCTGCAGTGCCTGGCGTCCAGTAGGAGGTGAGGAAAAAGAATTCGCCTCCGTCAATGGATTTCCAAGTGTGGATGCCTCCAATGTGTACTTCCTCCGCATCCGTAAGGCTGACTGCGATGTCCATATTTCGGGGCGCTTGGCCGCTGTCGTCGTCGCCGGTTTCACTGTACCCGAAATAGTTTATTTCAGTGCCGTCAATCAGCTTATTGAAGGATCCGCCGCTGTCGGTGGACTTGTAAAAGCCACCAAATCTGCCACCATTTGACTCCAATACATACACTATATTCGGATTTGCCGGCGATACCGACATCCTTTTATAGTTGTTATTGGCCGTGCCAAAACCGCCAATCTGGGAGAACGAATTGCCGCCATTGGTAGAGCGGTAGACAGAAATCCCAGAAAAATAAATTGTGTTCGGATCCCCTGATTTGAACTCCACATCATAGCCAGGCACACCACTGGCACCCGGCACGGCGCTCCAGGTGCTTCCGCTATTGATCGAAACGAACAAGCCATTGGACTCGGACACGGCATACACGACATTGGGGTTGGTCGGGTGAAACTGAACGCGGCTGACCCGTCCACTGCCCGATACATTTCCGGTAACATTCCAGCTTGCGCCCGCGTTGGTAGAGCGGAAGATTTTGCCCGAAGTGCTTCCCCAGATATAGAGATTGCTGTTGTAGGGTGAAATCTCCAGACCATAGACGTCTACGTTGGAGAACTCGTCCGTGATGTTGGTCCAGGTATTACAGCCGTCGAGCGTTTTCCAGACACCGCCAGTAGGACTACCCACTATGAGGTGGTTGTTATTGCTTGCGTCCATGCCGATGGAGGTAATACGCCCCACCCCAGGATTCCAGCTAGACGTGGCGTTCCAATAGGTAGGGCCTAGCTGCTGCCAGCCCCCTGCAAAACTGCTGGATTCGGTCTGTTGCCTTTGTTTTTCTGCGAACCGATAATCGCGGGCGCGTTTGGCCAGTTCAAGGTTGTGGATTTTAACCCCGGTTTCATCCAATTCCATTTGGGCAACGTACTCCCATCGCTTGTATGGTTTGTAGCCCTTTCCGCGCTCCTTTCCTACGAGGTCGAAATGGGCCTCGGCCTCTTGTTGGATTTCTGAGAGGGTAAAGGTTCCAGCCTCGATCATTTCGAGGTATTTTTGAGCGGAGAGGGAATAAGAGATGAGTGCGAGTGAGAGCAGCGCGAGTAGGCGAAGGAGCATAAGGATTGTTTTTAGGTGGTAAAATTAGTCTGAAGAAAGGTACAAAGTTGCGGCTAATTGTAATTGGGCTTACTACTTACTTGTAGTTTTGAACATTTGCCGACATATTGCCAAATGATTCAAACGGGTGTAGAAAAACGGTTCACCTTCGTGTGCTTAATTTGACAATCTCATGCGAACAATCCTACTCCTTCTATTGCTGTCCGGCTTCTTAACGACGCACGCGAGCTCCCATCTGCCATCAAAAATCATCAATCCTCAATCGTCAATCCTCGACTCCCTCCCCACCATCAGTTGCCCAGCCAGTGTGCAAATCAGCACCGGGCCTTTTACCTGCACTGCCAACCATACTTACACCGTAACTGCCAACGACGATCTTCCGGGATGGACGCTGGCGCAAACCGTCGGACTGCCTTCTGGCACAGATTTCCCGCTTGGGGCAACGCTAAATGTGTTTGTGGTGACGGATGTGGACGGTAATTCAGCGTCTTGCTCGTTTACCGTGACCGTGAAAGATTACATCCCGCCCTATATCGCCTGCCCTGTCGGTACGACCGTATCCGTCAGTGATTCCGATGACCCAGACGATTGTTACCTGCCCAATCTGCCCGGTCAGTTTGCGGGCGTGGCTTGGATAAACGCAGCAGCTTTTGATGATGGCACCCTGGACAATTGTGGGGGTTTTCGACTCTCCATACGTCGGATGCCCCCGTTTTCCAATTTTGTGCAAACGCTCAACCAAATAAACGGCCACCCGCCCTGCAACGACCCGTTCCTGGATTTCCCCAGCGAGTACGAACGCGCGGTCTCGGAACAAGACTCCATCAAATTTTACTGCTCGGAAGTAGGCACATCGCAACCGGTGATTCTGACGGCCTACCAATTAGACCCCGATGGGAGCATCTCCACTTACCAGAACGGGACACCGGTTTTCAACCAATGTTTAATGAATGTGTTCGTGGAAAACTTAATTGCACCCGTTTGCACCCCGCCCGCCCAAGTAGTGGTTTCCTGCGAAATGTTTGACCCAAGCCTCTTGGCTTACGGCGAGCCTACGGTTTGGGACAATTGCTGTATCGGCAATTTGGTCAAGACGGTGAATTACAGCCAGTTCGATACCATCTGCAGCAGAGGCACCATCACCCGCATTTTCCGCGCCTTCGATTGCAGCGGCAATTCAAGTTCTTGTAGCCAGCGCGTAATTGTCAACCATGAACAAAATTATTTTATCAAATTTCCCAACGACACCTTGGTGACGACCTGCAATTCGACAGGCGTTTATGGTCGCCCCGAGTTCTTTGGGCAGGATTGCGAACTGATGGGCGTTTCTTACGCAGATGAAATATTCGGAATTATATGGCCCGACGCTTGTTTCCAGATCGAGCGAAATTGGACGGTAATCAACTGGTGTACCTTTGTGCCCGGCCTGCCCCTGACAAACGTGCCTAACCCTAGCCTCGTTTCCACACAGTACCACAACCCCTTGAATGCGCCGGGCCCTACCGTTTCAGCTTGCGGCACACCCCTACCCTGGGCACCTACTATTTCAAAAATAATTCCCAGCGACACAGTAGCCACGAATTATTGCTCTTTTTGGAATGCAACCGCCAACGGTTACCGATACAAGCAACACATCAAGATTGCGGACAGTACCCCACCAACTTTTGTTAATTGTACTCCAGGGGTTACAACATTTTTAGATCCGACAGAAAATCATCCCTTCTACTGGAACAACGTTTTTAATCCAACACTTCCATCTCAGAATTTAGCCGAAAGGCAGATAGATCTTTCCATAGAAGCCACGGATACCTGTTATGGTGGGAGCATCAATATTCGCTATCTCCTCTTTCTGGATTTGGACGACGACGGTATTATGGAATCCGTGGTGAATTCGATGAACCCTCCCCCTGCCGACACGATTTATTACAACAACCTACAATCCCCCAATTTCGTCGGTGGAACACCCGTCTCGTTTGACAACCGCCCCGTGGCGCAAAACGAAAAGTGGCGGTTTGCAATGCAGGAAAACACGGTTGGAACCTCCAGAATCGCAGACCTTCGTTGGAACACGGCTGCAGCGCCCAACACCTTTGTGACGCCAGAACTGCCCGTGGGGACACACAAGATCAAATGGTTCGCACAAGATGGCTGTGGCAGCCAGCGCGAATGTGAGCATGTTTTTTCTGTGGTGGCCAACCCCTTTGAGTGCATTCCCCCAGCCGACGTGCTGGTGCCTTGTGAGCAGTTTAACCCCAATTTGTTGAACTATGGGGAGCCAACTTTTTCTGGTGGTTGCCTTTTCATGGACTTGGATAAATCGGCGGACTACACTCAGTTCGACAGCATTTGCAGCAAAGGCACCATCGTTCGTAATTTCAACGCCGTGGATGATTGTGGAGCCGTGAGCCAATGCAGCCAGCAAGTAGTGGTGAACCATCAGCAGAATTATTACATCCAGTTTCCGAATGATGTGATCGTGACCTCGGATTGCAATGGAACCGGAATTTACGGCGAGCCAACCTTTTTTGGGGAAGATTGCGAATTGCTGGGGATTTCTTACGAGGATGAGGAGATTAATCCTGTCCCAGATGCGTGCTTTAGAATCTATCGCAATTGGACGGTGATCAACTGGTGTACCTACAACCCGGCCCTACCCATTATCTATGTGCCAAACCCGAACCCGAACCCAATTACAAATCATGCTGCCAATTTGCCCGGCCCTACGGTTTCGGCCTGTGGTGCAGCGCCACCTTGGGCTTCTACGATTGTAAAAATCAGCCCGACCGACCCGACAGCCACGGATTTCTGCACATTTTGGAATGCCAGCGCAAATGGGTACAGCTACAAGCAAACCATCAAAATTTGGGATAGCACCCCGCCCACTTTTTCCAACTGCCTCGCCCTGCCTTCTATCTGGGCAGATTCCACGCAAAGCGACCCCGAACTTTGGAACAATGTTTTTGACCCTGCTTTGCCCGCCCAAGACTTGCGCGAAACGCCGATTGAACTCACGGTTACCGTTACCGACGCTTGTTCCGGCAGCAACATCAACATTGAATACCTGCTTTTCTTGGACCTCAATGCGAACGGCCAGCAGGAAACGGTGGTGAATTCTACGACCCTCGGCATTGCCGGGCTTGGCTGGAACAAGGTGCTTTACGACAATTTCAACACGCCAAATTTCTTGGGCGGAACGCCCACCACCTTTGATGACCGGCCTGTGCCGCCAGATCAAAAATGGGGGTTTGCCATCCAAGAGTCCGTTCAAGGAAACAACAAAACAGCCTCCGTTCGTTGGAACACCCAGCAATCGCCCAACACTTATGTGCAGCCAGAACTTCCCAATGGCCGACACAAAATCAAGTGGTTCTCGACTGATGGATGTGGTAACAACAAAGAATGCGAGCAAATTTTCAGTATCGGCGATACCACGCTAGTGGGTTCGCACTCGCCTGAAAACGAAGGCTTTATACTGTTTCAAAACGAACCAAACCCCTTCCGCAACAGCACGGTAGTGAGGTTTCAACTACCCGAATCTACCCCCGCCACGCTTTCGATTTTTAATGCAGAAGGCAGGCTATTGTTTCAACAAACGGCAGACTACATCCAAGGGATGAATGCCGTGACCTTGGAAAAAGCGGGCCTTCCACCAGGTGTTCTGTTTTACAAATTGGAGGCCGGGGCGAATATGGCTTGGCGGAAAATGGTTTTGTTGCGGTAAGCGCTCCGCGCTTTGGGCTGGATGGCACACGGATGGCACGGATGAGACACGGATTTTACACTTGAAAGGAGTAAAATCCGTTTCTCATCCGTGCCATCCGTGTGCCATTCGTACATTCGGCAGAAGCGAAATGAATTTCGCGCTACGTTTTTTGCGCTACAACGAGCGGGTTTTCTACTTTTGTGGCAATCAAATTCAGTCAATATAAAACCGATGCTCCAACCTGGCGACAAAGCCCCCGATTTTGCGCTCCGCGCCAGCGACAAATCGCTCGTAAAACTCTCGGAACAGCGCGGCAAAAACGTGCTGCTACTGTTTTTCCCTTTCGCATTCACGGGCGTTTGCACCAAGGAACTCTGCATGATGCGCGATAGTTTAGCCGAATACGAAGGCTTGCAGGCGCAAATCCTCGCTATTTCTGTAGACAGTCCTTACACCCTCGCCAAATGGAAGGAAGAGCAAAAGTTCAACTTCCCTATGCTCTCGGATTTCAACAAAGTCGTGAGCAAAAAATACGATACGATCTATAAGGAATTTGGCCTTGGCTTGAAAGGAGTGTCCAAACGCTCCGCATTCGTTATTGACCGTGAAGGGATTGTGAAATATGCCGAAGTGCTGGAAAATGCGGGAGAACTTCCGAATTTTGAGGCAATAAAACAAACGTTGAAAGTTAGGAGAGATGAGTTATGAGTTATTGCTCGCCCAGGCACTCATCCTTCATAACTTAAAAATTATAACTCATAACTCAACAATGCCAGTTACCAAGCCACTTTGGGAAGAAGACGAGGACTTACTCGTGATGGACGACATCGGCACGGGCTTGCCTGCTCAGATCATCGTATTCAATGACGATCACAACACCTTTGAGTGGGTGATTGAATGCTTTATGCAAGTGCTCCGGCACGCCAGTGAACAGGCAGAACAACTCGCTTTGATTATCCACAACAACGGAAAAGCCACCGTGAAATCAGGCACCAAAGAAGACCTCGTCCCGTTCTGTGTGGCGTTGGTTGACCGGGGGCTGTCGGCGGAGGTAGAAGAAAATTAGAACTCGAACTTTAGACGTCGGACTTAATCCGTGCTGGTATGATTCAAAGTTCAAGGTCCAAAAACAGATATTTTTTCACCAAATCCTATTTTTTTTATCATGGAAATACTCGACCAACCTGAAACCCCAGAACTCCGTAAAGCGGACAACGGCAATCGCATCGTTGCCTACATCATTGATGTAATCCTCATTGGATTAATGAGTTTTGTACCCATCGCTGGATGGATCGCAGCCATAGCTTATGGCCTCACCCGCGATTCGCTGCCTTTCCTCGACGGACAAAGCATCGGCAAAAAAGCCATGGGTCTACGTGCTGTTACAGAAGACGGCCAACCCCTCACCAACAATTGGGGCCCCGGTATCATCCGCAACATTGTACTGTGGATTCCTTTTTTCCCCTTGATTGAGCTGATCGTATTGCTCACCAACGACAAAGGCCTTCGCCTCGGTGACCAATGGGCCAAGACCAAAGTGATCTCGGTTAAGTAGTTGAATAGCGAACGTTTCAGCACGTTTTTTTGACAACGGCGGCAGGGGCAATCAGCACTTGCCGCCGTTTTAGTACAAACCGCAATAGAAACCTCCTAGGTTTTGAAAATCTACGCGGTTTAAAGTTTGGTACAAATGCCCGTTTTCTACCTCCCCGACGACGATTTCCGCATGTTCCCCCAGCCTGAGCGGGCGGAACCCAGCGGACTTGTGGCCGTAAGTGCCGACCTGCACGAAGATCGTACGCTTCTGGGTTATGCCAACGGGATGTTCCCCTGGTTTGAAGACGGCGGGCACTATTTCTGGTTCACGCCAGATCCGCGCTTTGTGCTGTTTCCCAAGGAATTGCGTGTCCACAAGAGTATGCACTCTATCTTTAACCAACAAAAGTTCCGCTATTCGCTCGATACCTGTTTCGAGACCGTCATCAAAGCCTGTGCCGCCGTGCCCCGCAACGAACCTGGCCCTGACAGCACTTGGATCAATGAGCAATTCATCGCCACCTATACCCGTTTGCACGAGCGTGGTCTGGCCCACAGCGTGGAAGTTTGGGAAGGGGAAAAACTCGTGGGAGGCCTTTATGGCATTTCTATCGGCAAGATTTTTTTTGGAGAAAGCATGTTCGCACTCGTACCCAATGCCTCCAAGGCGGGATTTATTACCTTGGTCAGGGCACTCCAACAATCCGGTTTTTGGCTCGTGGACTGTCAGGTGGAAACGCCGCACCTTGTCTCGCTCGGGGCACGCGGCATCCGGCGTTCGGCGTTTTATGAGTACCTGACAAAAAACGCCTACGAGAAAACGCTGGTGGGAAAATGGCGATTTGGCGAGGACGGGCTGGGGCTGGCTCAATAAGAAAAAAGTATGTCACGCAACGCCCCCCCGAAACTCATATTTTAACGTTCGTTTTACCCTTTTAAACCTCCAACTTGTCAATTATGGTAAAAACATTATTGCTCCTTATACTACCACTCTGGCTATCGGCTCAAGGCCCTGGCAAAAGCGACATCCTACTGTTTTTATTGACCAAAAGCGCCGACAGTACCTGGCGACCTGAAGCAGCGAGATTCCTCACAGCATTCAATCGAGGCGGCTATAACAACCAGCCCAACTTCTTCGGCAACAACGAGTTGTGGCTCACCGTGCAATTTCCAAAAGACACCACACAAACCGATATTATGGCCTTAGACCTGCTTCTAAAAACCCAAACTCGCGTGACGGCCACCCTTACTACGGCAGAATATTCGCCCACCCCGATGCCCGGCGGCAAACGTTTTTCATCGGTGCGCGTGGAGGAAGACGGAAACCAACGACTGTGGTCGTTCCCGCTTGACCGCTCGGATAATGGAAGGCCGGAATTTCCCAAAATCTACAATGTTGGCTATCATTGTTGGCTGCGAGACACACTGGCGGCACTCTTCATTGTAGGAGAAAATGGCCAACCCCACACGCTCCAAATCGTGGGGACTAAAGGTCAAAAGATGCAGCGAATAGCTTCCAGTATCGGGCGTTGCCTCTTGAAAAAGTCTGATGGCAACCTGCTTTTTGTGCAAAAAGCAACCGAGCAAACCTGGTATTTAAAAATCTGGAATCCGAAAACCAACCTGCAGGAAATCGTGCTGAAAATGCCTGCTGGAACGGAGGATTTTGCCCTTTTGCCCGACGGAACCTTGCTATGTGGGAGCAACGCCAAACTTTTTCAGTACAAGGCTTCCCGCAACTCCGACTGGAAAGAAGTGGCTGACTTGAGCAAATATGGTGTAAAAAAAATCACACGTTTGGCAGTGAGCAAGGATGGGAAATTGGCGGTGGTAGTACAGTGACTTGTCATCAATCACCGCCTCAAAAAAGCCTTAGACCGGGTTTGTGCGTTTTCCCGAACGTTCAGGTAGTACAGGTTTAAGTCACCGATGTGGTAATTTTTTCTTCGGAACAAAAAGCTGCCCTTAAACTTCGGTTTTCGCGCCAAAAGAATACCGTTATAGACCTCCGCATCCGTCAACTCTGGATATATTTTGTTGAAAGGGCGTACTACACCGCCAATATTCATTGATTTAGGCGCGTATGTTTTTTCAGTGGTCGTCCAATTGAGCGGGTTGGTGCAAACTACCTCTTTCTCGAAGGCTTTTCGTAGGCCAAAATTGCGCTCCCAAGTGCGCCAGGAGCAAAAACATTGGGTCTGTTCGAGGTTTTGACAGGGCTTAATGGTCTTGAAAAAATTTGTCTTTACTGGCCAACCCACTATGTAGGCGGTTACTAATTGCGATTCCAACGCAGTCCCTTCAATCATTTCCCGGATCAAATACATAGCGTGACGTGCGCCTTGGCTGTGCCCCGCAATGATGAACGGGCGGCCGTTGTTCCAATGGTCCAGATAATATTGAAAAGCGGCTTTTGTGTCCTGATAAGCAAGGTCAAGGGCTTGGCGTGCATCCGCGGTGTCCTTTTTAGTAAAAAAAGCATGGAGGTGCGCCTGACGATAGCGCGGCGCAAACACCCGACCTGCACCATTAAAAAGGGAGGCCTGGTATTTGATCGTGCCCTTATCGGTTTTAAGATTCGTTTTTGTGTCTAAAACGCTGGCATTCCAGTCCCGTTGATAGCTGCTTCGCCGTAGACCGCCTGTGTAGGAGGTCGGGTAAAAAAAAATGACATCTACCTGGGCATCTTTTTGGAGGTCTGGGAAGTCAGGGGAAGGCGAAAGGTCGGCTAGATCGGCTTTGTCGGGGTGAGCAGCCCAATTTTCGAGATTGGAATAATTCGGTATAGGCGGCACTTTAGCCGCATCGAATGCCTTTTTAGGCCGTACCGCACAAGAAGACAGGCCCACAATTACAGCCAGAGAAAGCAAACAGGTTTTGTTGTTCATCTAAAAAATAGTTTGAAGGCCCAAATTTACGAGAGAATCTCCGTCTCGGATTCGTTTTCCCCTCAAACCTATATTTACCCGTAGTTTTGCAGCCAATATGCAAATTCTCTTTGAAGATCAGGACCTCTTGGTCATAAACAAGCCCGCCGGACTTTCGTCCGAAAGCGGCACCGCCCGCCATCCATCAGCAGAAAAGGAAGCCTTGGAAATGCTCCGTCAAAAGGTGCTCGGCAACTTGGAAGGCATGAACATGAAAATAAGTCCCTACCTGCGTGCCGTCCACCGTCTTGATCGCGCCTCAAGCGGAGTGCTTGTGCTCGCCAAGTCAAAGGCTATGCTCACTGAATTAATGAACCAATTCGAGCGCCGAGAAGTCGAAAAAACCTATCAAGCATGGGTAGAAAAAGCCCCGCCTGCCGAATCGGGCATTGTTTCTCATTGGATAAAAAGGGACGAAACAGGCAAACGGTCGCTCGTATTTGATAAGGAAGTTCCCGATGCCCAGCATTGCGAGTCGGAGTATAAATTGTTGGAAACAACTAGTGTTCAGGCGCTTCTGGAAATCCGACCACACACAGGAAGGTTCCATCAGATCCGGGCACAACTTGCGCACATCGGGTGCCCCATCGTGGGCGATGTGCTTTATGGTGGGAAAATTTGGCGCGAACACGAAATCAAACTTCACGCCCAACGTTTGGCATTCAAGCATCCCCGTACCGATGCACCCATGGTGATTGAGGCGCCTTGGGAGTAAATAAATATCCATGCGTTATCTTCTTCTCTTCTTTTTTCCTGGCTTCTTGTTTTCCCAAACCGAGAACCAAATCCTCGACCCGGATATTTGCACCGTGCAACTTTACTTGTCTGGCTCGCCGCTCTCGCAGCCTATTGTGAACCTGCAAACAAGCCCCAATGTATTGCTGCTCGAATTCGACCATCTAGGCGACCAACTCAAAGATTACAAATACAGCCTTACCCACTGCAACAGCGATTGGAAGCCCTCGGAACTGGACGACAACGAATACATTGACGGCTTTACCGAAGACCGCATCTCTTTGGTTGAAAATTCCTTCAACACGCTTTCGCAGTACACCCATTACACCCTTGGACTGCCCAATCGGAACATGCGTTGGATCCGCTCGGGCAACTATTTGCTCAAAATTTTTGACACGGATGATGAAGACCGTCTTGTGCTCCAGCGGCGTTTCATGGTCGTAGAACCCAAATGGCGTATTGAAGCAGAATTTGTGCGCACCGCCCAGGTGGATAAACTGGACACACACCACGAAATTGATTTCACGGTGGTGCCCCAAGCTGTCCGGATCTCCATGCCCCAAAACGACGTGAAGGCTTTCGTGCTGCAAAATGGTCGTTGGGACAATGCGCTGGGGCCGCTCAAGCCGTACGTCACGCGGGGCGACAATCTGGTGTTCGACTATCAGGATCAGATTATTTTCCCCGCAGGAAAGGAGTTCCGATACTTCGATATTCGCACTTTCGATTATCGGAGGGAGTTTGTGAAAAACATTGTAGACAAGCCGACTTACTTTGAAGTGACGCTCAACCCTGATGAGTCACGTTTCGATCGGCCGGTTATTTTCCGCCGCGATGCCGACGGGCGTTTTGTCATTGACAATCAGAATATGAACCAGACTTTGCTCCAGTGCGATTACGCCACGGTGCTTTTTTCCATCAAGCAAAACCTCCCGCTCGATGAGGCGGACGTGTATGTGTTCGGCGAACTTTCCGACTGGCAACTCAAACCAGAATTCAAGATGCAGTACGACCAGGCGACTCAAGCCTACTGGTGCGACGCCTGGCTCAAACAGGGCCACTACGATTATCAATATGTGGTGGTAGACCGCAAAACGGGCAAGCCTGATCTCGAGGGGTTTGAGGGGAATTGGTATGCCACGGGCAACCAATATACCATCTTAGTGTATTTCCGGCCTTTTGGAGCACGGTATGATCGGCTCATGGGCGCCGTGACGTTGAACAGTGCGAGGCGATAGGTCTATTGAGATGAAAGAACCACCGCTGATTCATCCTATTTATGCATCTGCTTCACGCAAAAGCAATCTTTCCAACGCGTGTGCCGTGCCTCCCGCCTTCAAAATCAGTTGCAAGAAAGATGCGCACCATGGCCAGTGCCAATATTTCCGGCACAAAACGGGCAGGCAAAGCGAGCACATTCGCATCATTGTGCTGACGCGCCAGAGAAGCCAATTCTTCTGTCCAGCAAATGGCGCAGCGAATTTGCTGGTGTTTATTGGCCGTAATGGCTACGCCATTGCCGCTGCCACAAAGCAGAACACCGCGCTCTGCCCTGCCACTTTCCACTGCCTCGGCCACGGGATGCGCGAAGTCGGGGTAATCCACCGAATCGAGTGAGTGGGTGCCAAAATCAAGCACCATGTGCCCTTGGGATTGCAGCATCGAAACAATGCCTTCTTTGTATGGGAATCCCGCGTGGTCGCAACCGATTGCTATTTTCATGTTTGCTGTGTGTGTTCTATAAAAATCAAAGTATTGTCGCCTTGGCTGCATCCAGCATGACGCGGCATTCTGCGAGGTTTGGCCCTTGGGCATAAACCCGCAGCACTGGCTCCGTGCCCGAAGCGCGGATCATAACCCATTTTTCGTCGCCAAAAACGAACTTCCAACCGTCGAGGTCTTCCACCGATTTGATTTTGTACGGTCCGAAAGCTGTATAAGCGCGGTCTTTGCACATTTTGATCACGTTTTGCTTTTGGGCTTCAGTGATATGCAGGTCGTCGCGCTCGAA
>Ga0105049_10001986_pt1 | contig 24205 bp, 17 predicted proteins | sample MAT06_FD_78087 | JGI IMG/M metagenome (GOLD analysis project Ga0105049, IMG submission 78087) | Freshwater microbial communities from Lake Fryxell liftoff mats and glacier meltwater in Antarctica - MAT-06 | ecosystem: Environmental > Aquatic > Freshwater > Ice > Liftoff microbial mat | place...
GCATCCAAGCACGGCATCATGGGGTTCACCAAGACGGTCGCGCTGGAAGTTGCAGAAAAAGGTGTTACCTGTAACGCTATTTGTCCGGGCTATGTGTTGACGCCGCTGGTGGAAAAACAAATTCCCGATACGGCCAAAGCGCGTGGCATGACTGAAGAGCAGGTTAAGAAAGACGTCTTGCTTGCCGCCCAGCCAACCAAGCAGTTCGTTACCACCGAACAGGTTGCTGGCACGGCGATTTTCCTGTGCAGCGACTCGGCGGCCTCCATTACCGGCACGAACATCATGATTGAAGGTGGCTGGACCGCGCACTGATATCGGGTATTGGCAATTTCGTTCCGGCGGCGCGATTAGCGCTGCCGTGTCGACTTCCTGATCGTCAATGCACTAACCGCCCAAGGGCAAGAAAGGTTTGAGAATGAACGCAAAAACCACGACCAAAGCGAGGACTGCAACGAGCGCGACGAAGAGCGCTCCGGCTAGCGCAACGAAGGCTGCAAGCAAGTCAGTTGCAAAGAAAACTGGTACCAAATCCGCTGCGACAAGCCCCGTCGCGATAAGTGGACCGACAATCATTAAAAGGAACGAGCCAAAAATTATCAATATGGCGCTGCAGGGTGGCGGTGCACATGGTGCTTTTGGATGGGGCGTGATGGATAAGTTTCTTGAAGATGGTCGCGTCAAGGTTGAAGGCCTCTCAGGCACCAGCGCCGGCTCCATGAACGCGGTGGTCTATGCTTACGGAATGTTGAAGGGAAACGATGGCGCGCGACAGGCGATGCACGATTTCTGGAAGGCTATTTCAGATGCGGGACAAAAGTTTGCTCCGAAGAAAATGCCTTGGGACCTTGGGTTGATGCCGAAGGAAAATCCGATGCAGGACATGATGAAGTCGATGATGAGCACATTGTCGCCTTATCAAATGAATCCAATGAATTACAACCCGCTGAAAGAAGTGCTTGAGCAGCAGGTGGACTTCGAGGAACTCGAGCGTAGCAAGGTCACAAAATTGTTTATCTGCGCAACCAACGTTCGCACTGGAAAGGTGAAAATTTTTCACACCCATGAAGTAACGTCTGCCACGGTGCTTGCATCGGCCTGTCTCCCACAGGTTTTCCAGGCAGTCGAAATCGATGGCGAGCACTATTGGGACGGCGGATACATGGGCAATCCAGTACTGTATCCGCTGTTTTATCACACCGACTCTCGCGACTGCGTGATTTTGCACATCAATCCGATAGAGCGGCCGGGCCCGCCAACGACATCAGCTGATATCGCTAATCGCCTGAATGAAATCACGTTTAACTCTTCGCTAATCAAAGAATTACGCTCGGTGTATTTCGTCCAGCAACTTCTCGACAATGGCTGGATTAAGGATGAGCATCGCGCTAAATTGAAGTACGTGTTGATCCACTCTGTGCGCGCGGACAACGCAATGTCTGATCTGTCATCTGCGAGCAAAATGTCCAGCGAGTGGCCCTTCCTTACGATGCTCAGAGATCGAGGCCGCGCGTTGGCAACGGAATGGTTGCAGCATAATTTTGAGCATCTGGGTGTGCGGTCGACTGTAGACTTGAAGCGCGAATTCCTGTAATTCTCGTCGATGGTAGTGCTTGGGCTCAAGCAAAAGAGCGGCGAACTGGTTCAGCCTTTTCGCCGCTTTTTTATAAGTACGATTGGCCGAGTGGTCCAAGAAGAAAGACCGCAACGCACACAAGCAATCAGGAGAGATCGATGAAAGCCAACAGTAGGGCGGCGACCGCGAAGCGCAGTGCCCGTAAGCCTGCAGCCATGCTCACCAGCAAGTCGGTGTCGCGGCAAGCTGGCGTCAAACGCATCAACATCGCGCTGCAAGGCGGTGGTGCGCATGGCGCTTTCGCTTGGGGCGTGCTTGATAAATTCCTCGAAGACGGCCGCCTGGACATTGAGGGCCTGTCCGGCACAAGTGCAGGTTCCATGAACGCAGTGGTCTATGCCTTTGGCGCTCTGAAGAGCAAGGACAACGCGCGTGAGGTCCTGCAAAACTATTGGCAAGCGGTATCCAACGCGGGCCAGAAATACAGCATGGTCAAACGAACACCTTGGGAGCAGATGTTCGGCGGCTGGAATATGGAGAGGTCGGTAGCCTCGGAGGGATTCAAGCTGCTAACCAGCACTTTTTCGCCTTATCAGTTGAATCCGATGAATTTCAATCCGCTACGGGAGGTTCTGGAAGAACACGTAAATTTTGAAGAGCTTGCCGCCAGCAAGTCAACCAAGCTGTTTCTTTCAGCCACAAACGTTCGAACGGGGAAAGTCAGGGTATTCCGTACACCCGAAATTACATCGGATGTTGTCCTTGCGTCAGCATGCCTGCCATTTTTGTTTCAGGCTGTGGAGATAGACGGAGAACATTACTGGGATGGCGGTTACATGGGTAATCCGGTTTTGTATCCCTTGTTCAACCATACGGAGGCCCGCGACGTCGTTATCGTTCAAATTAATCCTATCGAGCGCGATGGGCCGCCAACTCAGTCTAGCGAAATTGCCAATCGGGTAAATGAAATCACGTTCAATTCCTCGTTGATGAAAGAATTGCGCTCGGTCTATTTTCTGCAGCAGCTATTGGACCAGGGAAAGATCAAAGAAGAGTACCGCAAAGACTTCAAGTATGTGCTTATACATTCGATTCGCGCGGACACTGCGCTGTCGGATTTGTCAATTTCCAGCAAGTTGGCCTGCGAATGGGATTTCCTGACTTCTCTGCGCGATCGGGGTCGCGAGTGCGCTGCGGAGTGGATTGAAAAACGATTCAAGGATCTCGGTGTTCGTTCCACAGTTGACTTGAGGCGAGAGTTCCTCTAGCGCCTGGCTGGAGCTTTTGCATAAAAAACGGCGAACCGGTTAACCCGGTTCGCCGTTTTCAATTCTAGATGGCTTTACTTCGCGAGGTAGTCGTGCAAGACGCGACCGTACGGCAGGGTCATGTCCGTTACCATCTGTAAACCACCGACGACGTGTTTGACCGGTAGGTCAGCCAGCGGACAATTTACAGCGGGCACGAGCTCAAGGCGCGCCGCACCGGTCCATGCACCCTTGATGACGACATCCGTGAAATTGATGCCAACTAGCTGAGCAATCGCAGGTTTACCGTCGATGTCCGGTATCAACTTCAGGGTCACCTGAGTGCGACCAAGCAGTTCCTGTTCTGCTGAGTAATCCTTACGAAACGCGTCGTGCTTGTAGACCATGGTTCCTGTGGCCACTTGCTGCGACGCATAGGTGAGGCTGCCCTTCAGTGTGTCGCCCTCAACCTTCAATACCGCCTTACCGTATTTCATCGGGTAGCCCCAAATTTCCCTGCCACCGGCCAGTGGAGGGGAATTGTCAACATACATCTGGCTGACAAAGTTGCATTGCTCACCTTTGAATGTACAGGGAATGATTTGGGCGGCAGCAGAATAAGCTCCGAAACCTTCACCATCGGGCAAATCAAGCCATTGGACCGACACGGTGTCGCCAACGGGTTCGAGCGGCTCAGGCAGGTGCGCGCGAATGGCGTCTGCATCGGTTTTATAGCGGATCACCATGTACTGGCGATTAAAAAATTTGTATGGCCCACGCGGATACGTTGGGCTCTGCAAAGGCATTGATGCCAGACCGATCACATCTTTTTTGTTCATGGTTTATGTCTCCCGATCCAGTTATGCGTCTTTGAGGTAGTCGAACAACACGCGGCCGTGCGGCAGTGTGAGATCGCTGATGAAATGTTTCCCGCCAACAATGCGCTTGATTGGCAGATCGGCGGCAGGTGCATTTACGTGGGGAATCAGATGAAGGCGCGCTGGGGAGAGCCATACGCCTTTGACGGTTATGTCCGTCAGGTTATAGGCCACCAACTGGCAAATTTTTGGTGTACCGTCAACATCCGGAATAATCTTCAAATTGCACGAAGTTCTGGTCATGCCTTTGGCTTGCGCCTCAACACCGCCAGGCGCCTCTTGATGCTTGTAAGCCATCGTACCCATCGCGACCATTTGGCCTGCGTAGCTGAGCGTGCCGGTTAGCGTATCAGAGCAGACTTCCAACTTGGGCAAAGCATATTTTTTCGGGAAGCCCCAAATTTCGCGCCCGGCCGAAATGGGTGGCTCATCGTCGAGATACATTTGTGCGGTGAAGTTGACGGGCTCGCCCTTGTAAAAGCAGGGTATAACGACGCCACTCTCAGTGTAATCGCCAAATCCGGAACTATCGGGCATTCGAATCCATTCATAAAGGACATGTCCGTCCGGATTGGGTTCAAGTGGTTCGGGTACGACTTGGCGAAGCAAATCTTTGTCGGTTTCGTAGGTGACGATCATAAACTCACGGTTTATGAATCGGTACGGGCCCATCGGATAGCTCGGACTTGCGGCCGGCATCGATGGCAGTTGCAGGATTTGTTCTACTTTCACTGGTTGTCTCCCTGGGTTGGTCAAAAATAATCGCAAGCGAAGAATCTGCGTCGGCGCAAAATGTGAGTGTTGTCCATAGCTCGCACGCGATTGCCGACGCTTTTTCTGCCCGCGAAATTGCCTCAAACATCAAGTTCGCAGGATACTACGAGCTTTTCAATATGTCGATTGAAGGCGGGTATGAATTGCACTATACTCAGAGTCAGTAACATTGGTATCTGCCGTTTCAATACAGCAACACGGAAAGGGCCGCGTAACTCGCGGATAGCAAAATGGTTATGACACCGCTGACTACATTGGACATTAATTCTAGCTAGCCGCGCGGTTTCGTTACGTCCAATAGATTTTGTGAAGCGCGGTTAATCCGCGCTTTTTTATTTTCAGATTCAGGAGTTGAGCATGATTGCAATTACGCTGCCGGACAGGTCGGTTCGTCAATTTGAAAAGTCCATCACTGTCGGTGAAGTAGCCGCCAGCATTGGCGCTGGCTTGGCGAAAGCCGCACTTGCCGGAAAGATAAACGGAAAAGTGGTCGACACTAGTTATCGCATTGAAAGTGATAGTGAACTCGCGATCATTACGGACAAGGACCCCGAAGGTCTGGACATAATTCGACATTCCACTGCCCACTTGCTGGCGCACGCCGTCAAGGAATTGTTTCCGGAAGCGCAAGTGACGATTGGGCCGGTAATCGAAAATGGCTTCTTCTACGACTTTTCATATAAGCGTCCGTTCACACCGGACGATCTGGTTGCCATTGAGCGAAAGATGGCGGAACTTGCGAAGAAAGACGAGCCTGTAATACGAAAAGTCCTGCCTCGTGATGAAGCTGTCGCGTATTTCAAGAGCATTGGCGAGGCATACAAGGCCGAAATAATTTCATCAATTCCGGAGGGCGAAGATGTTTCCCTTTACGCCGAGGGAGCGTTCACCGACTTATGCCGTGGGCCACATGTTCCGTCGACAGGCAAATTAAAAGTCTTCAAATTGATGAAACTCGCCGGCGCATATTGGCGAGGCGACTCGAAGAACGAAATGTTGCAACGAATTTACGGCACGGCCTGGGCAAGGAAGGAGGATCAGGAGCAATACGTCAGGATGCTTGAAGAGGCCGAGAAGCGCGATCATCGCAAGCTAGGAAAACAGCTTGATCTCTTCCACATGCAGGACGAAGCGCCGGGCATGATCTTTTGGCATCCGAAAGGCTGGACCATTTGGCAGCAGGTCGAACAATACATGCGGCATGTATACGAGGACAACGGTTACCAAGAGATACGCTGCCCACAGATTCTTGCCCGGTCTCTCTGGGAGCGCTCAGGCCATTGGGAGAACTACAAAGAGAACATGTTTACGACTGAGTCCGAAAAACATGATTACGCGATCAAGCCAATGAACTGTCCAGGCCATATTCAGGTGTTCAATTCGGATCTTCGCTCGTACCGCGATCTGCCACTTCGTTATGGCGAATTTGGGTCTTGTCATCGCAACGAGCCATCTGGCGCGCTGCACGGAATCATGCGCGTTCGTGGCTTTGTACAGGACGATGGCCATATTTTTTGCACCGAAGATCAGATTCAGCAGGAGTGCCTGGATTTCACGCGGCTTTTGCAAAAGGTATATGCCGACTTCGGATTCACGGACATCATATACAAGCTTTCAACGCGTCCGGCTAAGCGCGTGGGATCTGAAGAATCTTGGGACAAGGCCGAAAAGGCACTTTCTGATTCCCTCAATTCCTGCGGTGTGCCGTGGGAGGAGCTTAAAGGTGAGGGGGCGTTCTATGGTCCAAAGATCGAATATTCCTTGAAAGATGCAATTGGTCGCGTCTGGCAACTCGGCACGATGCAGGTCGATTTCAACATGCCTCTGCGATTAGGCGCTGAGTATGTTGACGATCACAGCGCTCGGCAGTCGCCAGTCATGTTGCACCGGGCCATCGTTGGTTCCCTGGAGCGCTTTATAGGCATATTGATTGAAAATTACGCAGGTTCAATGCCCGTCTGGCTGGCTCCCGTTCAAGTCGTTGCGATGAATGTCACTGAGAATCAGACCACATATGTTCAGATGGTTGTTGCGGGCCTGAAAGCGGCGGGAATTCGCGTCGCCCCGGATTTGCGTAATGAGAAGATTTCCTATAAAATTCGGGAACATAGCGTGCAAAAAGTTCCTTTTCTGCTGGTTCTTGGCGACAAGGAAATGCAGGCAAATACCGTTACAGCGCGTGTTAGAGATGGCAAAGGTGGGGGTGAAAACCTTCCAGCCATGACGCTTGACGGCTTTATCTCATTTGTGAAAACCGAAATTGCGACCAAGCATAGGTCGTAATCAAGGATTGTTTACATAAAGTGCTTGAGGTGTTGTTGATCAATACCCAAGGTTAAGAGTAATTTCCGGGAGAGTTTTATCGCTACTGAAAAAGACGTCCGAATCAATGCTGAAATCACAAATGTGACAGAGGTTCGGTTGCTTGGCCCTGAGAGTGAGCCAATCGGTATTGTGAGCTTGGCTGAAGCCAACCGGCAAGCGGAAGAGGCGCAGTTGGATTTAGTGGAAATCGCACCGACTGCAAAGCCACCAGTTTGCCGGATCATGGATTTTGGTAAGTTCAAGTACCGCGAAGCCAAAAAAGCGCACGAGGCCAAGTTAAAGCAAAAGCAGATTCAGGTGAAAGAAGTTAAATTTCGACCTGGTACTGATGATGGCGATTACAACATCAAAGTACGCAATCTCAAGCGTTTTTTGGAAGAGGGCGACAAAACGAAAATCACGCTGCGGTTTCGCGGTCGTGAAATGGCCCATCAGGAATTGGGTATGGCGCTGTTGAAGCGCGTCGAGGCAGATTTGACGGAACTGGGGCAGGTTGAACAGTTTCCAAAGATGGAGGGCCGTCAGATGGTGATGATGGTCGGTCCAAGAAAAAAACATTGATTTCATGGGGCGTGCCGCCCCGGCCTTAAAAGAGCCAACGGCGCAGACAAGTCGACTTCAGGTTCAAAGTGTGGAAAGGTTCCATCACCTGCTGCGGCAATGTAATCAAAAGGTAGAAACATGCCAAAGATGAAAACCAAGAGCGGCGCTGCCAAGCGGTTCAAGCCGCGCGGTAGCGGATCGATCAAGCGCTCCATGGCGTTCAAGCGCCACATCCTCACCAAAAAAACCACCAAGAATAAGCGTCAGTTGCGTGGCACGGCTGAGATTCATGCAACCAATCTGGTCAGCGTGCATCGCATGTTGCCCTACGCGTAAGGAGAGCCACCATGCCAAGAGTAAAACGTGGTGTAACCGCACGCGCGCGCCACAAAAAAGTACTGGATCTCGCAAAGGGTTATCGCGGTCGTCGCAGTAAGGTTTTCCGCATCGCAAAAGAAGCGGTGATGAAAGCAGGTCAGTACGCGTATCGTGACCGTCGTAATAAGAAGCGCGTCTTTAGAGCATTGTGGATTGCTCGCATTAATGCCGCTGTACGTGCAGGCGGGATGACATATTCGAGATTCATTAACGGTCTGAAACGTGCATCTATTGAGGTGGATCGCAAAGTGCTGGCCGATCTGGCTGTGATGGATAAGCCCGCCTTCGCACGTTTCGTGGAGCAAGCTAAAGCAGGCCTAGCTGCGTAGGAATCCAGTCTCTCTGACCAAGGTGAACCGCAAAAGGCCCGTGAATCGGGCCTTTTGTTTTTTGTGCCAATCAGCACCAATACCGATAAAGTGATCTTAGATGAGTGCCCTTGAAGCTATTCTGACCGATGCCACATCGACCTTAGGTGCCGTGACGTCCATGCCTGAGCTAGAGCAAGTCAAAGCCAGATACCTCGGTAAAACGGGGTCGCTGACGGAGCATTTAAAGAAACTTTCATCGTTGAGCACCGACGAGAAGAAAGTCGCTGGCGCGTCGATAAATCGCGCAAAAACCCAGGTTGAATTATTGATAGACGTCGCGAGAGCACGCATTGCGACGACCGAACTGGATAGAAAATTGAACGCGGAAGCGATCGATGTCACGCTTCCGGGAAAATCGACCGGCCTGGGTGGGCTACATCCGGTAACGCTCTGTCTGGAGCGAGTCGAAGCACTCTTTGCCACGATGGGTTTTTCGGTTGCAGACGGCCCGGAAATCGAAACTGATTACCATTGTTTTACCGCGTTGAACACGCCGCCCAACCATCCTGCGCGTTCGATGCAGGATACGTTCTATATCGCCGACTCAACGCACGTTTTAAGGCCTCACACCTCCCCCGTGCAAATACGCTACATGGAAGCCAACAAGCCTCCCATACGTATCATTTGTCCTGGGCGCGTATATCGATGCGACCACGATGCCACCCATTCTCCAATGTTCCACCAGATAGAAGGTCTGTGGATCGACAAGGGGATTAGTTTGGCGGATCTGAAAGGAACGCTTACGCAGTTTTTTCGCGCATTTTTTGAACGTGACGATCTGCAGATTCGTTTTCGGCCATCGTTCTTTCCATTCGTCGAACCTGGTGTGGAGGTCGATATGGAATGGGAAAACAAAGGTGGAAAGATCAAGTGGCTTGAAATTGGCGGTGCCGGGGTTGTTCACCCACAGGTGCTGCGTAACGGTGGGATCGATCCTGAAGCATATTCCGGCTTCGCATTTGGCATGGGGCTGGATCGTCTGGCAATGCTGAAATATGGTGTCAACGACCTGCGCCTTTTCTTCGAGAACGATCTCAAATTTCTCAGCCAGTTTCGCTAACGAGGTAAAAACATGAAGGTTTCGTTCAATTGGCTCAAAGAACTGGTCGATATCCGAGTAACGGTCGAGGAACTCGCGCACAAACTGACCATGGCCGGTTTGGAAGTCGAAGAAATTTCCCCTGTCGCGGCGCCTTTCAGCCAAATTGTTGTTGCTGAAGTAAAGGCAACGGCCCCACATCCGAATGCTGACAAACTGCGGATTTGCGATGTTGATGCGGGGACTGGTTCAATTCTGCAGATCGTTTGCGGCGCACCAAATGTGGCGCCCGGTTTGCGAGTACCGTGCGCGTTGGTCGGCGCGAAACTCCCTGGCCTGGAAATCAAAGCGGCGAAATTGCGCGGTATCGAATCCAGCGGAATGTTATGTTCAGCCCGCGAATTAGGGTTGTCTGATGATCACGCTGGACTGCTCGTATTGCCCAACGATGCGCCTGTTGGCAAGGACATTCGAGCATACCTTGACTTGGACGACACATATTTGACATTGAAAATGACGCCCAATCGTGGTGATTGTTTGTCCATGATTGGAATCGCCCGCGACCTCGCTGCCGTTAGCCAAAGCAAATTGACGCTTCCTGTCGTACTTGAAAATCACGTTGACGGATTGACGTCAATGGCCGTCACCATTTCTGCTCCGATTGCGTGCGGAAGGTATTCGGGGCGGGTAATTACCGGCATGAATTTGAACGCGTCGTCACCTGAGTGGATGAAGCGTCGACTTGAGCGTGCAGGCTTCCGTTCAATTTCTCCTCTGGTTGACATTACCAACTATGTCAACCTTGAGCGCGGCCAGCCAATGCATGCGTTCGACTATCACAAGCTCAACGGCGCGATTGACGTAAGGTTTGCACAGGCTGGCGAGTCGATAAAACTTTTGAATTCGCAGCATGTTCAACTGCAGTCAGATATGTTGGTGATCGCCGACGACAACGGTCCACTAGCCATTGCTGGCGTGATGGGAGGCCTGGATAGCATGGTCACCAACAACACAACGGCTGTAATGTTTGAGTCTGCATATTTTTCACCTCACGTGATTCGGGGCAAGGCGCGCGGCCTTGGCATTAGCTCTGACGCGGCTTACCGCTTCGAACGTGGCGTAAGCCCTGAAGGTGCACTCAACGCGTTGGAGTATGCGACGCAGCTCGCTTTGAGCATTTGTGGCGGCACATCCGGTAAAGCGGGACCAATTGTCGACGTGGTTGGGGATTTACCAGAACGAAAGTCAGTGGTAGTGAGGCCAGCCAGAGTAGTGGAGTTGCTTGGAATGCCTATCGAGACGAATGAGATGCTGTCCATCCTTACCAGCTTGCAATGTCACGTAACAGTTTCTGGCGACGCCTTGTCGGTAGTTCCGCCTCCGTATCGCTTTGATTTGAATATTGAAGAAGACTTTATCGAGGAGATTGCCCGGATTCATGGCTATGTCAATGTTCCTTCAAGCGCGCCAATTTCCACACTTGCCATCTTGCCTGTGTCTGGCTCTCAGCGGACAAAGACTTCCCTTAGGCATGAGATGGTCGGCCTTGGCTATCAAGAGGTCATCAATTACAGTTTCACGCCGCCAGAATGGGAGGCAGATTTCGCCGACAACTTGGCACCGGTGAAAGTTGCAAACCCGATTTCAAGTCAAATGAGCGTAATGCGTTCCAACTTGATTGGCGGATTGATCGCTGCTATCAAACACAACATCAATCATGGCGAATCACGCCTAAAGCTGTTTGAACTTGGACGTTGTTTCAAGCGAGATGTAACCGACTTGGACGCTCAGCCAGAAATATTGGGGGGCATTGCTTACGGCGCACGCTTTCCCGAGCAGTGGGGTGAAGGCGGACAAAAAGGTGCGTCAACGGACTTTTTCACCGTGAAAGGGGAAGTTGAGGCGCTGCTTAGGGGATTGCAGCCACGTTTTGAGACGGCGTCGCTTTGCGCCTTTCATCCGGGCAGGTCGGCGAAAATTAGTGTCGGCGGCGTAGCAGTAGGTTTGATTGGTGAGCTTCACCCGAAATGGCAGCAAAAGCATGACTTGCCGTGCGCCCCAATTTTGTTCGAAATTGACATTTCGGTAATGAAGCGCATCGTTGCCCCGTCGTTTAAACCGATTTCTCGTATGCCAATCCTGCGACGTGATATTGCCGTAGTTGTCGAGGAATCAGTGGAGATACAATCGCTCGCGGACGCCGTAAGTGAGGCAAAAGTCTCGACTGTAATCGAATTTTCTCCGTTCGACCTGTACCGAGGTGAAAGCATCGGTTCCGGGAAGAAAAGTGTTGCCTTCCGGATACTTATGCAGGATACTGACAGAACTTTGGTAGATACAGAGGCCGACGAAAGAGTCTCTGAAATACTTAAGGTAATCAATAAAGAATTTGGCGCAACCCTAAGAAAATAAACAGTAAATGAACGTCACGCTGACAAAAGCTGAGCTTGCGGACTTAATGTTCGAAAAAGTGGGCTTGAACAAGCGCGAGGCCAAGGACATGGTCGAGTCTTTTTTCGAGGAAATTCGTCTGGCACTGGAAAATGGCGATAGCGTAAAGCTCTCCGGATTTGGTAATTTTCAGCTGCGCGATAAACCACAAAGACCAGGGCGAAATCCAAAAACGGGCGAGGAAATTCCGATCACAGCACGCCGGGTCGTGACGTTTCACGCAAGTCAAAAGCTGAAGAACCTTGTGGAGAAGTCCTTCAATGGAACCGTCGCTCAACAGTAGTTTGCCGATCATTCCAGCCAAGCGATACTTTACGATTGGCGAGGTTAGCGAATTGTGTGGCGTCAAACCCCATGTGTTGCGATATTGGGAACAGGAGTTCACGCAGCTAAAGCCGCTAAAGCGACGTGGTAACCGGCGTTATTACCAGCACCATGAAGTTCTGCTCATCAGGCGCATTAGAGAGCTACTTTATGAGCATGGTTTCACGATCAATGGCGCACGGAATCGTCTGGATGAGCCAGTGCATGCGCCTTTGAAAGTGTCAAAAGCGGAAGCAGGTCTCGATCTTGCCCTGGTGAAAAGTGAATTGAAGAGTATTGTCACGATGCTTAATGCTTAGTCGCGCGGCGACCGATAGCATAGCCGGTATAATTGTGGTTCGGTCGGGGCGTAGCGCAGCCTGGTAGCGCACTTGCATGGGGTGCAAGGGGTCGAAGGTTCGAATCCTTTCGCCCCGACCAATTAATCTTGTGTGCCAGTATATTTTCCTGCGTGACGCGACGCGTTTCGTTGCCAAATGTTGACGGTCGTATTTTTCTGTCACTCAAAAAAAAGAACACATCGAGTTACCAATCGGGTTTATCGCCGTGGCTGAACTCGTTCGTTGCGCTTCACGCAGCATTTGTCGTTAGTTGAGTCGACAAATGCCAGAGATCCTAATAGATGTTTCCCGATTGCTTTTTCGGCGGTTCGCGAACCGGCTGCCGACCGGCATAGACCGCGTAAGCCTTGAATATTTGCGCCACTATGTTGGAGCTGCGCACGCCGCGTTGAGCTACCGAGGCTTACTTGTGGCCTTGCCGCGCAAAGAGTCGGAACACCTATTTCGTCTCTTGTACGAACCTGCTGTCCATCGTCATGAACATTGGTTATTCAGCCCGCGGCTGATTCTTGCCATTTTTAAGGGCGCGTGGGCTTCACGCGCATTCAAAGGTGCCATATTGTTCAATACCGGGCACATGGGACTCGGAGACGAACGGTATGCAGCTGGCATGCGCAGGCGCGGCGTTAAGCTGGTCTTCATGGTCCATGACCTGATTCCAATCACGCACCCAGAATACTGTCGGCCAGGCGAACTGGAGAAACATACCCTCCGAATGCGAAACGTCTTACGAATCGCGCACGGTATCGTTGCCAATTCTAAAGATACGTTGGCAAACCTCCTTATTTTTTCAAAGGCTGTTTCGCGAGAAATGCCGCTTTCCGTCGTTGCCCCGCTCGCGCCTGGGTTGACACGCTTGAGGTCCGCAGTTCGGCCAATTGCGGAGCCGTATTTTGTTGTACTGAGCACCATCGAACCTCGCAAAAACCACCTCATGTTGTTGCAACTCTGGCGTCGCCTGAGAGAGGAATCAGGAGAAAGTGTGCCGCGTCTGATCATTATTGGGCAACGCGGCTGGGAATGCGAAAATGTTGTGGATCTACTTGAGCGCAGCGAATTGTTGCGTGGTTATGTATTTGAGCTGTCGCGTTGTGGCGACGTTGAGCTTGCCACCTACCTCCACCATGCGCAGGCGTTGCTGTTCCCCAGCTTTGTGGAAGGATATGGGATGCCGCTCATCGAAGCACTGGCTGCAAGAGTGCCTGTAATCGCCAGCGATCTCGCGGTGTTTCGAGAGTTTGCGGGAGAAATACCGGAATATGCTGATCCTTTGGACGCGCACCATTGGCTGGCATTGATCAAAGAGTATTCAAACCCAAACAGCGAACAGCGCCGCGCGCAGTTAACGCGCATGCAGAGTTTCAGACTCCCGACATGGGAACAGCACTTTGCTCAATTGGAATCCCTGCTGATGCGACTTAACGATGCTAATGGAGGCGGCTAATCACGGGATGCCGTGTTCAAGGTTTTCTTTGAACCTGGTTGCGAATCGCATCAGTGGTGCGCCGTCAATGATGTCGTGATCGGCAGACAAATTTAATTGTAACGACTCTTTCTCGAGCAGGGCTCCATTTAGCATCGCTGGGTGCGCATAAATTGCCCCAATTGAGAGGGTCAATGTCATCGGCGAGATTGGAATGACAATTGCCCGACCGGTTGCGTGCATGCCCATTGAAGTAATGCCAACTGTACCTGCGAGCTCTCGAAAAAGATGGGCATCGCTGCGAGCGAAGTACCAGACAATTTTTCGCAACGCGCGCGGCAGAGAGAAAAAATTTGACTCAAGCGCGGAAAGCGGTCCGTCCGCATAGAGCTTCGCCGATTTTGCTTGCGCTAGCGCCATTTTGATTTCTGAGAAGCTCTTTTGATTGGCTGCTCGGATAATGAACGGCAGCGGCAGTGATGCACCATCCACCTCACGCTCGACCATGACCGACAGATCTACATCGGCGAACATAATGAGCTTGCGGCCCTTGTGCAAATAGCCGTGCATCTGTGGGGCAGCAGCTACAGTGCGTGCCAATATTCAAGCCAAGTAGGTTGTAATAGATATCCTGTCGCCCGACTGCTCCTCTATTCTGGCAATTTGGTCACGAATCGCAGTCGCGTCAACGTCAAGAAGCAGTTGGATTGTGTTCTTGCGTCGGCCCTCGGCGACTATGTCCAACACAAAATTTCGTGTCGCAGGGAACGGGGACTGCGTATTAACGGCCGGTGACGTTCGAAGCAGGCGCTTGAGTTGGTTGAAGGCGGCGGATAAGGAGTTTGGCACTATCGATATGTGACAATACTTATATGCGCCGGATCTCTTGCGCTAGTGCTTCGACGGTATCGTGAATTTGCGACGGCGTGTGTTGGCAAGAAATGAAAAAACGCAAACGTGCGGACTTCTCCGGCACGGCTGGATACAATATTGGCTGAACGTTAATACCGCGCTCAAACATTGCCGCAGACACTCTAGCGGTGCTTAGTGAGCTGCCAATGATGGCTGGCACAACTGCAAGCCCCGCGCTGCTGCCGGTGTTGATCCCAGCCGCGCGCGCCTCTTGAAGAAACTGTTGTCCTCGCTCGACAAGTCGCGCGGTGCGATCCGGCTCATTTTGCATGCATTGCAAGGCGGCGAGCGAAGACGCGGCGACTGGCGGTGGCATGCCGACGCTGTAGAGAAACCCCGGCGCCAGAAATTTCAGGTGTTCCACTAACGCTGTTTCACCTGCCACGTACCCCCCGCAACCGGCGAGGGATTTACTCAGCGTTCCCATCCAGATGTCAACGTCATTTCCGGCTAACCCAAAATGCTCTCTTATACCCAGCCCGTTCTTTCCCATCACGCCAAATGAGTGTGCCTCATCAACCATCAAGAAAGCGAAATGCCTGCGCTTTATCTCAACAAATCGAGGCAAGTCGGGAAAATCGCCATCCATGCTGTAGATGCCCTCCAGCACGATGAGCACCCTGTCAAAATGGCGGCGCTGTTCAGCAAGAATACTGTCTAGAGCCTGCCAGTCATTGTGGGGAAATGAAAGACGGCGCGCGCCAGAAAGTTGAATTCCCTGCAGTGCGCTGTTGTGAATAAATTCGTCATGCAAAACCAGATCCTTGGGGCCAAATAAGTACCCAATGGTTGTTACGTTCGTCGCATGTCCGCTGACGAATGTTATTGCGTCGTCTACGCCGTAGACTCGCGCCAAAGCTTGCTCGAGTTGTCGATGGACCGGGCGCTCTCCGGAGACCAGCCGGCTCGCAGAAACGGACGTACCGTAGCGATCAATCGCGGCCTTCGCCGCTTCAGCCACTGCAGGATGCCCAGCAAGCCCCAAGTAGTTGTAACTCGCGTAGTTAACATACGACTTCACGCCAATGATGGTGGTATCGCCTGCCGTACCCTCGTGCAGCTTAAAAAATGGGTTACCAATTCCCAAGCGCGCCGCGCCATCATTCATGATTCGAATCTGCTGATAGCCCGGATGCAAATGAAACTTGTAGTGTTGCTCCGGAATTTTGTCCGACGAGCCGAAGCCCGCCACAAGGCTCATGGGGCTATTGTCCGACTGCGTGGCATGCCGAAGTCGGCGTTCGAGCGCCTGTTGAATGAGTTTATCTTTCAGTTGGGCGGTCAGGCCGGATATGGTTTTAGGTCGCATACTATTGAATCATTCTGCGCTGGACTGCAGGGTCGGCAGCAGCAATTTCACTCGCAAACTCTTCCATAGACTCTTCGCTAACGCCGGCTGCATGCTGCAACACGACCTGTTGAACTTGTTGAATTTGGGTCGGTGGCGTTGAGGCGGTTGTGGCCGCGCCTCCGTCCGTTCCCCGCAATTGCGCGATCATGCGCGCGGCAAGCTTGGCAATTGTTGGACTCTCGCTCAACGCCATCACTGGAAGACGAACGCCAAATCTGCCCTCAAGGGCAATGGCAAGCTCTACACCCATAAGCGAGTCGAGCCCCATTTCGAACATGGATTGATTTGTATCGAGCTTGTCGACCGATGCTCGAAGTATTTCTGCGACTTCGACCTTTATCATGTCGATAAAGGTCGGCAGCAATGCTTCGTCTGACAGCTCTGCAAGCAACCGCTGAATATCGTCCGCGTTCGTTTCTTCGCCTTGCGCATCCCCCGCCATTTTCGCTAAATCGCTAAAGCGCGGGCTGGCAGCAGTCGGCAGGAATCGTGCGAGAGCACGCCAATCGAGTTCCATCACGCCAAGCCCAGATTGATTCAGTAGCAGCATTTTCTCCATTTCATCAAGTGCTGCACCTGACTGAAGTGCGGCGCCGCCCATTCGATGCTGCAAAGCGTCCTTGAGCCTCTCGTTTCTTGCCAGGAAACCTACGTCGTCAATAGCACCCCAGCGTACGCACGTGGCCGCCAGTCCCGCATTGCGCCGGTATATTGCAAGGGACTCGATAGCCGAGTTCGCCGCCACGTAGCTACCTTGGCCTGGATTGCCAAATAACGTTGTCGCGGAAGAAAATAATACGAAAAAGTCCAGCGGTAATTGCTGCGTTTTTGCATGCAGCAATTGCGCACCCAGGACCTTGGGCGCAAGCACTTTATGCAACTGGTCAGCCGTGACATTGCGAACCAAACTATCCTCAATGACGGCAGCCGCGTGAACAATACCCTTGAGCGGTGGCATCGTAACTGCGATGTCGTTAAGTAGTTCCGAAAGTGCATGTTCGTCGCTCACGTCGCACGCAACTGCACGGACAATTACGCCCGCGCCTTCTAACAAATTGAGCACTACACTCGCCTCGTCAGTCGCCACGCCGCGGCGCCCGAGCAATACAAGATGCTTGGCACCTCTGGACGCAAGCCACTGAGCAGATTTCAGGCCAAATCCACTCAGGCCTCCTGTGACAAGGTAGGTGGCGTCTTGCGATAGCACCAATTGCGACGATCTTGAAACACCTGCGACGGCCGATTGTTCAGCGACTTGATTAACTTGAACAGTATGAGATGGAATAATTTCGTGATGATAGGTGATCACAATCTTGCCAATTTGACGCGCCTGCTGCATGTATCGGAATGCGTCGACAATATCCTCGGCCTCAAAGGCGTGATACGGCAATGGATGAAGCACGCCCTCATCGAACAAGCGCATCATTTCGCCAAATAACCGGCGCGTCAATGTTGGCCGTTCGCTCATCAACTGGTCTGCATCAACGCCAAAATAGCTGATGTTATTGCGAAACGGCCTTAGCCCGATCTTGGTATTTTCGTAATAGTCGCGCTTCCCTAACTCGATGAAGCGGCCAAACGGTTTGAGAATGCGTAGATTGCGATTGATGGCCTCGCCAGCGAGCGAATTCAGCACAACATCCACTCCGCAGCCGTCTGTTTGCGCCAGAATATCGTCGGCAAAACCAAGCGTACGCGAATCGTAAATATGTTCAACCCCTAGCAATCGCAGAAAATCACGCTTCTCATCTGACCCGGCAGTCGCATGGATGATCGCGCCACGCCATTTTGCAATCTGGATCGCCGCAATACCGACGCCACCAGCTGCGCCGTGAATCAACACGGTTTCTCCTGGTTCCAGCTGGGCAAGATGCAGGAGCGAATAATAGACGGTGAAAAATGTGCTTGGAATCGTTGCTGCGGCTTCGAAGGACAAGCCACGCGGAATATGCGAAAGTGCGGTCCACTTCGTGATGACGCGGTTCGCGAAACACGACGGCCCAAATCCGACCACCCGGTCGCCAGGCGAAAAGCCGCTAGACTCGCGCCCGGCAGACAAAACAACACCTGAAAATTCAAGACCGAGCGTGGGACCGGCAAAGCCGTTCTCTATCGCTTCGTCTGACAATAGTCCGAGCGCATACATGATGTCGCGAAAATTCAGGCCAGTCGCTTGGACCTCTACTTCGATTTCGTCATGCTGTGGCGTTGCGCGCGGGTGAGATTCCCAGCGCAAGTTGCGTAGCTGACCTGGGAAATCAAATCCTAGTCGCATCGTGACGTCTTGTTTCGCTTGTTGAGAGGGATCTTTGCTTAGTCTCGATGCACCAAGTGCCAACTCAACACCGTGGTCGCCGCTCTCTGCAATTGCCCAACTCAGCGGCGATGCAACGGGTTTGGCAAGTCCTAGACGGGGTACGAAGCGCGCCCCGTTAAACCCCAAAATAATCTCTAGTTCATCGTCGGAGTGCATTAGCTCTCGGGCAAGTGCATCTGTAAGGTCGTCTTTCGCGCGCAGGGCGGGCAAATCTACGAGCCTGATTGCGGCACTGTCCGCTTCGTTCATCATTGCGCGGCCCCAACCCCATAGCGCAGCATCCGCAGACCACTCACATGCTGGAGCATCGCCTTGCGATGCTGCAGGCAGCAGCGACTGCATGGCACCAGAGGTCACGATCCAGCACGTTGTGGGCGTTTTGGCCTCGTCACACGCTTGTGAGATGGATCTGGCAGCCAGGCATCGAGCTTCATGGTGCGCAAGATCTGCCAGCGCCGGCAAGATTTTTTCGGGCAACCGCAGGCCCGCCAAATGCAAAACTCCGTCTACGCGTCCGGTTTCACGCCGGACATTGGCTAACGACTCGCGAAGTGAAGGTACGTCAGTGGCGGTAGTAGATACGACGATGTGACCCGCTTCCCTAAGTCTTGCGGATACCTTCGCGCCAACTCGAGCAGAATGACCAACACCGTCTGTGACAATCAACCAGGATTTATTCTCCAATGGCGCCAGCGACGACACTTGCTGGCGGGCACCGCCACCGTTAGCGCTTGCGACGAGCAGGTAGGGCCCACATTTTATGTCGGAGGAAAAATCAATCTCGGAAGGCGTGCCGAAACCACGCTTCGTCAATTGTTGCAACCAAAAGCGCGAGGACTGTTGAGTAGAAACTAAATTTCCATCCGTAGTCTTGCGCCACCATTCCACGTTTTCCCCGTAGGTAAAATCCATCCAGCGCGATGGGTGCATGCCAACAATGATGATTGAGCCGCCAGGCGCAAGTCGCTCTCTGGCTACGTCCAGCGCATGTAGCGCCCGATCAAGCGTCGTGAAGTCAAGCGAAAGAAGAATCAGTTGCGCCCTGTACGCACTGACTGCTTCTACTCGCGTATCGTCAAATGCAAACAGGCTTGCTTTCATATGCGGAAAACGCTCCTGCATACGCTGTGTTTGTTGCAGCGCCGCAGTCGAAGCCGTGAGATAGTGGTAGTCACAAAAATCGAAATCAATGGCGGCGCAGATGTCGGCAGCAAACAATGGTGGCGATTCACTGATTTCTATGATTCCCAGGCGCTGATCATCTATCAACCGTGATTGCGCCGTCGAGATAATGTCGCGAAGCGTTTCGCCAATTCTTTGACGGCCTAGGGCACCGATCACATGAGCAATCACTGACAGGCGCGGGGAATGCTGGCGCATTGGCGACGCGTCGACCGGCGGCTTGCCCAGGGTGGCGCTCAAGTGATAGCCGACCCGGCCAACCTGATGGACTATGTCAAAGCAGTCTGGATAATCTGACACCAAACTATTCCAGATGGCTTCCGGCAAAGGCTGGCTCGCGTCTATCGACAAGAAACTGTAGCCGGACTCGCTATCCACGAGAAAGCCATCGTCTTTGGCGGCACCGATGATGTGCCTGAGGAACGGCGCAGTTTCGGGAAAGGCAACGTACAGTGAATCCAGATACGAGTGCGATAAATCATCTTTGCTATCGCTCAATCCACGCAAAGTTCCAATGCCAAACTGACTGCAGACCTCATCCAACAGGGGATCAACTTCGTCAATGTAGCGACGATGAATGCCTGCAACCGCACAGCGTCTGATTGTCTCGTTCATCGCTACACGTACTTCGGCAAATGTTAGCGCGGATGTCGGCATCGTGGAAATCTTGTGGGGAGCGGGAATGGCACGCTCCTCGAGAAGTCTGACGCGGTCGGCCGCACTCTTTTGCAATCGGATACTGCGGAATCTGACCCCCTGAAGGCAGGCGATCGCGCGTCCGCTTGTGTCAAATACGGTAAATTCGGCGACGATTGACTGACGGGTGTGCCGCAATAAGGTTGCTCGCGCCGAAGCGGGACGCGTCCGAATCCCAGCCGCACCGGATCTGAATGTAATTCGTTCGATTCTCGTGGGGACAAATGTTAGCCCGCTTTGCGCGGCGTCATGGGATGCCGAATGCTCACGCAAGAGTTGAATGATTAACTGAAAAGTACAATCCAATAGCGCAGGATGAACATTCGTACTAGCAATCTCGTCCTCGATTCCAAGGGGTACATCAAATTCTGCCCAAGCGGTGCGCCGGTTAATCCACCCCCTACCGATGGCGCTAAACGCAGGGCCGTAGCGTAGCCCCGCAACGAGTGTAAGCTTTTCGTGGCTGGACTTGTCGAAATCCGGCGTGCGAGCCGGTAGCACGAAGGCTTCCGTATCGAAAACGTGTTGACTCGGCTCCCTCAACAGCCTGCCAACCGCATGGATATTCCATGTTTCTTCGCCGCCAAGTTCGCGTGCCCGGACGGTAAACGCGCCGTCCGCGGGATCAATTGATACCCTGACAACTTTTGAGTGTTCGTCGCTTAATATGAGCGGAGAACGAATTTCCAATTCCTCTATTGACGCGCTGTCACCACCATAGGTAAGTAATGCCGCCGCGACAGCCAATTCAACAAAGCCGGAGCCCGGGAAAACGGTCGCATCACCAACAACGTGATCTGCCAACGCCGGATACTGTCTGGTGTCGATGACGTTTTCCCAAGTCAGCTCATGCTGGGCCAGTTTATATCCCAGAAGTGGGTGATCTTTTCGACGTGCAAGTGATCCACCCGCCTGCGAGGTTGTTGGGTGCCAATGCGTCTCGCGCTGCCACGGATAGTTTGGCAAATTGATGAAGCGACCGCGCCACGGCAAAAGGTGACTCCAGTCGATAGCGCAGCCGGCGATAATTACCTGATTTGCCGCGCTCCACACCCGTTGTGGCGTCGCGTCGTTGCGACCGAGCGTGACAATTACCCGACCTGGACGGGCGCTTTCCTTTGCGCTTTCTTTCACGGCATCGTTAAGGTATCCACGCAAGACTGCATGTGGTCCAATTTCTATGAATACGTTGTTACCCTTTGCCTGTAGACCCTTCAACGCTTGCGAAAACAGTACGGGTAACCTGATGTTGTGCCACCAATATGCGGCTCGCAACTCACGCCCGTCAAGCAGCTCGCCGGTCACGGTCGAGAAAAATGGAATGGCTGTTTCACTAGGGCGCAACTTGGCAAGGGCATGCAGTACTTCAAGCTCGATGCCGTCCATTGCCGGGCTATGAAATGCGTAATCAAGATCTAGCCGTTTGTACGTGATACTGCGCTTTGCAAGCTCACCTTCGAATAAGGTGACTGCTTCCAGAGAGCCCGCGACCGTCACACCGCGGCTACTGTTAACTCCCGCAACCACGACGGAGCCCGCTAAGCTCATATCTTCAATGAGTACGGCGGTTTTCTTTGCATCTGCAAGTACCGCACTCATTACACCGAGACCTTTGGTTCGTCCTTGAAGCTGGCTACGATGAAAAATAACTTCGACAGCTGCGGCCAACGAAAGGGCGCCAGAGGCCCACGCAGCAGCCACTTCACCGACGCTGTGTCCGGCCACGGCAGTCGGTGTGATGCCACGATGCCGCAACATCTGCGTTATACCTACTTGGACAGCAAACAATGCGGGCTGCGCGATTTCAGTGCGCTCGTAGCGGTTTTCACCGCTCCCCCAACTCGCGTCCCCGGCCAATTCAGCTTCAAGTGAGTAATTGGCAAAACGCTGGAAAATCACGTCTACTTCGCGAACCGCATTTCTAAAGACTGTATCTTCCGCCAGTAGCACCTTGGCCATCCCAACCCACTGCGAGCCATTGCCAGAGTAGATGAACGCAGGTCCAGTTGCCGCCTCAATGGCGGTTCCATGATCCAGTTCGCCATTTTTGTCTGCACCCGCGCCAAAATTTTCAAGCGCCGTAATTACGGACTGGGCTGAATGACCAAATACAATTGCGCGGTGCTCGTGCCAATCGCGCGCAAAACAAGTGTTAAAGGCGACATCGTAAAATGGAGCGAGCGGCTTGGACCGCAAAAAGTGAGCGAAATCTGCAGCAGCCGCCTTCAGTGCCGCACTGGTTTTCGCTGAAATGACAATCGGTACGTCGTGAATGTTTGTGGGACGCGGCGCCTTTCCCTGTGGACTATCGTAGCTTTCAAGGATGACGTGGGCATTGGCGCCACCAAATCCAAACGAGTTAGTGCCGACGATGAGTTTGCCGCTTTTTCTAAGTTGCGTCGTTTCGCGCGCTACTTCAATGTTCCAATCATCAAAATGGATATTGGGATTTTGATTCTTGATGCCTATCGTCGCAGGTACGACCCTGTGCTGGACGCAATGCAATGCCTTGACCAACCCGGCGACACCAGAAGCGGCTTCAAGATGTCCCATATTGCTCTTGACTGAGCCGATAAGTAGTGGGTGCTTGGCACGTCGACGTTTCCCGATTGCAACGCCTAGCGCGTGAGTTTCGATGGGGTCGCCAACAGCGGTTCCGGTCCCGTGCGCTTCTATGTAGTCGATATCGTCCGGTTCAATATTGGCCCGTGAGTAAACCTCTTCAAGAAGCGCGCTTTGTGCAGCTGAACTGGGAACAGTCAAGCCGGATTTGCGTCCGTCAGTATTGACGGCAGTATTGGCAACTACCGCTAGTATCTGATTGCCGTCAGCCACGGCAGCATCGTAATCCTTCAGAAAAAATATGCCGCCGCCTTCCGAACGCACATAGCCATCGCCATCGGCATCGAACACATTGCAGCGCCCCCGCCTGGAAAGCATCGAGGCCTTTGAGAAACTGATAAAGCCAAACGGATGAGAGTGCAGGCTAACGCCTCCGGTCAGGGCCTGTACAGTTTCGCCACAGAGAATTGACTGACAAGCTTGGTGGAATGCAACTAGCGACGAAGAACAGGCGGTGTCAATAGCGAGACTGGGGCCGCGCAGATCAAAGACGTATGACAAACGGTTTGCCGCAATGCTGGCCGTATTGCCAGTCGCGACACTCGCGTCGACCGTGCCGAGGTCGTCGGCCAACCTGTAGGAATAATCGGCACTGGCGATCCCGATGTAAACGCCACATCGACTGCCTTTAAGTGTCGACGGTTTCACGCCGGAGTTTTCCAGTGCTTCCCAGGACATTTCCAGCAACAGGCGCTGCTGGGGATCCATTAACGCCGCTTCACGCGGCGAAATGCCAAAAAAAGCGGCATCAAATTTACTGATGTCCCCGATTGAGCCGGCTGCAAAGGAATAACTTGTGCCTGGGTGGTTTTTGTTCGGGTGCAAGAATGGTGCTTTTTCCCAGCGGGAGGCGTCGACTTCAGTGACGAGATCGCGCCCCTCAAGCAGGCTCGGCCAATAATTCTGGCTCGTTGATCCCGGAAATCTAAACGCACAACCAATAACTGCAACTTTTTTTGTCATAGTCTTATTTAACACCGTGGCACATCAATTGGCTGAGCAAGGTCTCTTTTGTCCGGTCAGCGCGGATGCAGCGAGTTTTATGAACACTTGCAAAATGTTACCGACGAAAATATTATAAGAAACAATACGATACCGAATACGTACATCGTAGCTATCGTCCTGTCAATGCAACGCAAAAGCGCTGAAAACCGTGCCACCCCAAAATAGTCGGGGAAAAAAATGACGGCTCGCGGTGTGTTCTATCGTCAATGTGTCAGATTCTATCCCATTGTGCGTCGAAAGTCCGCTCGAAAACCCTACGCGCGAAGGTGGGAAATCAAGGGCGTCGGCAACAAAAACATCAAGAAGGGCAACATCCAGTTACATCCTTCGCATGTGTAATAATCAGTCCCTCACCAATTTGGCGACAAAAATGCGGAATCGAGTCCTGAACTTCCCCCTCGCTGGCATCGTAGGCCTACTCCTGTTCCTTTCAGGCTGCGGATCCATTCC
>Ga0105049_10001990_pt1 | contig 24190 bp, 21 predicted proteins | sample MAT06_FD_78087 | JGI IMG/M metagenome (GOLD analysis project Ga0105049, IMG submission 78087) | Freshwater microbial communities from Lake Fryxell liftoff mats and glacier meltwater in Antarctica - MAT-06 | ecosystem: Environmental > Aquatic > Freshwater > Ice > Liftoff microbial mat | place...
GATTTTATCGAAATGATTGACGAACTCAGTGACTTTGTCGGCTGGCCGATCATTGCTGAACCCAGTGCGAATTTGAGTCGATTCGATCTCGCTCTCTCTCATGGGCATCTACTCGCGGCAGATCCTGCCTTTCGAGAAACTCATATCCCGGAACTAGTATTGACAGTTGGGAAAGTCGGCCTCTCCCGCGGCGTACTCAAACTCATCGAGTCCGCGGGGACGCATATCGCGGTGGATAGTCACGCGAATTTTTCTGATCCAACTCGCAGCGCTGACTTAGTGATCGCCTCTGTCCCGCTTCCACCGGAAGAGTGCGAAGTTGATGGCGAATGGCTCGAAGGGTGGCAGCGGGCAGATATTTTGGCCGCCGCCGCAATTGAGACTGTTTTGAATCCGGAGGAACTCACCGGAATGCAGATCGCGAGAGTCGTGACCCGACTGTTGCCTGAGGCCGGAACACTTTTTCTGGGAGCTTCGTCGGCGGTTCGTCATGTTGCATCGTTTGCCGCAACGAGTGTCACCGATTCCGCAGTCCTTGGGAACCGCGGAGTCTCTGGGATTGACGGTTGCGTGTCCACAGCGTCAGGGATCGCGATCAGCGCAATGGTCGAAGGTGACGGCTGCGTGGTGGCCTTGGTTGGTGATCAATCATTTCTCTATGACTCGAACGCACTTTTGATCCCCCCAACTGAACCAAAAATCAATCTCGTGGTGGTCGTGATCGACAATAATGGTGGTGGAATCTTTTCAACATTGGAGCAGGGGGCCCCACAATACGCGCAGTACTTCGAACAAGTATTCGGCGTTCCGCTCGAAATTGACCCAACGTTGGTTGCAACATCCCTTCGGGTTCATGCCGTCACCGTTACGACCGAAGACGAATTAGCCGAGGCACTCGACACGGCAATTGACGGTGGACTGCACGTCATCACGGCAACAAGTGTTGATCGAGTGCGGGAAAGTGAAATTCTGGTGCAGATTGCACAGGCTGTCCACGAAGCACTTTCAGGGAATTGAGTTAGATGGTCGCAGATTCAACTCGGAAAAAAATTCTTAACGCGGCTCAGGATCTGTACTCTACGCTTGGCGTTCTCAATATTTCCCGACGTGAAATATCTAAAAGTTCAGGTTATCCGGCGGGTACCGTCACCGCAGTTGCAAGGAATCGGTCAGAATTCCTTAAACTCGTCATTTCCGCGATGCCGTATTCGTCGGTCACCGAAAGTCTTAATGTAGATCTTGACGCGAACGAAAATCACGGATTGCAATTATTGCTCTCCGCCTCTCGCGATATCTGGGGAGACCCGGCAAGCGCGTGGGATCCTATTGAACTCTCTGCCTTGGCCGGTGCCTCATTCGATGAGGGCTTGCGGGAAATTTTGGCGCAACGGATCGAGTACCGCTGGGAGAAATCCCGCGATATCGTAGTGAAATTGCGCGAGCACGGCCTGATTGATCCAGCAGTAGATCTTGATTCGATCGTGTTGCACATCATTGCTGTGGGCGTTGGTATCGCTATGCTTGCCCCGATCTTGCCCGTGGATGCCAGTGAGACTCACTGGACCGCACTGAGTGCTCGGCTGCTGGAGTCCCTAGCGGTAAATGATCCGGTCGTTCCACATCCAGGGGAGTTACCAAACCATTGGCGGATTCGAACAACACTTTCGGGTGTACCCGCGTCAACGGCGAGGCTGCTTCGAATGTTATCCATGCTTGATGTTGCAGTTGTTCAATTAACGTCGGCTGATCTAATAAGCCGAGAGCAACAAATTGATGCGATTTTAAAAGCCCCTGCGAATATGGACCGAGCAACCCTGCAGCAATCCATAGATTCAGTTGGCAAAGACGTCATTGTCGCAAGCGGTAATGAAAATGACACCGTTGATGTTGCGACCCGGGTGCTCAGGCTCAGCAGCATCTTGGCAACAAACCCAGCGTTTGCGCCACAGGCGGCCGCGGACCTGGTTCTGGCGAAGTCGTGGGAGGTCGCTGAAGCAACGAGTGGTGAGAACTCCTCTGAACATGTATTGAGACTGCAGTGGACCTTGGATCAGCACGTCATTTTGCGACGAGAGGGCGCGCCCTTTACCCAGGTCGAGTATCAGCGCGCCTCTGCGCTTTTGGAACTAGTTGAAGCCCTGGTCACCGCAAGTGGCGTAACGAGTGAATACGGGTGGGTTGAAGAACTCACCAACAATAATCCAGTGCTGGTTCGACTAGCTCGTCCCGAGGACACGGAAGCGGTAGAACAACTACACAAAAGGTCGTCAGAGAAATCAATCTATCAACGTTACTTCACTCCGAAAAATTCGTGGCGCGAAGAAAACCTACGGCGGGTGAGTGGAGGCCATAGAGGAGTCACTCTCGTCGTGACTGATCGAAACAATCAATTGATGGCCTTAGCAAATGTATTTCCGCTTTCCGCAACCGAGGCGCACACCGGTGAAATTGCCTACTTGGTTGAGGACCAATTTCAGGGTCTAGGAATCGGAAAGATTCTGCTCGAGCATTCACAGGACTTGGCCGCTAGGTTGGGCTTTACCAAATTGGTGGCTTATGTGCTCAATGATAATCTGGTTATGCGCAAAATGCTGCTCAATCATGGCTGGGTGCAGGTGCCAGCGCCGGAATTTGGACTTGCTGTTAACGCATTTGAAAAAGTAATGAGTAATTAATTACTTTCGAGTGCGTCGCGCACGGGGGCAAGTTTTGCAGCAGACTCGGCAAGTTCTAACTCAGGAATCGATCCGGCAACGATTCCGCAGCCGGCGAACGAATGCACTGTTCCAGCTTCGTGATCAATCTTCGCGCACCGCAGCGCAATCCCGAATTCACCATCACCCCGCTGATCAAACCAACCAACTGGGCCGGCGTAGCGTCCGCGGTTCATTCCTTCAAGCTCGGCAATCATGAGTTTGGCTCGTTCGGTAGGGGTCCCGCACACTGCGGCTGTGGGGTGTAATGACGCAACAAGTGACAGAATCGGTGCCTGGCTTGCCAGCTGGCCGGTGACATCTGTTGCGAGGTGTTGCACATTTGCGAGTTCAAGAACGCGCGGTTGATCGGGGACATCAAGGTCTGTGCAGTGGGTTGCGAGTGCTTTTGCGACGGAATGAACCGCGTATTCATGCTCGGCCAAATCTTTTCGACTCTTCATGAGATCAGACGCTAAATCTGCATCGGTGCTTTTATCTCCTTGGCGCCGAACCGTTCCAGCCAGGACCCGACTCATGACGAGATCACCGATACGCCGAACGAGTAACTCCGGAGTTGCACCGAAGAGGTCCTCAACCACGAACGTCCAACAGGTGGGGTAGGCCTGTGCGAGTGCGTTAATCAGGAAGCGAACATCAAGTCTCCCGTCAACGTGGGCAACGAGATCGCGGGCGAGAACTACCTTGTCGAGTTCACCGGCATCGATTCGGGTAACCGCGGTTTTAACGGCCGCTTCCCACTCCCAGAGCGGAACACTGCCCTCGGCCCAACGGACCGACGTGGGTCCCACCGGTACCGAAACGGGGGGTAGGGCAGTGCTAGCGGAACCGATCGTGGTCATCCAGGTTTGTCCGCCACGCTTACCGACCACAACACTGGGAACGACAACTTCGGACAAATTATTCAAATCGAAGGCAAACGAGGCGAAGGCAACGGGGCCGGTGCCCGGCAGGCTCACCGTGTCCTCGACGCGGGCATTGGTCAAAAGACGGTTCCACCAGCGCTGCGTTCGGGAGAAAGTTTCGTCACCGCGGACTTGCAAGCGGGCCGCAACCCCCCAACCGATGAGTCCTTCTCCGCCGCGGACCCAGGCCAACGGGCTGTCGACTGGTAGGTGGCGCAATAGTTCAATGTCGCGATCGAGTGCACGGGTGCGGAACGTCAGGTGCTCATGATCGGGCATCACACCCGGCTGCTCAAACGTACTCACCACGGAAGCCTACGGCTAGCCATTGGTTTCAACCACTTGAAACTGTGGTTCGCACCTGGCGCGATCTCTGACAGACTATTGCAGTGGCCAGAGCGAACTTAGATAAAGATCCAGCCGAAGTAGCCGCAATGTTTGATGCCGTCGCTGCCAAATACGACATCACAAATGACATTTTGGCGCTTGGACAAACCCGCCGATGGCGCAGCGCAGTCCGCAAGGCTCTCACCCTTGAGCCACGTCACCTAGTCCTTGACATTGCAGCCGGCACCGGCACTTCCACGGCTGCATTTGCAACGACGGGTGCCCAGGTTATTGCCGCGGATTTCTCGTTAGGAATGCTGGAAGTGGGGAAAGCCCGAAACCCGAGTCTCCTCTTCGTGGCAGCAGATGCGTTAGCACTGCCATTTGGCGATGCATGTTTTGATCGGGTCACCATTTCATTTGGACTGCGTAACGTGGCTGACCGCATGTTGGCGTTAGAAGAATTCCGGCGGGTCATCAAACCCGGTGGAATTTTGGTGATTTGCGAGTTCTCCCACCCGACGCTGGCGCCACTTCGCAAGGTGTACACCGAATACCTGATGGCGGCTCTACCGGCGTTCGCGGATCGAGTGTCTTCGAGTCCGGACGCATATCGTTATTTAGCCGAGTCGATTCGGGCTTGGCCAACCCAGAAAGAGCTGGCAGCCGATATTGCGAAAGCTGGTTGGCGCGACGTCCAATGGCGTAATTTAACCGGAGGAATCGTGAGCATCCACCGGGCAATTGCTGGAAAGGATTAACCACTATGCTTGGGCGGATAGTGAAGTAATTCACAATCGCTCAAGGTGCCTCGTTATCGTTGCAGCCGGGTAAATTTCAGTCGTAGAACAGGTGAAAGGTCTCGAGTGAACGTCTACACACCAATTTTGGTGCTCGGAATCTTGGCTTTTGGCTTTGCTGTCTTTTCCATCGTCATCGCCAGTTTTACCGGCCCCAAACGCTATAACCGGGCAAAATATGCTGCTTACGAGTGCGGGATTGAACCGACGCCACAACCGATGGGTGGCGGACGGTTCCCGGTAAAATTTTACCTGACCGCCATGATGTTCATCATTTTTGATATTGAGCTGGTTTTCCTCTACCCCTGGGCAGTTTCCGCCGACGCTCTCGGCGCATTTGGATTGATCGCAATATTTCTTTTCCTGATAAATTTATCGTTGCCATATGCATATGAGTGGCGCCGCGGCGGATTGGAGTGGGATTAATGGGTCTTGAAGAGAAGTTGCCCTCGGGAATTTTGCTTACAACGGTTGAGCAGGTAGCCGGCTATGCACGTAAAGGTTCACTTTGGCCAGCCACTTTCGGTTTGGCATGTTGCGCAATTGAAATGATGGCAACGGGCGGCCCCCGCTATGACATTGCCCGTTTTGGCATGGAAGTTTTCCGCGCATCACCACGTCAAGCAGATCTGATGATCGTCGCCGGTCGCGTAAGCCAAAAAATGGCACCGGTATTGCGCCAAATCTACGACCAAATGCCGAATCCAAAATGGGTGCTCGCGATGGGCGTGTGTTCATCAAGCGGCGGAATGTTTAACAACTACGCCGTGGTTCAAGGTGTAGACCACGTTGTCCCCGTTGACGTCTATCTTCCCGGATGCCCACCACGGCCTGAGATGCTCATCGACGCAATCCTGAAAATCCATGACGAAATTCAAGACATGAAACTCGGCGTAAACCGCAAAAAGCAGATCATTGAGCAGGAGCGGGGTGCCCTCGCTGCGCCATCCGTCCTAGAAATGAAGGGCCTGATGCTATGAGCGAACTCCCCGTAGTGCCAGAGGGTGTGGCCGAAATTGACCTTGTGGGTGTTCGTAAGGGTTCATTCGGCACGTCCGGTTCAGGCGACACAAGTGGCTTCGGTGGGTTGGTTGCGCCGATTGTCATGCCCGGCGCTTCCCTGCCTCCCTTCGGTGGCTGGTTCGATGAAGTAGCTGAAGAACTCGCACTTTCGTTACTTGATGTTGGCGTGAGTGGGGTTGTTGAAAAGATCGTCATTGATCGTGGCGAGATGACTTTCCACGTGAAGCCCGAGCATCTCATTTCATTCATGACGGAGTGCCGTGACGAACCCGCACTGCGGTTTGAAATGTGTACGAGTGTTAGTGGCGTTCATTTCCCCGAAGATGCTGATCGTGAACTGCACATAGTTTACAGTTTGCTGTCCATCACCCACAACCGTCGAATCCGGGTCGAAGTGAGCATCCCTGACGCTGACCGACATCTCCCCTCACTCGTTGCGCTATACCCGTCCGCGGATTGGCACGAACGCGAAACGTGGGACTTTTTCGGAATTATTTTTGATGGCCACACTGCACTCACGCGCATTCAAATGCCGGATGACTGGGTGGGTCATCCGCAACGCAAGGACTATCCCTTGGGCGGGATTCCCATTCAATACAAAGGTGCAACGATCCCTTCACCCGAGCACCGGAGGTCGTACAACTGATGGCTAACACTGACTTTACAAACGCCGATCCGTTCTCTGGTTCGTACGACACCACCGAAGGCACCGTTTACAACCTTGGCGGAGGCGACTGGGACTCCATCGCTGCCGCACCCGAGGGCGAGAACGAGCGAATCGTTGTCAACATGGGACCGCAGCACCCGTCAACGCACGGTGTGCTCCGCATGATCTTGGAACTCGAGGGTGAAACCGTTATCGAAGCTCGATGCGGTATTGGTTTCTTGCACACGGGAATTGAAAAAAACATGGAGTTCCGCACCTGGGTTCAAGGTGTCACCTTCGTAACTCGCATGGATTACTTAGCACCGATGTTCAATGAAACCGCCTACTGCCTTTCCGTTGAGCGGCTACTGGGCATTGAAGACCAAATCCCTGAACGTGCCAACGTCATCCGAGTTATGATGATGGAACTAAATCGAGTCTCGTCGCACTTGGTGGCACTGGCCACAGGAGGGATGGAACTCGGCGCACTCACCGCCATGATTTTCGGTTTTCGCGAGCGCGAACTCGTGCTCGACATTTTCGAGATGGTCTCCGGATTGCGCATGAATAGCGCCTACATCCGCCCCGGTGGAGTGGCCATTGATTTACCAAATGGCGCGGAAGAAAAGATCCGCGAGACCGTTGTGTTGTTGCGCAAACGACTCAAAGACACGTCCGACCTGTTGGTGGGCAACGCGATTTGGATGGGCCGAACGGTAGGGGTTGGTTACCTTGACCTCACCGGCTGTACCGCACTGGGCATGACCGGTCCGGTGCTACGCTCAACTGGACTACCCCATGACCTTCGCAAAAGCGCCCCTTATTGCGGTTATGAAAACTACGAATTCAACGTGCCAACCCAAACCACCTGCGATGCATACGGCCGTTTCTTAATCCGAATAGCCGAAATGCGTGAGTCGCTCAATATTGTTGACCAGTGCCTTGATCGACTGGTGCCAGGACCGATCATGATCGCTGACAAGAAAATTGCTTGGCCATCACAATTGTCAATCGGTGGAGATGGGCAAGGAAACTCGCCCGAACACATCCAAAAAATCATGAGTGAATCTATGGAGGCACTGATTCACCACTTTAGATTGGTGACCGAAGGGTTTAGTGTTCCGGCCGGTCAGGTTTATGTTCCGATTGAGTCACCACGCGGTGAGCTTGGCGCCCATATTGTGAGTACCGGTGGCACGAGGCCGTATCGCGTGCACTTCCGGGATCCATCGTTTAACAATTTGCAAGCGGTTGCCGCTATGAGTGAAGGGTCGATGATCGCTGACGTAATCGCCGCGGTTGCCAGCATCGACCCTGTAATGGGCGGGGTGGACCGCTAAATGCCACAGATTAATTTCGCAGAGAAACGAGCAACACGTGATTACTGAACCAACTCGAGTCAAAATGCGAGAGCTTGCCGAACGCTACCCGAATCCACGCTCAGCACTATTACCCATGCTGCACTTGGTGCAAGCCGAACAGGACGAAGTAACCACCGAAGGCATTGCGGCTTGCGCGGAGGAACTTGACATTACCCATGCCGAGGTAACTGCGGTAGCAACGTTTTACACCATGTATAAGTACAGCCCGGTGGGCAAACATCACATTGGGGTTTGCATTAACACTCTGTGCGGTCTTCTCGGCGGAGATGCTGTCTACAAGCGTGTAGCCGAGCGCTTGGGCGCAACACATAACGGTCCATCTGCTGACGGCAATTTCTGGCTGGAGCGCATTGAGTGCCAGGCGGCTTGCACCCACGCACCCGTCATGACAATTGACTGGGAATTCATGGACGACGTAACTCCCCAAAGCGCGGTGGACATCATTGACCAACTTGCCGCCGGTGAAGAAGTGTGGTCAACGAGAGGACCGATGATTCGCGGCTTCCAAGCGACCGAGCACACACTTGCTATGGCGGAAGACGACTTGGCGACAGTTGGAAATTGCGTTGATGAAAAAATGCTTGCAGGTTTAAGAATTGCAAAGTCTGGAGGGCAGCAACAATGAAACTGACACCGGTAATTACTGAGCATTGGGATGACCCCGAGCTCTACACGCTTGAAGGTTATAAGCGCCACGGTGGCTACGAAGCACTCGCAAAAGCACTCAAGACCGATCCGGATGAGATCATCGCAACGGTTAAGGACAGTGGTCTTCGTGGACGTGGGGGGGCGGGATTCCCCACTGGGTTGAAGTGGTCATTTGTTCCACAAAATGACGGAAAGCCGCACTACTTGGTGGTAAACGCCGACGAGTCTGAGCCGGGTGCATGTAAAGACATCCCAATCATGATGGCAAACCCGCACGCGCTCATCGAAGGCGTCATCATCACGTCATTTGCCATTCGGGCACATCATGCATTCGTTTATATTCGCGGTGAAGTTCCTGCGGCGATCCGTAAGGTTGCTTTTGCTGTAAGACAAGCGCGAGAGGCGGGCCTGATCGGTAAAAACATCCAAGGTTCAGGTTTTGACCTCGAAGTCATCGTCCACGCCGGTGCCGGTGCCTATATTTGCGGTGAAGAAACCGCCCTCCTTGACTCACTGGAAGGTTATCGCGGACAGCCACGTTTGAAGCCGCCTTTCCCTGCCGTTGCCGGACTTTATGCATCTCCGACGGTCATTAACAACGTTGAGACGATTGCAAATATCCCTTACATTATTGATCGTGGCGTTGAATGGTTCCGTCAATTTGGAACAGAAAAATCACCTGGATTCAAAGTTTTCGCGGTGTCAGGTCACGTACAACGACCAGGTATCTATGAAGCACCGCTGGGAATCACGATGCGCGAGTTACTCGACTACGCCGGCGGCATGCGTCCGGGCGCTGAACTCAAGTTTTGGCTTCCTGGTGGGTCGAGTGTCCCGATGCTCACGGCGGATCATCTGGACCTCCCCTTGACCTATGAAGCAATGGCCGAGGCCGAAACCATGTTGGGAACAGGGACCCCCATGGTCTTTGACCAAACGGTGTCAGTTGTCAAAGCGGTTACCCGCTGGCTCGAGTTCTACAAGCATGAGTCCTGCGGAAAGTGCACCCCGTGCCGCGAAGGCACCTATTGGATCACCGGAGTCTTGGAAAAGTTTGAGCACGGTCACGGTACCGAGGGCGAAATGGAAACCCTGACCACATTGTGCGGGCAGATTGCCGGTCGCTCCTTCTGTGCATTCGGTGATGCTGCGGCAACACCGTATCCGGCGGCAATGAAATATTTCCGCGACGAATTCGCAGCCGCAACACAGACCAGCGCTGACGAGGCGTTCGATCCAATTGCCTCATACGTCTTCTCGGGAGCGCGGGCCACATGACCGTGACGAATCACACCGAAAAAGTCGACACGGTCAGTGTTGTCATTGACGACATTGAAATGGACGTCCCCATAGGTACCCTTGTTATTCGCGCCGCCGAGCAAATTGGTATTGAGATTCCTCGCTTCTGCGATCACCCTCTGCTGACGCCGGTTGCCGCCTGTCGTGCCTGTCTCATTGAAATTGATGGAGTCGCGAAGCCCCAACCGGCTTGTGCACAGGTGCTCACTGACGGCATGAATGTTCGGACCCAGCGTACATCGGAAATGGCACGGATCGCCCAAGAGGGCATCATGGAATTTTTGCTGGTAAACCACCCGCTTGATTGTCCAGTGTGCGACAAGGGTGGCGAGTGTCCGTTGCAAAATCAAGCCATGAGCGTGGGCCGCGCGGACTCGAGATTTGAAGGTGAAAAACGGACTTTCCTCAAACCTATCAACATAAACGCCGAAATACTCCTCGATCGTGAGCGGTGTGTCTCGTGTGCGCGTTGTACTCGTTTCGCTGACGAGATCGCTGGAGATTCGTCCCTCGAGTTGCTGGAACGGGGTTCCCAACAACAGGTCGGTACCGCAAATGACGAGCCGTTCGACTCATACTTCTCGGGCAACGTTGTCCAGATTTGCCCGGTTGGCGCTCTGACAAGTACGTCGTACCGGTTCCGTTCGCGACCGTTTGACTTGGTCTCTGTTCCCACCACATGCGAACACTGCGCATCAGGGTGTTCACTCCGCACCGATTACCGCGGCGGCACGGTCACTCGTCGACTGGCATGGGATGACCCAGAAGTAAATGAGGATTGGAGCTGTGACAAGGGCCGCTTCGCATTCGCATACCTAGCTACAGGTCGAGTTGAATCCCCCTTGATTCGTGAAAATGGTGAACTTCGTCCGGCATCCTGGCCCGAGGCGATGCACTTCGCTGCTGCAGGTTTGATGGCTGCCGGAACTTCGGCGGTGCTTGTTGGCGGACGACTCACCGTTGAAGACGCTTACGCGTATTCGAAGTTCGCTCGGGTTGTGTTGGGAAGTGACAATATTGACTTTCGGGCGCGCGCCGCCTCAGGCGAAGAAGCAGAATTTTTGGCGGCTCATGTAGCTGGAAAGACGTTGGAACTTACCTACGCCGACGTGGAGTCCGCCTCACACGTTGTGCTCGTGGGCTTTGAACCAGAAGATGAATCACCGATTTTGTTCCTACGCTTACGCAAGGGTGTCAAAAAAGGAGTAACGGTTCACACGGTAGGTCCACTCTATTCACTGGGGAGTGAAAAACTTGACGCGAACTGGATTCAAGCGAAGGCCGGTTCTGAAGCCCACGTGATTGCGAACCTTGATCCTGAACTGGCGGGTGCACTGAACCGGAATTCAATTATCTTCGTTGGGGAACGTGCATCTTCGAGTCCGGGAACGCTTACCGCGGTCTGCGAACTGGGCGCAAAAACTGGCGCACGCATTGCCTGGGTGCCCCGCCGCGCTGGTGAACGAGGGGCACTTGATGCAGGTGCACTGGCAGGTTTACTTCCCGGCGGACGGCCTATAGCCGAGCCGGCAGCTCGCGCTGAGATCGCACAGTTGTGGAATGTCGATGCCGATTCACTACCAAATGCGGGACTTGCTGGTGCCGAATTAATCGCGGCGATTACTCATGGATCGATTAAGGCAGTAGTCACCGGTGGTCTGGATCCAGCCGATCTTCCTGATGGCAGTGAACTTATCGCCGGAATTGAAGGCGCCGACTTTGTTGTGGCACTTGAAAATCACCATTCAGAAATCACCCAGCGGGCAAGCGTCGTATTCCCCGTTGCTGTGGTCACTGAAAAATCGGGTTCCTTCATGAACTGGGAAGGCCGGAGTAAACCGTTCAGTGCGGCGTTCCGCGAGGCACTGACTCTCTCCGATGCCGGAGTGCTCTCCATGCTGGCGAGCGCAATGGATTCCCAGTTAAATGGTGATACGCGGGCTCTGCGAAAAGAAATGAACTCACTTATCCCTTGGTCGGGTCAACGACGAGCGTTGAATCCCGTTGAGGCCCTTGCGACGGGTGGAATAACTTTGGCAACATGGCGCTTGCTGATCGACTCAGGTGTGATGCAAGAAGGCGAACCACATTTGGCGGCAACCGCGCGTCCGTCAGTTGTTGGCGTGAATTCTGCGTTGTACGACGAACTAGGGCAGCCTGAGGTGATCACCGTTTCCGGCCCGAAGGGCTCGATCACCCTGCCTGTGCAGGTCGCCAAGGTGTCGGGTGAAAGCGTTTGGCTACCCATGAACTCACCGGGATCACATATTTATGCGCGACTTGGTTGCGGCTATGGTGACGTCGTCGTCGTCAAGGGAGGTTCCGCATGAGTGGTTCTTCATTCGGTTTCTTTGGAACCGACCCATGGTGGATGGTAATCCTCAAAGCCGTCGCAATTTTTGGAATGCTTGTTGTATTGACCCTGTTCACCATCTGGTGGGAACGGCGTGTTGTCTCACGGATGCAAAACAGAATCGGCCCAAACCGGGTTGGTCCGGCTGGTTTACTGCAGTCGCTGATGGACGGTTTTAAACTCGCTTTGAAGGAAGAAATCATCCCCAAATCGGCTCACGTTGCCGTGTACTGGATTGCTCCTGTCATTTCCGCAACGGCAGCCTTCTTGGCATTTGCCGTCATTCCGTTTGGCCCACCGGTCTGGATCCTTGGAGTTGAAACGCCATTGCAACTCACCGACTTCCCCGTGTCGGTGCTCTACGTCTTGGCCATTACTTCCGTTGGTGTTTACGGCTTGGTCCTCGCCGGTTGGTCATCCGGTTCCACTTACCCGCTTCTTGGTGGATTGCGTTCAACCGCCCAAGTGATTTCCTACGAAATTGCGATGGGGCTTTCATTTGTGGCGGTATTCCTGTTTGCCGGCTCCATGTCGACGTCGGAGATCGTCACGAAACAACAGCCAATCTGGTTCGCTGTTATTTTGTTGCCATCATTTCTGATTTATGTCACGTCAATGGTTGGCGAAACCAATCGCGCACCGTTTGACCTTCCTGAAGCTGAGGGCGAACTTGTCGGTGGTTTCCACACCGAGTATTCGTCGTTGAAATTTGCCATGTTTTTCTTGGCCGAGTACATCAACATGGTGACGGTCTCGGCCTTGGCGGCCACCCTTTTCCTGGGTGGCTGGTTGGCTCCGTGGCCCATCTCGCTGTGGGATTCGGCAAACGTGGGTTGGTGGCCAATTCTTTGGTGGTTGCTCAAGGTGCAACTCTTTATTTTCATGTTCATTTGGTTACGAGCGACCCTTCCACGATTGCGCTACGACCAGTTCATGAAATTTGGCTGGAAAGTTCTCATCCCCGCTTCCCTGGGTTGGATTTTTATCGTTGCAACGGTTCGCGTTTTGCGTAATGACTTCACGTTCAGTAACCAACAATTGTTAATTGCCGGTGCCGCGGTAATCGCCTTACTGCTGATTGGGTCTTGGTTACTTCAGGTTCGGTCCGATCGTAAACAAGCAAGTTTTGACGCTGATGTGGAGCGCGAGATTCACATTCCATTTGACCCAATGGCCGGTGGCCATCCCATTCCACCGATGCCGGGTCAAGTACTCGCCTACACCCCGCGACGAATACTCGCCGCGCAGACTGTAACTTCTGCAGCGATTGCGCCCGCAATTGATTCCACCCCGACCGAGGAGACTCCCCATGCCTGAGTTGCCAACCGCGGTCCGCGGGTTTGGAGTGACCTTTAGAACTATCTTCAAAAAGGTTGTGACCGAGCAGTACCCAGAGGATGCCAGCAAGTACCCGCCCAAACCCCGCTTTCATGGCCGCCATCAACTTAATCGTTGGGCAGACGGACTCGAAAAGTGCATCGGTTGTGAACTCTGCGCGTGGGCTTGCCCGGCAGATGCAATTTTTGTTCAAGGAGCTGACAACAGTGCCGAAGAACGCTTTTCACCAGGTGAGCGTTACGGCCGCGTTTACCAAATCAATTACACTCGATGTATCTTTTGTGGACTGTGCATTGAAGCGTGTCCAACCCGTGCACTCACCATGACTAACGAATTTGAGTTGGCCGACACTAACCGAGCTGATTTAATTTATGAGAAGCAGGATCTGCTTGGCCCGATGCTTCCAGGAATGCTCGCCCCACCCCATGAAATGGTGCCGGGAACGACCGATAGCGATTATTACTCGAATAAAATCACTGGATCAGTTCCCGAGCAACGCACATCTTCTGTCAATGAGCCGGCGAACACTGAGCAAGGCGGATCTGCGTGAGTATTGATGGCGAACTCGTCGTTTTCATTATTTGTGGCGGTTTAGCGGTTGTCGGTGCACTTGGAATGGTTCTGTCGCGCAAGGCGGTGCATTCGGCCCTGTTTATTGCGATGGTCATGATCAACCTTGCAATTCTTTACGTTGCGAACTCGGCCCCATTTCTTGGAATGGTCCAAATCATTGTTTATACGGGTGCAGTCATGATGCTGTTCCTGTTCGTCCTGATGGTGGTCGGCGTTGACTCATCGGATTCGTTGATTGAGACAATTCGCGGTCAGCGACTTTTTGGTATTTTGTTCGGGGTGGCACTCGCTATCCTGCTGATTGGCGGAATTGGAAGTTCGGTGAACGGACGACAGGACATTGGGCTCAATGCAGCAAATGACGAATTTGGCGGCAACGTAGAAGGTATCGCAAACCTGATTTTCAGCGACTTTCTTTTTGCCTTTCAGACAACAGCCGCATTACTGATCACCGCTGGTTTGGGTGCGGTCATCCTGACTCACCGCGAAGCCTGGAAACCAAAAGCCACCCAGAAAGAACTCTCCGTCGCCCGCTTTATGGTGGGGGCGGGTCACCCGGGAAACAAACCCAACCCCGGCGTTTACGCACGGCATAATGCGGTAAATGTCCCAGCGATCTTGCCGGATGGCTCACTTTCGCTCGACAGTGTTCCAGCCCCCGTTCGTTCGCGTGATGATTCGTTATTGATTGACCACCGAGTCGTATCAACCGTTGTTGAACTGGTTGAGGGCGAGGACCAGAACTAATGGATCCCATGTACTACATTTACCTCGCCACGCTACTTTTCAGTATTGGGGCGATCGGGGTTCTTGTACGTCGCAACGCGATTATTGTGTTCATGTCCGTCGAGTTAATGCTGAATGCGGCGAATTTGGTATTCGTTGCTTTCTCCCGCATGAACGGAAATCTCGACGGTCAAAGCGTCGCATTCTTTGTCATGGTGGTGGCCGCAGCCGAAGTTGTCGTCGGGCTCGCGATCATCGTTCAAGTTTTTCGCACTAGGCAGTCAGCATCAATTGATGAGCCGAATCTATTGAAGTATTAGCAAAAAATTATCTGATTATTTATAGCCAAGGAATAGGACCAGACGTGACCGTTATGCCAGCCGAGGGGCTTTTCTCCCTTATGTGGCTTCTCATTGCGTTGCCGTTGGCGGGTGCTGCGATTTTGCTGCTCACCGGTCGACGTTCCAACTCGTGGGGCCCATACCTGGGTGTGCTCACCGTTTGTGCGTCAGCCATTCTTGGTGTCCTGCTTTTGATCCAGATGATGGGACTGCCAACCGAGGAACGAACCATTGCCCAGGTTGCCTATCAATGGGTTTTTGTCGGTAGCTTCACCGTTGATCTTGCTTTTCAACTCGATCAGCTCTCCATGGTTTTCATTCTGCTGATCACAATTGTTGGTTCGCTGATTCATATCTATTCGCTCGGCTACATGTCGCACGATCCTGACAAGCGTAAATTTTTCGGCTATCTCAATCTTTTCGTTGCGGCAATGTTGCTACTCGTTATGGCTAATAATTACCTGCTGCTCTACGTCGGTTGGGAAGGCGTTGGTTTGGCCAGCTACCTTCTCATTGGTTTCTGGCAACATAAGCGCTCGGCCGCAGCGGCCGCTAAAAAAGCATTCATCATTAACCGAATCGGTGACGTCGGCTTAAGCCTGGCCATCATGCTAATGTTCGTTACCTTTGGTTCGGTCGCTTTCTCCGACGTCTTCGGTTCGGCGACCCAAGCAAGTGAAGGAACACTGACGGCCATTGGTCTACTCCTGCTACTGGCAGCGGCTGGCAAGTCCGCCCAGTTCCCATTGCAGGCGTGGTTACTTGATGCAATGGAAGGCCCAACACCCGTTTCCGCGCTCATTCACGCGGCCACCATGGTGACGGCCGGTGTTTATTTGATCGCTCGAAGCAACGTGATTTACAACAATGCCGAATGGGCGGCAATGGCGGTGATCGTGGTAGCTCTGATCACGATCTTTATGGGCGCAATTATCGGTTCGGCAAAAGACGATATTAAAAAAGCTTTGGCCGGATCCACCATGAGCCAGATCGGTTACATGATGCTTGCGGTTGGACTTGGTCCCATCGGTTACGTCTTCGCAATCTTTCACCTGCTCACCCACGGTGTTTTCAAAGCAGGGCTGTTCCTTGGTGCAGGTTCGGTGATGCATGGAATGGATGACAACGTAAACATGCGCCGTTACGGTGCCTTGCGTTCGGTCATGGTGGTCACCTTCATCACCTTCATGGCCGGCTATCTGGCGATTATTGGTATTCCACCTTTCTCTGGATTCTGGTCGAAAGACGAAATCGTTCACGCGGCTTTTGAGCGCGGTTGGTTTATTGGTGGGGCTACCGTCCTTGCGGCCGGAATAACCGGCTTCTACATGACCCGGATGATCGCCATGACTTTTTTCGGCAAGAAACGTTGGGAGACCGATGTTCACCCGCACGAGTCACCAGCGGTCATGACCATTCCACTCGTCATTTTGGCACTCGGCTCAACCTTCATGGGGATGGCATTGCTCTTCTGGGGAGATATTGAAAGCTGGTTGGAACCGGTGGTGGGCTATGAAAGTGAACCAACGCCATTGCCGACGAGCGCCTACATCGGCATTACGCTAACCGTTGTTATTGTCGGCGCGATCATTGGCTGGATCAGTTACGCCCGGCGCGAGGTACCCATTGATGCACCGCAGGGCAATTGGCTCACCCGCGCTGCACGCAAGGATCTTTACGGTGACGCCGTTAACCACGCCCTTGTCGTTGCACCGACGAACTACGCCGCCCGGGCATTGGTGTGGTTTGACTCCAGCATTGTGGATGGTTGTGTGAATGGTTCAGCCGCGATCGTCGGCGGATTATCCGGCCGCATGCGCCGCACGCAGTCTGGCTTTATTCGGTCATATGCATTGTCCATGGTGGGTGGAGCCGTCTTGGTCCTTCTGGCTCTCGTGTTGGTGAGGATCTAGTGAGTACCTATCCGTGGTTAACCACAATTGCCCTGCTCCCACTGGTGGGTAGTGTGGTCGTAATCCTGCTCCCCAAGCACAATGCGAAACTTGCAAAGAGCGTTGCATTGGCTTTCTCATTGGCGACCCTTGGCACCGTAATAGCCATGGCGCTCAATTTTGATGCGAATTCACGGCAAGTTTTCCAGTTCAGCGAAAGCTATGCGTGGATTCCCTCTTTCGGCATTAACTTTTCATTCGGTGTCGACGGAATCGCGCTCGTTCTGATTGCGCTTGCGACAACGTTGGTACCCCTTGTCATTGTGGGCGGATGGGATGAAGCACGTGAATCCCAAGGAAGTGTGAAGGGTTACTTCGCGCTAATCCTGGTACTCGAATCGCTAATGGTCGGTGTCTTTGCGGCAACGGACGTTTTCTTGTTCTACGTTTTTTTTGAAGCCATGCTCATCCCGGTTTATTTCATGATCGGTCGCTATGGGGGCCCGCAGCGCTCCTACGCCGCCGTTAAGTTCTTGATCTACAGCCTTGTTGGTGGACTATTCATGTTGGCATCCCTCATCGGTCTGTACGTCGTCTCAGCCCAAATGACCGGGACCGGAACGTTTGACTTCACCACCCTGGTCGGACTCGACATTGACCCTGACATTCAAAAGTTGCTGTTCCTCGGGTTCTTTTTCGCTTTCGCGATCAAAGCGCCGCTGTGGCCATTTCACACGTGGTTGCCCGATGCCGCGAAAGAGGCGCAACCTGGAACATCAGTCCTCCTCATCGGGGTGTTGGACAAGGTTGGCACGTTCGGCATGATTCGATACTGCCTTGAAATATTCCCGGCCGCTAGTATCTTCTACGCACCGGTCGTGATCGCAATTGCCTTAATCGGAATCTTCTATGGAGCTTTCGTGGCCCTTAAACAAACTGATCTGCGCCGGCTCTTTGCCTACTCCTCAATGTCTCACTTTGGCTTTATTGCCCTCGGTATTTTTGTATTCACTTCGGCTGGCCAAACCGGTTCGGTGATCTACATGGTCGCCCACGGCTTGAGCACAGCCGGCTTGTTTATTGCCGCGGGTTACCTCATGTCCCGTCGTGGTGGTTCAGCCCAACTCTCCTCATTCGGCGGTGTCAACAAAGTAGCCCCGGTTCTTGCTGGTTTCTTCTTGATCGCGGCGCTGTCAAGTTTGGCCTTGCCGGGCATGGTGTCCTTCATCGGTGAGTTCCTCGTGCTACTGGGTGCATTCCAGCAATACATGTGGGTTGGCGCTCTGGCCACTGTGGGCATTGTGATCACCGCGGCTTACATCCTGCGGGTGTACCAGAAGAGCATGACCGGACCCTTGAATCCCGATTGTGAAGGAATGTCGGATCTCAACGGTCGGGAGGTCACCGCCCTTGCACCCATTGCCGCCCTGATCATCGTGCTCGGTGTTTTCCCAGCGCCACTACTTAATGTGATTAACCCCGCGGTTGATCGACTCATGACCACCGTTGGCGTAAGTGACCCGGGAGTCACCTTCCCGATCTTGAGCGTCCCAGCATCGGATGAAGGGGGCTCGGAGTGAATACATTCGTCGCGCCCGCGATCGATTTCGTCGCAATTTCACCGATTCTTATTGTTGCGATAGCGGCATTGCTATCGGTCTTGACTGAAACGTTCCTGCCGCGCAGCGTCCGTCGTCCCGTTCAAATGATGCTCACTTTCCTGTCGCTGATTGGCGCTTTCGTCGTTCTGGTGATCAATCGCGACATTCGAACGATCACGGGCGGCGGAGCAGTCGCAATTGACGGCCCGGCCATTGTCCTGATGGGCACGATCCTGATTCTCTCGTTGCTCAGTGCATTCCTGATCGCAGAGCGGTCCCTCGACAGCATGGGAGACGCATTCGCGCCGAGTGCATCGGCTTTGCCAGGATCGGTTGACGAACGCGAGTTCTCCGCACGCGGCTACTTCCAAACTGAAATCTGGACACTATTCCTCTTTGCGGTGCTGGGCATGCTGGCATTCGTCGTCGCCAACGATCTATTGTTCATGTTCGTGGCCCTTGAAGTCATGTCACTTCCGCTCTATCTCATGGTCGGTATGGCTCGTCGTCGTCGGTTGCTCTCCCAAGAGGCGGCACTGAAGTACTTCGTGCTGGGCGCGTTCTCGTCGGCCTTCTTTATTTTCGGGGCCGGTTTGGTCTACGGTTTTGCGGGTTCGATTTCGCTACCGGCAATCCACGACGCACTTTCCGCAACCACTGGCGAAACACTGTTGATCGTGATCGGCATGGCAATGCTGCTCGTCGGATTGCTGTTCAAAGTGGGCGCGGTGCCATTCCATCAATGGACCCCCGACGTCTACCAAGGCGCACCCTCACCAATAACCGCGTTTATGGGTGCCACGGTCAAAGTTGCTGCATTCGGCGCCATGATGCGTTTGCTTTACGTCGCATTTGCTGGAATTCAGTGGGACTGGACAATAATCCTGTGGGTCGTCTCGATTTTGAGCATGATTATTGGCTCCTTGATCGCGGTCACCCAAAGCGATGTCAAGCGCATGCTGGCCTACTCGGCCATCGCCCAAAGCGGTTTCATCCTGGTCGGTGTTGTCGCCGCGAGCCCGGTCGGTATTGGGGCCGTCATGTTTTATTTGATCGCCTATGGCCTGGTAACGGTCGGCACCTTGGCAGTTATCTCCATGGTTCGCGATTCCTCGGGTGAGGCGACGCATTTGTCCAAGTGGGCTGGGCTTGGTAAGAAGTCACCGGTCTTAGGTGCGGTCATGGCAATCTTCATGCTCTCACTTGCGGGTATCCCGTTAACCAGCGGTTTCGTTATCAAATTCAGTGTCTTTGCCGCCGGGATTGCCGAAGGCGATACGTGGCTGGTGATCGCGGCCGTCGTTGCCAGCATCATTGCCGCTTTCTTCTACGTCCGGGTAATCGTGGTCATGTTTTTCTCCGAACCCAATGAAAACACCGCTTCGGTCGCTGTCCCCTCGATTTTCACCACGATCACGGTTGCGGCAACGGTCACAGCGACGTTGGTGCTGGGGATAATCCCGCAGCCCATGATCGAATTATTGACCAATGCCGGAATCTTCATCAGGTAGTACCGTAGGAACATGAACCGGATTTTTGAAGCGAGTGATCCGGTATTTGAGCGGCACATTAGTTCCAAGCTTGAACAGGTTGAGCAGGCGCTCCTTGAGTCCACTCGCAGTGAGTACCCATTCGTATCTGAGACTTCACGTCACCTGGTAGTCGCTGGCGGTAAACGTTTTCGCCCGCTTTTGGTGCTCCTTTCCGCCGAGTTCGGCGATTCACAATTGCCCGAGGTAATTCCGGCGGCGGTTGTTGTTGAACTCACCCATTTGGCCACGCTTTATCACGACGACGTCATGGATGAAGCCACGATGAGACGCGGCGCCACCAGCGCTAATGCCCGTTGGGATAACACCGTTGCGATCTTGACCGGTGATTTCCTCTTCGCTCGGGCCTCGCAAATCCTGGCCAATCTGGGGCCCGATGCCGTTCGAATTCAGGCCGAGACTTTTGAGCGGCTCTGCACTGGACAGATCAAGGAGACCGTTGGCCCACTCGACGGGGACGATCCAGTCAAGCACCATATTTCAGTTTTGTCGGAAAAAACTGGCTCACTTATTGCCACATCAGGGCGTTTCGGCGCCATGCTCAGCGGCTGCAATCAGGAGGTTATCGATACCCTCACTAATTTTGGTGAGCACATCGGTGTTGCATTCCAATTGGCCGACGACATCGTGGACATTACCTCTGACTCTCAGCAGTCCGGTAAGACGCCGGGAACCGATTTACGCGAAGGGGTCCCAACCCTGGCGGGGCTGATCGCGCTGACGCAGACGAGTCCGGAAGATGCCCAATTGCGCGAGCTGCTGGCTCGGCCACTGCCTGATCCACGGGAACATGCCTTAGCCCTTGAACTCCTGCGTAATCACCCAAGCCTGCATGAAGCCCGCCTCGAGGCTTTGCGCTGGGCGGACGAAGCACGACGAACTCTTGAGCCCTTGCCCAACATTCCTGCAAAAGAGACGCTCATGGCGTTATGTGATTACGTGGTGACGAGAACGGGGTAGTCCTAGTTTTCGTAGTGGCTTAGTGGCTGCGGTATTCCAAGATACCGCCCCTGGCCGGCATTGACCCCGGAGTCTAAGAGTAGGTGAGCCTGTTGTGGGGATTCCACTCCTTCAGCCACAATCACCGCACCTAAGATTCGTGCCATTTGTGCGGCGGCGCGAATCAATTCCGATGTTCGCGGGTGGTCCATATTTTCAATGGAGGATTTGTCCAATTTGAGTGTGTCGAATGGAATGTCTCTCAAATTCGCCAAACTTGACTGACCGACCCCGAAGTCGTCGATCGCCACTCGGAACCCTAGCGCGCGGAGTTTGTGTAAACGATCATGCATGATCCATGCCGCCCTAGCTATCGCAGTCTTAGTAACTTCAATTTCAACATGTGCAGGGTCAACACCTTCTACTTCGCAAATTGACGCCAGCAAGGAAAGTAGGGATTCAACTTCTTCGATTGTCTTAACGCTCAGTTTAATTGCGACGTGATCGCCGCCCCAGGTTAGAAGGCGATTGACAACGGGTATGACATGGCGGGTCACCCAACGGTCGATTTGTGTAACGAATCCAATTTCTTCAGCTAAGGTGTTGAAATCCGCAACGGAAATTGTCCCGTGTACCGGATGATCCCAACGCACGACTGACTCAAAGCCCAGAATCGCCTGAGTCGATAGATTTCGTTGAGGCTGGAAGAACATGTGTAGTTGAATCTGTTCAAGAGCTTGGGGCAGGCTAAGACCCATCTCCTTCAATGCCTTGTCTTTTGACAGCATGTTTTCGATGGCGATTGTGCTGCGCCCTGCCGCGAGTGCAGTGCGCAGCGCGATCTGGGCCGCAGAGCAAAAAGGCAGAGTCGAGCGGCTCGCCTGACAACATCACGTTCTGCTGCACCAACTCCGTAGCGAAGTACAATTTTCTGATCATTAAGCCGTTTGGCGGGTACGAGTAGTTCATCGATCTTCGCAATAACCGCCCCAGCGTCAAGTTCCTCAGTCCAGACGGCAAAGGTTGCCCCGCGCAGACGCGTTGCTCGACGGTAACCAAAGGTATTTTCCAAGTCAGCGAGAACACCAGAAATGAGTGAGTCACCGAAGTGGAATCCGAGTTCACTGTCCACTCGGTCAATCGCAATGAGTTTGACCAGCGCAACTCTCATGTGCCGAGAATCACCGGTAGCAAGTGAATCTATGCGAGAAAGGAAGCTTTGCGTCACGCCAATAAAGGGATGATCATTTGCCCTAGAATCGAGACTGTGAGTAATCCGCTATTGGTTTTCACGCAGTGCAGTCGAATCGCGAGTGATCCATATGCGTTCAAAGACTTTTCCACCCGACATTCGAACGGCGAAATCACGCGCGAACCAACGACCGTCTCTGAGCTCCCATTCCTCGCCATAAACATCATCACCCAATGCCACGATTTCACGGGTTCGCCTAAGCCAAGCGTCTGAATTAACAAAGAGGGCCGCCGTGCCTGCGTCAAACTGAGCAACGTCGTATCCGATGAGCATTTCTGGGGAAATTTTCGGGGTGAAGATATCGAACAGTGCTTGATTAGCGAACTTGACCCTCCGCTGTGAATCCTCAACGAGGACAGCCTCCTTGAGACGGCTAAAAATCAGCCAAGAGCGATCGTCAACGATGTCCATGCGTGGCGTCATCCCAGTTAAAGGCGTCGGCGGCATAGTTGAGGGGTTGCCACCCGTTTTGGCAGCGTGGAGGGATGAAGCCGCGAAGGCTATGGCCGTCTCCACGTTCTCGCCTATTTTCCACGTGGCAATTCCAGCAGATAACGAACCGAATACTGGTCCCCTACTGGTAAGTATCGGGTTGACTTCGAGGTCAAGATTTATGCGTTCGAAAATCGTGGTGCTTGTTTCCACATCAACGTGAAGGAGTAAAAGGAACTCGTCACCCCCCCAACGCGCAACTAAGTCTGATTTTTTTACCCCATTAACGATTCTTTTGGCGAGGGCTTGCAAGTATTCGTCTCCAACCTGGTGGCCGTACGTGTCATTGATGCTTTTGAATTCATCACAATCAATGAAGACCAATGACAGATCCTCGTCCGAGCGCTCTCGGGCAAAAGCGAGCAGACCCCGCCTGTTGAGCAATCCGGTCAGAGGGTCGTGTCGAGCGGCAATGAAGTTTTTACGCGATTCGGCAATGAGGGCTTCAGACTCACGCAGGTGTTTCGCCATGAGGTGGCGAGATTCAGTTGTGATCAACGCAGTGAGGATAACCATAAAGGTTGCAAGCCAGAACCAGAGTGAGACTTCCCGAATCTTGAGGTAATCAACCATCACAAAGATGGTAACTACCAGCGAAAAAACCAACTGGATACCGAGCGCCAGTACTCGGATTGGACCGAATGACAGTGCGAGGGGAATGAGGGCCAAATAGATCACTAGGTCAGCAATGTCCCGCGAGACGAACGCTAGAGAGACAAGGATAATCAAAGCGGACAAGGGCAGGACCCATGAAAGGGCGAACAGGACCCTTGCCCTGTTCGGTGGGACTTTTCTCAATCGCACGTGTAGCACCTCCTTGAAGCTAGGCCCCCGAAGCCTCAATTTCAGCCTCTTGGCTGCGAGCCAAGGTAGACGAACGGCCATTTCTTCGCGACTGCCTGATCATGTCACCCGAAAAGATGGCGAGAGACAGCCACACCAATATAAACCCTACCCAGCGCCCGGGGGTCATTGTTTCCTGGAAAACTATGACACCGAGTAAGAACTGTGCAATTGGCGTGATGTATTGCAATACCCCTAGTGTTGAAAGGGGAATACGGGTTGCAGCTCCGCCAAATGCGAGGAGTGGGATTGCAGTCACCGGACCCAACATGATCAGCAGGAAAGTGATCTTTGGGCCGTCGAGAACGAAAGATTCACTACCGTTCGCCACAACAACCCCGAGAATTATTAGAGCTAGTGGGAACAGAGCTACCGTTTCAATACCGAGGCTGTGCAGCGACGGCAGGTTGGCAAATTTCTTGAGTAGGCCATAGGTCCCGAATGAAAGTCCAAGCGTAAGGGCAATCCACGGGACGGAGCCCGAGGCGATTGTCAAGACAACAACGGCGACCAGCGCAATTCCCACGGCAACCCATTGGGTTATGC
>Ga0105049_10001992_pt1 | contig 24153 bp, 20 predicted proteins | sample MAT06_FD_78087 | JGI IMG/M metagenome (GOLD analysis project Ga0105049, IMG submission 78087) | Freshwater microbial communities from Lake Fryxell liftoff mats and glacier meltwater in Antarctica - MAT-06 | ecosystem: Environmental > Aquatic > Freshwater > Ice > Liftoff microbial mat | place...
AGGCCAACGCGACGGGCATTTTAGCCAATACCTACTGTGGTGGTCGACGCTTCGCCTACGACGTGATCGACGTGACCTACTCGGCGGTGGCGGTGGGAGCTCTGAGCGGTGCCGGCGACGGCATCACGGCCGCCGACGGCATGCCAGCGAGCCCCTTCCCGTTCCTGGCCGCGCCGGGTCCCGCTGGCTTCCCGTCAGCGCCCGCGCTGAGCCCGACGCAGATCGACCGCATCGGCCGGCCGGCTGTGTCGACGGCTCTCATCGGGACCTTCGACGCCAACGCGACGACGAAGGGCGAGCTAAAGGACCAATACAACGCAGCACAGCCCGCCACCTGGGGCACCTACGCCCCAGAGATGGCCGCCAACCTCGCCATCTACGACGCCCTCGACGCGGTGTGCGGCAACCAGCTAGCAGCTGGCCCAAACGCGACTGCGGGCCGCTACGGAACGCTGGCCTCGGTTCTCGCCAACGACCTCATCTGGGTCAACACGGCGTCCGCGACCTGCACGACCTACCTCGCGGTCGAGGCCAACGCGACGGGCATTCTGGCGAACACCGACTGCGGTGGGCGTCGCTTCGGGTACGACGTGGTCGACACGACCTACTCGGTCGTTGCCGTCGGCGCCTTCGCGGGCGTCAGCGACGGGATCGCCGCTGACGACGGGACGCCGAGCATGAGCTTCCCGTATCTCGCCGCGCCTCAGTGATGAACGCGACGGCTTGAACAGAGCGTTCGTATGCGCGGGCCAGGTCGGCCAAGAACCTTCGTGTGCTTCCGCGCCTTTATGACAGCCAGACGCTTGCCGCACGGGAACAGAACCGGGGCAACGCGCCTGGCACTTTGGTCCCCTCAGACCGCTATCCCATCGCCATCGACCGAGCCATTAGTGTCGCGACCAGGGTGTTTCGATCCGCAGCCCTCTCCAGCGGCACTGGGGCGCCTGCTGGAGAAGCTGCGCACGCTGGTCGGCATCACGGTCGGCACGGTGCGCAACGTCAAGATCGATCAGATAACGCTCATCGGCGCCGACAAGAACGGGGTCATCCCAATGGCCGGCAAGGTCGCGAGCATGACCGAGCAGTTGAAGGCGAGCAGCAACATCGACGTGCCGCAGATCCTCCTCCCGGCAGGCACGTCGCTGCCACGAGCTTCGCTCGCAGCATCGAGCCTGCAGGTCGTCCGGAGGCATCCGCCACCGCCGTTCCCTGACGTGCTGCATCACGACGCTTCGGCATTGGGTCGGAGCGCCGCGGAATCGAGGGCAGCTTCGCGGCCTTCGCGAACGATTCATCGGCAACAGCGAAAGCCTACACCCGCTGATCGTTCGTTGGCGCCGATGACCAGCCGCAGCTCGCAGCGCGGATCGGCGGAGCCCCAGAAGCCGCCGCGCGCGACCCCGCCCTGAAGTCGTTCCCAGATGTTGCCGACGAGGTCGCGGTGTCCGTACGGGCCGACCCCGAGCTGCCGCAAACCCCCTTCCGGAGCGGCCTGTAGGCGGCCCTTGCCGGGGTGTCGCCCATACACCGCGTGCGCGACCGTTGGCGCCTTCTCCCCCCATGGATAGGTCGCCGTGCTTGTTGCGCGTTGCCACTGCGCTTCGCTCGGAAGGCACTTGCGGGCCCAGCGCGCGAACGCCTCCGCCTCGGCCTGCGTCACCCCGACGACCGGCTGGTCGGGCTCCTCCCAGCCCGGTCGGTACATCCACGGTGGCGTTGCGGCGCGGGTCGCCTGCATGAACCGGAGCCAGTCGCCGTTGCTCACCGGCCGCACGTCGAGCGCGAAGCCGAGCACCCATCGCGCTGTGCCGTTCGGTAGTCGCACCCGCCCGACCGCGACCTTCGCCATCGGCGCGAGCAGCTCGTCACGCGCGACCTGACGATCCGATCGCCAGAAGGCAAGCGACCGCAACAACGCGTTCACTTCTTGTCGGCGATCGTGATGCCCGGCAGCACGACCTTCGGCTTGACCGGTTCGACCGCCTTCGTGGCGGGTCCTGCGATCGTCGTCGGCGCGACTGCGGCCTTGGCCTGCGCGGCCTTGGCGGCGGCGATCTCGCCCCACTCCGCCTCGTAGCGCCGCAACCGCTCGTCGACGACCGGCACGTTCTTGCGGTTGATCGCCTCGCGCGTCGCTGTGTCGTGCAGCGTCATCAGCTCTGCCACCTCGGTCAGGCGGTCGCACATATCCGAGAGCAGCTGCAGGTTGCGCGACCCGCGCTCCTTGCCGGCGAACTCGCGCTGATAGAGCTGGAAGATCTGGTTGGCCACCTGGCCGAGCTGGTTGGTCAGCTCGCGTGGTTCGATCGCCGCACGCGCCGCCGTCAAGAGCGGCAGCTCGCTCTTCCACGCACTCAGGTGGTTGCCGAGCAGCGTCAGGTTCTTCGTCAGCGCCTCTTTTGCTTCCGCCTCGGTCGGCGCTGGCAGCCCGGTGAGCCCTTCGATAGACGTCGTCAGCATCGCGCTGAGCCGCTCTAGTCGGGCCGGCGTGCTGGTCGCCCGCGGCTGTCGCGCGAAGTGCACGCGATACTGGTCAAGTGCCGACTGCGCCTCCGCCAAAAAGATCACATTGCGCTGGCTCGCGTCGGACGAACGTCGCAGCTTCTCGATCTCGCCGCGCTCGTCCTTCAACACCTCGAGCTGCCCACGCAGGCCCTCGAGGCTCTCCTTCTTGACCTCGGGGTGCTCCTGCAGCGCTGCGAGCCGCGGCACCGCGAACGCCAGCGTCTGCACCACCTCGTCCAAGCGCGGCAGGTCGCGCGTGCGCCGGTCGCGGCCCGCGTAGTGCCGTCGCCACACTGCCAGGGCGCGTTCGATCTGCTGCCCGAGGCCGTGGATCTCGGCCACCTCGGGGCGCTCGTACTGCGCCTCGGCGATCGAGTCGCGCTCGGCGCGATAGAGCTTCCAGCGCTCGACCACGACCTTCTCCAGCGCGTCGCCCTTTTCGCCCGGGATCCCCTTGGCCTTGTGCGTGAGCCCGGACGCTTTCTCGAGCAGCTTCTCCAACTCGCCGAGGTCGCGCGTGTGCCGCGGCTTGCCCGCGAACTCCCGCATCCAGCGCTTGTGGAGCTTCTCGCTCAGCGTGCGGATCGACTCGATCGTTGCCTTTGCCATCGTTGCCCCAAGCGTATGGTCAGCGTCTCAGAGCGTCTTGAGGTACTCGAGGACCGCCCGGCGCTCCGTATCACTCAACGCGTCGCCGTAGAAGTGCCCGCCGCTGCCATGCCCGAACAGCGTCGTATCATAGACCGCCCGCGCCGCGGCGCCGCTGAGCGCCTCGTGCCCGACCTCGCTCACCTTGAAGCCGAGCCCGACCGCCACCGCATCCCACGCCCCGGCGCGCCGCCAGTAGCGCGGCCGCAAGCGCGAGTCGAGCAGCGCCGCCAGCGTCGGCACGGCACCATTATGGAGGAAGGGCGCCGTCGCCCAGATCCCATCGAGCGGCGGCGGCACATAGCCCGGCTTCGGCGCGAGGTACGCAGTCTCGCCGTAGAACGACTCGTTGAACCACTCGACGAAGCGCACCGCCGCGTGGGTCGCGCCGATCGCGAGCGCCGCATCGGTCCGCACCTCGTCTTCGTGCACCCACAGGTTCGGGTACGTGTCGCCCGTGTCGCCACCCCCAGCCTGACCCTCGTCCTGACCCTCGTCTTGACCCTCGTCTTGATAAGTCCCGTGGCACTTCGAGCACGCGGCCACGAACACCGTCTTGCCTTCGGCAGCCAGCGTCCGGTCGATCGCGCCGAGCTTGTCCTCCGGCCACCGCGGCGCTTCGAGCGACGTTATCCAGGCGCGCACGTCGCCGAACGTCGCGTCGATCGCCTCGGCCTCGGCGCGCGTGTCGACGCACAAGGTCGACGTCGTCATCATGATGCGCGCGTGATCCCCGCGCCCGGCGGCCGCATAGAACATCGAGTTCTTCTTCTTCATGCGCCAGAGCGGCGGCACGTCGACCGGCACCACGACCTGCGGCGGCGGCTCGAGCACCGGCTCGTCGAACCACGCCAACGTGTCGCGGTCGCGATGCGAGAACAGGATGCCCGCCAGGTTGTCGGCCGGGTTCGTGCCCGCGACCGCGGTCTGCACCCACGGCGCGACGATCGTCAGGCGATCGGCGAAGCGCTTCAGCTCGGCGTAGCTCGCGGGCGAGAGCATGTCCTCTAGCAGCGTCACCTGCGACTGGAACCCAGCGATCTGGCTCGCGAAGCCACCGAAGTCGAGGTCGATGCCGGGCGCCCCGAGCACCAGCTCGCCCGCGACCTGACCCGCGTGACAGGTAAAGCAGTTCGGTCCGACGACCTCGACTCCCGATCCGGTCACGAACTGCGACAGGTAGTAGGGCAAGGCACTGTCGCGACCTGGCAACGTCGGCTCGTTGCCGAAGATCCCGGCCTGTTCGGCCACCGGGTACAGCTCGGCCGGCACGCCGCAGCCGACGTAGTCGCCGCCCGCGAGCGTCGCAAAACCCTTCGCCGGATCGCCCGTGCGCTGAGGCTCGGCCGCGATCGGTTCGCCGGGCAGCTCCGCCGCAAGCCCGTCCACGAGCCCCTCCGTAGCGCCCCCGCCAACGTCCGAGTCATCGGCAGCCACATCGCCGCTAGCCACGTCGGCAGTCACCTCGCGTGGTGCCCGCCCCGACTCATCACAAGCGGCCACGCCCATCACCAGCGCGACAACACAGGCGCCTGCTGTGCCTGCTGCGCCTCCTGCGCCCGCCGAGCCCCACCACGTGCCCATCGCTCAGGGCCCGTTCGAGGGCGGCACGGTGAACGCATAGATCTTCGACGGATAGCCAACGAAGCCATCGACATCGAGCCCCGTCACGCGCCAGAACCACTTGCCCGCCGCCAGCGTGCCAGGCACCGGCACCTTCGCGATGTTCGCCTCGAGCACGGTCCAGCCCTCCGTGAACTGCGCATTCTTGGCGATCTCGATCCGGTACTTGTTCGCCTCCAAGACCGGCACCCAACGCAGCAGATCGCCCTCCGAGGCCCGCCCCATCAGCGGCCACTCGGGGGTCGGCGACACCAGCAACGGACGCGGCTCCTCGGGAGTGCCTTTGTGGTCGACGCGCGAGCCCTTGCCCTCGGGCACGAAGATGTTCGCGTTCTTGCCGCCAAAGGTGACCGTGCCGCCGAGCGTCTCGACCCGGCTCTTGTTCGCTTCCGGTTGTGCGATGCGGAAGATCGTGCCGCGTACGCCCGCGATGGCGTTGCCGGTGACGATGTAGAACGGACCCTCGCGCTCCGACGCGAGCACCGCCGCCTCGCCCCGCAGCATATGCACCTGCACATTGCGGCGACCGTTGCCGTCGATGTCGACCTGGCCGACCCGCAAGGCACTGTTCTCGAACAGGTACACATGCGAGTCGTCGAGCAGCTTCAAGAGCGCCACCGAGCCCTTGCCGGTCTCGAGGTAGTCGCTGCCCGACAACAGCATGCCCGGCCCCGCGTCGCGCAACTGGCCCAGCTGGTGCCCCGCGAACACACGCCCCGACACCGTCTGGATCTGCGCCACCGAACGCGCCGAACGACGCTCGACGAAGGCGACGTAGATCGCGTCCTTCTCGTCCGGGCGCGCCATCGGCACGACGGTCGACACGATGCTGCGCGCGATCCCGTTGGCGGCCAGGCGGTCGGCCACGAAGTTCGCGACTTCCAGGCCCTTGTCGCGCATCGACTTGTCATTGGGCACGCGCGCCGCGATGGTCACGGTCTGCAGCGATGGCAGCTTCAGGAGCTCCGCGGCGACGGCCTTGAGGCACACCTCGCCTTCGGGACCCTTGGCCGCATCGAGCGTCAGGCGGTCTCCGAAGCTCAGTGCGCCCTCGCCCATCTTGATGCCGCCGCACGGATTCGAGGCGGCCTGCGCCGCGCTCGAGAGCAGCAGCGTCAGCGCGAGCCCAACCACACCAATGACAGTTCGTTCGGTCTTCATGGTCGGCTCATTCCGGGATCGGCACAGGCACTCGGTCGAGCGGCTGCGGCGTGGTGTCGTTGTACTCGACGATCTCGAACTCGACGCGACGGTTGTTCGCGCGCCCCTTGGGCGTTTTATTGTTGTCGATCGGCTCGTCTTCGCCAACACCCAACGCTTCGAGGCGGTCCCCTGCGACCCCCTTCTCGCTCAAGTAGGAAGCCACCGAGGCGGCCCGATCCGAACTTAACCGCTTATTGAACTCGCCCGCTCCGACGTCGTCGGTGTGACCCTCGATGCGCAGCCGCTTGATGTCGTCGCGTGCCACCAGCAGCGTGGCGATCGCGTCGAGCAGCGCGAAGCTGCGCTCCTGGATCGTCGCCTTGCCGGTGTCGAAGTAGATCTTGTCAGTGATCGTGATCTGGCGCGCCAGGTCGTCGATGCGCACGGGGCCGGTCGGCACGTCGGGGCAACCATCGTCGTCCTCGAAGCCGTTCTTCACCTCGGCGAGCGTCGGGCAGCGGTCGGCGATGTCGGGCACCCCGTCGGTGTCGTTGTCGGGCTCGGGGCAGCCGTCGCCGTCCTGGTAGCCGTCGAAGTCCTCGGCCAGGTCGGGGCAATGGTCGTAGGCGTTGGGGATGCTGTCGCCGTCGTCGTCGCGCGACAAGGCGTCCGGGTCCTCCTTGCCGTCGAGGCTCGTGTTGAACGCGAGCGCCACGTCCGGGCAACCGTCCGTGTCCTCCCACTTGTTCGGGGTCTCGGGCTCGTTCGGGCACATGTCGGCCTCGTCCGGGATGTTGTCCCTGTCGTTGTCCAGGTCGGCGCAGGCGTCATTGTCCTGAAAGCCGTCGAGGTCTTCTTCGCCATACGGGCAATCGCGGTAGCCGCCGTAGCGGATGCCGAGCACAGCGCGCACATCGGGCGAGCCGTAGCCGCGCGTGAGGCCGGCGCCGGCCGCGGCATACACCGCGAGGTCTTTCACGCCGCGCCACTCGAGGCCGCCCAGGAACTCGAACGGCGGATCCTCCTGCTTCTGGTCTGGCAGCTCGAACGAGCCTGCGAACGAGGTCAGCACCGAGAAGAGCTGGTCGCCCAGGAAGAACGACAGCTTCATGCCGAGGCCCCAGGTCAGCTCGCCACCGAGTTGCAAGCCACCCGACGGGGTCGTGTCGCGAAAGCGGCCACCGGTGTTCAGCGTCAGGCGGAAGTAGTAGGCCGGGTTCCAATCGAGCACGATGCGCGGCTCGACCGACAGGCTGCCGAAGCCCGCGAAGCTCTGCCCGGTCGGGAACGACAGCGGCACCGCGAGCGCCAGCGCGAACTGGCGGCCGCCGTCGACGATCTTGACCTTGGGCGTGAAGCGCAGGTCGCCCAGCTGAAAGCCATCGGGCGCGGCCACCCCGGGGTAGAGGAGGGAGTAGGACGGGCCGGTCTTCTGCGAGACGACCAGCGGCAACGCGATGCCGAGCTCGAGCCGCTCCCAGAGGCCGAACGAGCCGGACAGGTTGACCGTGTCCTGGCCGTCGACGATGCCCGACTTGAAGCCCGTCCCTTTGCGATCGGTGAGGAGCACGACGTTGGCATGATCATAGACCATGTTGAGCGTGAAGCCCGTGTGCGGGGCCATGAAGCCACCGAGCAGGTGCAGGTAGTCCGAGGCGCCACCGCCTGGCCGGAACTGTTGCACATCGATACCGCCGTCGGGCGGTGCGGCCTCGACGGTCGCCAGTGACGATAGGGTCACAGCGCCGGTGACCGAGAGCAGGAGCAGGTTACGGTTCAAAGCGAACAAGGAGACACCCCGTTCCGAGTCGTTGGTCGCAGGTTGATACACCGATTCGTTGCAGCGCGCGACAAACCTCGGGCGACGCCTGTCAAGACGCGCGAGCGGTGGTTCGCGACGTCGGTCCAGCCTCACAGGAGGAGGGCATCGGGCCCTCGTGTGATGCGGTCGGTGGGGCATCGCAGCAGCGTCGAGGTTACAAGGCGAGCGCCTCGCCCCGGGCGCTGGCGTCACCTGTGCAACGTGACTTTGCATCCCAGCGAGGCTCGACCCGCAAGGCCAGAAGCGGCCAAAGGAACAATACATTGGAGATGTCGTTGCGTGAGTACACCCCGGATGACCTGCGGCACGGCCGATTCCTGCGTCACTTCATGGGGCTCGAGGCCAGTGCGTCGTTCGAAGACACCCAGGAGATTCTGGCGCTACCGGCCGACGCCGTCACTCGGCCGAAGACCCGCGAGACCGTGCGCCCCAAGTGCATTCAACCGACCGCCCACTGAATCTCGTTGCTTCGCGTCTCGCCGTGAGGAGGCACTTGGCTCAGGGCGCGATCCGAAAGAGGACGCACCACGGAGACACGGAGATCACGGAAGCAGGGTCAGACAGAGGCCAACCCCCCCGGCCGCACCGCGGCTTGACAGCAACAGCAATATCGCGCCGCTCGCGTACAGGCCGACGCTCTAGACCCCGGTGCCCTGGGCGGCCCGGTCGTGGTAGCGTGCCGTGCCGCTCGGATTCTATCCGACGCGCACGACTCCGACCTACCGTCACAGCGAGGCCCCCATGAGCGATGCCTGGGAGCGGCGCTTGAAGCTGCTCGCGTACCTGATGCGGCGAGGCTTCGCGCAGACCGCGGACGCGGCGCGTTATCTGGAGGTCGAGCGGCGCATCGCGCGCGCCGACTTCAAGGCGCTTTCCGAAAACGGCGTGCCGCTGACCGTGGAGCCCGAGGACGACACGCACGACCTCGAGCGCACGTGGAACCTCGAGAACTCGTGGCGCCTCACCGGGCTCGAGGTGAAGCGGTCCGAGCGGCTGGCGCTGCTGCTCGGCAAGGAGGTCCTGGAGCCGTTGCTCGGCGCGAGTGACGTTGGCTCCGCGATGCAGAAGCTCGAGCACGAGCTCGCGGCATTCGCGGGTGGGGTCGAGACCTCCGACGAGGACCTGTTGCGGCGCTTCCACCTCGTGCAGGAGCCGTCCAAGTCCTACGATGACCGCGGCCCGCTCGTGACCGAGCTGGTCGATGCGATCACCTTTTCGTACCGCGTGACGCTCGACTATCGCCTGCCGCAGTCCGCGACGACCCGCAAGCACGCGCGCGTGCGGCCGCTGACGCTGGCGATCTATCGGCGCGGGCTCTACGTCTTCGTCATCTTCGACAACGACAAGATCGGCCCCTTGTCGGTCGACCGCATGGAGCACCTCGAGCCGCACGTGGAAGACGGCTTCGACTACCCGATCCGCAGCAAGTGGGACCCGGCGGTGCACCTGCGCAAGCGCTTTGGCCTCTACACCGGCAAGGGTCGCCCCGAGCAGGTGCGCCTGCGCTTTCCGGCGCAGTCGAAGGCCTACGCGCTGGAACGGCAGTGGATGCTCGACCAGGCGATCGAGGAACGCCCAGACGGCGGCGTCGACCTCGTGTTCGAGGCGGAAGGGCAGGAGCTGCCCTATCGGGTCCTGGAGTGGGGCGGCTTCTGTGAAGTCATCGAGCCGGCCTCGCTGCGGGCCAAAGTGCTCGAGCTCGCGCAGGCGATCGTCTTGCGCCACCAGCCGTCCTGAGCATCGCGGTCGACATCGGCGACCCGCCAAGGACCCGCGAGACCGAACGCCCCAAGCCACTCGGCCTCCGACCGCGCACGACGTCGCGCGCCTCCATCTGCCGTAGACGAACTCGCCTCGCAGGCAGAGGCTACACGGTCCTGCTCGGCCGCTTCCCAGGCGCCATCGTGGCCACCATAACGGCATCGCGTGGGTCACCGAGGCGCCGCTCGACGAGGAGGAAGCGCGCTACGGCGACTTCGCCACGCGAGTCGAGGACTACCTCGAGCCCGCGGATCCGACGCGCGCCGTGGCCGGGCCGGTGCGCGAGAACGTCACGTTGTGGGGCGGCGCCAAGAAGGCGGTGACCGAGGCCCGCGCGGTCGAGGGGCGCGCGAAGACCGACTTTGAGACGAGCCATGAGCGCTTCGAGCGCACCATGGAGCGCATCTACGGCCGCCTGCTCGAGAAGTACGGCAAGAAGAAGGCCGAGCGGTTCTTCCCGCGCCGCCGTCGTGGCGGTGAGCCCGAGCCCGACGACGGTGCGGGCGGCGGTGGCACGCCGAGCTGAACGGCCCTAAGAATGTTGGGGGCTCGACCCTTCGGCCCGCCGCGAAACTACCCGATCGCTGCGCCAAGGAAGTCACGGTGATCCGATGAGCGCCATGAGGGCGTCGACGTCGAGCTTGGCCGCCGCGTCCGCACCCTCGAGCAGGTCCGCGGCGAGCTCGCGCTTGCTGCGGTGCAGCGCCATGATGCGCTCCTCGACCGAGGCGCGCACGATGAGCCGCACCACGGTCACCGGCCGTTCCTGTCCGATGCGATAGATCCGATCGGAGGCCTGGTCCTCGACCGCCGGGTTCCACCATGGGTCGAGGTGAATCACGAAGTCGGCACCTGTCAGATTGAGACCGGTGCCGCCGGCCCGTAGACTGATGAGGAAGAGCTCGCCCTCACCGGCCTGAAAGGCGCGCACACGGTCCTGTCGCTGCCGCTGTGGCGTGCCACCGTCGAGATATTGATACGATATTGCCTGCGCGTCGAGCCACTCTCGCACGACCTGCAGGTGATCGACGAACTGACTGTAGATGAGCGCGCGATGGCCGCCGTCGCGAAGCTCGCTGACCAGCTCTGCCAGTGCCAGCAGCTTGGCTGAACTGCCCAGGCTTATCCCGGCGGCCAGCGCGTCACCCTCCGACAGGACCAGGCGCGGGTGGCAACAGGCACGTCGCAAGCGGGTGATCTCCGCCAGCACCCGGAGCCGCCGCTGTCCGCTCGGCTCAGCCGCGTGCGAGGCGAGCGAGGCGAGCGCCCGTTGCCGCAACGCTTCGTAGAGCGCAGCCTCCTCGCTGCCGAGGTCCACGCGCACCACCATCTCCGTGCGTTCGGGGAGCTCGTCGAGCACCTCCGCCTTCGTGCGCCGCAACAACAGTGGCCGCACGAGCTGCTTCAACGCCGCGCGCGCGGTCGCGTCCCGGGCCTCGCTGATGGGGCGCGCAAATCGCTCCGAGAAGCTGGCGCGCGTCCCGAGCAGGCCCGGCACCAGGAATTGGAACAGGCTCCACAAGTCGTCGAGTCGATTCTCGATCGGCGTGCCGGTCAGCGCCACGCGAAATCCCGCGCGCAGCCCGAACGCGGCCTTCGCGCGCAGCGTATCCGGATTCTTGATCGCCTGCGCCTCGTCGATGACGACCGTCTCCCACTCCCGCCCAGCGAGCAGCTCCGCCTCGCTCTGAAGGAGGCCATGACTGACCAGCAGCACATCGAACGGCCCTGCCTCCGCTATCGCACGCGCTCGGTCCCCGCTGCCGAACACCTCGCAGCGCAGGGTCGGAGCAAAGCGCGCGGCTTCGTCGAGCCAACCACCGATGACCGACGTCGGGCACACGACGAGCTGCGGCCCAGTGGCGCCGCGATGCACGAGCAACGCGAGACTCTGGAGCGTCTTGCCAAGCCCCATGTCGTCGGCCAGGCACGCCCCGGCGCCGAGTCGCGCGAGCCGCGCCAGCCAACGAAACCCATCGTGCTGATAGTCGCGCAGGGTGGCCTTGAGCGTCGTCGGCAGGCTCGGCTCGAACTGTGCCACCTCGTGGCGCGCGGCCACCGCCTTACGCCAGAGTGGGGAGGCTGTGAGGCTGCCCGCCTCCTCCGCCATCGGCTCGAGCGCCGACCCGGCCCAGGGATGCAACGCCAGTCGCCCCCCGCGTTTCTGGGCGTGCGTGAGCTTTGCAAGCGACGCGAGCTGGTCACGGAACCGCTCGGTCAGGGCGACGAAGCGGCCCGGCGACAGCGCGACGAAGCGATGGGGCGAGTCCGCGACGAGTCGCAGGAGCTCGCCGAGCTCGAGCACGCGATCGACTTCTACCGAGAGCTCGCCCGAGAGCTCGAACCAGCCGCCCGAGCCAGCATCGATCTTCAAGCGCAAGGCCTGCGCATCGGCCGTGCCGACCACCTGGATGGGCTTACCGGCGGGCCACTCTACGACGATGCTCGGGCCGAGGGCCGAGAGCTCCAGCAAGAGCTCGCAGCTCGAGGCCGAGCTCTCGAGCTGCCAGTCCCCGCTCGCGCCGACCTCCCCTGCGAACAATCTCGGACAGGCTCCAAGGATCGCATCGATGCGCGCGAGCTCCTCGGCCAGATCGCGTTGCGCAACGACCGTGTGCCCGCTGCGTAGGACAGTCACCGTGCTCGCACCTTGCCCCGGCGTCAGCGCAGGTCCGTCCGGGCCGAGCGGGCGCACCCGGACCCGCACGATCATCCCGTCGCCCTGAGGTGTGAGTTGAATCACCGGCCGCATATCCGGTGGCACCTGCTCGCCGCCGACGTTCGCCCCGATATCGCTGTGGACCGCGACAACGCCCGTCACCGCCGCGACGATACGCTCGATTCGCGCCGCTTCGCTGACCGGCACCCGCAGGCCCTTGCCAAGGATCTCGCCGAGGCGTTGGTGGACGTCGCGCGCCGTGATGCGGGTCACCTCATGGGGACCCGTTTTGTGCAGGGAGCCGCCGACGCGATGCACCTGCGGCTCGATCCGGATGACGAGCTCGCGACCGTCCGAGACGACGTGAAGGCTTGGCTCGCTCTCGCGAAACGAGAGGTGTTGGAAACCGCCATCGTCCCAGAACACACAGGGGTGGGCCGCGAGGGCAGCGAACGCCGCACCACCATCGAAGCTATAGGAGACGTTCCGATAGCCACTCGAGAAGCTGACATCTTCTTCGATGAAACGGCACACGCTCTTGTCGGCCGGCGTCATCGGCTCGTAGGAAGGACGGGTCCCGTGGAGGCGCTCGAGGGCCACTCTACGACCCTTGGTCCAATTGCCGCGCGCGTCACAGCGCTGCTCGCGGGGATGGGCGTCCAGGCCGAACCGCGCTGGATCGAGCATCCAGACAAGGCGCGTGTCGGCCGGCTTCGCTACGGGAGTGGGCGCTTTTGCGGTGGGCGTCACCTTGACGCTGGCGACCGACTTCTCCAGGCGCTGCAGCTTGCGCTCCCAAGGGGGTGCGACCGTGAACAGCCCACGCAGCGCCGTGCTCGACTCGAGCACGGCGACAAGCCATTGGAGGCCAGCCGCCGCGGCGAGGTCGCGCGAGGTCTTGCTTTGCAGTGAATCGAGCGCCTCGAGAGACTCATTGGGACAAAGTGCCAGCAGGAGTCTGACACAGACGGACATCCAGGCGCTCGCCTCGCGCGTCTGGTACGAGTAAGCGACCCTCGGCAGAAAGTGGCGCTCCAGCTCCCCGACGCGAAGGAAGTGCGCGAGCGCTTCGAGGGATAGGACACAGGCCGCGAGCACGCTACCCGGCTCATCCCCGCCGCGCACGCCCGCAACCAGCCCGTCGCGGGAGGCTCGTTTGGCGAGTCGCACGATGGTACAGACGACGACTTCGGGTCCTGCCGCCGCGCTGTCCAAGGCGCGCTCGGCGAGCTCGCTGGCCGCCGCGAAGTCACCGCTAGCGACGGCTATCCAGGCCGCGAGTGCGCTGCGCCCTGGCTCATCCGGGTGTTGCTCGAGCACGCGCCGAGCGTCGTCGAAGCGCGCGCGCAAGATGAGTTGGCGGGCGAGCTCGTGGGCGACGAACGCGGGCGGTACGTGGTTGGCGACCGCGACCTCGAGCTCGCGCAGGAGCTCGTTGCCCTGGGAAATGTCTCTGCGTGCGATGCGCAAGAGGTCGGCCAGGACCATCGCGAACACCTCGGGAGTGCCGCGGATGTGCTCGAGCGCGGCCGCGGGCAGGTCTACGAAGTAGCCCTGTCCAAAGCCATAGCGGTCATTCACGCGCGCCCAGTCGAGCGCGCCCGAGAGCGCGCCGCGGTCGCGATCGAGCAGCGCCAGATTGACCTCGCGGCGGATTCGGTCCTTGTGCCCGGCTGCAAGTGGCGCGCGCCTGCGGAGGACGTCGATGGCCCTGGCGAATCCCGCGCGCGGCAGCGACAACAGGATCGACCAGGTGAGCTCGGTCGTGCTGTGAGCGTAGCCTTCGTAGCGAATGAGCCCGCGTTTGGTCATCGCCGCGAAACACTCGTCCAGGCTCTCGTTGTTGAAGGCCCGTCCGGACGCGCGGCGAACGCCGAGCTCCGTCAAGCACGGAAGGATATGGCTCCGTGCCATACCCACGCTCGCCAGCGAGAGGAGCACCGCGAGCGCATGTTCATCCGACGACATCAACGGAAGCGAGGCGATCGTAGTGGGCGTCTTCAAAGTCTTCAAACTCAGCACCTGAGAGAGTCGGGCGGCGTCGCTGTCCGCGCGCCGCGTGATACGATGCTCGGCCTGGATCAGGCCGGCGGCGGCGAGCATCGCGCGATTCGGGCCGCTGAGGAACACCTGCTTTTGGAGCGGACGTCGGCGGCTCTGGCTTAAACAGGCCGCTTGACGAGTGGGCTCTGATGGCCGTCATCGAAGACGACTTCGGCCTCGGGCCAGCGCACGGCGGCGAGGTGCGTCGCGAAGGGATCGATCTTGCGGGCACGCTCGCGGTAGCGACCGCCCACCGAGAAGTCGACGCAGTAGACGTTGTCGCGGGCGCCTTGCCAGGCGTCATAGCGCGCGCCGTCGAACATGTCGGGCTTGCCATCGCTGACGCTTGCTGGTTTGGGGTCGTCACTGCGCGTGTCGCCGACCAGGCGCCAGTAGTGGCCGATGATGACCGGCACGTCGTCCTCATACTCGTTCCACCAACGCACGCGGTCGCACATGCGCCACTTGCCGCCCGCCCAGAACGGTGTGTCGGTCACCCGTTCGATGCCCGACGTGATGATGCGCAGGGGGTTGCTCATCTGGAAGTGCTCGTCCTTGCGGCCGACATGGCGCAAGAGCGGCACCGGCCGGTGCTTGTCGAAGAGTGCCTCCAGATGGGCGGCCCGCTCGGCCTCGGCCAGGGCGCCGAGTCCCTGCGCCTCGAAGTCGGCGCGCGACCGCTTCACGTAGGCGTTGAAGACCTCGAGCGACGTCTGGTCGCCAGCCTCCCTCAGGGCGGCGATCGACGGCGTGTGCCAGGCGGCGTGCGTCACGCGCAGGTCGTCGCGCTCGAGCGCGAGTGGCAGCGTCAGGAAAAACGCCGCCCACTCCTGCCGCTTCGCCACGGGTGCCGGGCGGCTGGCCGCGAAGTCGCCGCGCTGCTCGCTATGGTCGGGGTCGATGAACCAGCGATTGCCCTCCTTCGAGGCGTTGCGCAGGAGGTTCAGCTCGTGGTTGCCGAGCACACACTGCGCCAGGCCCCGCGAGACGAGACGCTGCACCCGCTCGATGACGGCCGGGCTGTCGGGGCCGCGGTCGCAGAGGTCACCCAGGAACACCAGCCGGCGCCCGTCGGGATGGACACCATCGTCGTAGCCGAGCACGTCCGTCAGCGCGTCGAGTGCGTCGATCTCTCCATGGATGTCGCCCACGATATCGAGCGGGCCGGTGAACAGCGGAGCGATATGGCGGGCCATGGGGTCATCCTCGGTGGGGCACTCTGGTAAGGCATACGAGCAACTACCTGCGCGAGCCTCCGGCCTCTATCACGCGTTGACGTGCCCCCGCGAGTCCGCGAACGTGCCGGGCATGTCGCTGGCACTCTTCATCGTCGGGCTGGTTGCGCTCGCGCTCGCGTGGCACGTGCACCATCCGCTGCGCCGCCCTGGCGAGGCCGCGGCCGCGGTGTTCATGCTGGCCTGGCTCGGGGGCGAGCTGCCGCTGCATGCCGCGGGGCTGTTCTTGGCCGCGGGGGCGTGGCTCGTGGTCGGCGGCGCACTTGCCGCGCCGCTCGGTTGGGTGGGCCTCGCGCTATTGATCCTGGCCGGCCTCGGGCCCATTGCGTCCTGGCGGCAGGCGACGCGCGCGCGGGAGATGTTGGCGCATGCCCTGGGTGAGCCGCTAGCGGTCGACCTGTCGTTTTGGCGCTATCTGTTCCCGCTCCACTTCGCCGATCGCGAGGTCGTGCGGACGGGCAATCAGGTGCGCGCGGGCGAGCGTCTGAAGGCCGACCTGTATCGGCCGCGCACCCCGCGCGACGGGCCGCAACCGTTGCTCGTCTATGTGCACGGCGGCGGCTGGGTGCTCGGCTTCCGGCGTTGGCAGGGGCGCCTCCTCATCCGTCGCCTGGTGCGCACGGGCTGGGTGGCGGTCTCGATCCAATATCGCCTGTCGCCCTGGGCGACCTGGCCCGATCACATCATCGACGTGAAGCGCGCGCTCGCGTGGGCCCGCCGCATGGCCCCGAGCTGGGGGGCCGACCCCGGCCGCATCGCGCTGTCCGGCAACTCGGCCGGTGGCCACCTCGCTACCTTGGCGGCGCTCTCGCCCGACGTGGCCGCCTGGCAACCCGGCTTCGAGAAGGACGACACGCGCGTCCAGGCGCTCGTGTCCTGGTATGGGATCTACGACCTCGTCGCCGCGGTCGATGGCTCGTCCGACTGGCATGGCGGCATCCACCGGCTGTGGCGGCTGCTGGTCATGAAGCGCACGCTCGGCGCGGCCGCGGACGACTATAGAGCCGCTTCGCCGGCCAGCCACTTCGGCGAGCACGCGCCGCCGGCTCTGCTCATCCACGGCTCGCTCGACACGCTGGTGCCGGTCGCGAGCGCGCGCGCGTTCGCAAAGCTCTGCGCCGAGACCCTGCCCGAGCGCGTGACCTATCTCGAGATCCCCGGCGCCGAGCATTCCTTCGACGTGTTCACATCCCGCCGCGGCGCCTACGCGGTCGAGGCCGCGGCGCGTTGGCTGACCCGCGAGCTCAGTCGCGAACGCATCGGAGACTGACGTCGATCAGAAGTTCTGGTCGCTTTTGCCGGTCGGGTTGGCAAGGCACGCCGTGAGCTTGGGCGTTGTCCTCCAACCACACTCGATGCCGTTGGGCTCGCAAAAGCCATAGTCGGAGTAGCAGTGGTCGGTCGCGCGCGCGAGGCAGATCGAGAACGGCGGCGAGGCGCCGTCGTTGGCGCAGATCTCACCGCCGCAGCCACCGATCTGGCAGCCACGTGCTACCTTGCACTCGCCCGGCGTGCCGAAGCCCGCGCCCATCTGCTTGCGGAAGCAGTCGTTGCCGTAGGTGATGCCGTCGCAGCCGCAGACCGGCTCGTACTGCTCGGTGCAGACGTCGGGCTTCTGCTCGCAGAAGCCGGTGCCATCGGCCATGCCGCAGAGCTCGGTCGGGAACTGGCAGACATAGCCCTCGGGGCAGGCGCCCGTGCGACCGCCGCAGACCTGACCCAGCGCGCTCGCCCCGAGATAGCGCACGAAGAACTGCGATGCGATCAGCGTCTTGGCCGAGCCACCGAGGCCAGTGACCGTCTTGAGCCTGCCGGCGACGATGATGTTCGTGTCGCGCATCGTCTCCCAGGCGGCGTCGATCTGGTCGTCGCTGGCGCCGGTCTTGCTGAAGTCAACGCCGGCCACGCGCAACAGCGGGCTGGCATTGCGGTTCAGGCGCACCAGCTCGGTGCCGACGCACGGCGACGTGATGCACATGATCCCGAGGTCGTGGGCGCGATAGAAGATACCGGTCGGCTTGACCTCGGTCGCGGCGCGATAGGCCTCGGTCACGGCCAGGACCGCGATCTCGGGGAACTCGGGGTAGAAGCCCTTCTTCAGCTCGCCGCGCACAACCAGGAGGTCCGAACGCGCCTCGTTCTGGAGCTGGATCGCCTCTTCACCGCTGGCGATGGCCGAGAAGTCGTACTGTGCGACGTAGCACTGCTTCTGCCAGGTGCCGTCGATGCACTTGATCTTCGCCTGGTTCATGCGACCGACGAACAGGCCACCGCAGATGGGCGACATGCAGCGACGTGTGTCGTTGGCGGTCATCTCGAAGAACGTCCAGTTGTCGTAGTCGACGCCGTCCGCCTTGCCGGCGTCGAAGGCGACGGGCTCTTCCAGCGTGTCCGTTTCGACTGATGGGCTGTCGGCGCAGGCGCCGAGCGCCAGGGCCACGAAGGCAACGAGGGAAGTTCCGATGAGGTGCGTACGCTGGGTCATGAGCGACATGTGCTGGTCTCCGTCTAGGGGCGCGCGCTCGTATCAAGAACGCAAACCCCGACGCAAGAACGATCCACCACGCTTGTCGAGAAAAGGATGACCGACCGGTCAGGTCCGGGCCAGCCAGCGCGCCGCCCGCTCGCGCACCCGCTCCGGATGACCGTGCTCGCGTTCGGCGGCGAGGTCGATCGCGTCCTGCGTCTCGGGTGCGTTCGGGAAGTGCTGGGTGAGCTGCAGCAGGATCTGGTCGACGTCGGCGCTCGAGTGCGCGCGATCGACCTTCGTGAGGAGCTCCCCCGGGGCGAACTTTCGCAGCGCTCGCAGCGCGGCGACGGTCGGCAGGCGGTTGGCGATCGACACGAGGTTCTCGCCTAGACCCGGCTCACGCGGGACGGCGCCGCGCACCCGGTCCTTGCCATCGATCGTCAGCGACAGCTCCGCGATGCGGGACTTCAGCGCCGCTGGGGCATGCCGCTCGACGAGTTCCTTATAAGGGATGATCGCAGGCTCGAGCTGGACCTCGAAGGCGACCTCGAAATGGCCGAGCGTGAGGGTGACCGGCAGGCCTTCGTAGCTGCCCGTGCCGTGCTCGGAGTCGGTCGCCTTGGCGCCATCGAGGAAGCCCGCGAGCTCGTTTTCGAGCGCGCCGCGACCCTGCTCACGGGCGGCGTTCTGCGCGCCCCGGATGAGCCCGAGCCCCAGCAGGACGGCCGCGGTGGAGATCAAGAATGCTGCGAGGACCATGGGTTGCGCTCCAAAGATTGCGACCCAGGTCTATAGCGTGGAGCGCTACGAGCGACAACAGGTTCGCGATGCGACGTGGACGCGAGGTAAACGCGAGGTAAACGCGAGGTAAACGCGAGTTAGACGCAGCGTGGATTGCGCCAGCGCGCCGCCTCGTGAGAGGCTGCACACGCCTGTTACGGAGAGACACCTCATGCATCTGGCCCGCCTCGCCCCGGCCCTCGTATTGCTTGTCACGCTCGCGCCGCTCGCGTCCCGCGCCACCGAGCCGCTGCCGCCGACCCCGAAAGAGCAGCTCTTCTACCAGAACCTCGTGGCCCTCCGGCTGAACCCGCTCGGCCTCCAGAACCAGTTCGACCTGGACTGGCGCCATCGCCTGTACGACCCCGGCGATTCGGTCGTGATGTCCCAGAACTACTGGTCGATCGGCGTCTCACCGCTCCTCACACCCGCGCTCATGCGTCTGGGCGTGGCCGCCAAGTTCCAGCCTCTGGCGATCCTGAAGCTCGAGGTGAAGTGGGAGTACCTCAACTACTTCGGAAACTTCGACCTCCTCCAGTCGTACAAGACGGCCAACGCGGAGTTCTCCGACACGGACATCGCCGCTGGTGGTGACGCGGGCAACAACTACCCGACCGACGGCTGGCAGCTCACCCTCGATGGCGAGGTGCGCGCCAAGGTCGGCCCCGTGATCGTGCGCAATCGCTTCAAGGCCGGCTACGTCGAGGTCGCCCTGCGAAACAACGACAAGGTCTTCTACGACCCGTTCTTCGATCTCCTGCTGCCCGGAAAGGGCTGGTTCTTCACCAACGACCTCGACCTGCTCTTCCAGCTCTCGAAACACCTGATCGTCGGCGTGCGCTACGCCTTCATGGACGTGCAATACCCCGACGACGCCTTCCTCCCGGGGGAGTCCACCGACACCAGCAGCGCGCCGACGCAGCGCCTCGGACCGCTCGTCGCGTACACGTTCAATGACGAGCCCGGCGCCTCGTTCAACAAGCCGACGATCCTGCTGCTCGTGAACTGGCACCTGCAGCATCGCTGGCGCACGGGCCAGGACGTGAGCCAGGCCTTCCCGTCCATCGTGCTTGGCTTCGCCTTCTCGGGCGATCTCATCGACTGGCGCGGCGAGAAGTAACGCGCTGGAGGTCGCGCGCGAACGCGGCGACCCGTCCCGCGGCGGTGCTGCTGATTGCTGCTGAGGGTCCCGAGTCACGGGATGACGGTGCGCGTTTCGGTCGCTGCGGGGTCGCCCGGCGCGACGGGTCCACGCTCGGTGACGGGCTCGGAGCCAGCGCGGAAGCCGCTTCCATTGGCCGCGAGCACGTCCACCCCACACGACGGCATGTTGCCCATGTTCAAGCGCACGTAGTGTAACGCGATATCCCCGCGCGGCGTTGCGCTGATGCGGTGGAGTTCGCAGCGCTCACCTGGGCGCGGGTATCCAAGGACGATCGAACGATCGACATCGCTGCCGTCGATGTTGGCGGCGATGATCGCACTCCGGCCATCGACGATTGCCGCGGTGACGAGGCGACCCTGTGCATCGACGACGAGACCGGCGGCGCGGCTCGGGCGCATGACGACGGTGCGGCGATCGAGATCGTCGACCGGCGCAATAGATTGGCACTCTGCTTGCGCCCTGCCGCCGCGAGATAGCCGACCTCGTCCGCGACCGTCTGGATCTTCAGCGTGTCGAGCACCAGCCCGAGCCGCCTGCAGATCCATCTCCGCCTCCTCGATGAGCTCGGCCGCGAACTTCTCCTTGTCCTGGTTCACCTGCTCGGGCGTGAGCCGCGCCAGCACGCCGCGCAGATTGCCCTCGAGCGTCTCGCGCGCGAGCCGCCGGATGTCCTCGTTCGACTTCCCGAGGAGCCGCTCGACCGCGTTGTCCAACCCCGGCGGGTCGCCGTCGATCTTGATATTGGCCACCCCGTGCACGTTGATCGGCACGCCGTCGGCCGTGTAGGCCCCGGACACCGACACGTCGACCGACATGTTCGTCAGGTCGAGCCGGTCCACCACCTCGAGCATCGGAATGCGCAACCCGCGCCCGCCGCGCACCGCGCGATAGCCGACACGCGCGTCTTCGCGCTTGGTCGGTCCCGAGAAGATGACGACCTCGGACGGCTGGCAGATCACCACCAGCCGCTTCACCGACAGGAGGATGATGACCAGCGCCAACACGCTATCCCCAACATCACCGCGAGCACGCTCATGGCTTCACCCCTCCCGTGCCGGCGTTCGTGGCCGACAGGATCTGCGTCACGTCGATACCGACGGTGTCCTTGATGCGCGCCAGGATCTCGGTCACCACCTGCGGGAACGACCCGACATAGCGCGCCAGCGCCTCGCCATTGCCGGCATCGATGAGCGACACATGCTCGACCGTCGGGTTCTGCGTCACGCTCGCCACGTCGGCCAGGATCTGATCGATCTGCTGCACCAGGAACACCTCGCGCGCGCGCCCCGGCCGTTGTCCACGCCCCGTATAGCGCCGCCAGCGCGTCGCCCTGCGCGCGCCCGAGTTCGGCCTTGATCGCCGCATCACCGGCCGCCCTCAGGGCCTGCGCCTCGCCCTCGCGCAGGGCCGGGATGACCTGCTCGGTCTCGAGCCGCAGCGCCTCGAGATCCTTTCTCACCGTCTGCAGCTTCACCTCGGCCATCGCCCGCCTCGCGCGCCGCGGCCAGCGTCCGCTCCTCCTCCGACCTGGCGCGCGACTCGAACTCGGCCCGCACCAGCGCGAGCTGCGCCTCCTTCTCGGCGATGGCCGCGCCCGCCCGCTCTGTCGCGACCTGCCCACGCGTCATCGCCGCCGCGATCGCCTGCTCGGCCTCGCGCGTCGCGTTGCTCTCGGCGATCTCGGCATCGCGCAGCACCTCGGCGATGCGCACGCGGCTGATCGAATCGAGGTAGCGCACCTCGTCGGTGACGTGCTGGATCTTGAACGTGTCGACCTGCAGCCCGAGCCGCCCGAGGTCGTCGGCGACCTCATTGCGCAGCGTCTCCGACAGCTTCTGCCGGTCGTGGTTGATCTCTTCGGATGTCAATTGATTGCGCGAGCACGCCGCGCAGCGTGCCCTCGAGCGTGTCCTTGGCGACCTTCAGAATCTCGGCTGGCGACTTCCCGAGGAAGCGCTCGATGGCATGATGCACGGTCGGCTCGTCGAGCGAGATCTTCACGTTGGCAACCGCGTCGACATTCAGCGGGATATTGCCCTGCGCATAGGCGCCGCGAATGCTGATATCGATGGGCATCGTCGTGATATCCATCTTGTCGACGCGCTCGATGATCGGCCAACGGCTGGCCCGCCCACCGGCGATGTAGCGCCAGCCAACCTCGCCCCCGCCCGGCAGGCGGTGTTTCCGGCCCGAGAAGATGAGCAGCTCGTTGGGCCGGCCGACCTTCAAGAAGCTCTTCACAAAGATGATCGTGACGAAGATCGTGAGGATGATGGCGCCGCTCCAGATCCCGACTGTCTTCAACAGGTCGAGTGTCTCGGCACCGTGGGCTCTCGAAGGTGCGCGTGACGACCAGCGGGCGTCAGCGCGGCCTCATGGTGGCCGTGCACACCGCCCCCGCCATGCCCGAGATGTCCCATCAGTGCCATCGATGGTGCCATCGATGTGCCATCAATGGTGCCATCAATGGTGCCATCAATGGTGCCATCAATGGTGCCATCAATGGTGCCATCAATGGTGCCATCAATGGTGCCATCCATGGTGCCATCCATGGTGCCATCCATGTCTCTTCCGTGGCCCGAGACGATCGAGAGCCCGACGAAGACGCCGCCAACGATGAGGCAGATGCGATAAGCGGCAAGCACGGCGGCATGATCTGCCGTTGCCGCCGCACGTGAAGGCGCGCCGCGGATTCCGCGCGCACCGACGAGTCTAAGGTTTTGTGCAGGCGAGCAACTGCCGCAAGGGCAGGCCCGAGGTCGCGGGCCCGCTGAGCAGCGTCGCGTCGTGCAGGCCCGGGGCAGCGCCGTCCTGATTGGGACCGTTGGCGGCGGCGATGTTCTTCCGGGTGAGCGTGAGCTCGAGCTTCACGTTGTGGCGATGGGTCCGGTCTTCGCGATCGGCGAGCGGGTTGCCGACCGTCAGGCGCACGTCGCCGCCGGTCGCGGCACCAATGATGAGGCGACCGCGGGCGAGCTCGAGCGGGTTCCAACCGATGGGGCAGGTCGCGTCGCTCGCGAACAGGACGATCCCCGGTGGCGCGGTGTCGGCCGTAGGCGCGGGCACGGCGGGCTCGAGGGCGAGGCACTGGAGCTCGGCGCGCCACGGAAACGTGGTCGCGTCGCTCGTAGACGGGGGCCCCGACAGGACGTCGATGAGCGGGTCCGAGGACGACGCGAAGTCGGCCGAGCAGCACCCGCTCGCGAGTGCCACACCGTGGCTGTCGATGGCAAATGAGCCGTTCACGACGTGGCTGTGCGTGGGGCGCGTCGCGAGCCCGGGCGAGGCCCCAAAGGTGGCGCCCGCGGTGGCACCGGCCGGCACGCCGACGAGCAGGCGTTGGGCGCCTTCGTCGCTTGCGACCCAATCCGCGCCACATCCAAAGGCCTGGTCGGCGAACACGAAGACGCCGGTCGGCGCGACGCCGAGCACGTGGTCCGAGGTCTTGCGACAGGCGAGCAGCTGTACATACGGAAGCCCGAGTGCAGTGGCCTCCGACATGCCGCTGAACGCGACCGTGCCCGGCGCCGCGAGGCCGTTGCCGCCGCCTGCGATGCCGACGAAGCGCTGGGCGCCGATGGCGACCGTGCCCGTTACGGTGTGGCTGTGCGTTGGCGACGCGCCGCTGAGGTAGGGCGTGCCGTCTTCGAAGACGCCCTTGTCGGGGCCGAGCGGTCCAACAGGCACCAACGTGCGGCCGGTCGCGGCGGCATATTGCTCCCAGCCGGTCGGGCAACGCAGCGCATCGAACCACGCGATGCTGCCTTCGGGCAGGCCGTCGCCCTCGACGCACTGGATCGCCGCGTCCGCGTCGGGCGCTTCGGGTGCCGGTCGTGTGACCTCGCAGGCGCTGCCGGCGCCGCACGGGGTGCCGTTGGGAAGTGCTGCTTCGACGCAGCCGCGAGCGGCATCGCAGCCAAGGCTCATATGGCAGATCGACGACGCCTCGCACGGGCGAACGATGCCACCACCGCAGGTACCGAGCGTGCACTGCTCGTCGCTCGAGCACGGGTCGCCGTCGTTGCACGGTCCACCGGTCAGCGATGTGAGGCCGTTCGGGTTGATGTCAGGCGCGCAGATGCGGCACTCCGCGGGGCCGTGGCCTGTTGCGACGCAGGCGCCCGCGACCTTGCAGAAGCCGGCCTTGACGTTGTGCACGCACACCCCGTCGGTCCCGCATACGTCGTTGGTGCAATCGAGCAGGTCGTCACAGTCACCGCAGTCGATGGGCTTGGTATCTGCCTCGACTTCGCCCCTGCCCGCGTCCTCGTCCTCGTCCCCGTCCCCGCCCCCGCCCCC
>Ga0105049_10001996_pt1 | contig 24127 bp, 34 predicted proteins | sample MAT06_FD_78087 | JGI IMG/M metagenome (GOLD analysis project Ga0105049, IMG submission 78087) | Freshwater microbial communities from Lake Fryxell liftoff mats and glacier meltwater in Antarctica - MAT-06 | ecosystem: Environmental > Aquatic > Freshwater > Ice > Liftoff microbial mat | place...
CCATCAATGCTTTCTGACCACTTTTGATTCTGGTATCGGCCGCGTCTGCGCCGCTTAACCTGCAACAGCGCAGGTTAGCCTCTCCCGAATCAAAGATCACGGAAAAATTCCTACGCATTGATGCGCCCAAGCAGCAAATACTCCATCAATGCTTTCTGTACGTGAAGACGATTCTCTGCCTCTTCCCAAACGACGGACTGCGAACCTTCGAGTACGTCTTCAGCGACTTCTTCGCCGCGATGCGCCGGCAGACAGTGCATGAACAGCGCGTCTTTCGCCGCCGCTTTCATCATGTCGGCGTCGACGATGAAATCGGCGAAGGCTTTCTTGCGTTTCTCTGTCTCCGCTTCATAGCCCATACTCGTCCAGACGTCTGTCGTCACCAAATGTGCGCCATGGGCGGCGGCCATCGGGTCAGTGAATACCTTGAGGTGCGGGCGATCAACGGCGGCAACGCGTGAGTCCTCCATCGCGTAGCCGGCCGGCGTCGCGACATTCAGCGTAAAGCCGAAGATGCGCGCCGCTTCAAGCCAGGTGTAGCTCATATTGTTGGCGTCACCAATCCATGTCACCGTCTTGCCCGCGATGGAGCCGCGGTGCTCGATAAAGGTAAACACGTCAGCCAACACTTGGCAGGGATGGAATTCATTGGTCAGGCCGTTGATCACCGGCACGCGTGAATGTTTGGCGAAGCGCTCAACCTTATCCTGCTCGTATGTCCGAATCATGACCAGATCGACCATGCGCGAGATGACTCGCGCGGTGTCTTCAATCGGCTCGGCGCGCCCAAGCTGGGTGGACTGCGAGTCGAGATTGATCGCCTGCCCCCCGAGTTGATAGATGCCCGCTTCAAACGAAACGCGCGTGCGCGTCGAACTTTTTTCAAACACCATTGCCAGCATCCTGTCGGTCAACGGCTGATAGGGAATGTAGTGCTTGAAGCGCTGCTTGAGCACAATTGTGCGTTCGATGATGTGATCGAACTCGTCTTTGTTGAAATCGGAAAACTTGAGAAAGTGCTTCATTTCAAGCCACCACCCGCTTGCCGGCGTCACACGCCGGCACGACTGCGGGTTTGGCAAGGAATCGTTTGATAACACCGGCAAGGCGGCTGGCGATCTCACGTGTCTCAGCCTCGTTGATAATCAAGGGCGGCAGGATACGCACCACGCTATCCTGGGTCACGTTGGTGAGTAGCCCCGCTTGCAGTCCCATGGAGGCAATTTCCGCGCAAGGCTTATTTAGTTCCACTCCCAGCATCAATCCCTGGCCGCGAATTTCTTTGACGCCGGCAACGCCTGCCAGCAACTCGTGTAAAGCTTGCTTGAGCAGCGCGCCCATCGCGGCCGCATTGGCCAGCAATCCGTCTTCTTCCATGATCTCGATGGTGCGAAGCGCCGCCACCGATACCAGCGGCCCTCCACCGAAAGTGGTGCCGTGGTTGCCGGGCTTGAATACCTGCGCCGCTGCGCCATGCGCAAGGCACGCGCCGATCGGCACGCCGGAGCCCAGCCCTTTTGCAAGTGGCATGACGTCCGGAACGATGCCCGCCCATTGATGTGCAAACCATTTGCCGGTGCGGCCTATACCCGACTGAACTTCATCGATCATCAACAGCCAGCTCTTTTCGGTGCATACGGCGCGCAGTTCTTGCAGATAATCGGCGCGCGCCTCGACGATGCCGCCTTCGCCCTGTAACGCTTCAGATAACACCGCCACCACGTCATGATTGTGTGAAGCAATCGCCTTGATTGCTTCGATATCGTTGTAGGGGACGCGGATGAAGCCGGTCACCAACGGCTCGAACCCGGCCTGTGCCTTGCGCGAACCGGTTGCCGCCAACGTAGCCAGCGTGCGACCGTGCCAGGCGCGCTCCATGACGATGATTTGCGGATTCGAAATGCCGCGTTGATGTCCGTACAGCCGTGCGATTTTGATCGCGCATTCGTTGGCCTCGGCGCCTGAGTTGCCAAAAAACACATTGTCCATGTTGGCAATCCCGCACAGCTTGTCAGCGAGCGCCGCCTGTTCGGGAATGTTGACCAAATTTGATGTGTGGATGATGCGACCGGCCTGCTCGACGATTGCCCGCGTCAGTTTTGGGTGGGCGTGGCCAAGCCCCGAAACCGCGATGCCCGCCAGCGCGTCGAGAATCTTCCTCCCGTCGGTGGTGTACAGCCACGTGCCTTCGCCGTGCGTGAATGCGACATCGAGTGGCTTGTAGGTGTTCATTTGGTGAATTGAGAGCATGGCCTGTTTCCTTGCATCGTCCCGCGCGTCGAAATGACAACGGCGGCACCGCTTTCGGGAGGCCGCCGCCCGTTGAAAATCGAGCGCTGATACTAGGGCAAAGCGTACTTTGGCGCAACCGCGCGCCCTTGGCGGCCGGGAGGCGACGAAACGCAACATGAGTGCGACGAGTAGCGGGCCCGGCCCGCACGATGCCGTGGAAAGTTAGACCGCACCCTCGTTAAACGAGGCGCGCAGCGCGGCCGCCGCTGCAGAGACGTGCCCGCGCAGTTCCGGAACCGCGGTCGCTTCCCAGTGTTGAGCCTTCAACAGCGGGCCGACGTAGAAGACGCCATTCCATGGCGCGCCCCGAGAATCGAGGACGCCGTAGTTGTCGGCGACGTTTAGTCCGATGCCAAGCGGGTCGGCGCTAATGCGTCCTTGCGCTTGCAGTTTGGCCAGCAATGGCTCTGCAAGCAGATTCGATGTCGGTCCCGTGCAATTGACAACGCCGCCAACTCGGATAGTTGTCAACTCGCCGCTGCCTCTCTTACGCACGGTGGCGACGACACCGCCATCGGTTTGTTGGATATTGACCAGATTTGCCGCATGGATTTGCAACTCGACTGAGGCCAACAGCTCGTTGAGTACGGTCGCCGCCGGAGGCGCTGCACGGTGGCGGTGGCTCTCCCAGTAGGGCCGCAGATGTCGGAGAAAGCGTTTGCGTTCTGTCATGGAAAGCGCCTGCCAAAGTTGCGGTGTGAGTGGCCGCAGGCTTGCGATGACGTCCCGCCAGTCGCCTCCGACCGCAACGACATTTTGTGTTTGCCGACGCACGCTTCGAAGGTAGTGCCGTGCGGAGGGCTGTTTTGCGATGTCCGGTGGTGCGTCCTGGAAGGCTGGCGTCTCTACGTGGATTCGGTGCGGCTGTGGCAATAGTCCGCGTCGCGAAATGGAGATCAACTTCAGCGGCCCGCCGCTGGCGGACGCGCGACGCTTGAGGGTCAGCGCCACGTCGAACATTGTCAAACCGCTGCCGATCAGCAGGACCGGCTGGTTGATATCTATTTGTGCCAGCGCGTCGTCTTGCCAAGGGTCACGCAGGTAGTGGTGGGACGCATAGAAACCGGCGTCGGCAATTGAAGGGTTAGACGGCATGAAGTTGCCTAATGCCAGTACCACGCGATCGGCGACGAGGCTCGATTCGCGATCACCGTTTACCAGTGTCAACGTAAATCGACCATCGTCGCGGCGTGTCAATTCTGTGACGGTGGCATGATGCGTGGCAAAGGTGGGGCCGCCCGGGGTTGCCGCCGCCGCTTGTACCGCATCAAGCAATCGGGCTTGCAGGTAATCGCCGTACAGGCGTCGCGCGACAAAACTGCCGCCGTCCGCGTCGACACCTTGTTTCTCAAGGTAGTTGTGGAAATCCTGCGGTGCTTCGTCGAACGCGCTCATGCGGCCTGCCGGCACATTCAACAAATGGTCTGCAGAACTGGTGCCGTAGGCGAGACCGCGCGCCATGCGACGTGCGTTTGACGGGGCGGCGCTTAAAGGCGGGCGGTTGATGAGCATAATATCTAGCGGCGGCATGCCAGTCTGCCGCAGCAGCCTCGCGGCCATTACCGTGCCGCAAAAGCCGGCGCCGACAATGGCGACGATGCGTCGATCAGCTGTCATGCGGGGAGGGGCCAAAACCCAAAACTGACGGGACAATACCGCCAGACATGACGTTCGCCGCAACGGCCGCACGATATAATTTGTCGGTGCTTGCTAGTGTGCACATGCGTTAACTGAACTTTCTGCGCCGTCATCGGCGCACGCCATACTTCTATGCGGCTGTTGCACCGTCAGACGGTGCTGTTACTGCCACCCCCCCCGCCATCGATTTTCGCTTGCCGACGTCGTCCCAACCATGCCTTCATTGACCGTCCACGCGCACTGATGGAAACCGCCCGCATTATCATTCAAGGCGTCACCACCAATGGCCGCGCGTTTCGCCCGAGCGATTGGGCCGAACGCCTGTGCGGCATTATGTCCACGTTTGCACGTGATCAGCAGATGCGCTACTCCCCGTTTGTGAGGCCGATGATGCTAGACGGTGTGCGCTGCGTCATCGTCGACGCGGCGCTGGCAGACGTTGAGCCGCGAGCGTACCGATTCCTGCTCGACTTCGCCAAAGACAACGAGTTGATTGTTGTTGACCCGAATGCGCCGCTGGACGGTGATGTTTGCGCAATACCCGATAGCGCAATGACGAGGCTGGGGCGCAAGACGTAAACGGCTAGTCGACCGGCGGCAAGCCGCGCAGAAACGACAAAGCCGTGAAGGCGACCTCACGGCTTTGGTTTTGAGCAATCTCTAACGGCGCTGCGAAAAAAACTCAGCGTCGGCGGTAGAAATTACGCTGCTGCGGACGCGCCGAGTGCCTTGATCGCTTTGGTCAGACGGCTCTTATGGCGGGCTGCTTTGTTCTTATGAATGATTTTCTTGTCGGCGATCGAGTCAATGGTGCCGACCTGCGCCTGAAACACGGCTTGAGCAGAGGCTTGGTCGCCTTTTGCAACAGCAGCCACGATTTTCTTAATCGCGGTGCGGAGTTCGGTACGCTGCGACATATTGTGCGAACGCTGGGCAACAGCTTGTTTGGCACGTTTGGCGGCGGATTTGATATTTGCCATGGTTATTCCAGAATCAATTCAAAAAATAGGGTGTGGCGCGCGATCATTCACGGCAGCGATGTACTGCGGGTGCCGCCGGATCGGTAAAAATTGCGCGAAGCCGCGTATTATAGCAATCCCCTCAAAAAAAGCAAATAGCTGATTTACAAGGCTTCTTTGCGGCGTTTGACCCTGTCTGGCGGCTTTCGGCGTAGCGGGCAATCAACTTCGCTGAAGCAGGCGTGCCCGATTTCATGCAAACACTCGTCGTTGTCGATTACGGAATGGGCAATCTGCGTTCGGTTGCCCGCGCCTTCGAATTTGCGTCGAGGGAATGGGACTTGCCGACGGCGGTCGTCGTGTCAGGAGATCCTGGTGTGGTTCGATCGGCCGACAAAGTCGTTTTCCCCGGACAAGGCGCCATGCCAGACTGTATGCGCCATCTGCGCGAGAGCGGTCTGGAAGAAGCGGTACGCCTTGCTGCCGCGGAGAAGCCGTTCTTTGGCGTGTGTGTGGGGATGCAAATGCTGTTTGACCGCTCGGAGGAAGGCGACACCGCCGGTCTCGGCATTTTTTCGGGGGCTGTTCAGCGATTCCGACCGGCCGATCCCGCCATCAAGGTGCCGCACATGGGCTGGAATGAGGTGGAATTCGCTGACGCCAACGCGGTCGGCGCACGCATGTTCGACGGCGTCCCCAATCGGCAGCGTTTCTATTACGTACACTCCTACTTCTGCGTGCCGGCCGAATCGGCTATTGTGGCGGCTACAACAGATTTCGATGGATGCTTTACGGCGGCGGTTGGTCGAGATAATATTTTCGCAACGCAGTTCCACCCGGAAAAAAGCCACCACGCCGGCCTGACCGTATATAAGAACTTCCTCAAAATGAATCCGTAGCGCCATCCGCGCTTCGCACCGATCTCGCCCAATCAAGATTAGTATTAAGCCTAGAACAATTCAACGCAATGCGGCGTCAGTTAAGTCCGCCCCCCTACGTGTCATTACCCGCCAACCAAACTACACCATGCTGATCATTCCGGCGATCGATATCAAAGACGGCCACTGTGTCCGCCTCGAGCAGGGCGATATGCAACGGTCGACCACCTTCTCCGAGAATGCCGGTGAGACCGCGCAGCGTTGGAAGGATCTTGGCTGCAAGCGGCTGCACGTGGTGGATTTAAACGGCGCGTTTGCTGGCAAGCCGAAAAACGAGAGCGCGATCAAGCAGATCATCTCGGTGATGGGCGATGACGTGCCGGTGCAACTTGGTGGCGGCATCCGTGACCTCGATACGATTGAGCGCTACTTGGACGACGGCGTGACCTATATCGTCATCGGCACCGCGGCAGTCAAGAATCCCGGTTTCTTGCATGAGGCCTGTGACGCATTTCCGGGACACATCATCGTCGCACTCGATGCCAAAGACGGCAAGGTTGCCACCGACGGTTGGTCGAAACTGTCCGGCCACGATGTGATCGATCTCGCCATGCGATTCCAAGACTATGGTGTCGAGGCTGTTCTCTACACGGATATTGGCCGCGACGGCATGCTGACCGGCGTCAATATTGAAGCCACCGTCAAACTCGCACAGTCGTTGACCGTGCCGGTTATCGCGTCGGGTGGGCTCAACGACCTCGCTGATGTGAAACGGCTCAAGGCGGTTGAGGCCGAGGGCATCATGGGTGTCATCGCGGGCCGTGCAATTTACGAAGGAAAACTCGACTTCAAAGCGGCGCAAGAGGCGGGCTAGTCCCGCCCCGTCCCGCCCGCCCCGCGTCGCTTCACATCTCCGCCATGCTCGCCATACGCATCATTCCCTGCCTCGATGTCAACGCCGGCCGCGTGGTCAAGGGTGTGAATTTCGTCAACCTGCGCGATGCGGGCGACCCGGTAGAAATCGCCAAGAAATACAATGACGACGGCGCGGATGAGCTGACGTTTCTCGATATCACCGCGAGCTCGGATGCGCGCGACATGATTCTGCACGTCATCGAGCGGGTCGCCGATCAGGTATTCATCCCGCTGACCGTCGGTGGAGGGGTGCGCAAGGTTGAGGATGTCAGGCGTTTGATGAACGCCGGCGCTGACAAAGTCAGCATCAACACTTCGGCGATCACCACACCGCAGTTGGTGCGTGATGCGGCCGACCGCTTCGGTTCACAAGCGATCGTGGTGGCCATCGACGCACGCAAGCGCAAGGATGCACACGGCTGGGAGGTATTTACCCACGGTGGCCGCAACGCCACCGGGCTCGATGCGATCGAATGGGCGCGTCACGTCACCGAGATGCTCGGTGCCGGTGAAATTTTACTGACCAGCATGGACCGCGACGGCACCAAGTCCGGCTTTGATCTCGCCCTGACGCGCGCGGTCGCCGAGGCGGTTAGTGTCCCGGTGATTGCCTCGGGCGGCGTAGGCAATCTTGATGACTTGGCCGACGGTGTCACCGAGGGGCGAGCCGATGCAGTGTTGGCCGCCAGCATTTTTCATTTCGGTGAGTACACCATCGCCCAAGCCAAAGCGCACATGCACCAACGGGGTATTGAGGTGCGGCAGTGAGCGTCGCCAACGCGATTGCTGCAACCATGGTACTGGATGCCGTGAAGTGGAACGCCGACGGCTTGGTGCCGGCGATTGCACAGGACAGCGCCACCAACGAAGTGCTGATGCTCGCCTACATGAACCGAGAGTCATTGGCGCTGACCATTTCGTCCGGTGATGCCCACTATTTTTCCCGTTCCCGTCAGGCGCTTTGGAAAAAAGGCGAGACATCGGGGCACATTCAGCACGTCAAGGAGCTGCGGCTTGATTGTGACGGCGACACCGTATTAATGAAAGTCGAGCAGGTTGGCGGTATCGCCTGCCACACCCGGCGCCGGCGTTGTTTTTTTAACCGTCTCGAGTCGGGCGCATGGGTGCTGACCAATGGCAGCGATCCAGTACTCACATCGCCCGGCGGCTTCAGCAAGGATTGATATGACGCGCGAATCCCACCCGTCGGACTTCGGTTCAGTGTTGAAACGCCTTGAGGCAACCATTGCCCGACGCAAAAGCGCTGCGGCGGGTTCTTCCTACGTCGCCAGCTTGAACGCGAAAGGCCTGGACGCGATCCTTAAGAAGATTGGCGAAGAAGCCACCGAGACCATCATCGCTGCCAAGTCTGGTGAGCGCGACAAGATTATTTATGAGACAGCTGATCTGTTGTTTCATATGCTGGTGATGTTGCAGCATCAAGACATCGCCTTCGACGACGTGCTGGCCGAATTGCAGCGTCGAGAAGGTACGTCGGGGATTGACGAAAAAAACGCAAGGTAGCGAACGCATACGCAAACGCGAAGGAAGGCGGCGGATGGACAACCCCACAATTTTCGGCAAGATCATCAACGGGCAGATTCCTGCGAAGAAAGTGTTCGAGGACGATGACGTGCTGGCGTTTCATGACATCCAACCCGCCGCTGAAGTGCACTTCCTGATCATTCCCAAGAAGTTCATTCCCACCTTGGCAGATGCGACGGCAGAGGACACCGCGCTGCTCGGCAAAATGCTGGCGCTGGTGCCGGTGTTGGCGGCCGGACAGGGGCTGACGGGTGGTTTTCGCACCGCCATCAACACCGGCAAGCAGGGTGGGCAAGAGGTGTATCATTTGCACATTCATGTGTTTGGCAATCGCCCGGGAGGCGAACCGCTACGAACCATAGCGGGCAAAGCCTGACGCAGACCTCGATTCCATCGGGCTCGTTGCGAAAACAGCGATCTACCCAAACCAGTCGACCCTCCGGCGGCAACCGTCCGCCATCTTGAATAGACAAGCCACACGCAGACGGCGGAGTGTAAGTTCGTATCCGCCTGTCACGGAGTTGACTTGTCCAGGATTAAACTATTCGTTTTGACCAGTGGCGGCCTGTCTGGGCCGCCGCACATTGATCGTAAGGAGAGCACCATGGGAAGTTTCAGCATCTGGCATTGGCTGGTCGTACTGGTAATCGTGCTGTTGGTATTCGGCACCAAGAAGCTGCGCAATATCGGTAGCGATCTGGGCGGGGCAGTCAAGGGTTTCAAAGACGGCATGAAGCCGGGCGACGAAGAGAAAAAGCCCGACCAGCTTGCCGAGAAGTCGGGCGTGACGGTCGAAGGCGAAGTCAAGGACAAGCAAAAGTCTTGATGCCATGCTAGTGATCGCTTGGCGCGCAAATGTTTGACGTCAACATGTCGGAGATCGCCCTGATCGGCGTTGTCGCGCTGGTGGTGCTCGGCCCCGAGCGGCTGCCAAAAGTCGCGCGCACCGCCGGCAACTTGTTTGGTCGTTTGCAGCGCTATGTGGCCAACGTGAAGTCAGACATCAATCGTGAGATCGAGATGTCGGACCTAGCCAAGGTCAAGGAAGAAGTGCAGTCCGCCGTCAGGTCGTTCGAGAGCACGGTCAACGAGCACGCCAATGCCATACAGGCGGAGGCGGCGACGCTTGAGAAGTCTGCGGCGCTGCCGGATGGAACTGCGCTATCAGCGGCTGCACCAGCGCCCCCACTTTCGCAAGCCGAGTTACTGACGGCACAAGAAGCCGGTCTGCCGCCGGCCACTTCAGCGGCCGCGCAGACCGCCCCGGCAGTCACCCACTGGCAAACCGGGCAGGTCGCGTATTCACCGGTGCAAACTGCACATCAATCGTTTGACCTCGGCATCGAAACGCCGCGGCGAATCGGCCACTAGCCAAGAATCGATATGTCAGACAACGCACAAGATACCTTTGTCTCCCATTTGGTCGAGTTGCGAAACCGACTGGTCATCTGTTTGATCGTCTTCGCGGTCATTCTGGTGCCGCTGGTCACGCCGCCATGGTTCATTGCCGGCAAGCTGTTCGACTTTATTTCAGCGCCAATGATGGCCGCGTTACCGCAGGGCTCAAAAATGATCGCCACCGGCGTGATCGCGCCTTTCTTCATCCCGCTCAAAATAGCCATGATGGCCGCATTTTTAATCGCGTTGCCAGTCATCCTTTACCAGCTGTGGGCATTCGTCGCCCCGGGCCTGTATAAGCACGAAAAGCGTTTTGTATTCCCGCTGATCATTTCGAGTACCTTGTTGTTCTTTGTCGGCATGGCCTTCTGTTATTTTTTCGTCTTCAAAATGGTGTTCACATTCATTGCGCAATTGGCACCGGCTTCCATCAATGTCGCGCCGGATATCGAGAATTACTTCAGTTTTGTGATGGGCATGTTCCTCGCGTTCGGGATGGCTTTTGAGACGCCCGTTGTTGTTGTTGTGCTGGTGGCGACCGGCCTCGTGTCACTCGAAGTGCTGCGCGAAATACGCCGTTATGTCATCGTTGGTGCGTTCGTGGTGGCCGCCGTGGTCACGCCGCCCGACGTCGCTTCGCAATTAGCGCTGGCGATCCCGCTGTGCATCCTCTATGAAATCGGATTGATCGCGGCGCGATTCATCACCCCGCCCGGGGGAGCGGCCGACAAAAAAGCTGAGGCAGGTGCGACATGACGCTTCGTTGGCTCCACCTCGTAGGCACGCTGCTCATCGCGCTGATCTGTACGACGTCGGAACGTGCGCTTGGCTGGGGCAACGATGTCCATCGCATTACCGGCCTGATGGCGCAGGAGATGTTGACGCCGCGCGCGCGAATTGCCGTCAACCAACTGCTTGACGGCGGCGATTTGGCCGACGCGTCGTTGTACATGGACATTTATCGTGAGGCCCTGAAGCGCGAGATGCCCGGGTCCGAACGGTGGCACTACGACAATCGTCCGATATGTGGCGAGCCTGCGGCGCTCGTCACGTATTGTCCGGACGGTAACTGCGCGTCCGCGCAAGTGACGCGCTGGTTCGACGTGCTCGCGGATACATCAAGGTCGAAAGAAGAGCGACAGCAGGCCCTTAGATTTCTGGTGCATATAGTGGCTGACTTGCATCAGCCGCTGCACACAGCCGATGACAATGACGCGGGCGGTAGCGCAAAAATGATGTTAATGCCCGGTGCCCTGATGCCGCGCAATCTGCACTTGGTGTGGGACGTCGATTTGCCCAAGATCGCAACGCGGGGACTGTCGGACCTGCAGGTGGCTAAAGACCTTTTCGCAAACCATAAGGGCAAATTTGCCGAATGGATGCGCGGGACCCCCGGTCTTTGGGCGGCGCAGTCGTACGGCATCGCCAGTCGTCTCGCCTACGGCAAGCTGCCCGGCTTCTCGTGCGGAGTGATGGACGGAAAAGCGACCGGGCTACTCGACGGCAAGCCGTGGACTGACGAGCCGCTAAAACTGCCGCGCGACTACGTCGAGGGCGCGACCGGCATCATCCCGATTTTGCTGGCGCAGGCAGGCGCGCGAATCGCTGGCACGCTCAATGCCGCCCTCGATTCGGAGGGGGCAAGGAAGGTGCCGCCGGCAATGCGCCCAACACCGCCACCTCCGGCCCCCACCGCGCCGGCGACTACATCGCTAAAGGATGCGCTCACGCGCGCACCCTCATCGCAAGCCCCTCAAAAATGACATCACAAACTCATTTATCGGCGGGGGTTTTGAGGCAATTTTGCCGCGAAAGCGCCGTCCATTTTAGAGTTTCGCCGCCGTTTCATCAGCAGCCATTGGCACAGTCGCGGCGAACTCGATAAAATCAGCATTCAATGCGGGTGTAGTTCAATGGTAGAACGGCAGCTTCCCAAGCTGCATACGACGGTTCGATCCCGTTCACCCGCTCCAACATAAGAGCGCCTGTCGCCTTCTGACCTGCACAACATGTGCAGCGTCCATACCGCTAAACCGCGGCGCCAAAGAGCTTTCCGGCCGCAGCCGTGATGGCCATCGCCATGCCGCCCCAAAACGTCACCCGCCATGCGCTTGTCCAAACATCGGCACCGCCCGCTCGCGCGGCAAGCACGCCGAGTGCCGCAAGAAAGGCCAGCGAAGTCGCGGCGATGGCGTAAATCAGGGCACCACCCGGCACAAAAAACGCAACCGCCAACGGCAGCGCCGCGCCAACCGTGAAACTTGCAGCGGAAGCAAGCGCCGCCTGCAAGGGTTTCGCGCCTAGCGTACTAGACAGGCCAAGTTCGTCGCGCGCGTGCGCGCCAATGGCGTCAGCGGCGGTGAGCTGTACGGCGACTTGCAGCGCGAGTTCAGGGGATACGCCGCGCCCAACATAGATTGCGGCAAGTTCCGCAAGCTCGGTGGCAGGTGAGGCGAGCAGTTCTTGTCGCTCACGCTCACGATCGGCGTTCTCGGTGTCCTTCTGCGAATGTACCGACACATACTCGCCTGCCGCCATCGACATGGCACCCGCAACCAGACCCGCGACCCCGGTGAGGAGAATGCCGTTCGGGGTGGCGCTTGCTGCTGCGACACCCACCATCAAGCTGGCCGTCGAGACGATGCCGTCATTTGCACCAAGCACCGCCGCCCGCAGCCAGCCAATTCGTGTCGAACGGTGTGCTTCATCGAAGCGCGCATCGAGCCTGCCCTCGGGCGGAGTCGCGTTGCCGGCGCTCAACGCTTGCGCCCATTTAAAACTTCTGCAGTACCAAATACGCGATCCCAAAACGCCGTCGTCACGCCGAAGTGGACCGACTGCGGGTCGGATCGCACCGCGTGGTGCATAACGTGAAGGCGGCGGCGCTGCCGCAGCCACGATTTGGTCAACGCAGTGCGCCAACCAGCCCTGAATGGTTCGACGCCATTGCGGTGCCCGTCGATGAAAGGAATGCGGTGATGGGTCGCATGATGCGCCAAGCCATACGTAAGGTATCCGGTCGCAAGACCGAGTGTCAACGCGGCGGCGACCCAGCCACCAAACATCGACCAGGCTGGGAGCGCGGCAAACAAGAAAAATAGCGACGCGCTCAGCACAATCGGCGAACCGATGCGAGCAGCCGGCCGGCGGTGGTGCTCGGCGTGCCAACGATTGAAAGGTGCCAAACCGTGCAGCATGTATCGATGCACCACGTACTCGACCAACGTCCATGCAATCAAGCCGGCGATCGTGCAAGTGATCAACGTTGCAGCCAGCCCCCCGGGGCTCGACAGGATTAGCCAGGTTGCGCCCGCCAGGCAGGCAATCGTGTACAGAAAAAAGTCGGCCGCATACTCTGCAGCGCTGTGTTCGAGCGAAAAAAGGGACATGCAGATCCTTTTGGCAACGAGCGGTGTTGGTGGCCGCAGTGCAGCAAACCACTTCCCACACCGCACTTTCCACATTGCACTTTCCACATTGCACTTTCCACATCGCACGTCGTCGTGTCTGTTCGGCAACGAACGGCCGCTCAGGGTTGTCGATGTTCGCTATCGCACAGACGTTTGCACCGGTGATTTTTACACTTTGTCTGTGCGCCATGCTATGCAGTCAGACTGCAGCCTAACCCGCAGCCACCCTAAACCGATCAATTAGCTGGAATCTGCCATGTCGACAAAACGCGAGCAATACACTGCCGGAATGAAAACCCGTCTCGATGAACTGAACAAGGATATCGACGCGTTGGAAGCGAAAGCTGCGGACGCCCACCACGACGTCAAGGAAATGTACAAAGCTGAGCTGAAGAAAGTACGCCATCAATCAAAGGTCAGCATGGAGAAGTTTGATGAGATGAAGATCGCAGGCGAGGAGTCTTGGGACAAGATGGTCGCGGAAATGGAAAAGCTGCAGGGCGCTTTTGTCCATTCCTTCAACTATTTCAAAACACAGATCAAGTAGTGGATGAAGTTGGTGGCAGCCCGTCGCGCGCAAAGCTGATCAAATGGAGTTCAAGGACTACTATCAGGTGCTCGGCGTGCCGCGCACGGCCACCGCCGCCGACATCAAGAAAGCGTTTCGAAAGCTCGCGCGCAAGCATCACCCCGACCTGAACAAAGCGCCTGACGCAACCGTGCGCATGGCCGCCATCAATGAAGCCAACGAAGTGCTTTCTGATGTGAACAAGCGCGCGGCCTATGACACCCTTGGCACGATCGGTGCCAACCGCGAAAGTCAGGCGCGCGACTTCAAGCCACCACCGAATTGGGGCGAGGGTTTTGAATTTTCTTCGTCGTCCAGCGGTTTTGATCACAGCGATTTTTTCGAACAGCTATTTGGCGCCGCGGGTGGCTTCGGCAGGAGCAGCCGTGGTGGTCGCGGCAATGACAATCAACCGACTCGGGGCGGCGATGCGCACGCCGCCATCGAACTGGACCTCGTCGATGCGTTCGAAGGGGCACAGCGCGACCTGACGCTCACCACTGCTCGGCAGACCGACGGTGAGTTGCAAGATCACTGGCAGACGCTTCGCGTGAAGATTCCACGCGGCATTTTGGCCGGCCAACAGATCCGTCTCGCAGGCAAGGGTAGGGCCGGTACCGGCGGAGCACCGCCAGGAGACTTGTTGCTCAGCGTCAGCTTCAAGTCGGATGCGCGCTGGCGCGCCGTCGGCCGGGACGTGTTTCAGGCACTGCCCCTCGCGCCGTGGGAAGCTGCGTTGGGTGCAGCCGTCGATGTCATCACGCCAAGCGGCAAGACAACCGTGTCCATTCCCGCGGGATGGTCGCCCGGTCGCAAATTGCGCCTTAAAGGGCGTGGCATACCCGGCACGACACCAGGGGATCTCTATCTCGAGCTTGGCCTCGCGCTCCCGCCCGCAGAAACAGAGGCATCGCAGGCCGCGTACCGCAATCTGGCGAACGCTTTTCCGGATTTCGCGCCGCGCATGAACGTCGCTTCGTAGAGCGCCATTTAATCCCCTCAACGGCTCCAGATCGATACTGCGCAGTATTGCCATCGTCGAATTTGCACCGTCGCGATGATACCCGGCCGCAAGCTAAAATCCTTGTTGTCTACGTCAAGACAGGTCAGGTAAGTCACGACGTTGTCGGCAATGGTGGAGCCGAATCCAACGCGGGTGATGGCGGCGGGAAAGTGGCGACTCAGAAACGCGCTCACAGTAAACGTTGCATGCTGGCCGACTTTAACCTGGCCGACATCGGCTTCATCGACATACATCCATAAACGCAGCTTGCTCAGGTCTTCAACGACGGTAAACAGCGTGACCACCTGCAGTGAAGCCGCAACCGCATTGGCGGGGTGGACACTACGCGTCAACACTACAACATCGGCCGGCGCGCCGAAAGATTGGTTTGATCGGTCGACTGTTGCGCTCCAGCGTCTTGAACGCCGGCCTTCGCGCTCGCTTCATCGGCAATCGATCTTACTAGCGTCGCGCACCCGGTATCGAGTTCTGCTCTTGACGGGACCCGACCACCAGCGTGCGACCGGACGGCCTCGAGGATGCGCCGCAACTGCAGCTCGACATCGACCGCGATCGAGCAAGTGCGCTTGGCGTCGGCTTCGATAGCGTCAATCCAGTGCTTTCGACCGCACTCGGCTCCACCTACGTCAACGATTTTACGAACGCTGGCCGGCTGCAGCGCGTCATTGTGCAGGCCGACGCGCCATCAAGGATGCAAAGTGACGATTTACTCAAGCTTAATGTGATCAACGCGCGGGGTACGCTGGTGCCGCTCAGCGCGTTTGCGGGCACGCGCTGGATCACGGGGCCGGTGCAAACAGTTCGCTACAACGGTTACCCGGCGATGCGTATCTCAGGCGACGTCGCGCGCGGTTTCAGCACTGGTGATGCGCTCGCGGAGATGGAGCGCTTGTCGCAACAGTTGCCACCGGGCTTCGGCTTTGAGTGGACCGGGCTTGTCGCAGGAGGAACAGCTGTCGGGTTCGCAGGCAACGATTCTGCTGGCGTTGTCTTTGCCCGCCTTGTTTTTATGCCTCGCGGCGCTGTATGAAAGCTGGGCAATCCCGGTTGCCGTGCTGCTCGTGGTGGCGCTCCGCCTGCTCGGGGCCGTGCTTGGCGTGACCCAGCGCGATATGTCGAACGACGTGTTCTTCAAGGTTGGATTGATCACCGTGATCGGCCTGTCGGCGAAGAACGCAATCCTAATTGTGGAGTTTGCAAAGGACCTGCAAGACAGCGGCAGGGGCCTTGTCGACGCAACGCTCGAAGCGGTGCACCTGCGGTTTCGGCCGATCCTGATGACGTCCCTCGCTTTCGTGCTCGGCGTACTGCCGTTAGTGATTTCCTCGGGCGCCGGCTCGGCCAGCCAGCGCGCCATCGGCATAGGCGTTATGGGTGGGATGATTGCCGCGACCGTACCCGCGGTTTTCTTCATGCCGGTGTTCTTTGTTGTCGTGCGTGGTCTATTCAAGGGTAAGGGGCGCGCGGTGCAACTGGCAGCATCGACAGAAGGCGCTGCGCCATGACACCCGCATCGTCGACACTGCTATCGTTCACCGCACTCGCCGCACTCGCCGCAATTGCCGGCTGCGGCAGCTTGCAACCGACCCATCAGCGGCCTGCCGCGCCAATCGCGCCAACGTTCGCCTTCGGTGTTGCGAGTGGCCCTGCAGCAAGTGAAATCGACTGCTCGCAGTTCTTCGTCGATCCGCGGCTCAGGCGGCTACGCGAACTTGCCCTCGCTAACAACCGCGACCTGCGCGTGGCGGTGTTGAACATCGAACAGGCGCGCGCTTAGTTCCAAGTGCGTCGCGCCGATGCGCTGCCGACGCTGAACGCGGGCGCGACTGCTACGCGCCAGCCGCTCGGCAATGGCATTGGCAGCGTATACAGCGTCGGCGTAGTGGTGACCGGCTACGAGCTTGATATATTCGGTCGAGTCCGCAGTCTTAGCGACGCAGCGCTCGCCAGTTACCTTGCCACCGCCGAGGCGCGCAAGGCGGTGCAGATCAGCCTGATTGCAAGCGTGGCCACCGCGCACTTAGACATCGTTGCCGACGACGAGCAAATCGCACTGACGCGGCAGGCTATCCGACCCGTGAAGACTCGCTGAGCCTTACGAAGTTTAAGTTCGCCAGCGGTGCGGCTTCAGCGCTCGACTATCAACAGGCATTATCTTTGCAGGAGGGCGCAAAGGCCACACTTGCGCAACTGCAGCGCCAGCGGGCACAAGATGAGAACGCGCTGGTGCTGCTGATCGGCACGCCGCTATCGGCGCTACTCCCGTCGGCATTGCCGCTTGCTGGCCAGCAGCTCGCGGCTAACTTACCAGCGGGTCTGCCTTCCGAACTCCTCGCGCGCAGGCCAGACGTTCGCCAGGCCGAGCAAGGCCTGATCGCGGCGAATGCCAACATCGGCGCGGCGCGTGCGGCGTTTTTTCCGCGTATCGCCTTGACCGGCAGCGTGGGCACTGCAAGCAACGCCCTGCGCAATTTGTTCAAGGATGGTTCGTTCGCGTGGAGTTTCGCGCCCAGCATCAGCCTGCCGATTTTCGACGCCGGCCGCAACCGAGCCAACCTCGACGCCGCAATCGTTGGCCGCGAGATTGCGGTGGCACAGTTCGAGAAGTCGATTCAGAGCGCGTTCCGCGAGGTGGCAGACGCGCTCGCCAGCCGTGCCATGCTGGGTGAACAACTGCGCGCGCAACAAGCGCAGGCGGCGGCACTTGCGCAGACTTTCAAGCTTGCGGATCTGCGCTACCGAAACGGCACCGCCAGCTATCTCGACGTGCTGGACGCGCAGCGTTCGCTGTTCGCCGCGCAGCAAGTAGCGTTGCAGGTGCTGGCTTTACAGGCGCAGAACGCCGTGAGCCTATATAAGGTGCTTGGCGGCGGCTGGAAGGAAGGCGCGGCAGCGCGGTAAGTTGACTCGGTCGGCTGCTCGCGAATGAGGCGGCAATGATGAAGGCCAAAGCAAGTCCCGCTGGCGCTGCCTTAACCGTACGTTGCCCAATGAGACTGCGCTGTTGAACGCGACCCCTAATTTTGGGCGTCGCGACCTCAAACGCATGGGTTAATGCCGCGAACTTGGCAATGTGGCTGTCCTATAGTTGGTCGATAACAAACTCTGGCGAACCGGGCACACCGCCGCAAACGATTACGTCCTGCGTACGCTGCCGCACTGACTCGGCGCACCGAAGCGCCCACAGTGCTTTGGTGTCGGGGCATACCGCCAGTACAGGGCAAGCCTAGACATCGCGTCGGGCAACCCGCTTAGGCAAGAGGATTCTCTGTGAACAACATTATTGACACGGCCGTTGCGGCAGGTAACTTCAAAACGTTGGTCGGCGAACTCACGGGTGCCGACTTGCTAACGACACTCAAAGGCGCCGGGCCTTTTACCGTCTTCGCACCCACGGATGCCGCCTTTGCGAAGATCCCGAAGGCCGACTTGGACAAGCTATTGGCAAACAAGGCCCAGCTTAAGTCGGTGCTGACCTATCACGTTGTCTCCGGCAAGGTCGTGTCCGCCGGCATCAAGCCCGGCAAGGTCAAGACTGTGCAGGGCACTAATGTGACGGTCGCAACGACCGGCGGCGTGATGGTGAACAATGCCAAGGTGGTCACCGCTGACGTGGCCGCCGACAATGGCGTCATTCATGCCATTGACACCGTGTTGATGCCGAAGTAGCACTGACCGGGGTCTTCAAATCAGACCCCGGCCCAGTTAACGACCATATGTAACGACATGACTACCGTTGCGTTGGCAGCGTTGTTAATGATGTACCTGTTGGCCTTAGGCACGTGGCTAGTCAGCCTGCGCAAGAACGATGTCAGCATCGCCGACAGCGTTTGGCCGCTGTTCATCTTGACGGGCGCGGTGACCTACACCTTAGCCTCTACGGAGACCGGTCCACGGTCGAACGCGGTTGTCATACTGGTCGCACTATGGGCACTACGATTGGCGACGCACATCACTTGGCGCCATTGGGGCGAACCCGAAGACCGCCGCTATCAAGCGATGCGCGCGCGTAACGAGCCGCATTTCCGATGGAAAAGCTTAATACAAGTGTTCGCCTTACAGGCAACGCTGGCGTGGATCGTCTCGGTGTCCGTTCTTGTCGCGGTCGTGAATCCACGCCCGTGGAACTGGCTCGACTCGCTCGGTGTATGCGTGGTCGTTGTCGGCGCTACTTTCGAAGCCGTGGCGGACTGGCAGTTGGCCCGCTTTAAGTCCGATGTAGCCCATCGAGGAAAGGTGATGGACAGTGGCTTGTGGCGCAATTCCCGCCACCCCAACTATTTTGGTGAGTTTTGTGTGTGGTGGGGCTTTTACCTTATTGCACTGTCTGCACTGCCGGCTCAGGGCTGGTGGGCCATCGCCTCGCCGTTACTAGTAACGGTCCTGCTGCTCAAGGTCTCGGGCGTGGTGTTGCTCGAGAAGGACATCGTCGAGCGGCGCCCTGCCTACCGCGACTATATCGCCCGCACCAACGCGTTCTTTCCAGGCCCACGAAAATCATGAACGCGCAGGTTGTGTTTGCCGCCAAGAGAGATCCCAATTCGACGGTGTCGCGAATGCTGCCACCGTGAGTCAACCCGACAACTCTAGCGCGCCAGGCACCATACGCGAAGGTCGCACGTCACGCATCTCCGTTGCCGCACAAGCTGGCGGTCTGGCCGCCTGGCTCGCTGCAAGCCTGCTGACTGGCGGCGTCGGTGCCATTGCTACGGCCAACGCGGCCAACTTCTTCGGCGATTTGATCCGCCCGTCGTGGGCACCACCTGCCTGGCTGTTCGGCCCGGTGTGGTCGGCGTTGTACGTTCTAATGGGGTTCGCCGCGTGGCTGGTTTGGCGCCGGCATGGTTTTGCCGGCGCGACCGCGGCGCTCGCGCTGTTCATTGTGCAGTTGTTGGCCAACGCACTCTGGACCTGGCTCTTCTTCGCATGGCATCAAGGCGCGCTAGCCTTCACAGAAATCGTCGTCTTATGGATCCTTATCGCCACTTTGGTGGTGATGTTCTGGCGGCTGCACCGCCTCGCTGCTGCCTTACTCCTGCCGTACCTCGCGTGGGTCGGCTTTGCTGCGGCCTTGTCGCTGTCGCTGTGGCGACTTAATCCTGCCGTGCTCGGGTAAACATGTAGCGGGTCCGCTTCACCCTCGTCGTGAAAATAAACTGAGGCCGCAACGCCGTGGCAGCGAGTGTTTCGTCGACGCGCGTCATCTACGCCGCTCTCATCGCGAACCTGCTGATTGCGTTCACCAAGGCCGGTGCGGCGGCTTGGACCGGAAGCTCCTCGATGATGAGCGAAGCCGTGCACTCGCTGGTCGATACCGGTAGCCAAGGCCTGTTGCTGTACGGCCAGCATCGCTCGTCAATGCAGGCCGACCGCGAGCACCCGACTGGCTACGGGCGCGAGCTCTACTTCTGGAGCTTCATCGTCGCCTTGCTGGTGTTCGGCCTTGGGGCCGTAGTGTCGTTCTCGCTCGGCATCTCCCACCTCAAAGACCCCGAGCCGATCAACGATCCGTTCGTCAATTACTTGGTGCTCGCGCTCGCGTTCGCTTTCGAAAGCGTTTCTTGGTGGATCGCGTTGCAGCACTGCAAGCGCGTCAAGGGCCCGCTCGGCTATTACGCGGCATTTCGCGCCAGCAAAAACCCGGCCTCCTTCGTCGTGCTTTTCGAAGATAGCGCAGCGCTGATCGGTATCGTGATCGCCGCCGTTGGCACCTTCGCGGCCAGCAGCCTAGACATGCCGGCGCTCGACGGCATCGCCTCAATCCTGATCGGCGTCGTGCTGGCGGCCACTGCGGGCTTTCTCGCGCGCGAAAGTAAGAGCCTCTTGATCGGCGAGCTCGCTGACCGCGTCCTGAGCGATTCGCTGCTACGCATCGCAGAGGTGGCCAGCCCGAACAGCAAAGCCAACGGCGTGCTGACGGTGCAACTGGCACCCGACCAAATCCTCGCGGCGCTGAGCCTTGAGTTCGCGGATGCGATGCGCGCGCCAGAGGTCGAAGCGGCGGCGGTGGAGATCGAGCGGCAGATCCGCGCCGCCCACCCGCAAGTGTTGACGCTGTTCATCAAACCGCAGACCGCCGCGGGCTTCAAGCAGACCGTGCGCCGACGCTACGGGGACGTGCCTGAAGAACATGGTGTCGTCGTCGCGCCCACTCCCGGTGCAGGCATCCCTACAGCACCGAAATCGTCAAACTGAAAAAGTGCGGCAACTCCTAGCCGTCGCGGCTCGTGCGCGGACGAAGAATCGTCCGAGTGATCTGTGCAGCGCAGGTTGACGGATCGCGAGCGAGTCAAGGATGTCCGCAACGCCATCGCGGGATTCGGCTAAACGCAGAACCTGAGCGGTGACCAGCTGAGCAACGCCTTCGCCGCATTGGGGTATGTGCCGCAACGAACAAACAAGAATCGTTGTGGATGCGAGCATGAGCCATTACAGTCATCTTCACCGCTCAAAGGTCTTCGCCGCGCAAACACGGTGGGGACTGCGGCTTCACTAACCCTCATATTTGTCTCGTTTCCTATGCGAAGTCACGCCACACCAGAATCCGAGTTTCGATCAGTTCGCCAGAGAGGCGCTATTAACGTGCGCCAATACCGCGCGAACGCTGTGGCCGACGCTGTCAAGGCTGGCCCAGCGGCTGACGCGGTCAACCAAGCGTTGCCGATTCTAGTGGGCGATATCTTTGGCAAGAACAAGCGCGCTTGGAAATACGCCATTACGGTAACGGTGGGCCGGGCAAGTGCGCCAGTGAAGTTGGAGATGACATCGGTCACACAGAGCGCGACAGTCGGCGGGCTCCCGGTGCGGCTCGTGCCGCCCAAACGTCTTACGGTGGCGAGTGCAGCCGAACCGCTGGTGGCGCCAGCTCAGCTGCGCGATAGCGAGGAGAGGGACGAGAGCGACGAGAGCGACGAGAGCGACGACGGCGGCGGACAGGACCGCGGACGGCCGGAGCACGGTCGCCACGGCAGGCTTGCACCGTTCAATGTGATGCCAGCGTGGTTGGCAACTATTTCTACGCATGACGCCGCAACAGGGGTGACCACTTCGACAACGCAATCAACATGAAAGTCGAAACATGATCGCCGACACCGACATATTCAATGCCAAGATTCTGATCGTCGATGATCAACAAGCGAACCTGATCCTGCTCGACACCGCGTTACGGCGCGCAGGCTACCTATCGGTCGCTTCCACAACTGATCCGACCAGCGTCGCGGCACTGCATGGGTCCATTAATTTCGACCTGATCCTGCTCGACCTATCAATGCCGGTTTTGGATGGTTTCCAAGTCATGGAACAGCTCAACGCGGCTGCCATTGATACGTACACCCCGGTGCTGGTGCTATGCGCAGAGCCCGGACACAAATTGCGCGCGCTGAAAGCCGGTGCGAAGGACTTCATCAGCAAGCCCTTTGACCTCCATGAAGTCTTGCTCCGCGTGTACAACATGCTCGGCGTACGCCTCTTACACGTCGAAGCGACGCAGCTCATTGGTCGCTTGAAAGATGAGCGACTAATGGCCGACCAGCTGCTGCTGAATGCACTGCCGCCGTCGATTGCAAATCGCCTTAAGAGCCGGCCCGCGATCACTGAGCGGGGATTTACCAAATTTGTCACCGACAGCTTTGCCGACGTAACGGTACTTTCCGCGGATATTGTCGATTCAGCCAAATCTACCCATGGCGTCAGCCTAGAGGTGATGGTCAGCCTGCTCCAGGATATCTCTGAGCGCTTTGATGTTATTGCCAGGCGTTATGGGCTCGAAAAAGTCAAGACGGTGGGCGACTCATACTTGGTGGCAGCTGGTCTGCCGCGGCCGGTGGCCGACCATGCCTCGCGCGCCGCGTCAATGGCGCTCGACATGATGGCAGCGATGAAACAATTCAACGGCACGGGACCCTATCGTTTGAATTTGAGAATTGGCATGGACACGGGTGCAGCCATCGCAGGCGCGGTCGACGCGCGCAAGGTTGCCTACGATCTATGGGGCGACGTGGTCATCACCGCTGGACGCATGGCGTCACACGGCGCGCCCGGGCGCATTCAGGTGACCGACGCGATTTGCCGACGCCTAGACAAGAAATTCGTCTTGGAAAAGCGCGATTTCGTTGAGTTTTCTGGCAAGGGCGGTACGCAGACCTGGTTCCTGAATAGCCGTAGCGTTTAGCGGCGCCGCTCACGGGGCTTTGCTCTTTATTTTGGCAACGAAACGTCACGTGGCAGTATCAGCCCGCTACTAAGGAGCACTGAAACGAGGATCGTCATCACACGGAGCCATGGCATTGCGTTGGTTCGCTCATGCGGTGGCGTGTCGGGTCAAGGTCTTGTGGCCGCAGAACAAGACGACTACCGCAGCTGCGCGAGCTATAGCCAATCCTCCGCGCCGCATGTCGAAAGGCGACCCATTGACCGGAAACAGCATGAAGTTGAGGTTCAGCGTGGCGTGAAAAAAAGGAACGGTAAACACGCTGCCGCGCCTGTTGTTGCAGAGCCAGACGATTAGGATCCTGAATGCCTTCGTATACATGCACTGAGGGGTTCCATCACCGTGGCCTCTCTATGACGAAAGATGGCACGATATGCCAAGCAAGAGTAACCGCGCCTAGGGTCAAGCCGGCCTGCAGCGCGCGCCGACCCTGCTGCAAGCGGCCCAGTATGTAGCCGGACCATCCAAGCTCTTCGCCGAGCACGCCGACGAAGAGGACGGTGCACATCTGCATTATCGGTAGCACCGCTCGCGCCACCAGCGCCTGCCCGATTGACCACCCCTGATTAGATGGGGCCGGCTACGGCGGCTCAGGCGCGCACATCAGACCGTACAAGACTGCGCTGATCAAGGGTATCAGCAACAGAATAGGCAGATACAAGCGCTCATCTGTAACGCGCCTGAATTCGAACGACCGCTTCAACAAATCCCGAACGCTCGCTGCGCCGCGCTCTCGTCGAACCAAAATGCGCGCGGCGACCAACGGGCAGAAAATCATGAGCGCACTGACCGACAGGCCGGGCATCAACTGCATGCCGGTCAAGCTGCCGATCCACCAGAAGGGAACGGCCAGTGCAAACGCCGGCGCGAAGAACGTCAGCGGCCAACGTGTTTTCACGGCGGTGTCCTGCCCAACAACTTCAGCGCCGGTCGCGTAAGGGCATCAACGACCAACAGCCTGGTGATGTCGTTGCATACGCGTCCGATGAATTCGTGTTCAGTATGTACGGCGCCGCCATATTGGCGGGTACACCCTTGGTTCCACCACGAGCTCGGTGTCGAGTTGCAGAAATTCTACGAATTGATGATCGGGTAAGCCGACGTCTTAGGGACGGCTCATTACGAGCCGACCGATTGCGAAAGACTCTTTGCAGCATCGTTCGGTCGAGAACTCGTCAGGTCTGTGCGATATCAGACCTATTCGGTGCAAAGCACTTGTAAAACGCGCTAGTCATTTCGGCAATGCCAATATGTGATTTGTCAGAACGTAAAACCTAAGCGGTGACTAACC
>Ga0105049_10001998_pt1 | contig 24110 bp, 19 predicted proteins | sample MAT06_FD_78087 | JGI IMG/M metagenome (GOLD analysis project Ga0105049, IMG submission 78087) | Freshwater microbial communities from Lake Fryxell liftoff mats and glacier meltwater in Antarctica - MAT-06 | ecosystem: Environmental > Aquatic > Freshwater > Ice > Liftoff microbial mat | place...
AAATCCGCGAGCAGGTCTGGGAGGAGAAACTCCAGCAGGCGCTCGTTGCACTTGGGCGGGAGGAAAGCGAGCTCACGGTGGGGGTGAAATCAGCGCGTTGGAAGGTGGCGCTAGCGACTTTTCTGAAGGAACGGACGCAGGCATCCAATCCGTGGCTGGCAGTTCGGCTGGGGATGAATCGTCCGGTGTACGTGAGTCGGCTGGTGTCCGAGGCGCGGCGGACGGAGCAGCCGATGCCGGAGCTGGAGAGGCTGAGGGCAAAATGTAAAGCTTGACCCCTTTTTTAGGAATCAGCGTACGTTGGCGTAGGCGCTGAGGAGGATTTCGTGGCCGTGATCATCGTGGCCGTAGATTCGGATGGCGGCGTTCGCCACGGCGGCGGTGGAGTTTGGTCGCAGGATGAGCCGGTAGCTCCGTCCCTTTTCGAGGAGATCGATTCGGGCGATAAACGAATCGTTGCTGGGGATGGCTTTGGTGAACTCGATTCGCAGGCCATCGGCTGCGTGCAACTCGACGGATTGCTCATCAGCTTTTTCATTCAGTCGCCACTCCACGGAACGCGGCGTGAGCTGAGCGAGTTCGGGGATTACGATTTTCACCGTCAAGCGCTGTGGAGTGGGGGACTCATCAGTTAGGATCATGATATGTCGCTCGTAAATACCGGGTGGTTCCTCGGCGGAGAACTCGGCGATGATCTGGCCGGACTCTCCGGCGGGGTAGGTTGACTTGTTGCTTTTGGCCGAGAGACAACTGCAACTGGTCTGGAGATCGAGGAGGTGGATGGGGCGGGCACGGCTATTTTTGAAATCAAAAGTCAGGGTGACGGTTTTCTGAAAGGGCGCGGCGTTCGCCTCGAGGGTACTTTGATGCCAATCCAATGCCCACACAGGAATCGCCCCAAGGAGGGTGATCGATAAGGCGATACTATTTCGGGAAAGAGCCATCATCGGGTTGGATGATGGAATTTCGGCTTACCCGCCAGTCTTGAGTTCGAGCAATGCGGATTTCAGGCGACTAAAGGCTTCCTTTAGCGTGGGAAGTCGGGCTTCGGCTTCGGCAAACGCGGCGACTTTGCCCTTGTGTTCGATTTCGCAGGCAATCGCAGCCAGTTCGGTGGCGCCGAAATTACTCGAACTGCCTTTGATGCTATGGGCAGCGCGGGTGAGATCGGGGGCGTTTTGCGCGGCGAGGCATTCCTCGATTTCGGTGATGCGTTGCGGAGTGTCGGTCAGGAAAATATCAATCAATTCATGCAGAAATTCACCGCTGTCATCCGGACTGATGGCTCGGAGGCTTTCAATGGCTTGGGGATCGATGATGGTGGACATGGTGGTGCGATGAATAAATTAAGCGGCCAAAGCTAACGGGCGTTTTATCTCGCTCGTTGCGAGGTTGGTTAGTCCGGATTGGCTTACCTTAAGTTGATTATATCGGAGCAGGAAGGCGGTAACTTTAGGGGCCGCTGGATTGCTCTCCCGGGTGGTTTTAATCTCTGGAGCATTTTCTCCTGAATAGGCTCGCACGATGAACAAGCGTTTTTGCTCCACGTTTTGAAATGACATAGGGTGACGGAGCCCATCGTGAGTGACGATCAACGTTTTTTGTCCCGGTAGGTCCGGTTTATACGGCTCAACTGGTAGATTCATATTCAATCTTGCACCTCATCTATCGACGCGGGCTTGTGAAAGCTGAGGAGATAATTGGCCGAACTGAAATCAATGCATCATGGCATACAGATGTGTTGATATTGTACTTGCCTGAATCGAAAATGTGTCGATTGTCCACGGACTATGGCAAATTCCTTTGTATTCTCCTCCGAGTCGGTTGGCGAAGGCCACCCCGACAAAGTCGCCGACTTAATCTCCGACAGCGTGCTGGATGCCTGCCTGGCGCAGGACAAAACCAGCCGCGTCGCTTGCGAAACCATGGTTAAATCCAACATGGTTATCCTGGCTGGTGAAATCACCACCAAGGCCAAACTCAACTACGAGTCCATCGTGCGCGCGGCGATCCGGGACATCGGCTACGTGAACAACGACGATGTCTTCCACGCCGACCAAGTTTTCATTAACAATTATCTGACCAAGCAGTCGCCCGATATTTCCCAAGGCGTGGACGCGAAGAAAGCCAAGGGCAAGAAGACCGCGGAGCAGGGTGCCGGCGATCAAGGCATCATGTTTGGCTACGCCTGCAATGAGACGCCTGAGCTCATGCCGACGCCCATCATGTTCGCCCACCGCCTCGGTCGCGAACTCACCAAGATCCGCAAGTCCGGCAACGTTAACTGGCTACGCCCCGACGCGAAATCCCAGGTTTCCGTCCGCTATGAAAACGACCGTCCGATCGAGGTCGTGAATGTGGTCATCTCCACGCAGCACACGGCGGATGTCGCTCACGCCACGATCGAAAAGCACCTGATCGAAAACGTGATTAAGAATGTCATTCCGGCGAAATTGCTCACGAAGAACACTGAGTATCTCATTAACCCCACCGGACGCTTCGTCGTCGGTGGTCCGCAAGGCGACTCCGGTCTCACCGGTCGCAAGATTATCGTCGATACCTACGGCGGTTGGGGCCGTCACGGTGGCGGTGCCTTTTCCGGCAAGGATCCGTCGAAGGTTGATCGCTCCGCTGCGTACATGGGCCGCTGGATCGCTAAGAATATCGTGGCTGCCGGCCTCGCTACACACACCGAGATCCAATTCGCTTACGCGATCGGTCACCCGAAGCCCGTCTCCGTGCGCGTCGAGACCTTCGGCACTGCGCAGCTCGGTCTCTCCGACGATCAAATCACCGAAGCCGTCCAGAAAGTTTTCAGCTTCAAGCCCGCCGACATCGTTTCCCAACTCAATCTTCTGCGCCCCATTTACCGGCAGACGACCAATTACGGGCACTTCGGCAAGAAGGGTCTCCCGTGGGAGCTGACCAACAAGGCGGCCGCACTTCGCGCCGCCATCGCTCATTAATTTAATCAACTCCTCTCTAAATCATCATGGCTAAAGCATCCCAATCCTCGCGCAAATCCGCTGCGCCCGACTTCCACGTTAAAGATATTTCCCTCGCCGCCTGGGGCCGCAAAGAAATCTCTGTCGCCGAGCACGAAATGCCCGGCTTGGTTTCCGTCCGCAAAAAGTTCGGTCCGAAACAGCCGCTCGCCGGCGTTCGCGTCACGGGTTCCTTGCACATGACGATCCAGACCGCCGTCCTCATCGAGACCCTTAAGGCGCTCGGGGCTGACGTTCGCTGGGCTTCCTGCAATATTTTCTCCACGCAGGATCACGCCGCCGCCGCCATCGCGGCGACCGGCACGCCGGTCTTCGCCTGGAAGGGCGAGACGCTCGAAGAATATTGGGATCTCACGCTCCGCGCGATTTTCTTCCCCGGCGGCAAAGGCCCGCAACTCGTCATCGATGACGGCGGCGACGTCACGCTTCTCATTCACAAAGGCTGCGAGCTCGAAGAGGGCAGCGATTGGGTCAACACCGCTTCCGGCTCCCACGAAGAGCAGGTCATCAAGAACGTGCTCAAACGCGTGCACAAAGAAGACCCGCAGCGCTGGACCAACATCGCCAAGGAATGGAAAGGTGTTTCCGAAGAGACCACCACCGGCGTGCACCGCCTCTATCAGATGATGGAGAAGGGCAAACTCCGCGTGCCGGCCATCAACGTGAACGACTCCGTCACCAAGTCGAAGTTCGACAATCTCTACGGCTGCCGCGAGTCACTCGCCGACGGCTTGAAGCGCGCCACCGACGTCATGATCGCTGGCAAGGTCGCCTGCGTGTGCGGTTACGGCGACGTGGGCAAGGGCTCCGCGTTTTCGCTTAAAGGCTTCGGCGCTCGCGTCGTTGTCACCGAGATCGATCCGATCAACGCCCTGCAGGCCGCGATGGAAGGTTTCGAGGTCAACACGATCGAGTCCACCCTCGGCACCGCCGACATCTACGTCACCACGACGGGCAACAAGGACATCATCACGCTTGAGCACATGCGTAAGATGAAGGATCAGGCCATCGTTTGTAACATCGGCCATTTCGACAACGAAATCCAAATCGACCGCCTCAACACGTCCGACGCGAAGCGCATCAACATCAAACCGCAGTATGACCTGTATACCTTCCCGAAAGGCAACAGCATCTATATGCTGGCGGAAGGTCGCCTCGTGAATCTCGGTTGCGCCACCGGCCATCCGTCGTTCGTCATGTCGAACAGCTTCACCAATCAGACGCTTGCCGCGCTCGATCTGTGGAAGAACAAAGACACCTACAAGATCGGTGTCTATCGTCTGCCGAAGCACCTCGACGAGGAAGTCGCCCGACTTCACCTCGACAAGATCGGTGCCAAGCTCACGAAGCTCACGAAGGCCCAAGCCGAGTACCTCGGCGTACCGGTTGGCGGCCCGTACAAGCCTGAGCACTATCGTTATTGAACCTTGGTCATCGCGAGGCGGGCATTGCTCGCCGTGGCGATCCAGTTGTCTCTCCAGCCCGCGTCAACCGACGCGGGCTTTTTCTTTTGAGTCTGGATCATGCTGAACCCCTCGAGCTGGCAGGTGAGTGCGCATTATTTAGCCTGGATGCATCACACTCAGCCGGGATCGTGCGATAGGTGGGCGTCGGTTTCCACACTGGCCCTGCTAGTCGAAAGTGAATCATCATTGGTATTACTCCACTCGTCTGCGATTAGCAGGCATCCCGAATCCACCGGACGGCGACGATCAGTCGCCTGCACACGGCCAAGGATTCATCCCTTGATGAATCCCATTGTGGTTACAGTAATTCTACTTCGATTTTGGTTTTCGACTTTTTCGGATGGCCGCTGACAGCCACTACTCACGGGAAACAGCAAGGAACCACCTTCCTACTGGTCACTGGCCGCCGCGGGCGGCTCCGGCTGCTTCAGCGACCACCAGATGTAGCTGAAAACTCCGATGCAAATGGCGGAGTCGGCGACGTTGAAGGTCGGGAAAATGTAGTCGCCGAAATGGAAATCGAGGAAATCGATCACATGGCCGTGTTTTAAGCGGTCGAGGAGGTTTCCCACGGTGCCGCCGCAGAGCAGGCCAAAGCAAAACTGGGGCACGGTCTGGTGCAGCCCGAGGTGCTTGCGATAGAAAAATATGGCGGTCAAGGTGGCGAGTGCGAGTAGTGCGAGCATTGTACTGCGGCCACTGAACATGCTCCACGCGGCGCCGGTGTTGCCGACGTGGACCAAGTTGAAAAAGCCGGGGAAGATCGTGATGCCGCGCGGGCCATAGCTGCCCAGCGGCAAGCGATGAATGATCCAGAGTTTCGTCAACTGGTCCGCAATGAAGACCAGCAGCGCGAAACTCCAAAGCCAGCGATAAGCCAGCGCGCGTTGAAAACCTGAGGCAGGGGTAGGCAAGGCAGCGTCGGGTGGAACTCAGTCCTCGCCGCCGTCGTTGGGGATTTTGCCGCCGCCGTCTTCTTCACCGGCTTCGCCGAAGAGTCCGCCACGCTGCTGCTCGCGGTGCGAGTGGCGTTCGACGATTTTCTTGGCTTCCGCGGAATAGCGAGTGAAGGGGACGGCGAGCAGACGATCCTTGGCGATGGGCTGCTGGGTAGATTCGCAAATGCCGTAGGTGCCGGCATGGACGCGCTTGATGGCGGCCTCGATTTCGGAGAGCGCTTCCTGCTCGCTGGAAACGAGGCTGAGGGCGAAGTCGCGATCAAAGGTGTCGGTCCCGGAGTCGGAGATGGAAAGATCGCCGGTGTCATCCTTGGCGGACTTGAGCAAGGTTTCCTCCGCGTGTTCGCCCAATTGGACGAGCACATGCTGGCGGAGTTCGATCAGCAGTTTGTAGTAGCGTTTGAATTTTTCCGGTACGAGCGATTCGTCGAGATGCAGGGCTGGTTTGCGGCCCTTGGCAGGATTGAAGCCGAGGATATCAGCCAGCGAGGCGGGCTTGATATGGTTTGGCTTGTGCGGCTTCTCGAGGGTCGCGGCGAGTTCGGCGGCCTTGCCATTCGGGGCAGACTTGGTGCCGGCCTTGCCGTTTTTCGTGGCGGTCTCGATGGCCGTTTCGTTCTTTTTCGCGATTTCGCGGACTTCATCGAGGCTGAAGGCAATGGCCTTTAGCGCTACTTTGCGCTCGAGGATTTTGCGTTTAATATCGGCAGCGGACATAGGTGCTTTGGATCCCTTCGGGGGCGGCAGGGAGGTGACTTTGGTGACGGGAGCCTTGGCGATGGGCGCCTTGGCAGGTTGGGCCTTGGGGGCGGGAAGTTTGGCGGGCGGTGCTTTGCGGGCTGGGGCCTTTACGGCATGAGCCTTCGCGGCAGGTTTGGCCTGAACAGGTTTAGCGTGAGCAGTTTTAGCGTGAGCAACCTTGGCAGCGGGTTTTTTGGCCGGGGCTTTGGGTGCGGGCTTTTTTGCGGATTTTTTGTTCTTAGCCATAATCGGTTATTTAGTTCAGGAGTTAAGGGCTTCTATACAGCGAGGGCAAACTTCTCCGTGAGAAGTTACTGACATTGCCGGCACCCAGCGCCAGCAGCGGGGACAACGAACGGTACCTGTCTCGCGAGCGTGACCGGCGTGGATTTCGAGAGTCGCCCCGGGCTTTGGGTCCAGCGTGACTTTCGAAACTATAAAAAATTCAGGTATAAAATCGCGATGTTTCTGCAACACGCCAAAAATTGCGTCTTCGCCCGGGCCTGAGACGGTTAATGCGGCATCCAAAGACTTTCCAATGGTACCGGCTTGGCGCAATGGCTCCAGAGCCTCGGTGACGCGAGTGCGAAACTTTAAAAGCTGTTCGAACTCACCGGCCAGCTCCGGATTTTGCCAACCAGCGCCAGCCACGGGCCAGTTTTGCAGGTGGATGGAATCGTCGCCGTATTCCTGGCCGGTTTTGGCAAAACTCCACGCTTCGTCCGCCGTGAAGCTGATGAAAGGGGCCAAGATCCGTACGAGGGCGTCGAAGATGTGATGGATCGCGGTCTGCGAAGAGCGACGGAGTGGGTGGGCCGCGCCGAGGGTGTAAAGCCGGTCCTTCAGGATATCGTGGTAGACGGACGACAGCGTGACCGAGCAAAACTGATTGCAGAGCTGATAGACACGGTGGAATTCGTACGCGTCGAAGGCCTTCGTGCACTCATCAATGAGGACGGCCGTCTGGTGCAGCGCCCAACGGTCGAGAGTGTTCATCTGGTCGACGGGAACGGCGTGTATGGTCGCGTCGAAATCGAAGAGGTTCGAGAGCTGGAACCGGAACGTATTGCGGAGAAGCCGATACGCTTCGCCGACGTTCTTCAGGATTTCATCATCGACCGGAATATCGTCGCGGAAATCTTGCGAGGCGATCCAGAGGCGGATGACATCCGCCCCGTGTTGGGCGATATAGGCGTCGGCGGTCTGCGGTTTCTGATAAACCGAGCTCTTGGAAATCTTCTGGCGGTTCTTATCGACGATGAAACCGTGGGTGAGGACGGCCTTGTAGGGTGCGGCACCGAAAGCGATGACGCTGTTCCAGAGGGAAGATTGGAACCAGCCGCGGTGTTGGTCGCTGCCTTCGAGATAGAGATCGGCGGGCCAAGACGTGCCGCCTTGACCGCGCTTGAGCACGGCGGCTTGGGTCGAACCGGAATCGATCCAGACGTCGAGGGTATCGCGACCGCAGGTGAGGGAAGCCGCAGCGGGCCAATCGGCGGGCAGAGTTACGCCATCGAGAATCTGCGCGGGCGTGGCGTCGTACCAGAAGTTGGTTCCGCCAGTGGCAATCTTGTCGGCGACGGCGCGGATGACGGTGGCGTCGATGTAGGCTTTTTTATCCGGGCCGTAGAAGGCGATGATCGGCACGCCCCACGAACGCTGGCGACTGATGCACCAATCGGGCCGCGATTCGACGGCGCCGCGGATGCGGGCTTCGCCCCAAGCGGGAATCCAACCCTGATGCTGGGCGATCTTGGTGATTTCGGAGAGCGCGAGAGCGCGATGACCGGCTTTGTCGAGCGAGACGAACCATTGATCAACCGCGCGGAAAATGATCGGCGTCTTCGAGCGCCAACAGTGCGGATAACTGTGCGGATACTTGGCCTTCGCGAGTAGGGCGCCGGCTTCGGCGAGTTTCTTTAGGACGGCGAGATTGGCGGGAGCTGGTTTCTTGGCGGCGAGATCTTCGACCGTTTCGAGGCAGGTCAGGCCGACGAGATCAGCGGGCACTTGGCCATCGTCGAGGTATTTTCCGTCGTCGCCCACCGGGCAATAAATTTTCAGGCCGTACTTGAGGCCGGTGAGATAATCGTCTTGGCCGTGGCCGGGCGCGGTGTGCACGCAACCGGTGCCGCTCTCGGTGGTGACGTAGTCGGCGAGCACGATGGGCGAGGCGCGTTCGATGAAGGGGTGGCGGGCTTGGAGTTTTTCCAGTTTGGCTCCGGGCAAGGTGAGAACGACGGTCGGTTGAACTTCGAGTTTGGTCGCAGTCGCTACAGCACCGAGCAAGGCTTGGGCGACGACGATTCGTTCTGCGCCCAGATCGGCGATGACGTATTCCACTTCCGGATGGAGCGCGATCGCGAGATTGGCGGGAATCGTCCACGGCGTGGTCGTCCAGATGACGACGTAGAGCGGTTTGTCGGTCGGCAGATCGAATCTTAGCGCTTCGGCGACGGGAATCAGAAACTTCACCCAAATGGCAATGGAGGTGTGATCTTTGTATTCGATCTCGGCTTCGGCGAGGGCGGTTTCGAACGGGATGCTCCAGTAAACGGGTTTCTTGCTGCGATAAACCAGACCTTGTTCGACGAACGCGGCGAAGGTGCGGAGGACGTCGGCTTCGAAAGCCGGAGCCTTGGTCTTGTATTCGTTTTTCCAGTCGGCGAGTACGCCGATGCGCTTGAATTGGGTGGTCTGTTTCGCGATCCAGCTCTCGGAGAACGCGTCGCAACGGGCACGCCGCTCAGCGGTCGTCAGCGTGAGGTTTTCCTGTCGGATCTCCTGCGAAACTTTTTGCTCGATGGGCAGACCGTGACAATCCCAGCCGGGCACGTAGGGTGTGCGGTAACCGCGCATGGACTTGTAGCGGCAGACGATGTCCTTGAGTGTTTTGTTGAGCGCGGTGCCGATATGGACATCCCCGTTGGTGAAGGGGGGGCCGTCGTGGAGGACGAAGGTTTTGTCCGATTGGGCGCGGGCGGCTTGGATTTGGCTATAGAGGCCGAGCTTTTCCCAGTGGGCGACGCGCGCGGGTTCCCGTTGCACGAGATTCGCCCGCATGGGGAAGTCGGTTTTGGGGAGCAGCAGAGTGTCTTTGAGGTCGAGCGCCATGGAAATAAAAGCGCCGGAAGCTACCTCAACAAAGGGGCGAGTCAAGGGGGGAGACAGACTATATATTTTTGAGTTTCGATGGTCGGATTTTCAGTGGGATGGGTGGCATCGCCCATTGTAGGTTGCGCGCTTGCCGCGCAACGTTGCGAGGCGAGCTCGCAACCTACGGGGCGCGCAACGTTGCGAGGTAGGTAGCGCGCTGGTCGCGCTACGTTGCGAGGCGAGCTCGCAACCTACGGGTTGAGTAGCCGTGCTTGAGCCGAGGGCGAAAGCGCGGTCGGGGGGCGGCGGAAGTCCTGACCACATTGTCGCTTCGCTCCAATGCGGCTACTTCTTGGCTACGGCTAAAGCACGGCTATTCCCATTATGCCACCGCCACTTTTTCCGCCAGTTTATGGCCGCTTTTCACGCAGTCGGGTAGGGAGACACCGTCGCGGACGTTGCCGCCGATGAAGAGGCGGGGGTGGTTCCGCTCGATGGTGTCCATCGTTTCCTTCCACTGCTCGTAGCCGAGAACGTATTGGGGAATGGCGCGCGGCCAATAGGTGTGGCGCACAAAGGCGGGTTTGCCCTTCGCGCCGACCAATTCGCGCAGGTCACGATCGATGCGTTCGAGCAATTGCGGGGTCGTGAGTCGGGCGTGCGCGGGTTGGCGCATGCCACCGACAAACACCGTGAGTCCGACGTGCCCGTTTGGCGCGCGATCCGGAAACAGTGTGGATGAAAATAAAATGCCGAGAACGTCACGTTTTTCGACGGCGGGGACGAGTCCGCCGAAACCGTCGAGCGGGTGGGTGATTTGATCGCGCCGATAGCCGAGGAAAAGCGAACTGACGGGCGGATGGGGAATGTTTTCCAAGGAAGCCAAAGGTCGCTCGCCGAGGGAGCCGAAGGATAATTGCGCGAGGGCCCCCGCCGGAATCGCAAGCACGATGGCGTCGAATTCATCGGTGCCGGTCTGGCTGGCGGCTTGCCACGTCAAGCGGTGCGGTTGGCCCGGGAGGATCGTGGTCACGCCGGTGCCGAGGCGAACGGTTCCCGGTGGCAATTGGGCGACCAAGGTATCCGTGAGTTGCTGGAGTCCGCGCTGGAAGGAGACGATCGGCGCCACGCCGGATTCGCCGCGGGCTTTCTTGGCTTTGGAGGCGGACATCATGCCGCGGATGATCGAGCCGTGCGAGCGCTCGGCTGACCAGAGCATGGGGAAGGCGTGCTTGACGGAAAGTTTGGCGGGATCACCGGCGTAGATGCCGGCGATCAGCGGATTCACGGCGTAATCGACCAATTCCTGCGTGAAATGCGAACTGACCAGCTCGGCGAGACTGAGATCGGTGGTGCGGATTTTGGGCCGGGCGAGTAACTCAGCGAAGATAGAAAGTTTCGTGCGCGCGCCGAAAAGCGGGGTGCGGAGGAACGAACCGGGTGAACTGGGGACGGGGACGAACTTTCCGCCGCAGACCAGGAAACGGCGTTTCGCGAGGGGATTGGCTTGGACGAGTTCGGATTCCAGGCCGAGGTCTTGGACAAGTTGTTTGAGTTCCGGTGCGCCGTATTGCAGTGAGTTCGGGCCGGACTCGATGAGGTAGCCTTGCTCGGAAATCGTCTGGATGGAACCACCCGTGCGGTCGGCCTGCTCGAAAACCTGCACGCGAAATCCGCGCCGGTGCAGTCGGTACGCGGCGGTGAGGCCGGTGATGCCGGCACCGATGACGGCGATGGATTTCTGCGGTGAGTTGTTCATGGGGTGGCGTTCAAGGCAGATTATATTGGGGATGCATGGGGTAGGGCTGCCGCTTGTCGGCATGCCGGCACGGCGACAAGCGCCGGCCCTACAGTTCAGCAGGTTCGATCATAGGCTGGATGCGTTTGCTTTGCCTCTGCATATTTTGTCACAGGCTGGGCGATCATTTCCAACTCGTCACGGTGTCGACGAGTGCTTGCATGCACTCGATTTTTGCCTCGGGCATGATGCCGTGGCCGAGATTGAAAATGTGGCCGCGCGTGCCGCGCATGGTTTCGAGCAGGCGGGTGGTTTCGCGCGCGACGATTTCCGGCGTGGTGTTCATCAGCACGGGATCGAGATTGCCTTGCAGGGCGATCGAGTCGGGCACGAGGCGGCGCACGACGCCGAGATCGACGGTCCAATCGACGCCTAGGACCCGCGCGCCGCTGAAAGCCATGTCGGTGAGCTGCGAGGGCGCGCCCTTCGCGTAGAGGATAATGGGGAAATCTTTCGGCAGCGCGGCGATGATTTCCCTGATCCAGCAAAGCGAGGCCGCTTCGTAATCCTGGCCGGCGATGATCCCGCCCCACGAATCGAAAATCTGAATCGCATCAGCTCCGGCGCGGATCTGCATCTGAAAATACTCGATGAGCGCAGCGGTGAGTTTCTTCATCAGCGCGGTGAAGAAAGGCCGGTCAGTGAAGAAAAGTTGCTTGATGCGCGCGAAATCCTCGGAGCTGCCGCCTTCGACCATGTAGGTCGCGAGTGTCCATGGTGAGCCGCCGAAACCGAGCAGCGCTTTCTCGCCTTTTAATTCCGCTTTCACTCGCGCCAGAGCTTGGCCCACATAGTCGAGACGTTGAGCCACGCCGGTCGGATCGAGGCGGTCGAGTTGCGCGATGTTGTCCAAGCGGAAATCCATGCCGATGCCGCCTGCGTCGCGAAATTTGTAGCCCTGACCCATCGCTTCGGGGATCACGAGGATGTCGGAGAAAATAATCGCCGCATCGAGAGCGAAACGGCGCAGCGGTTGCAGCGTGACCTCGGCCGCGAGCTCAGGCGTCTTCACCATTTCGAGAAAGGAGCTTTTCGCTTTCAGCGCCCGGTACTCGGGTAGATAACGGCCGGCTTGGCGCATCACCCACACGGGCGGGCGGTCGAGCGGTTGGCAGGCGCAGGCGGAGAGAAAACGTTCACGGCTGTTCATATTATTAAACCACTAAGCCACACTAATGCTTCACTAATGCCGATCCTATTTGATAAGGAAAACGCAGTTTTTTGTGGGCAAGTTGGCTAGTGGTTTTTCTTTTGGAGAACGTGAGCGTACGGCAGATTAATGAGTCTCGTAAAACAGGGCGAGGATTAGTGGTTCACTGATTGGCCCAGTCGCGGGGTTTAAGGAAGTCGTCGTAGAGTCGGGCTTCGGGGGAGCCGCTGAGCGGTTTCCAATCGTAGTGCCACGTGACGAGCGGCGGCAGTGACATTAAAATCGATTCGGTGCGGCCACCACTTTGCAGGCCGAAGTGGGTGCCGCGATCCCAGACGAGATTAAACTCCACGTAGCGCCCGCGCCGGTAGAGTTGGAAATCGCGCTCGCACGGACCGTAAGGTTTTAGCTTGTGGTGCTGAACGATGGGCAGATAGGCCGGGAGAAAAGCGTCGCCGATACTGCGCATCAGCGCGAAACTTTGCTTGAAACCGAGGGCGTTGAAATCGTCGAAGAATAGGCCGCCAATCCCGCGTGGTTCATTGCGATGCTTGAGAAAGAAGTAGTCATCGCAGGCTTGTTTGAAACGTGGGTAGAGCTCGGTGCCGAATGGTTCGCAGGCTGCTTTCGCCGTGCGATGCCAATGAATCGCGTCGGCTTCGAAACCGTAATAGGGCGTGAGGTCGAAGCCGCCGCCAAACCACCAGACCGGTGCGGCCGGCGCTATCCTTTTAATGGGACTGCGGGATGAGTTGCTGGGTGGCGGCATTTCACCGGCTTGAAAAAAACGCACATTCATGTGCGCGGTGGGCAGGTAGGGATTGCGCGGGTGAATCACGAGCGAGACGCCCATGGCGTGAAACGGTTGCCCGGCGAGTTCAGGCCGGGTGGCGGTGGCGGAGGGAGGCAGGGATGCTCCGGTGACATGGGAGAAACTCACCCCGGCTTTTTCGAATACCGCGCCTTCAGACAGCACGCGGGTCCGGCCGCCGCCACCGGTGGGCCGGGTCCACGAATCTTCGGTGAAATCCCGACCGCCATCCTCTTTTTCCAATGCCTGGCAAATGACATCCTGCAGGGCGTAGAGATAGCGGCGGACGGCCGCAAGGTCGGGTGACATTCGGGAAGCATTGAGGATAAATAGTCGCGATTGAACCCAAAAAATCAGTGCAGGCCGATAATTATTAGTCGGGTGTTCAGACTGGCTAAGTATTGAAATCGGACAATAGGGCCGGCGCTTGTCGCCGAGCCGTCTTCGCGGGTCTCGGCCTGGCTCCGGGGAGATGGGATTGGGATGGGTAGGTTGCGAGCTTGTCTCGTTCTGCGGGCCAGCAGAACGACCGTGGCGCGGCGAGCGCTCCACCTACCATCCGACTGTGGCGCGGCGAGCGCACCACCTACCATACGACTATGGCGCGGCGAGCGCACCACCTACCATCCGACTGTGGCGCGGCGAGCGCTCCAGCTACCATACGACTGTGGCGCGGCGAGCGCTCCACCTGCCCAGGGGTCTCACGGCGCATGCATCAGCCTTCGCAAGTGCTTCCGCCGTCGCCGAGGCTTTGGCGGACAAGACGGCCCGACAAGAGACAGAGGCTCTACGAATATGGATGATTGTGCTTACGGCAACTTCGCCAAGGCGTCGGATGCTGGCGTGAACTTGGGGTCGGCGGCGAGGGCGGCTTCGTAGGCGGTGCGCGCGGCGGCTGTATCGCCTTTCTTTTCCCAGATGTTGCCGATCCGCCAGTTCACTGGGGCGGGGCCGGGTTGCCCGGCGGGTACCGTGGTTTTGAGGCAACGTTGCAAATTCTCCAGGCCTTGATCGAGGCGTTCGCCGGAAATGGCCGCGAGCCGACCAATTTGAAAGAGCGCCGTGTAGTCGGCGGGTGCGCTCTTGAGAGCTTCTTCGTAGAGCGCGAAGGCCTCGGGGTATTTTTTTTCGGCCACGTAGAGGGTGTTATAGGCGAGGAGGCCGCGCACGGGGTCGAGCTGCTTGATGGCGGCGGCTTGGAGATAGGCTTGGTCCATGCCGCCTCCTAGAAAACCGGGTGCTTGCCGGCAGAATTCCATCACGCTCCAGTGGGCGTTGATATCTTTGGGATCGAGTTCCACGGCTTTGTCATAGGCGGCTTTGCATTTTTTGGCCCAACCCATTTTGGAGAACAGGCCGGCCTTTTGCGCGCTCATGCCATAGGCGTCGCCGACGTGCCGGGTGTAGTTGCTGTTGGTCGGATTCAGGGCGACGGCTTTTTCCAAAGCGGGCAGAGCGTGCTCGGGGTCGTTACGGTTGAGAAAACTGACGCCGAGAAAATAGTGCGCCTCGGCATTGGCCGGTTCGGTCGCCACGGCTTGCTCGAGGATTGTTTGAGCCTCAGCCCATTTGCGCTCACTAAACAGGGCGTTGACCTGCTCGCGTAGCGTGGGCTGGGCGGCAAAAACCGAGATGGTTGCTAAAAGGAAAAGAGCAAGGAGGCGGATCATAGGATCAAGTTGAGAACACGGAGGGAATGAATTGTTTCCAGAATATTTTGCCCGGTGAACGCCGAAATGGGTGGGGCTATCAGCGAGATGAGGGTGTTTGTTTCTGGAAAAAAAATTCTTTCTGCCTGCGCAACCTTCCCCTCCTTCGCGAGACAATTTCTGTGACACGCTCAGTTCGTTACTCCTCTCGCCTGCGTGGCATGGGTGGAGGTCAGGTGCCTGTGCCTATCGCGCGAGCCTCAAGAGGGGGGAATGCCCCATAGGCGAAAGGGTGACATCCACGCTATGGTTGAGCGGTAAACAGTCATCAACCCACAACAACATAGCTTATGAAAAACAACCAGAAATATTCCATCCTCGCACTTGGTGTGCTCTCCCTCGTCGCACTGCCTGCTGCCTTTGCCAATCACGCCGACAAGGAATTTAAGTTGGCGGACACCAACCACGACGGCTTCATCATCCAGTCGGAGCACGCGGCAAGAGCGCAGCAGATGTTCACCAAGATGGACGCTAATCACGACGGCAGCGTCACTGTCGCAGAGATGGAGGCTTGTAAGGAAATGAAAGACAACGACAGCGACCATCCAAAGATGTCCGCCACCGATATGATCAAGATGTGCGATGCCAACGGAGACGGCCAGTTGACGGCCGCCGAGCACACCACCGCGAGCGTCGAGATGTTTACCAAGATGGATACGAATCGCGACGGCAAGCTCAGCAAGGAAGAGTGTGAAGCCGGCCACAAAATGATGATGAATCACAAGAAGATGTAATTCAGTTACGATTTCTCTGATCCCAGCCCCGAGTCTCACCCGAGTCGCGGGCTTTTTTTTTGTGCCAGTGGGAGGTGCATCCATTTAACGCGGATGATGCGGAGAGCGCGGAGCCTGACGTGATGGGAAGTGGCACGGGTCTCAGGATTCACAGCGCATGCTTTTGCGATGGTGTGCCTTTATAGTGGTGGAACCCGACCTCTTGGCGGGTTCTTGCCGCGAGAGCCGGGGACGAAGCGCGCCCGGAGGTCGCGCTCCACCTCGATACAAGATGTTTAGCAGGAAAAATCGGACGTGTGGTGGGTGCCACGATCATCGCGGAGGGGGCTGCGTCTATCAACCGCGACCCCGCGGCTTGAGACCGGCCCAGAGGGCGAGCGCGCGATGAATCCGGGCGACGCGTTCGACCTGCCCTTTGGCGGGGAAGCGTTCATAGAAGCCTTCATTGCGAAATTCGCTCACCTGCTCGGCCCACGGGGCGAGCCGCAAGGTCCAACGCTCGATGCGGTCTTCGGCGGGTCCGGTATCATCGCCGATCAGGTCGGCGTAGACGCGGAGCATGGCTTTGAGCGTAACCGGTTTGGTGACCATGTAGCCGGCGTGGCCCCAAGTATCGCCCCAGACTTTGGCGGTGGCTTTGAGATAGTCGCGCACCGAGGCGTAGTGTTTTTCGGCGGCGCGTTTGTCGGTGCCGTCGGCTTCGAGGCGTTTCCAATCCATTTTTACCCAGCGTTGAATCTCGTTAAATAGTTCGGCCTGCAAAATCCATTTTTCCTTCTGACTGCGTCCGCCCAGGCGGTTGATGCGGTATTGCAGCGGGCTGTCGTCGGAACGATAGAGCATTTCGACGATATGAGCCGTGAAACGCTTGTCCGGTTCCGCCCAGGAAACGCGTTCGTAGAGATCGATCAGGTGACTCTTGTTGATGCGCGTGGGGGTGGAGTTGATGATGACAAACATCTCGGTGGCGAAATCCTCGCTGCCGCCGTCGAAGATGACACAGGGCACGTTGATGTTGCGGGCATCGTCGGGATGGGAACGGGAGAAAAATTCCAGGGCGGCGAGCCGGTGCTGGCCGTCGATGATGAGATATTTTTCCTCCGGTTCCTGCAGGCGGCCGACGCCGCTGCTATCGGCCCAGGCTTCGAACTTCAATTTCTGCGGCGTGAAAAGCAAAACGGTGCCGGGAATGGGCGGCTGGGAAACGGCGGTCTCGTAGAAATTTCGGATGGCGCGGATCTTGGCGTGCGAGAGTTCGCGTTGGAAGGAGCGATCGCTGCGCTCGACGCGGGCGATGAACTTCGCCACGTCGTCCTGTTCGGCGGGTTCCTCTGCTTTGATTTGACCACCCGTTTCGTCATAGAAACGGCTGCTGAAGCGGACCTGTTGCAGGAGTTTTTCCGAGGGACAGGAGGCGAAATAGAACAGGGCGTCTTTCTGGCGGATTTGGGTGGCGATGATGCTCATGGTGGTAATTAAGAATTGGCGAGCGGACGGATGTTCCTCTCGGCTGAAAAATAGTAGCTACATATCCGTGACAAACAAGTGATGTTGTGGGAAATCCTGGCGAGTATCGTGGGAATTCGCCGGACTGGTGAGGAAGACAGGAATTGCACCGATTGACCCGGGTGAAGAAGATAGGATGAAGGAGAGGCCGCATACATCACTCTGATTATGTATCCTCTGCGAGGGGAAGGACGGATTTTTCTGTCACCAATTGACCTCCGTGTTCATCCGTGAAAACGGTATTCCCTCTGCGTTTTTTAGGCATGCGATATCTTGCGTTGGTGCAGCGCGGCGTGGACGACCTCGAGGAGTTGCTCGGGATTGAAAGGCTTGGCGAGGAAGTTGACGCCGGTCTTGAGCGGGAAATCTTTTCCGGCGATCTCCAAACTGTAGCCGCTGGTGTAGATGATGGGGAGATGTGGCTTTTCGGCCAGTAGGCGCGTGGCCAATTCATGGCCACTGATGCCGTCGGGCATCACGAGGTCAGTCAGGAGAAGGTCGATGCGGTCGTGATGTTGCTGCCAGATTTCCAAGGCGGTGACGCCACTGGCGGCATCGAGAATGTGATAGCCCGCTTTCGATAAAATCTGGTGGACGAGGGCACTCACGACCGATTCATCCTCGACCAGTAAAATCGTTTGTTGGCCGTGAATGATCGGGGTCGATGAGGTTTTCTCGCTTAAGGCGGGATGGGTGGTGCGGCATTGCCGCGGCAGGTATACGCGGAAGGTCGTACCTTGGCCCACTTCGCTGTAACACTGAATCCAGCCTTGGTGTTGTTGGACGATGCCGTAGACCGTGGCGAGGCCGAGACCGGTGCCTTGGCCGACATCTTTGGTGGTGAAGAATGGCTCGAAGATGCGGGACTGAATTTCCGCGGGAATACCGCAGCCGGTGTCACTCACGCTCAGACAGATAAAGTCACCCGGCCGGGCTTGCGGCAACTGAGACCGCATGGATTCAACGACGTTTTTTATTTCCGTTTCGATGATTAATCGCCCGCCTTTGGGCATGGCGTCGCGGGCGTTGACGGCGAGGTTGAGCAGAATTTGCTCCATCATACTGGCGTCGGCGTGAATCATGGCGGGCTGCGGGGTGAGCAGCAGTTGCATGCGGATATGCTCACCTAATATTCGTTGGAGCATTTTGGTCATCTCCACCACGACCACGTTTAGGTCGAGGGTGACCTGCTGCATCGTCTGTCGGCGACTGAAGGTGAGGAGTTGGCGGGTGAGACTAGCGGCTCGCGCTGAGGCGATTTTAATCTCGTTGAGTGAATCCCGACATTCAGCGGGCAATTTGTCATGCATCTCCAACAGGGAGGAATGGCCGATGATCGCCGTCAGGATGTTATTGAAGTCGTGCGCGACGCCGCCCGAGAGCTGACCGATGGCTTCGAGTTTCTGGGCTTGGCGAAACTGTTCTTCCAGCTTGATACTCTCGGTGATATCGCGGGAGTTGAGAATGATTTGTTTCCCCTCTGCTTCATCAAGGTACAGACGTCCCATCGTCTCGATCTCCCGCCAACTGCCATTGTGGTGACGGAGCCGGACTTTGGTTGTCGTGTGCGCGGTGGGTTGCGTCAACAGGTCTTGCAGGACGGCTTGGGCGGTGGCGACATCCTCGGGATGCACGAACTCAAATACATGGCGACCAAGGAGGATCTCGGGTTGGTAGCCCAATAGACGAACCGAAGAAGGACTCTGGTAACGGATGATGGCGTTTTGATCCAAAACGGTGATCAGGTCGGTCGCATTTTCGATGAGAGAACGAAAATGGTTTTCGCGAAGTCGGAGTTGAGCTTCGGCGCGTTTGCGCTCGGTGATATCGCGGACGATGGCTTGAAGCAGAACTTCACCTTTTAATTCGATGCGGTTCAGACTGACCTCGGCATCAAACGGTGTGCCGTTGAGGCGGCTATGTTGCCATTCGAAGAATTGCGGGATGCCGGCGAAGGCGAGGTCGATTTTTTCCGGGGCTTTTTCGACGGACAGCCGGCCGTCAGGCTGGTTAATAGGAAAGAATTTTATGGGGGATTGGCCGATGAATTCCTGATCGGTGCAGCCAAATATTTCATGGGTTTTGGCATTGCAGGAAATGAAACCCTTCGTCGCGCTGAATAGAAAAATCGCGTCGTTGGCGGTGTCGAACAAGGTGCGGAATTTAATTTCACTTTCGCGCAGGGCGACTTCGGACTGCTTGCGCTGGGAGATGTCGGTGGCGATGCCAAGAAAGCCGGTCACGTTGCCTTGGTTATCCCGGACAGCGGTGACCATTAGTTGTACGGGGAAATGCTCGCCGTTTTTGCGGACATAGGTCCATTCCCGGTTCTCTGGCTGGCCGGAGCGGGCTCGGGCCACGAAGGTTTCGAATCCTTCGATGGGCCGGCCCAGTTCCCGAGTCATTTCCTCCGCCCGGCGGGCGACTTCCGCTGGGAGATGCCAAAGTTTTGTGGTGGTTTTGCCGACTAATTCTTCGGCGGTATAGCCGAGCATCCGGGTCGCTCCGGTGTTGAATACGGTGATAATTCCCTCGGGATTCGTGGAGATAATCGCCACTTCGGTCGCGGCGGCGAAGACGGATTCGATGCGCTCGGAGGCGGCGCGCAGGGCGTGATCGCGTTCACCAATGGCTTCGAGCATTTGGTTGAAGGCGCGGGCGAGGGTCCCGAGTTCATCGTCGCGATAGACCGTGGCGCGGATATTGAAATCACTGTCGTTGGCGACCTGGGCCGTCGTGCGCATGAGGGCGGACATGGGGCGCAGTAAATTTTTTCTGACGCCGAAGATGAATACTCCGGCGACCACGAGAAGCGCGAGGCCGACGGCGGCAATCGTGATGCGGTATTGTGGCAACCGCGCATAGAGCGGAGGCAAATCACGGGCGAGGTAGAGATGCCCGCTGGGATGACCATCAGCCGTGAGCGGCTGCCAAAACTCGAGCTGGCGCGCACTGAAACGGGTGCCGGCAGGCTGCACGATCTGGGGGATGGTCGAGGTGGCGATATCTGTGCGATGGTATTCGGCGAAGAGCAGACGATCGACATCATAGACGGCGGCGATGGCGATTTCGGGCACGGCACGGCGGGTCTTTAAAAAGCTGGAGGCACTTTCCCGATCCAGAAAGGTCAGCGGTGCTTGCAGGGCTTCCGCCAAAATGGCGGCTTCCCGGCGCAATTGTTCGAGTGTGCGCGGACGGAAGGTGGTGGTTTCGAAAAGCAAAGTGGCCGCCAAGACGATCAGCAAAGCCAAGCCGCCCGCCGCGAGACTGAGGGTGATCAGCATGCGCTTGATGGAGCGAGGAGGGGAGGCGGTCATCTTATGGTGTCGGGGCGTGATACACTTTTTTGGCTGAGGCCAGCAGTTGTGAGCTGAATTTCACGCCGGCGCGCTGCATCGCCGCCCAGTTGGCGTCGAAGCGCACCCGGTTGCCCACGATGACGAATTCCAATAAACTACCGCGCGCGATGGCCTGACCTGATTCGCCGATGGTCACGACCGGGGCATCGGCCAGGGCGGCCAGCCATGCGGCTTCGTGGCCCTGCTCGGACTTGGCGATAAAAACCAAATGACACTTCGTCGCCTGCTCCGCGCTGGTGACATGGCGCAACTCGAGTCGCCGACCGGATTTTTGCGTCAGGATCGTGCGTTCCAGCACCGCGCCGAAAGGATCGTTGCCCAGAACGCCGATGATGATGGGGGCATCGTCGGAGGGAAATACTTCCGGGGGCCAAGTGGTGTAGCGCACGAAGTTCACGAGGAAGGCGGCCTTCACCTTGTATTCCGGCACCGCGGGCGGCTCAGCGGCGGCGAGAGGGGAGGACAGCACAACGATGGCGAGCAGCAAGACGGCCGCGCCAGTGATGCAGGCGCGAAGTGTACTGGGTTTTGGTCGGAGCAATTTCATCAGTGGCTTCCAGAAAAACGCAGACCATTGCTTCGAGGTATAGTCGTGATCGGCCCAACGACCCCGGGTGTTCCTTGCTGCTGTCGCTCATTTAAAACATTCTGACTGTTCAGGGCGATTTCCCACCGGGGGTGGAGCTGCCAGGCCAAGCTGAAGTCGCAATGGACGTAGGCGGTGATGCCCAAACTCCGCGAGCGATCAACGCAGCGGATTACGGTGGCGAGTTCCCCTTGCTGGGCTGGTTTCCACGTGGTGGTCAGCGAAGCGGAATTTCGTGGCGTGTTGTCGCCGGCCTTCACGAGGTTAAGCGGATCAGGCTTAGCGGTTCGCAAGGTCGTCTGCGTAACCAAAGGCGATGGGAGAATTTCTGCCATTCTGGTTTTTCGTTTTATTCGCCGTTTAAAATTCAAAACCGGCCGCGACTTCGATGATCCGTCCGGGAGCCGGGTAGCCGAGGGCGTTACCTGCCGGATAACTCGGCGTGCTCGAGGAGGTGAAGCGCACGATGTTGTCGTGGTAGCGGACATTGCCGAGGTTTTTGGCGCTGAGTTGCAGCCACCATTTTTGCTGACTGCGCCAGAGCAGCGAGGCATTCCACAGGTTGAGGGAGCGCTCAGAAATCACCTTATCCTCCAGAGCATTGAAGTAGGTTTTAGCGCGGGTGTTCCAATTCAGGCGGAGCTCGAGCTGGCCCGTCGCCAAAGCGATGTTGTAGCGGCCGGTCAGATTCGTGCGCCAGCGGGGGGCATGGGGCATCTGATTTCCGTCGGCAACTATGGGCTGGCCGGCTTGGGCGGCGGTGTAGGAACCATAGCGGGCATTGAGCAAAGCCACATCGCAGAGGACATCGAACTGCTTGGTGAACTGTTTTTGGATTTCCATTTCCAGGCCGGTCACGCTGGACGTGGCGGCATTGCTCAAGGTCGCACTACTGTTCGCATAACTGGTGACTTGGAGATTGCGGTACTGCATATGAAAAACCGTGGTTGCGAGGGAAAGCCCGGTGGTCGCGGAGATGTACCGGTGTCCGGCTTCAAAGCTCCAGGCGTCTTCGGGTTCGACCGGGGCATCAGCGGAGAGTGAATTCATCCCGCCCGACTTAAAACCGTTCGTGACACTCGCGTACAGGTGCTGGGTGTCGTCGAGTTGATAACTCAAAACCGCGCGGGGCGTCAGCTTCGCCCAGTTTCGTTCAAAGTCTGTTTGGACGGCCGGCGTGAGGAGCGCGGTGTTCGACGCCAGGCCATTCAGCCCGGGAGCCGTATAGCGCCACATTTTCTGATGTTTAGTCTCATATGAATAACGCGCTCCGATCGTGAACTTCCAACGCTCGGCCAGCGTGCGCTCCCACTCTGAAAATAACGAGGTGGCCTTGGTTTTCAGCGGGCTCTTGAAGAGGATGGTGCTGCCAAGGGGGGCGCGGATCAGACCGACATCGTATTCAGTTTGAGCTTGATAGAGGTTGGCGCCCAGGGTCCATCGTCCGTGCGCCTCGGTCTGGCCCTTCGTCGCCACGAAATCACCCGTCAATTGGTCGATCTCTCGCAAAAAGTCCGAGGCGGTGATATCAATCTCTGTCCCATCAGTATTGTGTAGGTAGCGGTTTGCCATGTGCCGCCAAGCGATATTTCCACTCGCGCGCCAATCCGTCCATTGCTTCATGAATACCAGTCGGATGCCTTGACTAAGAACATTCGTGTAGCTCGGAAGATTATCTCGGGTTTCCCCCTCATTGGTGGGCACGGCCAGAGCAAAAGCCGCACCGAAAGTATCCAGTGGGCGGGCGGAGGTGCCGCCGGCGTCATCCTGATAGTAGTCCGCGCTGAGCAGGATATACGCCGACTCCAGACTACCTTTCAGCCACTGGAAGCGGAGGGCACGGGCATCATGGTTGTCGAGCTGACGACTCCCACTAGGGTCGAGATTGCGGGTATAGCCGTCATCTGATCGCGCCAGCAAGGAAAGCCGCAGCGCATGGGTATCGTTGATGGGTTGATTCACGACTACTTCGCCACTGCGCAGGCCGTTCGAGCCGAACTGCGCGGAAATTTCGCGGCGGTTCACGTTCAATTCCGGTTGGCGGTTGATGATATTAATCACCCCGGCAACGGCATTGCGCCCATAGAGGCTGCCTTGGGGACCGGACAGAATCTCCACCCGATCCAAATCCCAGAAAAGGGGGAGCGTCATATCAGGTAGCCCGAGATAAACTCCATCCAAGTGCAAAGCGGTGCTGGAATCGACCCCCACGCTGGGAATGTCGCTGCCGATCCCTCGACTGAATACGAAGGGAATATTCACCAAACGGGAGAGCTCCAGCGAAGGCATCGTGCGCCCAATCTCAAATAAAGACCGGTCACCTTTATCGCGATTTTGCGACGCCGTTACCACTTGGACATGCGCCGACACCGCATCGACTTTTTCTATCTGGCGGGTGACCGAAACCCGGATGTTGCCGAGCTGTTCCAAGTCGAGCAATTCCAACGGAACCGGGATTGCTTGGGCCCAAAGTGATGGCAGCCATAGGACCAGTCCGATGCTGAAGCCGACGGCTTTTATTAGCCGATGATTGATTTTCATGTGGGCAGAAATGAGACAAGGGGGTTTGCCGCGTTTTGTAATGTGCCGTCACGATGGATGACACTATCATGGCACAGCTTTCTGTTCAGAGACCGTCCTGAACCGAAAGGTTCGATAAGAAATCCAGACATCTTGCGAGGGAATGGACGGAAAGAATGAGCGACTTCGCGCGTTTTCGTCAAAGCTTATAACCGGAATGACCGCAGGAGGTGAAGCTATGCGGGATGACGAATGCGAATGAGCCTCATCGGGTTCTCTGTGTCTAGATCGTCTTCATTCGCGACCGCAGCAGATGTCGCTACGCTCGGTATCGCAGTCAAACGCTGCATGGGGAGATTGTAGTTTAATAGACTACAATCCTGTTTGGGGTGTTTGTCATATATTACGTTACAAGTGGGCTGGGTGGTTTGCATTCCGTTGGTTCGGCATTCAATGCGGAATCATGGGTGTTACACTCACACACGATTTGGGTCGGCCGATTAATGACGCTTTGATCGATGCCTACTCGGAGGCTGTCTCCTGGGGGGGGGGGGGGCGAGGCCCCTCCCGGGGGCCGTGCCAATCGGGGGGGGGGGCCCCACCCCGCCGGGGGCCCCGGGCCCGGGGTCCTTCTTTTCCCCCCCCGCCTTTTTGCCCCCCAAAACCACCG
>Ga0105049_10002000_pt1 | contig 24093 bp, 21 predicted proteins | sample MAT06_FD_78087 | JGI IMG/M metagenome (GOLD analysis project Ga0105049, IMG submission 78087) | Freshwater microbial communities from Lake Fryxell liftoff mats and glacier meltwater in Antarctica - MAT-06 | ecosystem: Environmental > Aquatic > Freshwater > Ice > Liftoff microbial mat | place...
CGGTGAGCAACTCCATGATCGAATCTCCGACCGCTGAATCCAGATTGCCTGTCGGCTCGTCGGCAAGCAGCAACGGTGGATCATTCATGAGAGCCCGGGCGATGGCGACCCGCTGCTGTTCGCCACCGGACAGCTCGGTGACGAAATGGTCAGACCGCTCCGCAAGGCCCACCCGCTTCAGGAGAGCCAGGGCCTTGCCCCGGTCCACGGCGCCACCGCCGTAGAGAGCGGGGACCTCCACGTTTTCAGCGGCCGTAGTTCGCGGCAGGAGATTGAAGGCCTGGAACACAAAGCCGATCCGCCGCGCACGCACCCCGGATCTCTCCTTGTCTGTGTAGGCAGAGACGTCCTCACCGGCGAGGCGATAGGCGCCGCTGGTCGGCGTGTCGAGGCAGCCCAGTATGTTCAGCAGGGACGACTTGCCGGAGCCGGAGGCGCCGCGGACCGTGACGAACTCGCCGGCAGCGATCCGGCAGCTGATGTCCCGCAGGGCCGGCACTGGCGTGCCGTCGTTCCGCTGGTAGGTCTTCACCACGTGTTCGAGTTCGATCATGGGGCCTCCCCGGTAACCGCCAGCCTTGGCAGCGGACTGAGTAGCACGCGGTCGCCGGCGACCACGCCCTGGCGAATTTCAGTAATCCCTGCATCCCGGGCGCCGACAGTCACGGGCCGGCGCTCCAGCTGTCCGTCCTTCTCAACCCACACGTAGCGGCCGGAGTCGTCCTTCTGGATGGCCGCGCTGGGCAGCACCAGGGCGTCCCGCTCGGCGGTGCGGATGGACACGTTCGTGGTCATGTCCGGCTTGAGCCGGTCAACGGGCGAACCGATGCTGATCATCACCTCGAAGTTCACCACCCCCGAGATGATGGTGCCCTTCGGCGCGATGCGTTCCACTTTGCCCGCGAAGTCCCGGGCTGGAAATGATTCCACGGTGAAAGTGACGGGATTGCCCAGCGCGACATTGCCAATGTCGGTCTCGTCCACGAGCGCAATGAGTTCCAGGGCGCCGTCCTCGATGATGGTGGCAAAGGTCGGGGCGTTGAAACTCGCCGCCACCGTCTCGCCTTCCTGCGTGGTGACCGAAGCTACCGTTCCGGTGATCGGTGAGCGAATGACCGCATAGTTGAGGTCCGTCTCCACCACAACCGCGTCCCGGCGGGCCTTCTCGAGACGGGCGAGGGCCTCGCTGACGCCCAGGGCCTTGTCTTCCACGTCTGACCGGGCGACCAGGCGCTGCTCGTCAAGGCGCTCACTGCGGGCCAGTTCGACCTGGGCCCGCTTGAGTTCCTGCTCGGCGACGGCGATCTGGGCCCGGGCCTGGGCCAGCCGGGCCTCCAGCGGCCGGGCATCGATGGTCGCGATGACATCGCCCTTGCTGATCTTGGAACCAACGACCACATTCAGCTTCTGCACGATGCCGGAAAGCTGGGCGCCAACCCGCACTTCACCACCGACCCGGGTACGGAGGATGCCGGTGGCCAGCACCGTGGCGCCCACCTGCCGCTGCTCGGGCGTCACGATAGTCCGGTCTGCCGTGACGGCGTCCCCGCCGGACACCCGCGTCCAGCCCCACCAGGCGCCGCCCGCGAGGAGCAGGGCGGCGATGGCCGCCGCTGTTGCGACTCCTGCCTTCACTTCTGCCGCTCATAGACCATGACCATGGGGGGCTTCGTGCCGCGGGTGGACGTGACGCTCATGGTCTTGCCATCGGCTGAGAGCTCACGGCTCTCGACCTTCTCGGTCTTGCTGCCCAGAATCGCGCTCTCGCCCGTCCACGTGACCACCAGCTTGCTGCCGGCCCACTTCGCCACGGTGGCAGCCTTGTCGCCCATGGGCCCCTCGTTCTCGAGGGCCTTGCCAGCCAGATCGTAGGTCACTTGGCGGAGCGTGGTCTTGCCCATGAAGACCGACGAGAAGTCGAGCGTCATTTTCTGCTGCGTCTGGGCAATGGTCAGCGTCTCCGTGATCGCCGAGACCATGCCCAGGTTCTCGCCCTTCTTCGTGTTCAGCACCCAGGTGCCGGCAAAGCTGGGCGGACCGGCCGCGAGGGCAGGACCAAACACGGTGAAGAGCAGCAGGGCGAGCACGGGCGCCGTCATGCGGGGCAACTTTGGTCTTGGCAACATGGAGGTCTCCTGGGTCAGTGATTAAGCCGGGGTCGTGAGAGCCGGGGTCGTAACAGCTTGGGTCGTGGTCAGTGCGGCGCGCTGGAGCGGCGTAGTGCGGCCCTCAGGAGTGGCGAGATGTTCCATGGCGCGGTCCAGCCAGGCGATCTCGGCCTCGAAACGGCTTAGAGCGTGGTCGGTGGCCAGGGACCGCGCGGCCAGGATCCTGCTGGCCGCCTGCGCGGTGAGGTGTTCCAATTCGCTCACCACGGTGGCGTGGAGGGCGGCGATGGCCTGACGGCGCTTCGTGAGCAGGGCATGGGCCTCCTGGGGGGGAATCCAGGGCAGGTAGGCCGTCGCCATTTCAAACGTGGTGTCGACCCGGTCGTAGGTGCTGAGCGCGGCGCGCAGCAGTTCCTGAAACCGTTCGGCGCCGCTGGGTGCCAGGGCGAACACCAGCCGCTCACCCCGCCGTCCCCGGGTGCCGCCCTCGGCATGCACCTCCACGGCGCCTTGCACCGCCAGCCGGTGCAGCAGGTGATACAGGGTCGGCTTCTTGAAGTCGGCATTGAGAGTGCCGTGGGCCACCAGGATCCGGTGCAGCTCATAGCCGTGCCGGGGGCCTGACTGGAGCAGGCCCAGGACCATCAGCGTGCGGGCATCGGCGGGCTTTCGGGGGTTCATAATCCACTTGGACTATAGACCCGCCCAGCGCTTAAAGTCCATCCGGACTATTACGGACCCCGGAAAATGATGCGCGGGCCCTGGTCCACCTGGGTCAACGCCACGAAGGTGCCGCCGCTGCGGTCGCACAACGCCCGCATGAAGGCCGCGAAGCCCACCGGGTTCGCGCTGGCCTGACCGGTGGGAAAGCCGATGCCGTGGATCCGGACCCGGCGCTTGCCCTGGTCGTCAGGCTTGTTGATGGCCTCGACCTGCTGGATGACCCGCTCGACGACGCGACCTTGGAAATCATCACCGAACACATAGACGCTGATGCGCTTGCCCGGCTCGTAAAAGGTTTCGATGGCCGTCACGATGCCTTCCGTTGGGTTGGAGGCGGTGCCCGGCCAGTCCTGCATGGCCCGCAGGATCTGGGCACGACTGCTCCGCGAGTCCGGGATCCAGCGCCGTGCCGTCCCCCGCAGCAGGTAGTCGCCGCCGCTGCTGAAAACCTGGATCCCCTTGATGCGCGGATACACGTCCAGGGTTTCCTTCACCTTCTCCAGCACCGTGGGCCACACCGACTGCATGCTGCCCGAGTTGTCGATGACGAAGATGATGTACTCGCTGTCCACGGGAATACCGCCCACCGTGGTGTCCTTGGGCGGTGGCCGGTAGTTCGCGAGCAGCCGGCGCATCTCCTCGGTGAGCTGCTGGCGGGCCGCGCGCAGCTGGCCGATCTCTGCCGTCTCGGGCTCCGGTTGCACGCTGGCCTGGTACTGGCCCCGGATCTCCGTGAGGTCCGCCTTCAGCCGGGCCAGCACCTGCTCGTCGTTGGAAGGTGGCGTATTGATGCCAATGATCAGCGTCTTCGTCTCGCCGCGGATCTCGACCAGTTCCTTTTGCAGTCGCTCGATCAGTCCCTGCACGTCGGCGCGGGTCTCCTGGATCGCCGCCGGCTCGAAGAGCAGCGTGATCACGAGCAACAGGATGACGGCGCCGAAGCCGCAGGAGATCGCATCGAGGAAGGACAGGTTCAGGCTGTCCGACGCCTCGCGCCGCCGCCGGCCTCTCACGGCCAGTCCCTCGCCGGAGCGAGGAAGGAGCCCCGGGTCCGCATGGCGAGGTCCCAGAAGCGGAAGGCCGCCTCCGGGTCACCTTCCATGGGCAGCAGGATGACGTTCACCGGCACGCTGGATGGGAGCTCGGCCATGGCCTGGCGCAGGAAATTGGCGCGCCGGTCCGCGCGGATGGGCTCGGGGTCGGCGGGTACGTTCTCGCCCTGGGTCGGCAGGCCATCCGTGATCAGGAAGATGTTGTCCGGCGCGGGCTTGAGGCTGCGCGCTGCCTGAAAGGCCCGGAACAGGCTCGTCCCCTTTCCCGGCACGACCTTGCGCAGACCCGCCAGCGCCGCGTCGAAATCTTTGCCGTCCCGGGCCTCGATCCAGCCGCCGTCGGAGCCCGCGACCGTGGTCCCTGCCTGCTCATTGAAAACGTAGATCTGAAAGCGGGCGCCCGGCTGGATCTGCGTGGTGAGCCAGTCGACTACGTCAATCGTCTGGCGCCACTTCGGCGCCTGCACCTTGCGGCCGTCGGGCATGGCCCGGTAGCGCACCACGTTCGCATAGGTGCGCCCGAGCATGCTCGCCGACGAGTCGACGAGAATCAGGACGCGCTGACCGCCCATGCGCATCCCGGTGAGATACTGGCGATTACCCTTCCCGATAAAACTGCGGACGCGCTCGCCCGTCCCGGCCTCGGGTTGCGCCTCGGCCAGCCGCCGCGTGCCCTCCTCCAGTCGCTGCACGTCGGCCCGGAGCTGCTCCGGGCTCTCTTGCCTGGCGGGGCTGTCGTTGTCCTGCTGGTCCGCTTCGACCCGCAGCTCGGCGATGAGCTTCTGCAGCCGCTCGATCTCCCCCGCAGCGCCGGTGGCCCGGGTGTCCAGCACCGCCGACGAATCCCGGAGCCGCAGGAGGTTCTTCCGGGCCTCGAGAACCTCCTGCTCGATCAGCGTGGCTTCCGCTCGCAGGGCGTCATTGGCGACCTCAGCCTTCACGCGAATCTGGGCACTGATAATGATCAGGATCAGGATTGTCGCGCCGAGTCCGCAGGCCATGACATCCAGAAAGGACAGGCTGAAGACGCTGAACGACCTACGCGCCATCGCCGTCCACCTCGGCCAGCAGGCGCAGTTCGACGGGTGGCGAACCCACCGTGAGCACATCGCCAGCCTGCAATAGTGCGGCACCCTCAATCTGGTGGCCGTTCAGCCAGGTGCCGAAGCGGCTGTGATCGAAGACCAGCAGTGCACCGTTCTCCTGGCGCAGCGTGCAGTGCTGCCGGGAAAGCCCGCGGAGGGCGGCATCCAGGGCAACGCCTGCCTCCCCCGGCTTCAGCTCGGCACCGACGCGAAACGGGCCAGAGCCCAGACGGTAAGCCCGGTGGCCCACGAGCAGGTGCGTAGGGCAGGTCTCGGGTCCGGAAGGCGGGGTACTGACCACTGCTGGCAAGCCCGCCGGCGTCTCGTCCCAGGGCAGCGCTGCAGTAACGAGAGGGCCGGACCCGGGCGGCGGCACAGCCGGAGCGCGACCCGCGAGACCCGTGGCCGCCGCTCCCGGGGCCAGGACATGCACCGCCGTGTCCGGCAGGCGCAGCAGGGCCTCAAGAACGCCCGGAACATCCGCCAGCCGGGGATGCACCTGCAGGACATGGGGTCCGCGCTCCGCAACCCGGGACCGCAGTTTCTGCAACAGCGGCTCAAAGGCCCGGGCTACACGCAGGCGAAACTCGTCACCTTTGACGGTGGCGGCAAACGTCCCGCTGCGGGTGGTGAGTTCCAGTGGCACCTCCGCATCCCGCCCGAGTCGGGCCAGCCAGTCGGGCAACCGGTCGAAGAGCGCCTGCTCCGCCACAGAGTCGTGCAAGGGATCGAAGCGGCTGCACTCCACAAACCGGCGGGCGAGCAATTCCATGGAGAGCCGGGTCAGCGGTTCCATGCCGAGCAGCGGAAAGACCTCCCGGTCGCCGGCCACAGTCCCGAGGGCGGCCTGACCCGACTGCCGCAGGCGCGTCAGCGTCAGGCCGTGAAGGGCGGCATCCAGCTGCAGCAGTTCGCGGCCTGGCTGCTCGTGACGACACGCAGCGACAGTCGCATCCACCAGGCCCAGCACGCGGATACCGAGACTTCCGGAGAGTTCGACCAGCGCGCGGACCTGCTGGTCCGTCCACCAGGCTGGCGTCGCATAGAGCACACCCGCCCGGCCCGCGCCGTGGCGGGACCAGAGCCCGCCCAGCTGCGCGGCGACGATGTCGGCATTGGACCGGAAACTGCCGAGGGGCCGGGCCAGGGGTTCCGGCGAGAAATCCCGCCAGTAACGGGAACTGGCCGCCTGGGGCAGGCGCCGGATGACAGGTAGCGCGTCCTGGCCAAAGCGGACGGTGCCGTCGTCAATGACGACGTAGCCGGGCTCGGTATGCAGCACCCCGGATTCGTCGGCAACGGCCAGCAGTGCGTCGTTGACCTCGACCGCAAGACGGGACTCTGCCATGGGCCTAGTTGGCCTGCAGGTGACGAATCAGGTTCTCGTCCAGGTAATCCTCGCTTTCAAAAGCGAGACGCTCCTGCAACAGCTGCAGCTGGTGCACGAGGAACATCAGCAGGATGCTGAGCAGCAGGGCGATCAGCGTGGAGTTGAAGGCCACGCCCAGGCTTTCGGTCACGGCACTGATATCGCCGGAAACAGCCTTGTTGGCCGAGCCAAGGGCGTCGCCGATACCGCGCACCGTGCCGATGAAGCCAATGGACGGAATCGCCCAGAGTATGTAGCGAATCATCGACAGTTCTGCTTCGAGCCTGTCGCCCTCCGACACGATCAGCGTGTTCGAGGCCGACGACGCATCCTGGACGTTGCGGGTGGCACCAAAGCGCTGGAGCGCGTGGACCAGCGCCCGCGGCAGCAAGAGGTCCTTCTCCTTGTCCGGCAACGCCTGGAGCTGGCGCAGGTACTCCCGGGTGTCCTCGGGGAGTATCCGCATGCCCTCCGCGATCGGTATCAGCTGCCGGTCCAGTATCCGGCGCTCCTCCGCGAGGGCTCGAGCCTTGTAGCCCATGATGGCCAGAGCCCAGATCCCGAGGATGAAGCAGGACTCCTGTTCCCAGTCCTTCAGCACGATGTACCAGGAGCGCTCGGCGGTGTAGTTCGGATCCTCCTTGATCAGCGCCCGGTTCTGCTCGAGGTCGGCCTGGGCATTGGGCCAGATCACCGTGACATACACGGCATGCACGACCAGGATGGCCAGGAGCAGCGCGAACAGCTGGTAGACGAACTCGTTGCTAAAGGTTTTCTGCATGAAGGTTTAATCCGCTAGATGTCCGAGGGCAGCGAGATCGCCACGTCGGCCCGCAGGGGGTCGACCGGCAATTCCTGGTTGGGGTTGGCCCGCCCTCCGAGGGCTTCTTCGGCCTGGCGGATCTGGGCTTCGATATCAGCCTGAGTCGGCGCGTCGCCCGACGCTGCCGGCGGCGGTTCCGGACCGGTGGCAGGCGGCGTGGACTCTTCCAGTGTGTTCAGCACGGTGGGTGGGCCGCTACCGACCTGGGTGACTGCCCAGGCGGCGCCCAAGCCGATCAGCACCAAGACGATGGTTCGCCAGAAGGTTGTCATTTTCCGTCCGCGTAACGCGCCACACGAAAGCCCACGTCGAGACGACCACTGTCGCCGAAGTCCCGATAGGCCAGCCGGAGTTCGCTGATGCCGCCCTGGCGCCAGCTCGAACCGCGAATGACATGATACTGCCCGTCCGGGGGGCCGGTGGGGTCGAGCGCTTCCGGGGCGCCGGTCGTGCCCACGGTGTAGCGGTCGTTGACCCACTCCGCCGCATTGCCGCCCAGATCAAACAGGCCCAGGGGGCTGGCGGCGAAACTGCCCACGGGGGCCGTCACCGGGAAGCCGTCGTTAAAGCCCGGAATCAGGGCGCTGACGAAGCCCTTGGCCGACTGATCGGCGAAATTACCCACACCCGCCGCCGGCGGGTAGGCGTCTCCCCAGGGGTAGCGCCGCGCGCCGCCGCCGCCGTTGTACCGGGCCGCCCACTCCCACTCCGCCTCGGTGGGCAGCCGGTAGCCGGTCGTGACCGGCAGGCTCAACTCGAGGCCACCGTCGGCCGTGCCGCCCTTCGCCGCGTAGGCCCGCGGCAGCTTCTCCTGGTCGCTGAGCCAGTTGCAGTAAGCCGCGGCGTCATTCCAGCTCAGCATGACTGCCGGGTGATCACCGCCGGCCAGCACCTGGTATTTCTCGGCACCGGAGGTGTGCCGGGGCCGGAAAGCGCGGAACTGGTTGTTGGTCACCTCGCGGACCCCCAGGTAGAAGGGCCTGGTCAGGCGCACGTCCCGTTCCGTTTCATTGGCGCGGCGGCCCTGTTCCCGGCGCGGTGCGCCCATGCGCAGCGCGCCCGGCTGAATCAGACGAAGCTCCATGCCGGAGCCTGTGGCTTTCGTGGTCGGCACCTCGGCGATCACGGCCTGCTCGGGAGTCAGAAGCCGGACCTCGATCAGTCGGGGCAGGCCGGGATCCGGGGTAACGTCCACCTTGTAGGAGGCGAAACCGGCCTTGCGCACTTCGAGCCGGTGCCGGACGGCTGGCAGGGACAGCTCTGTCGTGGCTACGCCCACTGACTTGCCGTCAACCAGCAGCTCCGCGTCGGCCGGCTCGCTGATCACCTTCACGATACCGATCTGCGCCGTGAGGGCGATGCGCACCGTGGCCCCCCGGGCGCTCGTCAGGTCCACCCGGGCGGTCGCGGGTGCATAGCCTGGCTTCACGAGCGCCAGGTCGTGAATCCGGCCGGGGGCGAGTTCGATCTCCAGGGGTGTCACACCGCGATAACGGCCATCCGCCGTGACGGTGGCGCCGGCGGGCTCTGTGACCACGCGCACGAGTCCGTCGGCCGGCAACAGTGGCAGCGACTCGAGGGCCTGGGGCTCGTTGGCCACGACGGAGACGAGCCGCGTCAGCGCCTTGAAGCCGTCTTTCTCAAGAACCAGCGTGCGCGCGCCCGGCATCAGCTCAAGACTGGCGGGCGTCGTCCCCGCACTGACGCCATCCACGAGGACCACAGCACCCGCTGGCAGCGTGCTCACGGTGACGACAGCCCAGCCCGGCTTAAGGGGCGCAGTGATGGTCTGCCGCAAGCCGCCGCCCTCGACCGTGAGCGTGATTTCCCAGGGCTGATAGCGGGGTGCGGCGACCGCAAGCCGATGGATCCCCGCCGGTACGCCCAGGTCAAGGAGCGGCGTACGGCCGACCGGCTTGCCGTCCAGGCTGACCTCAGCGGCCAGGCTGGGTTGAGTGACGACCTGCAGGAGGCCCGGGAGCCGCGCAAGGCGCAGCCGAAAGTCCTGGCTGGCCTCGCCGCCCACCGTGATGTCCAGTTCCGCCGGCGCGTAGCCGTCGGCGCTGGCAGTAACGGCATAGCGGCCGGGACGCAGCAGGAACCGGCCACCCAGCCGGATCTCTGGCGCGCCCCGGATAGCGATGCGCGCGCCGGCGGGGTCGGTGGCGATCAGCACGGCACTGGAGGCCAGGAGCCAGAAGGCGGCAACGGCCAGGACCAGTAACGCCGTGGCAATAGCGCCCGTACGCCAGGGGCGGAGGCCGCGCGCCGGACTGGCCTTGGCCGCCGGCGGGTCGACCGGAGGAAGCGTGGTTTGCGTGGCGGCCGGGGCCAGTTCCGGCGGCAGGGTGTCGTAGTCGACGCCGCTGAAGCGCAGACTGAATTCCATGACGCCCGGGGCAAGGCTGCAGCGGATGCGGGCACTGCCAATCCCGATCTCGTCGCCGTCCGCGAGCCACCGCGTCCCCGTGACCGCGACCTCGTTCAGGAGCACTGGCGTGGACGGGTTGGTCAACTGGAGGAACGGGCGCTCGTCGAGGACCCCCACGAGCGCGTAACTGGCGGCGGAGACCGGCCCGGGCACCCGGAGGGTGGCAGACGGCCCGGTGCCGATCCGCAGGGGCAGGTCCTCGTCCCCGGCCGACCGGCTGCCAATGGCATCCCGGATGGTGATGGTCAGACTCAGATGGCTTCCTCACAGCGCACGCTGATGGGCCCGGCGCTGCCGCCCGCAGGGATCACCACACTGCGACGCACGTCGCGATAACCGTCCCGGGTGCCGACGATGACGTAGGCCCCGGGACGCAGGTCGACGGTCCGGGTCGTGAAGGCGCCGAGATCGCCGACCTTGTAGATGACTACGCTCGTGAGATTGTCTGACTCCAGCTGCACGGTCACGGGCTGGGCCGCCGCGGCAATGAGCTCCTTCAGGCGCGTGATCTGGCCACTGAGCACCGGGCCTTTGGGGGTCACGGCCTCAGCCTCTGTGATGACACCCCGCGCCACCGCCACCACCGCGTCGTCATTGAAGCGCTCGCCGTTGGCGAGTTGTCGTTCGAGCTGGCGGTTCAGTTCGGCCCGGACTTCGGCGGCTTTGCGACCGGACTTCGCGGCAGCCAGCGTGTTGTCCAGTTCCAGCAAGGCGCTGTACTGATCGGAAGCCTCGCTCCAGCGCTCCGCCCCGGCCAGTCGCTGCGCTTGCGCCTGCAGGGCGTTGAGCCGGCCACGCCGCTCATCGCCGTCGAGCTGTTCGAGCCCACTGCGCGCACCGGCATCCCCTGGCCGGAGTGCGAGCGCCCGGTTCAGTGCGCTGCGAGCCTCGGCCGTGCGCCCGGCAGCGACTGCCGCGAGACCCTGGGCCATGGTGCGCTCGAACTCGCTGGCTGAGCGGCTCGCCGCGAGGCGGGCGAGCGCTGCCCGGGCTGGCGCCCAGTCGGCATCGAGCCCAAGGACCCGGGTGTAACCGGCCCGGGCGGCCGCTTGGTCGCCCGCCGTTTCCCGCGCCGCGGCCTCCGCCATCGCCGCCAGCACAGTGTCCAGCTGCTGGCTGCGCGCCAGCCCCCGCGTTGCCGCCGGCTCGCCGGGACGAATCAGCAGCGCCTGCCCGAAGGCAGCAATGGCGGCAGGCTGCTCGCCGCGGGCGAAGGCCTCCTCGCCGGCCTTGAGCGCGGCAGCGAGTGCGGCGGGCGCACCGGCGGCCAGCGGTGTGAAGCGCCCGGCCGCCGCCGTGAAGCTCGCCACAGCGCCAGCGTAGTCCCGGTCGCTGAACTGCGTGTCGCCCAGCGCGGCGAGCCGCCGGGCTTCCAGCCACTCGGCGCCACCCCAGCGGTCTGCTCCGGCGGCCTCAGCCGCATCCTCGGCCCGGACACGCTCGGCCAAGGCCGCGCTCGCCAGCGCGCGCGGGTCAGGCGCCGGTGGCGGGCTGGCCACGGGTGCCGCGGGCCCCGCGACCGGCGGCCGAGGGCTGGGCGTGAGCAGCGGGCCCCGCTCCGTGACGACCCGGGGCAGCCAGAACACGACGGCCAGGACGCCTGCCAGCAAGGCGATGAACCCGCTGACCACCAGGACAGGCACCCGGGCTCCCTGCCGGCCAGCCGGGCGGCCCGCAGGCGCAGCGGCTGCCGCGGGCGGCTTCAGCAGAGGACTGATGGGAGCCAGGGGCGTCGGGCTGCGGGCCGCGTCGGCAGCAATCTCGGCGAGCACGGCGCGAATGGCGCCCAGGGTGCCGGGCCGCCGGGCGGGCGTCTTCTCGAGCAGCACCGCAACCAGTCTGGCCAGCGCCTCGGGCACGGCCTGACCCTGACCGTCCACGCCGAGCCGGGCCGGCACCTCGGACTGGATGCGGGCCGGAGTAATCCCCGGGTGCAGCGGCGGGTGACCGGCCAGCAGATCGTAGAGCAGCGCGCCGAGACTGTAGATGTCGTCCGCCACGGTGGGCGGCGAGCCCGCCAGTTGCTGGGGACTGACGCTGGAGAGTGACACCGGCGCCGCGTCGGAATCCGGCAGGGCCGCACTGCGGAAGTCGGTGAGCCGCCAGCGTCCTTGAGCGTCGCGGAGTACATTGCCCGCCTTCAGGTCCCCGTGGGTGAGCCCCTGAGCGTGGACATACTGCAGGGCGTCCACCACCTCGCGGATGGCGCTGACGACCAATTGATGACTCGCACCCCGAAGATCAGCAAGGCTGCCGTCGGCAGCAAGCTCGAGTGCGACGCAGGCCAGGTTGCCCTCCGCAGCGACAGCCAGCGGCCGGGCGATGCCCGGGTGGACCAGACGGCTCAGCCGGTCCGCATCGTCCTGCAGCCCAAGGACGAGAGCGGCGGCCGCTGCGTCGTCGGGGGCAACCAGAATGCGCAGTGCGATTTCGCTGCCGGTGGTGCTGTCGGTGGCCGCCCAGACCTCGGCGCTGCCACCCCGGCCCAGCAGGCGTTGAAGCTGGAAGCGCCCCGCCAGTCGTTCACCCGCGGCGAGTGGTGGCATGCGGTCCGGCGGGCTGCCCAATGCGCTACTGGGGCGCCGGCGCCGGGGCGAGCTCGGCCGTGGGCTCGGCCGTGGACGGGGCCTCGGGCACAGGCACGCCCGTCTCGGCCGCGTAGATTTCCCGAAGCAGCCGCCGCCATTCCTGGTACCGGGCTTCAGCGGTGCCGGTGAGACGCCGGGTCTGCCCTTCCACTTCCACCACCAGCGGCTCGGCCTCCGCATTGAAGCCGGCACCGGCCTCCTTGAGGGCATCGCGGCTGACACTGGCCTCCGCGCTCTTGCCCATGGCGCTCTTGATGCCTTCAAAGCCGCCCAGGACCCCGGCCATGGTGACCGCGCTGTTGCTGCCGCCACCACTCTCATAAAGCACGGCCGCCAGAAGCGCCACTGCACCGGCGGCACCGCGCACAAACGCCGAGCGACGCAGATCCTGATAACGGATCATTTCCTCCCGGGACATTTTCCGCCAGTCTTCGTAGGGCTTGCCGAGTTCGTAGTAGAGATTCGCGTAATACTCGTTCAGCGCGTCCAGCAACGCGTACTCCCGGTCCCGCGCCGCGCGCATCCGCCCGACCATCGGGTCGTCGGCTGCCGGCAGGCGCCGGGGCCGGTAGATGCCCGACTTGTCCTGCTCAAGCAAATCCGCGAAAGCCGCCGGCACCAGTTCGGCCCCGTAGCGCAGCTCCGCGACGTTGCGCACCGTGGCGAGTTCCTTGCGGGACAGCCCCCGGCGAATTTCCAGCAGGTCATTGGCGATGTCGTTATAGAGACTCTGGTAAGGATCCTGGCCCGCCTCCCGGTACTTCGAGTAGGCCTTTTCGGGAAATGTCGTGGAGTACTTCTTGTTCAGCCACTCCCGGCCGGTGGCATCCCAGGCCCCGACGCGGAGCACGGCATCGAGCCCGTCGGACTTGTCGATCCGGCCCAAGACGGTCACGTCGACCGCGTCGGACCGCTCCGGAACCACCCACACCGAGCCCCACTGCCCACTGCCCTCCAGCGTGTTCTTCAACTGGTAGGGCATGTAGCGCGCCTCGGCCTGGCGGACCTCGGGAAACACCAGCTTTTTTTCGTCGGGCTGGCTACCGGCCTCTACCCCAGAGTCGAAAAGAATGATGCCGACATCCAGCCGCTCGTCATCCGGCACTTCTGCTGCAGCCCGAATGAGTTCGGTCTGTTCGTAGTCAATCGTGCGGCCCACGGAGCAGCCGGCCAGGGCAAACGCACAGGCGAACAGCAGGACAGGCAGCCGTCGGAGCTGAGTCGGGTACTGGGTCCGGCCCTGGGTCCGGCACCGGCTCATTGGGGCTTCATGCCCATGACTTTGCGGTACTCGTCCCAGAGTGCCTTCCGAATAGCCGGGTCTTGCTCGCCAAGGGCGGCCTCGCGAAGCTGCCGGGCCACCTGATCCTCGCCCGTACCGTCGCGGGGGATGTCCGCGGGCAGGGTGTCAGGAGCGGCGCCACTGCCGCCCGAGCCCTTGACGCCACCGCTCGCATCCCCGGTCGACGGGCCGGTGCCCGGCCCGCCAGACCCCGGGGCGCCGCCCGCCGTGTCGTCCGGGGTTCCCGGCTCACCGTCGGGGCCCACGCCCTGATCGCCACCCGGACTCTGCCCTGCTTTGGAGCCGGCGCCCTTGCCGGTCCCGGCCGTTGGCGTGCCCGCCTCACCGCCGATGCCGCCGGAGGTCCCAATGCCACCGATGCTACCCATGCCGCCGGGAATCCCCACGCCCGCACGGGGGCCCGAAACGCTCACGTCCGGACCGCTGCTGCCCCGCCCGGCGGTCTTGACCGAGCTGGAATCGCCGGACTGCTTCGTCTCCGCTGCGCGGCCCGAGCCCTGGCCCGACTTGGCCATGGCCTCCCGCTCCCGACCGATCTCGCCGTCGAAGTCACCGAGGGATTTGTCGAACACGGCGCCGGGGTCTTCGCCCGCCGCTGACGGCGCCGGACTCTTCTGGCCTGAGCCTGGCTGGCCTGAGCCTGGCTGGCCTGCACTTGCCTGACCCGCTCCCGCCTTGCCGGTTCCCGGCTGACTTGATCCAGACTTACTTGATCCAGACTTAGTCGATCCCGACTGGCCCGAAGGGGAACTGGAACCCGCCGACCCGGGGCTGCCCGACGAGCCCGCGCCGGACGGGGAACCCGTGGTGCCGGCGGGTGGTTGCACGGAGGCGCTGCTGCAGGCGGCCAGCCCGAGGGCTGCCGCCAGCAGGATGACTGGGGTAAGGCTCCGTTGCATGTCCATGGCATTACGCCCGCTCGAAGGTGAACCGAAGTATAGCGCCGGGGCTGGCGCCACCGGTGGGGCACTCTGCTAGCATCGTTGCAGCGCGATATAGCGCGGTGCAACCTCTGGAGACAGACCTAATGGCGCTTGCCGACGCCCTCAAATCCCTGCAGTCCCGTGTAGGCCAGGAAATCCACACCAGTGACTGGCTCACCATTGATCAGGCGCTGATCGACGGGTTCGCCAATGCCACCGGGGACCGCCAGTGGATCCACGTGGACCCGCAGCGGGCCGCCACCGAATCCCCCTATGGGAAGACCATCGCCCACGGCTACCTCACGGTCTCCCTGTACCCTTTGCTGCGCGGACTGGTCGACGCCGAGAAGCCCCTGGCGACCGGCGTGCAGCGCGTGATCAACTACGGCATGAACAAGCTGCGCTTCCCGAACGCGGTCGTCGCCGGGAGCCGCGTCCGCGCCCACTGCAAGCTCATTTCTGCGGAGGAAGCCAAGGGCAGTCTGGAACTCATCGAGGAATACTCTGTGGAGATCGAGGGCCAGGAGCGCCCGGCCTGCGTCGCCGAGTGCATCATGCGTCTTTACTTTTGAACGACATTCTCCTGGTTGAGCACCGGGGTGACCGGCTGCAGCTCACCATCAACCGGCCCGACCAGCGCAATGCCCTTTCTCTCGACTTGCTCGACCGCCTCGGGGAGGCCTTCACGCGCCACGCGGCCGACACCACGCTGAAGTGCGCCGTCCTGACCGCCGCGGGTGACCGCTGCTTTGCTGCCGGCGGCGACCTCAAGGAACTGGCTGCTGTCCGGAGCGCGACGGACACCCTCGCGATGTCGCGCCGGGCTCGCGCCGCGCTGGATGCCGTGCGCCGTTTTCCGGTCCCGGTGATTGCCGCCCTGAACGGGCACGCGCTGGGCGGCGGGGCCGAACTCGCTCTGGCCTGCGACCTGCGCGTTGCCACCCCACAGACCGAGCTCGGGTTCCTCCAGGCCCAGTTGAATGTCACCACCGCCTGGGGCGGTGGCATCGACCTGCTGGCGCTGCTGGGCCCGGCGAGGGGCCTCGCCCTCCTGCTCGAAGCCCGGCGCCTGCCTGCGGCTGAAGCGCTGCAACTTGGTTTGCTGGAGCGGGTCTGCAGTCCCGGGGAGTCGCTCGCTGCCTGCACGGACAGCTTCCTCGCGCCCCTGCTGCAGCGGCCTGTCCAGGTGCTGCGCGCCTACAAGACCCTGGCTCTCGACGCTCGCCGTGCCCTGCACGACCGCCTCGCCGCTGTCGAGGAGCACGGCTTCACCGCCACCTGGACCCACGCAGACCACTGGTCCGCGGCGGAACGCGCCCTGGCCCCGAAGCTCCCGTAGGAGCGCCTTCAGGCGCGATCAGGAGGGATGGGGATCGCGCCTGAAGGCGCTCCTACGAGCGCTCCTACGAGCGCAGCTCCCGCCGGAGAATCTTGCCCACATTCGACTTCGGCAGCGAGTCGCGAAACTCCACGTGCCGGGGAATCTTGTAGGGAGCGAGAAAGTCCCGGAGGAAGGTGCGGGTCTCGTCCAGGCTCAGGCTCTGGCCGGGCTTGAGGACGAGAAACAGCTTCACCGCCTCCCCGGTCCGATCGTCATGCACGCCAATACAGGCCGCCTCGAGCACCGCGGGATGGCGGGTGATCGCACTCTCGATCTCGTTCGGGTAGACCTTGAGGCCCGACACATCGATCATGTCCTTCTTGCGATCCACCACGCGAAAATAGCCGCGCTCGTCCATGACACCGATGTCCCCGGTGCGCAGGAACCCGTCACTGGTCATCGCGCTGGCGCTGGCGACGGAGTCATTCCAGTAGCCCAGCATCACCTGTGGCCCCTGGACACAGATCTCGCCCGACTCACCGGCGGGAACCTCCGTCAGATCGTCGTTGCGGAGCGAGATCACAGTGTTGGACAGGGGCAGCCCGATGCTGCCGTTGTACTCCGTCAGGGTTATCGGGTTGGACGTCACCACCGGTGACGTCTCGGACAAGCCATAACCCTCGTGAATCATCACCCCGGTGATCTCCTTCCAGCGCTTCGCGGTGGCGGGCAGGACGGCCATGCCGCCGGCAGAGGCCAGCTTCAGTGAGGAAAAATCGACGGTGGTGATGTCCGGATGCTGCCCTAATGCCTGGTACAACGTGTTGACGCCGGTGATTGCAGTGAACCTCCAGCGCCGCAGCTCGGCGATGAACCCTTTGAGGTCCCGGGGATCCGTAATCAGGATGTTGTGGCCGCCAGTGTCCACGTAGCACAGGCAGTTACACATCAGCGCGTACACGTGATACAGCGGCAGCGGCGTGACCATGATCTCCTGGCCCGGGACACAACGGGCCGCAAACCAGGTATTGATCTGGCGGATATTGGCCACGAGATTGGCGTGGGTGAGCATGGCCCCGCGGGATCGGCCGGTGGTACCCCCGGTGTACTGAAGGCAGGCCAGGTCCGCGCCTGTCGGGGGGGAAGGCTGCCGGAAGTGGTCCGGATTGCAGGCCTGCACGGCCGACCAGCCCACCGAGCCGTCGACACGAGGAGCCGGGTTGCGCTTGATGTAGCGCAGGGCGAAGTTCACCAGTGGGCCGCGGGGGAAGCCAAGCAGGTCGCCGACACCCGTCACCAGCACGTGGCGGACGCCAACCCGGGCCTGGATCTCGGCAAACACGCCAGCCCGCTGGGCCAGCACAATGAGCACCTTGGCGCCGCTGTCTGTCAGCTGGTGTTCGAGCTCGGGAGGCGTATAGAGCGGATTGATGTTGACGACCACCATGCCGGCCCGCCAGATACCGAACAGGGCCACGGGGTACTGCAGCAGATTGGGCAGCATGATGGCGATCCGGTCCCCGGGGCCCACCCCGGCCAGGCTCTGCAGCCAGGTAGCGAAACGTCGGTGGAGGACATCCAACTCGCTGTAGCTTAGAGTCCGGCCGAGATTGCTGAAGGCTGGCCGGCTGGCGAAACGCGCCAGTGCCCGGTCGGCAACGTCCACGACCGACTCGGTGGGATCCAGATCAAGGGTAGCGGGCACACCCGGTGGGTACTCGCCTAGCCAGGGCTTTTCCATGGGCCTAGGATGGCATATTTCGCCGCCTGGAAACGTGGCGGCCAGTGCCCATTCCTGCTACGGTCTCGCCGCGTTATAGCTGGGGCAACCCGTGACCCGATCCCGCATTCCTCACTTCTACAAGATGTCGGTCGCCGAACGGGTCCGTGCCGTCCGTGACCGGGGCCTGCTGAGCGACACCGACTTCGACCTGCTCTCTGCCGGCCAGACCACGCTGGACCTGCAGGCCGCGGACAAGATGATCGAGAACGTCATCGGGGTCCTCGGTATCCCCGTGGGGCTCGGCCTCAACTTCCTCATCAACGGCAGGGAGTACGTGGTGCCGATGGCGGTGGAGGAGCCGTCCATCGTGGCCGCCATCAGCGCCACCGCCAAGCTGGCCCGGACCTCCGGCGGCTTTGCCACCAGCTCGACCCCGCCGGTGCTCATTGGCCAGATTCAGGTGCTGGAGCTGCCGGACCTGCCCAGGGCCCGGGCGGCCGTACTGGAGCATAAACAGGACCTTCTCGACCTCGCGAACAGCTTTCACCCCCGCATGGTGGCGCGGGGTGGTGGCGCCGTGGATGTCGAGGTGCATTCCTACCCTCTGCGGTCGACGCCGGGCGAAATGCTGGTGGTGCACCTGCTCGTCGACACGCGGGATGCCATGGGTGCGAATCTCGTCAATGGCATGTGCGAGGGCGTGGCGTCCCTGATCGAGCAACTCACCGAGGGCAAGGTCTTCCTGCGTATCCTGTCAAACCTGGCAGACCGCGCCCTGGCCCGGGCCGAGGTGACTCTGCCCGTCGCGCATCTCGCGGGCCGGGGTTATGCTGGCGAGCGGGTGCGGGATGGCGTGATCATTGCCGCTGATTTCGCGCACGCCGATCCTTACCGGGCAGCCACCCATAACAAGGGCATCATGAACGGCGTGGATGCGGTGGCGCTGGCGACCGGTAACGACTGGCGGGCCCTTGAGGCTGGCGCCCACGCCTACGCCGCCCGCCATGGCCGCTACGGTTCGCTGACCGAATGGTGGAAAGACGACGCCGGCAACCTCCGGGGCAGCATCGAAATGCCCATGAAGGTGGGCATCGTCGGCGGCCCGCTGGAGTCGAACCCCGGCGTCGCCATGAACCTCCGCCTGCTCGGCGTCGGGTCAGCCACCGAGTTGGCGGAGGTCATGGCAGCCGTCGGCCTGGCGCAGAACTTTGCCGCGCTCCGGGCCCTGGCCACGGACGGAATCCAGGCCGGCCATATGACGCTGCACGCACGCAGCGTGGTCAAGGCCGCGGGCGCGCCCGCCGAGCACTTCAACGAAGTGCTGGAGCGCGTGCTCCAGAGTGGCGAGATCAAGGTGTGGAAGGCCCAGCAGATTCTGGCCGATGTGCGGGAGTCAGCCCCCACCGACCAGTCCTCTGGCATTCGCCGCCTGCCGGAGGCTGGCGTGGGCGTGGGCTTCGGCAAGATCATCCTGCTGGGCGAGCACGCCGTGGTGCACGGCCGGCATGCCATCGGCTTTCCGGTGCCCCTGACGGTTCGAGCGGTGGTCGAAGACGGTGACCGGGGCGTCGAGTTGCTCATTCCGCGCTGGGGCGTGGAGTACCAGCTGGCGAAGCCGCCGGAACAACGGCAGTCTTTCGAGCAGGCCGCGGGCATCATTCTCGACAAACTGGGTCTCGCGAGTCGCACGATGCGGATCGAGGTGTTCCCGGACGTGCCGCGCAGCATGGGCCTGGGTGGTTCCGCCGCCCTGGCGGTGGCCATCGTCCGCGCCCTCGACCTGCACTTCAGGCTGGGACTGTCGGATGCGGAGGTCAACGCCCTCGCCTACCTGTCCGAAGAGAACGCCCACGGTCAGCCCAGCGGCATCGACAACACGCTGGCCACCTACGGCAAGCCCCTTGTCTACCGCCGCGGCACTCCGCCCCTGGTGGAGTTGCTGAATGTTCCGGTGCCCCTGTCGATCGTGGTCGGCATGACCCGGAACGAAGGGCTCACGGCCCGGACAGTCGCCAACGTCGCAGAAGCCCGCCAGCGCAACCCGCGCCTCTACGAAAAGATCTTTGATGACATCGATGCTCTGGTCCTGCAAGCCGTGTCCGCGATCCAGGACAATGACGTGACGATGCTCGGCGACCTGATGAATATCAACCAGGGCCTGCTCAATGCGCTGCAGGTCTCAACGCCGGAACTGGAGCGCTTGATCAACGTGGCCCGGGACGCGGGCGCCGCGGGCGCCAAGCTCACGGGCGGCGGTGGCGGTGGCGCAATGCTTGCCCTGTGCAGTGACGCGGCTGTGACCGCAGACGTGCAGCAGGCCATTGAACGGCAGGGCTTCCGCACGCTGGCCATTATGGCGGGGGAAGGGCAGTGAATCGCCCGCTCCCGGCAGGTGCAACCGGCACCCGGAATTCCCCGGGCTCCAGTGAAGACCTGCTGATCCTGGTCGATGCGGCAGACCGGGAGATCGGCACCGTGCCCAAGACCGCCGGCCATCTTGGCGCGGGCGTCCTCCACCGGGCCTTTTCGGTGTTTCTCTTTGATGCCGCGGGCGCGGTCCTCATCCAGAAGAGGGCCCCAGGGAAAATGCTGTGGCCAGGCTACTGGTCCAACGCCTGCTGCAGTCACCCGCGCCCGGGCGAGGCTGTTGAAGCCGCGGCCCGGCGCCGGGTGCGGGAGGAACTCAGTGTGGAGTGCCGCCTCCGCTTCCTCTACAAATTCATTTACCAGGCCCCGTTTGGCGAGGTGGGTGCGGAACACGAGCTCTGCTATGTGTACGCCGGCTATGCCGTCGGCAGCCTCACGGCCGACCCTGCCGAGATCGCAGACCACCGCTGGCTCCAGCCCGACGACCTGACGACCGCAATCACCGCCAACCCGAACCATTTCAGTCCTTGGATGAAGCTGGAATGGCAGCGCATCACAACCGACTACCTGGACGACATCCGTCAGGAAGCGGAGGGCTGACCGTGGCTAACGTCGTCATCACTGGCAGCACCCGCGGTATCGGTCGTGGTCTCGCGGTCGAGTTTCTCAAGCGGGGCCACAACGTGGTGGTTTCCAGCCGGCGCCAGGGGGACGTCGACAAGGCCAGCGCGGAACTCGCGACGCTAAGCACCGCCAAAGTCACAGGAAAAACCTGCGATGTCACAGTCAAGGCCGATGTTCAGGCGCTCTGGGACCACGCCATCGCCACCTATGGTCACGTGGACTTCTGGATCAACAACGCGGGGCGGGCAACCTCCCGCTTCGCCGTTCACGAGTTGCCCGAAGACCTCGTACACACCCTCGTGGACGGCAACCTGAAGGGCAGCGTCTTCGGTTCCCAGGTCGCCATTGCGGGGTTCCGGAAGCAGGGTTTCGGGGCGCTCTACAACATGCTGGGGGGCAGTGCGGATGGCAAGCGCCTGACGCCGAACATGGGGGTATACAGCGCCACGAAAGCCGGCGACCTGGTGCTGACCAAATACCTGGTTGCCGAGAACAAGAATCCGCAGATCACGATCGGCACCATCAGTCCGGGCATGCTGATTACGGAGAACTGGTTCGACGAGCAGAAGCAGATGAGCCCGGAAGACTGGCAAAAGATTCGCCCGCTGCTGAACATTCTGTGTGACTACGTGGAGACCTCGACGCCCTGGCTGGTAGACCAGATGCTCGCCAACCGGAAGAGTGGCAGGCGGATCGCCTGGATGACCACTGGCAAGATTCTCGGGCGCTTTGTGGGCGCCAGGCTGTTCGGACGGAAGCGTGATCTGTTCGCCCGGTTCGGTCTCTGACGATCTCTGCCGAACCCCTCGTTGTCGTCCGTGGCGCCATGCGCCGCTTCGGTGAGTGCACGGCGCTGGCGGGCGCGGATCTCACCGCGCGCCAGGGCGAAATCCTGGTGCTGCTCGGACCGAACGGCGCGGGCAAGACCACGCTCCTGCGGGCGCTGGCCGGTCGCACCCGGCTCGACGCGGGCAGCATCCGCATTGGCGGCGGCGCCCCGGATGAGCGTACCGTGCGCCGGCGCGTTGGCTTCGTACCCCAGGCCATCGCGCTCTGGGGCCACCTGCCCGTCCGCACCAACCTGGAGATTCTCGGCCGACTGGCCGGCCTCGAGGGTCCCGGCATTGCTGCGGCCGTGACCGACGCGCTGGCCTGGTCGGGGCTTGCCGAACGCGCCTCGGAACCGGTCGAGAGGCTTTCCGGCGGCATGCAGCGGCGCATCAACATCGCCGCGGGCACCCTGCATCGACCCGACCTGTTGCTGCTGGACGAACCGGCCGTCGGCCTGGACCCGCTATCGCGCCAGGCCATCCATCGCGTCCTCGAGGGCCTCCGGGACCGGGGCATGGGTCTGATTCTCACCACCCACGATCTCGTCGAAGCCGAGGCCCTGGCGGACCGGGTGGCGGTCCTCGCCGGCGGGGTGGTCCGGGCTGCAGATACGATCCCGATCCTCGTTGGCCGGCTCTTCGGGGCCGATCAGGAAGTCCTGCTGATGCTGGCTGCCGAGCCTGCGCCCGCGCTCCGGGACTTCCTGCGCACCACCCTTTTTTCGCCGACCAACGAAGACCGCATCTGGGTCGGCCGGTTGCGCGGCGGACTGGAGCAGCTGCCCGGGCTGCGCAGTCAGCTGATCCAGGCCGGAGCGGATATCGACGAGCTCCGGGTCCGGCAACCCGGCCTGCACGGCGTTTTCGTGGAACTTACCGGACAGGTGCCGCAGTGATCCTGCCATGACCCTGGCCATGACCCTGGCCATCCTCCGCGCCGCTTTCCTGCTGCTGCTCCGCGACCGGGGCGCGCTGCTGATGGCGCTGGTGGTGCCCGTGGTGTTCTTCATGATCTTTGCCGAGATCTTTGCCACCGCCGCTGGCGACCAACTGCAACTGCGCATCGCCATCGTGGACGAAGTGAACAGTGACGAGTCGACCCGACTGCTGGCAGCCCTGACCGCCGAGCCGGCCATCCGGCCCGTACCCGCCGAACTGACGCGGGAGTCCGCCCGGGACCAGGTCCGCCGGGGCACGGCGGACGTGGGCCTGATCATTCGCGCCGACGGTGAAAACCTGGCCACAGCGTCTGGCCTGGCTGCGCCCCCGCTGCTGCTGCTGGTGGATCCGTCCCGCAGCGTGACCGCCACCGTGCTCACCGGCCACCTGCAGAGAGCGTACTTCAAAGCCCTGCCCGACCTGGCGGTGGGCCGGGTGGCCGAACTCATCGGCACGGAATTCACCACCTTCACGCCGGACCAGCAGGCCGAGATCGCCGCCGGGTTGCGGGGCCTGCGCGCCGGGGCGGGGACGGAGCGCCCCGCAGGCTGGACGTTTGACGAACTGGTAGAGCGGGACAACGTGGCCGGGCAGAACGCGGCACTGAACAACGTCGCCTACTACGCCGGCGCCGTGGCTTTCATGTTCCTGCTGTTCGCGGCGGCCCAGAGCGCGCTGGGTATTCTTGACGATCAGGAGGCAGGCATCCTCGACCGGATAGCGGCGGGACCCGGGGGCATCGACGTGGTGGTCAATGGCCGCTTCCTCTTCATCGTCCTGCAGGGACTCGTCCAGACCTGCCTGATCTTCGGCGTGGCGTGGCTGGCCTACGGCGTGGACCTGCCAGGAAATTTCGGCCCCTGGGCCATGATCAGCGTCAGTTCCGCCGTGCTCGCCGCGGGCCTTGGCCTGCTGCTGGTGACGGCCTGCCAGACCCGGGCCCAGGCCCAGGTGCTGCCGACGGTGTTCATCCTCATCATGTCCGCCATCGGCGGCAGCATGGTGCCGCGCTTCTTCATGCCCCACTGGCTGCAGCAGCTGGGCTGGGCGACGCCAAACACCTGGGCGCTGGAAGCCTACAGCGGCGTTTTCTGGCGGAGCGAACCGGCCCTGCAACTGGTGCCGATCTGTTTCAGCCTGTTCGGGATCGGGATCGCGGCGCTGGGGCTCAGTCACTGGTTTGGGCGGCGGTTGGTGCGGGACTGACCGCCGTTTCGGTTGAGAACCTGACGTTCTACACGATGTAGAAGCGGCCGGAGAAGCGGCTTTAACCGCGACCCGCCACTAACAAAGCCCGCCGGCCTCACCGCCGGCGGGCTTTTCTTTCAGTTGACGGCCGGCGTCGCGTTCCCCGGCGGCGGCTGGACGGCCTCCAGATGCTTCCGGAGGGTATCCGCCCAGCGCCGCAGGATCTGGTCGGCCGCGACCTTGTTGGTCACGCTACTGGCCACCCCGGCGAGCCCACGGTTGTCGGCCTCCGGATCGATGACCCGGGGCAGCAGGGTGTTGGTCACCGAATCGTAGAGCTCCACATAGAGCGTCATCTGCCCGGCAGAGGCCACCACGGGATAGCCGCCGTCGGCTTGCGGCTCCTGGGTAAAGACCTGCTTGAACTCGGCGGCGAGCGCCGTCGTGATCTTCGCCATGTGTTTAGTGGTGATCTGCCGCGCCAGACCGGGTTGATCCTCGTTGTAGTCACGCTGGAAGTTGGGAGCGGACTGTCCAGTGGCGCCCTACGCTCCCTGCGCGACTGCGGCGCAACAGGTGCTGGCGCGTGGCGCGGCGACAACTTCAGTAACCGGGGATTGAAGCAGACGGGTCTGGGGCAGGACATGCTGCGGTAGCTTCAGTTCTCGCCGTAGCGCGCCAGCCCTGAATCAGCTC
>Ga0105049_10002002_pt1 | contig 24084 bp, 20 predicted proteins | sample MAT06_FD_78087 | JGI IMG/M metagenome (GOLD analysis project Ga0105049, IMG submission 78087) | Freshwater microbial communities from Lake Fryxell liftoff mats and glacier meltwater in Antarctica - MAT-06 | ecosystem: Environmental > Aquatic > Freshwater > Ice > Liftoff microbial mat | place...
CGAGCCGCGTCACGGTGCTGCATTCGGGCGGCGACGACTTTGCCGTCTACGGCGCCTGGGACTCGTTGATCATCCTGGCGCGCGAGATCCAGCGCGTGTTTGGTTTGCTGGTGCAGCATCACTTGCACGATCTGGTGGGCCCGGAAGGCAAGTCGATCACGATGGCCTTGGTGGTCGCCGAGCCGGGGCAGCCGAATCTCGCGGCGCTGTACGAAGAGAGCAGCCGCAAGCTCGAGTTGGCCAAAACCGGTTTGAACGATAGCTTCTACCTGTTTGGACGCAGCATCGAATGGAAGCAATTGGTCGACGCCGAGGAGTTGCAAAAGCAATTGACGCGGTTGGTGGATGAGTTTGATTGCTCGCCGCAGTTTCTGAACGAGCTGCGCGGCTTCTATCGCGAAGGCACCAATGCCGCGACGCGCCGGCGCGCGGTGCGGTTCGATCGGCCTTGGCGCTTCCATCGGCGCTTGCAGCAGGTGCTGGAGCCGCCGCAGTTAGGGCGTCGCCGCGAACGTGATTTTGAGCGCCTCTGCCAAGAGGTAATCGCCGAGTTTATCGGTAAGCAAGCCGGCCAAACGCGCTTGCGCCCCACCGGGCGCGTGGCGCTCGAATGGGCCCAACTGAGCTTGCAAGCCGCCAAGTAATCTGACGAAGGACGAGAATATATGGCTGACGAAGTCGAAAATCCTATCCCCGAGCCTCAGGAAGCAGCCGCTCCTGTAGCTCCCCCAGCCGCGCCTGAAGTCGCGCCAGAAGCGCCAATGCCAGAAGTGCCAATGCCAGAAGCACCAGCCCCGGTTGAAGCTTCGAGCGAAGCCGCCAAGCCGGGCGTCGACACCACGAAGCTGATTGAGCATCAACAGCGCAATCGCGGCCCGCGCCCCGAAGGCGGCAGCGCCTTACGTCCCGATGGCCGGCGGCAGGAGCGTACCCCGCGCGCCGACCCAGCTCGTGAAGGTGGCCGTCCCGAAGGCGGCGGCAATCGCGGCCCCGGTGGCGGCCCCGGTGGCGGCCCCGGTGGTGGTGCGGGTGGTGGCAGTCGTGGCCCCGGTGGCGACCGCGGACCAAGGCCGGAAGGTGGCCCCAATCGCGGACCCGGCGGTGATCGCGGACCTCGTCGTGACGACCCCCGCGGTGGTGACCGCCGTGGCGGCCCGCCCGAAGGCATTGAGCTCGAAAAGCTCATCGCCGACTCGCTCTATCTCGATAACCAGGCGCACAACGTCGTCGTCCGGCTCGGCCTGATGGACTCCGGCACCAAGAGCCAATTGCGCCGCCTCTACAACGCGGTCCGAAGAGCGACGCGGGCGCCGGAGACCGAACGTCAGCATGAGTTCGTCATGCTGCGTGCGCGGCTCGCCTACACCATCGCACGCCATTCGCTGCGCTCGCTCGACACCATTGAGCGGCTGCTGCTGCAAGTAACCCGCAAGAACGACGTGAAGGGCTATGAGCGCTTCCGCGATCTGTTTGAAGCCATCGTGGCCTACAACGAGTAGTCAGAAAGAATCGACATGAGTTCTCATACCGCGCAAACTGAATTGAAATTCCTGGGCAAGTTGCTCATCGACGCTGAACTGCACTGCGAGACCGGCCTCCACATTGGTGCTGGCAAGGGCTCGCTCGAAATCGGCGGCGCCGATAATCCGGTGGTGAAGGATGCCTTTGGCCGTCCGTACGTGCCGGGCAGTTCGCTCCGTGGCCGCCTGCGTTCCTTGCTCGAACAGGCCACGGGCAATGCCATTCCGGCCGAACTCGCCTACTTGACGCGCCGCAAAGGCGTCGAGGTCCGCGTGCACCAAAGCGATCGTCCCGATGACGAGATCTGCTTGCTCTTCGGTCGCCATCCCGGCCGGCTCGAACGCGTACAGGGCGACGCGCTCGATGGCGGTGCCGTAACGCCCGCCCGCCTCACCGTTTATGACTCGCCGCTGGTGCCCGAGAGCATCACCGCCGCGATGCGCGAATACCTCGACGATGAGCTCACCGAAGTGAAGAGCGAGACGGCGGTGGATCGCATTACGGCCCAATCGAATTCGCGCACGCTTGAGCGCGTTCCGGCCGGTGCGCGCTTCACGGTCCGCCTGGTGCTCGACGTGCTCTGCGCCGAGGACCGTGAGCTGTTAGCCCAGGTGCTGATGGCCATGCGCCTGCTGGAAGACGACGCCCTCGGTGGCGGCGGCGCGCGCGGATCCGGCCGGGTGCGGTTCTCAAACGTCAAGCTCACTTGGCGCAACAAGGCTTACTATTCAGGCGGCACCGAAACCGCGATCGCCAGCGCTGCCACCTTGGCTGAACTACAAGCCGCCAATCTGACGGACGCGTTGACTGACTAACCGAATGGCCAGCCGACCGGGCATTCTCGTAAAATTTCGACCCGCGGGCCCCTGGCGTTTTGGGCCCGACGATGGCGCGCGCGATCACGCCTCCGTCGTTGGCCATAGCGACTTGGTCTATTCCGCGGTCTGCCACGCGATCACCCACGTGGGCGACCTGCCGGCTTGGCTGGCGGCGACGGCCCAAGCCGAAAGCTCCGCCGTGCGGTTCTCGTCGCTGTTCCCGTACCAAGGCCGGGTGCTGTTCGCGCCGCCGCCCGCCAATCTGTGGCCGCCGTCGTCGCAACGCTTGCGCTTCAAGGGTGCACGCTTTGCGCCCTTGGCGCTCCTGCAGGACCTGACCGCCGAAAAGCCGGTGCGCGAAGAGCGCTGGGAAGTGGACCCTGAATCGGCCTGCGTGATTCCTTCGGGCGGCGAAGCACCGTACCGGATGATGACGCGCACCGCCGCGGCGGTCGATCGCCTGACGGGCGTTGCAGACCCGCATCGGACGGCGGGCGTTGAATTTGCCCCGGGCGCCGGACTCTGGTGCTGGGTAGAGTTCGCCTCGGACGAAGTCCGCGAATGCTGGGCGCCGATCTTGAAGGCGGCCTTCCGCTGGCTCGGCGATACGGGCTTGGGCGGCGAACGGTCGCGTGGCTGGGGCCGAAGCGAGGCGGTGGAGTTCAGCGAGTCCGATACCGAAAGCCTGCTGCTGGGCGCGAATCCGCCCTCGGCATCCGGCGCCTATTGGCTGCTATCGCTCTATAGCCCCGCCGCCACCGATACCGTCGATTGGGCCCGCGGTGAGTACGCGCTCACCACCCGCCAAGGCCGCGTCGAAAGCGCGGGCACGCTGAAGCGTTCGGCGCGCGTGGTGACCGAGGGCTCCGTGCTGGTTGCCGCCGATTTGCCGCTGGGTGCGGCCGTCGACGTGGCCCCCGCGGGCCATCCCCACCCCGTCTACCGTGCGGGCTTCGCCATTGCCGTCCCCGTGCCGTGGAAAGAAGTGGTGGACCGTCCGCTGGCCGCGCTCACCAACGTGGTGATCGAAGAAACCGAAAGGGAGATTCCGGCCTAATATGCGCTACGAAGTGAAGGTCCTAACGCCGGTGCTGGTGGGCGATGGCGACCGCTTGTCGCCCATCGACTATATGGTGTGGAAGGACCAGGTAAACGTCCTCGACCAAAAGCGCATCTTCAAATTGCTCTCGAAGGGTCCGCGCTTCGATGGCTACCTGGAGCAACTCTTGCGCTCCGAAAAGCTCGACTTCGCCAGTTGGGGTGGCTTCGCCCAGAACTACGCCGGACGGCGGATTTCGTTCGAGTCGCCGGGCGTGGGCCAAATCATCGAGCGCACCCGCGCCGAGTACTGCCACATCCCCACCTTCGCCAACTCGCCATCGGGCCACTACCTGCCGGCCACATCGCTGAAGGGTGCCTTGCGCACCGCCGTGCTGCATCGCCTGTGGGCAGAGCGGCAGGAGAAGATCTACGCGACGACTTTGGAGCAACTCAACAGCGACCGGCCGCCTCGCCGTCCCGCTGAGCAGCAGGAAGAGCGATCGCTGGGCGCCGGAGGCACCAATCGCCTGCGCGCGTTGAACCTCGCCGATTCGCAAACTGTCTCCACCGACGCCTTCCGCGTCTTCCTGGTGCGGACGTCTACTTTGGTGGGCCGCGGCCAAACGCTCGAATTGGGCTGGAAGCAAGCCGGGGCGGGCGCCGTCGACGATCGCCGCCGTGATGACTCGGCCGCGTTCTTCTGCGAGATGGCCTCACCGGGCTCGAAGTTCGTGGGCGATGCCTGGGAGCCGGCCTTCCTCGGCAGCGAGGCGGTTCGCCCCGAATTGCGTTGGCGCGAACCGTACACCGCTGCCTGGCAAATCGAAGCCGCCAACCAATGGGCGGAAAGCGTCCTGAATCTTCAAGCCGCTTATGCCGAGCGCGCCAAACTATTGCCGCTCCAACAGTCCGTCGCCGGCCTGTTGCGTCATCTCGACCACGTCCGTCAGCAACCAAATCGCTGCCTGCTGTGCATCGGCTGGGGCGGCGGCTTGCTAGGCAAAGTGGCCACCGGCGAGAGCGAATCGGAGAACGCGCGCAAGATTTTCGGCAAACTTCCGTACTATGCCCGCGCCGTCGCCACCGGACTACCGTTCCCCAAAACACGCCGGATTGTCTTCGCCGCCAATAAGCCAGCCGCGCTGCCCGGTTGGGTCGAGTTCGGCATGACTGCTTAAGCGTTTTGGGGTAAACTCATGCGATGCGTGGGGTTACCGATAAGGCTTATGTTATAGTTTCAGGAGGTGGACCTGCTATGCTCCGTCCTGTGAGTACCTTTGTCGGAAGGTGCGGAGCAAAAAAAGACAGGCTAAGACGCTCGGAGTCCTATTGGCGTCCCTTGGTACCTAATGTATAACGCATATTTTGGTTTTCGCGAAAATCCATTCAACCTGAGTCCGGATCCGGCGTTTCTCTACCGCAGTCCGCTGCACGAAGAGGCGCTGGCGAACCTGATCTACGGAGTACAGAGCCGTAAGGGTTTCATTGTCCTTACCGGCGAGGTGGGCACCGGCAAGACGACAATGCTCGAGTGCTTGCGGGACTTTCTCGAAGCGCAAGGCATTGAGTTCGCCTTTATCTTCAACTCCCGCATCACGCCGGACCAATTCTTCGAGATGATGGCCTATGACCTTGACCTCCGCTGCACCCGCACCTCGAAGACCGACGTGTTGTTCGCTTTGAATCAGTTGCTGATCCAGCAAGCGAACCAAGGCCGCACCACCGTGCTGATCGTCGACGAAGCCCACAACCTCGACCCCGATGTCCTCGAAGAAATCCGCTTGCTGGGCAACCTCGAGAATCCCCGCATCGGCAAACTGATGCAGATCATTCTGGCCGGCCAGCCCGAACTCGACTACAAGCTCGATTCGCCCGGCTTACGGCAGTTGAAGCAGCGCATCGTGCTTCGCTGTGGCCTCGAACCCTTCACCTCCGATGAGACCAAAGAGTACATCATCAGCCGACTGACCAAGGCCGGCCTCGCCGAACAAACGGTTTTCTCCGACAGCCTGCTGGACGAAATCCACGTTCGCTCGCAGGGCATCCCTCGTATTATTAATGCTTTGTGTGACAATCTCTTGCTAATGGTTTTTGCTACCGAAACCCGCGAAGCCACCATCCAAATGCTCGACGAAATCTGTAAGGATATGCGCCTCGAATGGCCGGGCCATCGTCCGCGCGGCAGCCGCAGCTTTGCCGACACGCTCGAGTCCACGCTCAAACAACCCTCGTAACGCGATTTTAATCATTTTCCCCTCGAATAGGCCTGTCGTACCGGGCCTATTTTCACATCTATCTCAGGCTTTCCCCTTAGCTCCACCCCCAATTTCTGCTACCCTTTAGGGATCTTCACCTTAGTACTACGAGGGTTGTGGTCCCAAGAGTACTGGGGAGGGAGAAATTCAATTTACTTGATTGGGAAAGGATTTCAAATGAGGACCATCTACATGAAGATGTTGTTCGTCGCGGCTGTCATGGCCTTGACGGCCTTCGGGGTGATGAATATCGACCCGAATGCTTGCACGTTTCCTTGGGAAACCGCGATGATCGACCCGAATGCCTGCACGTTCCCCTGGGAAACGGTAGCCATCGATCCGAACGCTTGCACGTTCCCCTGGGAAACGGCGTAAGCCTTTTTATACCCGAGAGTGGGGGAAGTGACTTTGCCGGATTAGTAACGGCCGGCGCGATAACTGAACCTAAAACAACGGGCCCCTCACCGGGTCCGTTTGTTTTTTAGCAGACGTGTGCGCGCCCCTGGGCTCGGACGGTGATAAACTTCAACTGAAAAGGATTGAACCATGTCTGACTCTTCTTCGCGTCGTAACTTCATCGCCGCTTCCACGGCCATCACTTCGAGCCTCGCCGCGGCCGGCAGCAACACCAAAATGAACGCCGGTCGGGTTATCGGCGCCAACGACAAAATCAATGTCGCCGTGATTGGCGCGGGCGGCCGCGGCTCCTATGTGTCGCGCGTCTTTAAGCAGGTTGGCGAGAAGGACAATCCCGCCAAAATCGTCGCGGTTTGCGACGTCTACCAGAAGCGTTTGGATGCCAACAAGAAGTTCCACGAGTGCGACGGCTCGCTCGACTATCGTGAGATCCTGAACCGCTCGGACGTCGACGCCGTCATCGTCGCCACGCCCGACCACTGGCACGCCAAGATCGCCCTCGAAGCCATGGACAAAGGCAAGGACGTTTACCTCGAAAAGCCAATGTGCCATACCATCGACGAAGCGCGCATGCTGTCGCAGACGGTGAAGGAAACCAAGCGCGTCCTGCAGGTGGGTTCCCAGACGACTTCGGGCGATCAGTGGCACAAAGCCAAGAAGGCCATCGGCGACGGTATGATTGGGAAGATGCTGCTGTCACAGGGCAGCTATCATCGCAATTCCGTCGAAGGCGAGTGGAACTACACCATCGACCCCGCCGCCGGCCCCGACGGCAAAGGCGAGAATTACATCGACTGGAAGATGTACCTGGGCCACGCCCCCAAGCGCGACTGGGTGAAGGATAACGGCGCGGACCGTTTCTTCCGCTTTCGCAAGTATTGGGACTATTCAGGCGGCATCGCCACCGACCTCTTCTTCCACGTCGTCGCCCCGATGAACGTCTGCTGGGGCGAAGCGCAGTTCCCCACCAAAGTGATGGCCGGCGGCGGCATCTACGCCTTCGACAAACTGCCCGAGAACCCCTCAAAGCCCGACCGCGAAGTGCCCGACACGTTTAATGTGATGGGCGACTATGCCAAGGGCCACTCCCTCGTCTTGAGTTCGTCGATGGCCAACTCCCAGCACATCCCGGGACTCATCCGCGGCCACGGCGCTTCGCTCATCATGGTGGAGCACGGCCGTTTCGAAGGCTCCGCCCCTTACATCACGCTTAAGGCCGAAATGCGCGGCAAGAAGTACATCGTGCCGGAGCTCGAAGAGAAGTTTAAGGGCGAAGCCGAGATCAAGATTCCGGTGGACCCCACCGACACCATGAAGACCCACGTGGGCAATTTCTTAAGCTGCATCCGCTCGCGCCAACAGCCGACCTTGAATGTCGACATCGCCGCGCGCGCCCAAGTGCTGATCTCCCTGGCCGTCCAAAGCTATCGCCAAGGCAAGACGATGTACTTCGACGAACGCACCTGGAAGTTCGGCGATCGGCCCTTCCGCAGCTAAGCCGCGAGTGATTTCGATTCGGATCGTCGGGCTGAAGGCCGCGCCATGGTGCCGGTCTTTCTCCGCCCGACCCACGCCGGCGCAGGCGGGCAAATGTTACAGTAAGAGTTCTGCCTCTCCGTCGAGTAGCCGCCGATTGCCATGAGTGAAATCCCCTCCCATCCTGACTCCGGCATTGCCGGGGACCGATTCAATGAACTGGTCCGCTTGATGGCACGCCTGCGGGCTCACGACGGCTGCCCGTGGGACCGGAAACAGACCTTCGACACCATCAAGCCCTACCTCCTCGAAGAGACCTATGAAGTGCTCGACGCCATCGACAGCCAGGACTGGCCCGAACTGGCGGAAGAGCTGGGCGACTTGATGCTCCAGCCCGTATTCTTCGCCCAAATGGCGGCGGAAGCCGGCCATTTCCGTATTGAAGACTCGCTCGCGGCGATCAACCAGAAGCTCATCCGCCGCCATCCGCACATCTTTGGCGAAGTGGTAGCCGAAACGGCCGAGGATGTGAAGCGCAATTGGGACGAGATCAAGGCCACCGAAAAGACCGCGAAAGGCCACGCCAAGGTCGCGCTGCTCGACGGCGTGTCGCGGGCGCTCCCGGCCCTGGCCGAAGCTCAGCAGATCGCTGCCAAAGCCGCCGCGAAAGGCTTCGACTGGCCCCGCATCGAGCCCGTCTTCGATAAGTTACAAGAAGAACTTACAGAACTCGACGACGCACGCCGGGGTGGCCAGGCGGCCGAAATCGAAGACGAGTTCGGCGACATCCTATTTGTGATGGTGAATTTGGCCCGGTTTCTGAAAGTAGATCCGGAGCAGGCTTTGCGTAAGTCGAACGCCAAATTCCGGCGGCGCTTTGGCTATGTGGAGGCACGGCTCGATGAGATGGGCCGGCCGTGGGAAGAATCGAATATCGACGAGATGGAGTTATTGTGGCAGGAAGCGAAGATCGCCTTGAAATCCGGCAGTTAATCGAACAAAGCGAATTCCGTGACGCGGTGCAGTTACAGAAGACCATTTGGGGCTTCGAAGATATTGACTTACTCCCCGTGCGATTATTTGTCGTTTCTACGAAGATTGGCGGCCAGGTATTCGGCGCCTTCGATCGTTCGAAGATGGTCGCTTTTCTGCTCGCCATTCCTGGGGTGAAGCCGGGCGGAAAATCCTATCTCCATAGCCACATGTTGGGCGTCCTGAAAGATTACCGGAACCACGGCTTAGGCCGGAGGTTGAAACTCGCCCAGCGCGAGGATGCCCTGGCCCAAGGCTTCGACCTCATCGAGTGGACCTTCGACCCGCTGGAGCTCAAAAACGCCTTCTTCAATGTCGAGAGGCTCGGGGCCGTGGTGCGCCGTTTCGTCTATAACCAATATGGCACCACCTCGAGCCACTTACACGGCGGCCTGCCCACCGATCGTTGCATCGCCGAATGGCACATCGCCGGCGAACGCGTGCGCATCATCACCTCCGGCGGCACTTACCCGCGCCGAACAATCGAGGCGCGCATCCGTATCCCCTCCGACATTGCCGAGCTCAAAATGCGCGACCCCGAACGGGCCCGCGCCATCCAAGCCGCCGCCGGCGCCGACTTTAGCCGCTACTTTCGCGAAGGGCTGGCCGTTATCGGCGTCGAATCTACTCCGGAAACCGGCACTTACTTATTAGGACCATGGGAATCAAACTAGACCGCATCATCTTACGCCAAATCGAAATGCCGCTCGTGCATTTCTTTCAAACCAGCTTTGGCCGCACTTACTCACGCTCCATTGTTTTAGTGGAAGTCCAAGCCGATGGCGTCTCCGGCTGGGGCGAGATGACCTGCGGCGAAAACCCCTTCTACAACGAAGAGTGGGTGAACGCGGCTTGGCTGATCGGCAAGGACTATGTCGCGCCGCGGTTGCTGGGCCATGAGCTCGGTTCCGCCGAGGACGTGAATGCCCGCACCGCGCACATCCGCGGCCACAACATGGCCCGCGGCGGCGTGGAGGCGGCAGTTTGGGACTTGGAGGCCCGCCTCAAAGGCATCCCTCTCTATCAAGCTATCGGCGGCGGAGCGCGAAAGGAGATTCCATGCGGCGTCTCCATTGGCATTCAAGATACGGTGCCCCAGTTACTCCAGAAGATCGAGACGGAAGTAAACGCCGGCTATCAACGCATCAAGATGAAGATCGCCCCCGGCTGGGATATCGACGTAATTCGCGAAGTGCGCAAGGCCTTCCCGCAAATTGCCCTGATGGCCGACGCCAATTCCGCTTACACTCTGGCCGATATTGACCACTTACAGAAACTCGACGAATTCTACTTGATGATGATCGAGCAGCCGCTGGCACACGACGAAATTATTGACCACGTACCCCTGCAAGCGCGCCTCAAAACGCCCATTTGCCTGGACGAATGCATTCGCTCCGCGCACCACGCCCGCCAAGCCATCGAGATGAAAGCCTGCGGCATCATCAACATCAAACTCGGCCGCGTCGGCGGCTTCGGCGAAGCCAAGCGCGTCCACGACCTCTGCCAACAGCACAAGATTCCGGTTTGGTGCGGTGGCATGCTCGAAAGCGGCATCGGCCGCGCGCACAACATCGCCCTGTCGACACTCCCCAACTTCGTCCTGCCCGGCGACGTCTCGGCTAGCGAACGTTATTGGAAACGCGACGTGATTGACCCGTGGGTAACGGTATCGCCCAAAGGCACCATCGCCGTCACCGATGAACCCGGCTTCGGCTATCGGATCGACCATGACTTCCTGAAGAGCGTCCAAGTGCGGGAGGTGGTGCTGAGTTGAGTACGGCGACCGCTTCCCTGCCCGCTAGCATCGCCATGGCGCAACGCCCCAGCCGCACCAAGCTCTACTTATTGATCGGCCTGATGACCTTCATCTGGGCCCTTAATTACATCGTCACCAAAGCCGTCTCTCCCCACCTGCCGTTGCTCACTTTGGCCGCGGTGCGCACCGTGGTGGCCGGCCTCTGCGTCCTGCCGGTCTTCCTGATCAAGGGCGAAGGCCGCTGGCGTCGTCAGGACCTCCCGGCCATGTTGGTCCTGGGTCTGTGCGGCGTGGCGATGAACCAGATCTTCTTCGTGATGGGTATGGGGCAAACCAGCGTCGCGCACGCGGCGATCATCGCCGCCGTGGCACCCGTGCAAGTGCTGCTGCTGGCCGCAATCCGCGGTCAAGAGAAGCTGAACAGCTGGAAGCTCGCCGGCCTGGCCGTGGCCTTCTCCGGTGTCGGCTTGCTGCAACTCTCCAAAGGCGGCAGCGCCGGCGCCAGCACCGTGGGTGACCTCTTCATCTACGGCAGCACGCTCCTGTTCGCCGGCTTCTCTGTCTACGGCAAGGACTATACGCAGCGCCTCGGCACCTTCACCATGACCGGTTTCGCCTACATGCTGAGCGGCGTCGCGATGCTGCCCGTGGTAGGGTTCACGGGCCAGAACGTCGCCTGGGGCCAACTGTCGTGGACCGTTTGGGCCGGCATTTTCTACATGGCCAGTTGCTCGTCGGTGCTGGCCTATCTGATCTTCTACTACGCCCTTACCTGGGTGCCCGCCTCGCGCGTAGCGGCGTTCTCCTACACGCAGCCCATCCTGGCGAGCCTGCTAGGCTGGCTGCTGTTGGGCGAAAGCCTCACGATGGTCGTGATGGCCTCGGCCGCGCTGGTGCTCGCCGGAGTGCTGCTGGTGGAGCGCGGGCGTTGACCGCGCTGCCTGCCTGATACACTTTGAGGTTTCGGCATGTTGCTGCAACTTGAGGGGATTCAGAAACGATTCGGTGGGGTGACGGCGCTGCGCCAGGGGACGCTCCGCGTCAACTCGGGCGAAGTGCATTTGCTGATGGGCGAGAACGGCGCAGGCAAGTCGACTTTGATGAAGATCGTGGCCGGCATGCAGACCGCCGACGAGGGCCGCTTGCTCTGGCGCGGCCAACCCGCCACCTTCCGCAGCCCCCGCGACGCTGCCGAAGCCGGCATCTCGATGGTGCACCAGGAGAGCCTGCTGGCCCCGCATCTCACCGTCGCCGAGAACATCTTCCTCGGTCGCGAACCATCCCACTATGGCTTCGTCCCGCGCCAACGCCTAATGCAGGAGGCACGCCATTTGATTGAGCAATACGGCTTCCCGCTGCGTGCCGACATGCAGGTGCGCGAGTTGAGCCCGGCAGGCAAACAGATGGTGGAGATCTGCCGCGCCATCCGCCACGGCTCGAGCTTGCTGATCTTCGACGAGCCGACGTCGTCCTTGTCGGAGTCCGAAACCAAGGAAGTCTTCCGAATCGTCGCCCAGTTGAAGACCCGCGGCGTGGGCGTCATCTACATTACGCATCGCCTCGAAGAACTGCGCACCATCGGCGACCAGGTGACGGTGCTGCGCGACGGCGAGACCGTCCACACCAGTGCCCTGGCTGAACTCAGCATGAACCAGTTGATCAAGCACATGGTGGGCCGCGAGGTGAGCGCCGTCTACCAGCGCTCCCCCATCGCGCGCGGCAAGGTCAGGCTGAAGGTGACCGGCTTAAGCCGTCCGCCCTTGCTCAAAGGCATCGGCCTCGAAGTTCACGCCGGAGAGATCTTGGGCATTGGCGGCCTTATCGGCGCCGGGCGCACGGAGCTTTGCCGGGCCATCTTCGGCATCGACGCCATCGCGGCAGGGTCGATTGAGGTGGACGGCGTTCCGAAGCGCATCGGCTCGCCGCGCGAAGCCGTCGCCGCGGGCCTCGCCTACATCACGGAGGACCGGCAGAAGACCGGCCTCGCCTTGGGCCTTCCCATCGGCCAGAACATCACGCTCGCCAGCCTCGACCGGATCAGCCAATACGGCCTGCTGCGGCAAGCCGAGGAGCGCGCCGTGGAGACGAAGTTTATGCACCGCCTGCGCGTGAAAGCCGCCGGCCCAAAGCAACTCGTCGGCCGTCTGTCAGGCGGCAATCAGCAGAAGATCGCCATCGCCAAATGGCTCGCGCGCGACGCTGGCATCTTCCTCTTCGACGAGCCAACGCGCGGCATCGACGTCGGCGCCAAGGCTGAAGTCTTTGCCCTGATGGAAGAATTGGCTAGGCAAGGCGCGGCGATTCTAATGGTGAGTTCGGAGTTGCCCGAGTTGATCTCCGTCGCCGACCGGATCCTGGTGATGAAGCAAGGCTGCCTCACCGGCGAATTGCCCGGCGGCTGCACGCAAGAGCAGATCATGCATCTGGCGGCCTTTAAAGAGAGTGTGCACTAATGCGTAGTTCGTTGTGGCAACGGCTGTTGCCTTTCTTAACCCTCATCGCCTTGTTCGTGGGCCTGATCATTGCCACGCCCAACTTCTTCACGTCGACCAACCTGTCGAGCGTGGTGCGGCAGACGGCCGTCATCAACATCATGGCGCTCGGCATGACGATGGTGATCATCACCGGCGGCATCGACCTTTCGGTCGGCTCCATCCTCGCTTTGGCCGGCTGCTTAGGCACTATGACCATGACCTCGGGGACCATGACCTCGGGGACCATGACCTCGGGGACCATGACGTCCGGCTACTCAGTGCCCGCGGGCATCGCCGTGGGCATTCTCGTCGGCTGCCTGGCGGGCTTGTTGAACGGCGCGCTAACCACTCGCCTGCGCATCAACCCCTTCATCGTGACGTTGGGCACCTTGCTCATCATCCGCGGCTTCGCCCTCATCCTCACCAACGGCATGCCCGTGCAGAACGTGCCCAAGGGCTTCTCCTTCCTCGGCGAAGGCTCCGTGGCCGGCGTACCGTTTGTGCTGCTGATCCTGCTGGCGGTCGCCGCCGTGGTGCACGTGATTCTCGAACACACCAAGCTCGGCCGCTACGCTTTCGCCATCGGCAGTAACCCGGACGCGGCCTTCTATGCGGGCATTCCCGTAAAATTCCACACGACGGTGATCTACGGCATTTGCGGCATGCTGACCGGCCTCGCGGGGATGATTGAGAGCTCGCGCCTGATGACGGGCCAACCCACGGCGGGCCAAGGCTATGAACTGCCAGCCATTGCGGCCGTGGTGATCGGCGGGGGTAGCCTGCGCGGCGGAGAGGGCAGCGTCGTCGGAACGCTGATCGGCGCCTTCATCATGGGCCTGCTATCGAACGGCTGCGATCTGTTGGGCATTCAGCCCTTCGTGCAACAAGCCACAATTGGCGCGGTGATCATCCTCGCGGTGAGCGTGGATGAGTTGCGCAAGCGCATCTAGCCCACAGCTTACGCTGTGGGCTAGACACTACTGCTTGTCGAAAACTGTCTTGGTGACCACGTCGCCCATGGGCGTGCCGGTCATGGTGCGGTTGACGGTCATCGTCTTGCCGTCGGCGGCCAGTTCCCACTTCTCCGTCAGGCTGATCGACATGCCCTGCACTTCGCGCTGCGAAGAGATGGCGATAGCGCTGCCTTCCCACTTGGCGGTACTCTTCACTTCGCCCATCTGATTCTTGTTCGTGCTCTCGCTGCCATCGAGCTTGTACTTCATGTCGGTGGACGCCATACCGCGTGCACCCGTGGTGGCGGATTCGACGCGCATCTCGGCGTCGCCCTTCTGCACGATCTTTTGGGTAAGCTTATCGGGCACCATCTGCGGCGGCATCTGGCCGAAGTCACTATTGGACTTATTCATTTCCCAGGTGCCGGTGAAGCTGGGCTTATCGGCCGCCCAGGCGGAAACGCTGGCCAGCAGGGTAGCGGCCAGGCAAACGACGAAGGTTGATCTTGTTAGACGCATACGCCCAGTAGTCTAGCAGTCCTGGAGGAACCAGGGGGCAAGGGGGCTAGGTAAAGCCTCTCGCAGCAAAGCGTGCCGGGGTGCGGCGGCGCCCTGACCGCGTAGTTTCTTTCTTCTGATGCAGCCTGCCATCCTAGCCCGTCGCGTGAGCGACGGGTCACATCGGTCAGCCTTTTTCGAGGGCGTATGTGACCCATCGCTTACGCGATGGGCTAGTTTAAATTGATTCGCAATCAGTACTAAAAAAAGCGATAAGCGCACTGGTGCTTTGACCGCTGGAACAAGTACTAATTCACCCCACCGCTCACGCTGTAGGCTAGTGCGATCCTGGTCGAAGCATTAGGTTGCTTACCAATGCGTTAAAGAGCCATCCGGCCGATAAAAAACATTCTTCCGGCCGGGCTGAGTCACTTCGCCGATTAACTTACATTTCGTCAAGTCGGCCCGGACGCCCAAGCCGGGGCGGTCGTTGATGAGCGCCTTTCCGTCCTTAAAGTCCAGGCACTCGGGTAAGTGCTCAATCGGCCGCCCGCCGTAGTTATATTCCATAATTACCGGACCGGCATAAGTAGAAAGCGAGTTCACCAGCGCGGCCGTCGAAATGGGCCCGGTGAAGTGGGGAATGATGCCCACGGCATGTGTCTCGCAGATCGCGGCGATCTTCATCATCTCGGTAATGCCGCCGACATTGGGCAGGGTGGCACGAATATAGTCGATATCGTGGTTCTCGACTAACTTGTTAAAGTCGTAGCGCTGACCCCACTCTTCGCCATGAGTTAACGGCACGCTGGTCATCAGCCGTAACTTCGGTAAGTCCTGGTGGGCGTGTTCATCGCGGACCGGATCTTCGACAAAGTAAGGCTCGAATTCCTCAATCAGACGGCAGGCGCGCAGGGCGTCGCTATAGTCGAACCGCTGGTGGAAGTCGATACACCAATCGCCATCTTTGCCGATCGCCTGTCGCACTTCCTTGCAGTCCGCCGCCACCTTGCGCACCCGCTCGTGCGTATTAAACACCGCGCCCTCGCGCGTATCGCCCGCGCCCATGCGGAAGGCACGATAGCCCGCATCCATGGTGGCCTTGGCCCGGTCGCCCAGCGACAGCGGTGGCGACCCGGCCGGACGCTGCACGCCGCCGGTGGCGTAACACTCCAGGTGATTCCGCACCGTCCCGCCGAGTAACTCATGCACTGGCATCCCCAGGGCTTTGCCCTTAATGTCCCAGAGCGCCATATCGAGCGCCCCCAAGGCATGCACTTTCTCCCGGCCCGGTGGATAGAACCAGGCAATGTACATCTCCTGCCAGATGGCTTCGATCTTAAAGGGATTTTTGCCGATCAAAGTGCCCGCGCATTGCTCCAGCGTATCTTTGGACCCGCCCTCGCCGATGCCCACCAAGCCGTTGTCGGTTTCTACCGTCGCGATCATCGTGCTTTGGTTGAAGAGTTGATTCAGATTCGGCGGCTCATAAATGCGCACGCGGGTGATTTTCGCCTTGGGCAACGCCGCCTCGGAGGGCGTCCGCCCGATGTGCGCGGCGCCGGCCACGGAGAGAGTCTGTAAGAAGGTACGTCGGTTCATGACGCTTCGCAGTATATCGCTACCAGCGGACGGCTGAAGGGATATAATCTTCCCACGCATGCAATACAAACTCTTCGCCGCGCTCACGCTCGGCTCCTTCCTGTGCCTGGCCGACGTCAAGCTGCCCGCCTTGATCGGCGACCACATGTTGCTCCAACGCGACGCCCCGGTGCGCATCTTCGGTAGCGCCACCTCCGGCGAGGCCATCACGGTTGGGTTCCGCGGCCAATCCGCGCAGACCAACGCCGATGCTCTGGGACGCTGGGAAGTCTGGCTCGCGCCGATGAAGGCAGCCGCCGCCGCGGAGATGACCATTAAGGGGAATAACTCGCTCACGGTAACCGACGTCCTGGTGGGCGACGTTTGGGTGGGCTCCGGGCAGTCGAACATGCAGTGGGAAGTCCGGCAGACGAACAACGCCGAGCAGGAGATCGCCGGCGCTGACAACGCCGAAATCCGCCTCTTCTTTGTGCCGCGCAAGCCTTCCAACGTGCCGGTAGGCGACGTAGAAGCCAAGTGGGTGGTTTGCACGCCGGAGACGGTGCGCAACTTCTCGGCAGTGATGTACTACTTCGGCCGGCAACTGAACCAGGACCTCAAGGTGCCGATGGGCCTCATCCATACCTCCTGGGGAGGCACGCCGATCGCCGCCTGGATGAGCGGCCCGGCGTTGAGCGCGAACGCCCGCCTGCTGCCCTTCAACACCTTCTGGGCCGAGGTGATTGCCAAGTATCCGGACAACCAAACCCAGTATGAGCAACGGCTGAAGAAGTGGGAAGACGGGGGCAAGTCCGGCGCGCGCCCGGGTGCGCCCATGGGTCCGGGCAATCCGCACGAGCCGTCGACGCTCTACAACGGCATGCTCGCCCCGATCGTGAAATTCACCATCAAGGGCGCCCTTTGGTACCAAGGCGAAACCGAAGCCGGACGCGGCCAGGGCCACATCTATGGCGAAGCGATGACGACCCTGGTGCAGGATTGGCGCCGCGCGTTTGGCCAAGGTGACTTCCCGTTTTTCTGGGTCCAATTGGCCAACTTCGGCAACGCTTCGAAGAACGGCCATTGGATGAAGGTGCAGGAAGGCCAGATGAAAGCCCTGGCCCTGCGCGGCACCGGTATGGCCGTCATCAACGACATCGGCGAAGACAAGGACATCCATCCGAAGAACAAGCAGGACGTTGCGAAGCGCCTGGCTCTGGCGGCCCGGCATGTCGCTTATGGGGAGAATGGCTTCGTTTGGTCGAGCCCGCTTTACCGCCAAACGACGCGGGAGGGCAACGCGATGCGCGTCTGGTTCCAACACGCGGGCAGTGGCCTGAAGACTCGCGGCGGCGGACCCGCCAAAGGCTTTACGATCGCCGGCACCGATGGCGTTTTTGTCCCCGCCGAAGCGCGCATTGAGGGCGCCACGGTGGTGGTCTTCAGCCCTCAAGTGGCCGACCCGCGGGCCGTCCGTTACGCCTGGGAGAATAACCCCGCCGAGGCCAACCTCGTCAACAGCGAAGGCCTGCCCGCCTCGCTCTTCCGGAGTGACGATCATGACGAGGTAATCGTCAAATAATCGCGGCATGAATCTCGCTAAACTGGGCATCCTTACGCTCCTCTGTGTCAGCGCCCGGGCCCAGACCGCGCAAGTGGGCGGACGCGTTACCGATGCTTCCGGCGCGGCCATCCCGGGCGCCTCCCTCACGGTGCGCGCCAAATCCACGGGACTTGAGCGCCATGCCGTCACCAACGACCTGGGCCTTTACACCGTCCCGTTGCCAACCTCCACTGTCCCCAACACCCTGCCCAGCCTGCGCATGCGCCAAGGCTACTTCGGGGAACTGCCCGCCAACCGCCCCATCAACGACCTCACCACCGGCCAGCCTTTCCCCGATAACACGATCCCCGCCATCTCCAATTCGCGCTCAAGCTCATCTGGTAAGACGAACACCTTAGCCGCCTCGCAGAAGTACTAAGAGAAAAGGCCTGTTCGTCCCATTTTGGAACCCCCTTTCGCGCTATAGTAACCCCAGGTGGGAAATTCCCCCCCCGCGTTGGCGTGAGCCTGCGTCGGGAGGCTTACCGCAGGCGATCCCCCCGTCTGCGGGTAATTTGGCCCTTGCTCTGCTTGGCAGAACTGGACCATCGAAGCCCAATCCGAGGAGGAACCCTTTTGCGAGTAATTTGTCCCTTGTTCTGCTTAGCGTTTCGTCTGCTGGGGCAAGCATCCGACATCGGTGCCAACCTGCCCCCACCAGAGGCGACTTCTCCCTGTCTCCCGGTTTTGGCCAATCTGGATGGATGGTATGACTTTGAGGCCCCGCTGGCCTCTAGCGCCTCGACAACCAGTGTCGGCGGCCTCGGCCCGGAGGCGGCTTCCTTTGGCAACCCCGTTACCATTCCGGGTCTCGTCGGCTCCGCTTTGCGTTTCAACGGCGGCAGTTTCCTTGAGATCACCAACAGCACGGCGTTCAACTACCCGACGCAGAACTTTAGCGTCAGCGTGTGGCTCCGCACCACGAACGCGGGCGCGGTCTTCGTGGATAAGCGCTGCATTGGTACGGCCGGCGGCTGCCGCACGCCCCAGGGCTGGGCCATCGCGGTCTCCCCGGCCGGCCATCTACAACTCCTGATGGGCTCGGCGCTGCCATATTTTTACGAAGGCTTCTTGGCCTTTAACTTGAAGAAGATAAACGATGGCGAATGGCACTTTATCGTCGTCAGCGTCGATCGCACCTTGGGCCGCGTGACCTTCGCGGTTGACCCGGCCAGCGAAACCGACATCCAGTTTACGTCCATCGAAGGCTACGTCGGCGCGATTCAATCGGTGCGCCCGCTGCGCATTGGGGGCGACCAAATCAGCCCCGCCAAATTCGTGGGCGACCTGGACGAAGTGCAATTCTACGGCCGCGCCTTACTGCCGTCCGAAGCGCGGAACCTGTTCGCGGCTGGCCCCGCCGGCCAATGCCGCCCCCCCGTCTGTTCGGCCGTCTCGGCGCGGCGCAGCATGGTCGGCTGGTATGGATTCGAGGAAGTCTCCGGGCTCGTTTGGAACGATCGAGCCGCACAAAACAACTTCCTCTCTGGAAGCACGGAACAGATCGTCGGCCAAATTGGGCTAGCCGTGCAATTCGTGCGCACCGCACCCGGCGGAGGGCTCCGCACGGTCGATGGGGCCGCTGAACTGGACGCCGGCGTCGGCAACTTCGCCTTGGCGGCCTGGATCCGTTATTTCCCGTCCGGTGCCGGCCGCCGGGCCATTCTCGATAAGCACGGTGACGACCGCGGCTCGGGCGGCGGCTACAGCATGCTTCTCGAAGACGGCTTTCTGCGTCTCCAAATCTCCCCGGCCGGCTCTCCTCGCAGTGCGGCCAGCTTCTGGACCGCTAATCGCACCCGGCTCGACGATGGCCGCTGGCACCACGTCGCCGCCGTCGTCGACCGCGGCGTCACCGCTCCCGCCCTCTATGTCGATGGTGCACTCGAAACCCTTGGCGCGGCGCGGGGACCGATGCCGCTTGCAAGCCTCAGCAGCGGGAGCCCCTTGCACGTGGGCGCCTTTAGCGCGGAAACTTCCGACACCATCGGCGCGATCGACGAACTCGCCATCTTTAACTCCACGCTCAGCGCCGCCGAAGTGCAGTCGATATTCGCCGCCGCCGGCACTGGCTATTGCCGACGCAATGACCAAGGCTGCGTGGCCGCCCCCCCCGGCCTGCTGAGTTGGTATCGCTTCGAGAACGCCACGGGACCGTTTGACGATTCCGGCTTCGCCCCGAACGAACCCATGGTAATTGCCGGCAACATCACCCGCGGCGTGGGCCGCGTCGGCCGCGGCGTGCGGTTGCAGGAAGGCACCAACTCCCTGCGCACGCTTGGCGCCACTCCCAAGCTCAACTTCGACACGGGCCCCTTCTCCTTCGGTTTCTGGCTGCAGCCGGGGAGTTCGCTTTCCGCGAATGCCGGCGGCCGTACGATCCTCGAAAAGATGACCTACACCTCGCCGCCCAACGCGGTCCGCCCGACCCAGGGCTACCGCCTGCGCCTGGTGAATGGCCGCCTCGAATTCGCTCTCGTCAGTGGCGGCAACCTGGGTCTTTGGACCGGCAACACGACGCTGCGGGCCGACCAATGGGTGCAGGTCTCGGTGCTCGTTCCGCGTGACGCTGAACCGCGCATTTTCGTGAATGGCGTGGCCGAAACGCTCGCCTCGGCCGGGATTGTACCTACCGGCAGCCTCGCCACACCCAATCCGCTCCAAATTGGCGTCTCCTCGGACTCGACGCTCAACCCGGTCGACCCCATCGCTTTCGAGTTCGACGAACTCTCGTTCTACAGCCGCGTGCTGACATTGGCTGAGTTGCAAGCCCTGGCCCAAGGTAATGCCGGCCAGTGCTTCGAAGGTCAGGTCGCTTCCGTGAAGCCGGTGTTCGAAGTCGGCACCAACCCCGCTAACATCGGCGCTACGGTCGGCGTCTCCGGCGACAGTAGCGGCCTCGACAACTATGCCACTACTATCGCGCCCTCGGCCGTCTCCACCGCCCCATCCACGCTTACCGCACCTGGCGGCAACATCGAATACCGCTTCCGCGATTGGACCCTCAACGGCCAAGTGGTTCCCGAATGGACCTCCACCGTCCAATCCGTCCCCTTACCCACCAACGCCTCCAGCTACCTCGCCAACTACGACACCTACCATCGCCTTACGGTTACCGTGGCCGGTAATTGCCGGGTGACGCCTTTGCCCGGCTTCTATCTCGCCGGCTCGACGTTGCCGGTCAACATTATTCTGCCGACCGGATGGGTGGTTAACTCTGCCACCTTCGCCGCCGGCAACGGCTTCCCCAGCCCGCTCAACAGCTCCGGTGCGGTAGTCACCCTCACCGCGCCCAGCACGCTCGACGTGGTCTGCCGCAATTCGACGGTCTTCGCGATCACGGTTGGCACTTTCCCCGCCAACGTCGGTCTGCAGGTGATCGCCGATGGCAATCTTGTCAGCAATGCCCAGAACTTCTCCTGGCCCACGATTCCGCCGCGCATTCTCGCGGTCCCGTCGCAGATCCAAGTCGTCGGCCTGACGCAGTACACTTTTCGCCGGTGGCGTAACGCCGCCACCAATGTCACGTTGGCCGCCGCTCCGCTAAGCCAAGTGATCGTCCTGCCGTTGGCTCCTACTTCCTACGTGGCCGACTTTGAGCCTACCGGCTTCCAGGTTCTGGTACGCCAGCCCACCGGCTGCACCATTGACCTTTCGCCGGTCACTGGTTCGAGTGGTTACTATTCGCCCGGCTCCCGGTTGACGGTGAACCTCATCGCCTCGGCCGGCTACACGCCGGGCATGGTGACCGTCCAGCCGCTCTCGGCCAGCAACGCGACCACGCGCCCCGCCCCGGCCGACGTCTTTCTTGACGGTCCGGTAACGATTTCGGCGGAATGTATCGCCCGGACAGCTACGCTGCGCTTTACCAGCGCGCCGGTGCCGGCCGATGTCGCCATTAGCTTCATCTTACCCGCTAACGCCCAGGTAAGGCGGGCGCAAGGCTTGGGCCTGGCGACGCTCACTGTAGCCCCCGGCATTGTCACCCTTTCAGCAGCTCCGTTTACCAGCGCCGGTACGGATGGCGCCATCCGGCGCTTTGTCGATATCACCCCGGGGAATTTGTCCAATGGCGTTAATTTCCCCGCTCCCAGCATGAATACGGCGTACACCGCCAACTACGAAGTTCAGTGTTATTACGTCACCATCGGGCAGCAACCGGCGACGGCCGGCTCCTTCTCGTTGACGCTGCTGGCGGGAGAGCAACCTTACCTGACGGAAAACTGTTATGTTCCGGGCTCCGTCCTGCGCGTCGAGGCCTTCCCTAGACCGGGCTTCAGCTTCCAGCAGTGGATCGGCGATGCTCCCAGCGCAGTTGCCGTTAACCGGTTCACCGTCACCAAAGCGATTACCGTGAGCGCCCTGTATCGCTCAACGCTGCCGCCCACCGCGGCACCCAACTCGCCGCCGCCCGAGTGATCGATTTACACTGGTATCCGTGACCCTGCACGACCTCGATACCCCCGCGCTCCTGATTGATCTCGATATCATGGAGCGCAACCTGGCCCGGGTGGCCGATTACGCCCGCCAGCACCGGCTGCGCCTGCGCCCGCACACCAAAACCCACAAAATCCCGGCGCTCGGCCGCCAGCAACTCGCCCTCGGCGCGGCCGGACTCACCGTGGCCAAAGTGAGCGAAGCCGAAGTGATGCTCGACGCCGGCTCGCCCGATCTTCTGATTGCGTACCCCACCTTCGGCTCCGCCAAGCTCGCGCGCTTGATCGAGGTCGCGCGCAAAACCAAAGTTACGATGTCGCTCGATAGCCTCGACATCGCCCGTCCCTTAAGCGCCGCCGCCCAGGCCGCCGGAGTTTCCATCGGTGTGCTGGCCGAATTCGACGTCGGCCTGGGCCGCGTCGGCGTCGACGCGGGCGAGCCCCTCCTGGCGCTGGTGCAAGGCATCGAAGCGCTACCCGGCTTAACCTTCGAGGGCCTCGCTTTCTACCCCGGCCAGATCAAGAAAATGGACGCCGAGGGCCACGCCGAACTGAAGCACGTGAGCGATCGGGTGGCCGGCGCGCTCGATCTGCTCACCCGCCATTCGATCGCCTGCCCCATCGTAAGCGCGGGATCGACGCCGACCTGGGACCACACCCACGAAGTGTCGGGCGTTAACGAAATGCGCCCGGGCACCTACATTTTCAACGATCGCAACACCGTCGGCTCCGGCGCCTGCGCGTGGGAGGATTGCGCCGCCAACGTGCTGACGACTGTCGTCAGCACCGCCCGCCCACACCAGATGATCCTGGACGGCGGCTCCAAGACGTTCTCCTCCGACCGGCTCGCCAACTCGAGCGAAGTCACCTTCGGCAGGATCGTCGAAGCTCCAGAAGCGAAGTTCCACAAGATGAATGAAGAGCATGGCTTCGTCGACCTGACGGGCGTCGACCGCTCGTTCGTCGTGGGCGAAAGAGTCCGCGTGATACCGAACCACGTCTGCGTCGCCGTCAACCTCCACGAACGGGTTTATGGCCTCCGGGGTGACCACGTGGAGAGCATCTGGCTGGTCGCGGGCCGGGGCAAGCTCCAGTAGTTATCTCGGCAGTAAACTCCGCGCAAGTCTTTCCCGCTGCGGCGCGGCTTGTTGCAGGGCGAGCCGCGCCGGCTCGTACTCTCCGGCAATCTTCTCGAGTAAACGGAAGCCCTTCTGCGCTTCGCCGAGATTGACTTGGGCCATGCCTAACAAATATTGCGCGTTAAGACTATCCGGCTGCGAGCGCAAGGCGGCGCGGGCGGAGATGGCGGCTTGCCGGTAGTCCTGGCGGTGCACGGCGATAAAGGCGCGATTGGCGTGGGCGAGCGAACAATCGGGGTCGAGCCGCAGGGCTTGCTCAAGGTCAGCGGAGGCAAGGTCCCAGGCGTGGGCGCGGGCATGGAGCGCCGAGCGATTCACGAGTGCTTCCAGCGACTCGGGGTCGGCCGCAATCGCTTCGTTAAGTGCGGCGAGCGCGCAGGGTTCGTCACTCTTGGCCCGGCACTTCCGGTAGCTCTGGACGGCCTTCTGGGCGGCCTTGGGCACGCGGTGGGCCAGTCGATGGAGACTCACCGTGCCAGAAGGCACGGACGGCGCACGTTCGACCAGGCGGATCGGCAGTTCGGTGTCGGCCGATACCAACGACACCGGCTCTTCCTTCAACACTTCGCCATGCTGATTCTTGACCGTCAAGAGGTAAACTCCGGCGGGGATGCCGCGAAAGTCGAATTGGCCGCTGATCGCGGGCATGGCCGTATAGAGTTCCACCGACCCGCCGGTCTGCCGTAGTTCCAGCATGAGTTCTTGTGGCCGGGCGGCCTCCACGCTCCCGTGTACATGAACGCGGGAAATCTGCGCCTCCACACTAAAACAGGTAAACCAACTGAAAATGAACACACGTATAGCTCGCAAAGAATCCTCCAGTAAAAAAAGTTGAATCAGCGGTAGGCAACTCGATCCTGGCCGACACGGATGAATCCGCCGTGACCAATGGATCAAGGTTCGAAGAGTCCAGCGTGGACCCGGTTTTTTGGGGATACTAACGAGGTAAGAAAAAGGGCAGTCAAGGCCAGACAGGCGCGTGGCCTGGACGACGGACGAGGAAATTGAGGGGAACTCTACGAGGCGGTCGTGGCTGCCGAAGCCAATTGCGGCTGGGACATGCAGGCGCGTAACAATCCGCCTA
>Ga0105049_10002003_pt1 | contig 24083 bp, 24 predicted proteins | sample MAT06_FD_78087 | JGI IMG/M metagenome (GOLD analysis project Ga0105049, IMG submission 78087) | Freshwater microbial communities from Lake Fryxell liftoff mats and glacier meltwater in Antarctica - MAT-06 | ecosystem: Environmental > Aquatic > Freshwater > Ice > Liftoff microbial mat | place...
AATGTTGTAATTGTGCGGCACCTGCCTGCACGGCATCGATTAGGGTTGTTTTAAGCATGCTACAAATATATAACATTGAAAACCTTTTGCGCTCTTATCAGCGGGGGAAAACAGCGACACCAAAATCTAAATTTGTTATTTGATTTAAATCGGTTTAATTCGTATCTCAATAACAATGCTACATGCAGTTATCCGTTATCATAGTAAATTACAACGTGCAATTCTTTCTCGAACAATGTCTTTGTTCGGTCGCCAAAGCCATTCAGCATGTGGAAGCAGAGGTTTTTGTAGTGGATAATTGTTCATCTGATAACAGCAAACAATACCTTGCTCCCCAATTCCCGTGGGTTAAATTTAAATGGAATACAACAAATGAGGGTTTCGGAAAAGCCAGTAACAGTGTGTTAGCCGAAGCAACAGGACGCTACATTTTATTCCTTAATCCTGACACCATTTTGCCAGAAGACGCGCTAATAAAAACCGTTCAATTTTTCGACAATACTCCCAACTGTGGTGCACTGGGTGTTCGTATGGTGGATGGTAGCGGGCGTTTTTTAAAAGAAAGCAAACGAGGGGTGCCTACTCCTTTTTCGTCATTTTCTAAGATGACAGGCTTGGCCAATCTTTTTCCTAAGTCTCCATTGTTTGCCGATTATTACCAGGGCCATTTACCCGAGCTTGTTACCCAACCAACCGCCATCTTAGCTGGCGCTTTTATGATGGTGAGTAAAAAAGCAATCGAAGCAACCCATGGTTTTGATGAACAATTTTTTATGTATGGCGAAGATGTAGACCTCAGTTATCGTATTACACAAGCAGGCTTTACCAACTATTATTTTGCAGATACGAGCATCGTGCACTTCAAAGGTGAAAGTACCCAACGGCAGACTGTTGCATATTTTCAGCATTTTTATGGCGCGATGTCATTGTTTGTAAACAAACATTATACAGATCGAAAACTAACCCGTTTTTCGATGAACACCGCCATCCGGATGGGTGCCGGGTTAGCGGCCATAAAACGATTTTTTGTTGCAGAAAAAAAACAAACTGCTTCAACTACTTTGTTAACAGCGGTGGTAGCCACACAATCAACGTTCAATGGCATGTTGCAGATTATTAAAAATGCAGAAGTTCCAATTATGTTGGCGGGTAGAATTGCCATTCACAAAGAGGATACCGACGCCGCTATCGGCAATATCCGGCAATTAGATGTTTGTATCCAGCAACATCATATTCAGCAATTGATTTTATGTGAGGGCACATTGAGTTTCGCAGCTATCATTCAGTTGGTAGATGCACATGCCGGAAAAACAGCATTTCTTTTTCATGCCTCCAATAGCGCGTCTATAGTGGGTAGCAACAACAAAAATAGCAACGGTATTTTTATTGCTGCTGATGCTGCTTCAGCAACTCCTCCACCCAAAGTCTGATGGGCTGATCATTAAAAAAAAAGGTCGTTTTATTTGTATTTCTGTAAAACTCAGTAGCGCTCTTTAACGCTATTTTGAGGTTCAATTTTTTTTGATCACAGCAATAAAAAATACCGGCTTTCCCGAGCTGAGAAGCCAGGTATTCTTGCTCACTTTGGCCCGGGGTGGGTATCATAATTGCGTTGGCCTTTAGTTCTACCAGGTCCATTACGGTAGAGTAACCAGACCTGCAAATCACCATGGCCGTTTCGTTTAACAACTGATTCAAATCCTTTGCTGGTAAATGAGAAAAGCATTGTATATGGGGAGGCAGTTCTAGTGTTTCTTTGCTATTGGGTAACCCTCTTACAAGGCTGATGGGGCCCGGCAAAAGGGATAATTGCGGAACGATGGCCTGTTCCAACAAAGTTCTTTGGGGCTCTGGTCCTGAAAGCAGAATACAGAGGCCTTTTTTTTTAGCCGTGTTGTTGTATTTAAACCGGCTTAGATTACCGAGGTATTGGATGGGTGTTTTTGGGAGGTAAGCAGGATGCGACAGCTTTCCTGCCAATCCTGGCGCATTTTCCTGATCGGGAACCCAGCAGCCACTGAACCGGTTGATGTAATACCGATGGAGGGCAGATGCTATTGTGTTGCCGATGGTAGTGCCTGTTTCGATTTGTAACTGGTGGGTTATATAAATGCAGGGGATGTTGGGATGATACAATCCTGGCCGATTGTCTGAAATGACTGCATCAATTTGATGCTCGGTTACAACTTTTTTTAACCATAGCTGTTCTAGTTGTATGCTGTTACGAATGCGCCCTAATTGGCTCAAAAGCTTCAGCATAAAAAAATATTTTTTACGGCTATAACGGATATTGTAGCCTTTCAAAGGCAAAAATTCGCAGTCTGGAAATTCTTTTTTTAAAATAGTTTCAATGGCATGGTCGCCTGCTAAAAGGACGGTCACACCTTGTTCTTGTAATGTGTAAATGATAGAAATACAGCGTGTAGCGTGTCCCAAGCCCCAATCGAGCGGGGCTACAAGAACGCGTGGTTTTTTGGCTCTAATGTTAATTTTCGCTTCATTCATGCGGGCAGACAATAATTATTTGTGAAAATAGTTTAAATTGTAACCAGAAAATGATGAAAAAACCAATTAAAATATCAGCGCTACTACTTATTATCGTTTGTCTTTTAACAGCCAGTTGTTCTTCTACGAAAAAATCGGGAGGATGCGGCTGTCCGGGAAAACAAGGAATGGTAGGCTTTTAAAATGCTCAATCTCGTAATTGATGATCAACCCCAATCGTGATATATTAGTTTTGTTCAAGCAGGAACTGATGACGCCCCAAGCCATGGAGCGCCAAGTAAGTTTGTTGCATGAATTACTCTTCAATGTAGAACGCCTCGACAATGTGGTGACCGCACACGAGCTTATAGACCTTAATAAATACAAGATCATCAAGAAACATGTATTTATCAAAGAGTATCTTCGAAACGGAAAAGAAAAACCTTTCGTTTTCCTCAACAACAAAAATTAAGAAAGTTTCTCCAGCGCCCGTTCCAGCTTTTCCAGCATGGTTGGGATGTCTTCTTTTTTACAACAGCCTACACTCAATCTGTACCAGGTACTGCCCTTGTCTGCACCAAATGCATAAAACGGGACGAGTGCTAATTTAGCTTCGTTTAGGATATAATCGGTTACTTCCGCCTGTGTTTGAATGATGGCTCCTCTAGCGGTTTTTTTACCAACAAGATCTATGTTTAGCGTGAGGTAAATAGCGGCCTCTGGTGCAATGGCATCCACGTTAAATCCTTTGCTGCGCAAATGTTTGAATCCGTTAAAAATAGGAGTAAGCCGGCAAGAAACTTCCGACCTGATATGTGCAAGATAATTGTTAACCGCATCGCTGTTTTGTAAAAAAGCAGCCACAGCTTTTTGTTCTGCCATCGGCGCCCAGGAACCCACATGGCTGTTGATGGCTTTCATTTTTGCAATAACTTCTGAGGGGCCAAGGCTCCATCCAACCCTAACACCTGTAGAGGCAAAAGCTTTGCTGATGCCATCTACAAAGATGGTGTACTTTTTCATTTCCGGGCGCAAAGAAACCGGATTGTAATGAACCGTTTCTCCAAAAGTGAGGGCCCAGTATATCTGATCGTACATGAGGTATAATTTCTTTTCACCAGGGGCTCTTTGTGCATTTTCTTCCAGTATCAAATCACAGATGGCTTCGAGTTCAGTTTTGGTAAATGTGGTACCTGTAGGATTGAGGGGCGAACAAACCGCAATCAGTGAAGCGCCTTTCACATGAGGCCTGATTTGATCGGCTGTCGGCATAAAATTATTTTCTCTGCTGGCTTCAATCTTCACGTGCTCTCCTTCTGTAAAATGGACGTAATGGTTATTGTTCCAGCTTGGCACAGGGTAAATCACTTTGTCTCCTTTGTCAACGATGGCCCTGTAAATAGCATAAATCAGTGGACGACCTCCGGCAGCAATCAAGATTTCTTGTGGATGGTAATCAATGCCTTCGTTGTTGCTGATGAAATTGCTCACCGCAATGCGTAGGTCTAATTCCCCATCTGCAGCTGGGTAAGTGGTAGCACCGTTTTTATATGCTTCAATGATGGCTTCTTCCAACTCTTTTGGAATGGGGAATTCATTAGAGTCAAAATCACCAATGGTATAGTTGTAAATATGATCCCCCTTACTGATCTTATCTTTTATGATGCCACCCAGCTTTACAATTTCTGATCCGATCATAGTTTCCGCTAAATGACTGAGTTTAGATTCGCTCATAAAATAACATTTTTAAATGCTGAAGTAATGGCCACAAAAATAGCCTTTCGGGGTTTTAATTCAAAACGAAATGCATTAGTAGAACGATGTAGGAGCCAATTTGTTCAATACCAAAGGCTAAAGGGTTGTTGCCTTAGCCAAAAACATGCTAAGTTAGTTTTTAATGCGTCAGACACAGCCTGAACCAATTCGTGATTGAAAAGTGTAAAATTTACAAATGCTTAGTTATCTTTGGGGCAATGGCCTTTGGCTGAGTTTACATCATCATCAACCCAGAAGGATATCAACCAACTATGTTCAATTTAATACTTTTTGGCCCACCGGGCAGCGGAAAAGGAACGCAAAGCGAGAAACTGACCGTAAAATATGGATTGAAACACTTGAGTACAGGCGACTTACTGCGTTCTGAAATAAACCGCCAAACAGCATTGGGAATGGAGGCTAAAAGTTTAATGGACAAGGGCCAACTGGTTCCCGATGAAGTAGTGGTTGGTATGATCAGTTCAGCTTTAGACGAAAACCCAAGGGCAATGGGCTTTTTGTTCGACGGTTTTCCCCGCACTAGTGCACAAGCAAAAGCCCTCGACAATTTATTGGAACTAAAAGAAAGTTCCATTGCAGTCATGTTAGCATTGGATGTAACTGAAGAAGAGTTGGTGAACCGACTCGTAAAACGCGGAGAAACCAGTGGCAGGAGCGATGACAATAACGAGCAAGTAATTAGGGCACGCATCACCGAATACCACAATAAAACAGCTGCTGTGGCTTATTACTACGAGCAGTTCAATAAGGTAGTGATGATAAAAGGGGAAGGAAGCATCGATGAAATATTTGCTTCGCTGAGTAAAGAGATCGACAGCAGGATTTAATTATTTCAAAATATAACTTCGCAACAGCGAATTTTTTTACGCCAACTATATGACTAAAGAAGAAAAGGCGTCGTTTTTAAGAATCACTTGTTTTGAATCAATCAACCAACTCGAAGCCACCAAACAACCTCATTGGGGGAAGATGAGTGCGCAGCAGATGTTGGAGCACCTGAATGATTTTTACGAAGTATCGATCCAAAAATTGGTTTTTGAACTTGCGGTGCCAGAAGATCATTTGCCTAAATACAAGGAGTTTTTGTACAGCGACAAACCTTTTAGAGAAAATACCAAAGCCCCGGAAACGGTGTTGGGAGATCACCCCTTGCCTTTACGCACAGCATCTTTGGATGCCGCAAAAGCACAACTGCAACTTACCGTAAAACAGTTCTTTCTTTTTTTTGAAACTCAACCCTTTAAAACCACCATACACCCGGCGTTTGGGCCACTCAATTTTGAAGAATGGATACAGCTACATTACAAACACGTCTCCCATCATCTACGTCAATTTGAATGATTGGCCAGATTTACTTTCTTTCCAAACAAGCTCCTTTGGTAAAGGAGCGTGCACCTGCACAACCCGCTACACAGGCATTGCTGTAAGTAACATTGTTGCATCCACATACCGGATCGTATTGCATGGTGCACATACAATCTGCTTTTGCTTCGCCCATACAATTTGCATCATTTTTTTTGGATGGGCTGCAGGCTGCAAAGCAAACCAGTAGCGCTATTACCATTATTTTTTTCATGTCGTAAGATTGGTTTTCTGCCTGTCAGTTACAATTATAAAACTATCCTTTTATTTTCATTGCGTAGCTTTGTACACTCAATTATATATTATGCAGAAACTTGGCAATTATATTACCGGAAACTGGATCGAAGGCGATGGAGATGGGCAAGTATTGTACAACGCAGTATCCGGCCATCCTATCTATAGGGCAACATCTGAAGGGCTCGATTTTGCAGCAACTTTGCAGTATGCAAGAGAAAAAGGCAACCCGGCTTTGCGCAATATGACCTTTCAGGAAAGAGGTAGAATGCTCAGAGCGTTGGCCCTTCATTTAATGCAACACAAAGAAAAATTTTATACCATCAGTTACCAATCTGGCGCCACCAGGGTAGATAGTTGGATAGACATTGAAGGCGGTATTGGTAATTTATTTTCCAACGCATCTCTCCGCAGAAAATTACCCGATGAAACATTTTGTTTGGATGGAGATCCGATCAACCTCAGCAAAGGCAATACTTTCATGGGCCACCACTTGCTGGTGCCCAAAGAAGGGGTGGCGGTGCACATCAATGCTTATAATTTTCCAGTGTGGGGAATGCTTGAAAAAATAGCCGTTAACTTACTGGCAGGGGTACCCGCAGTAGTGAAACCGGCCACGGTTACTTCTTATTTAACCGAAGCTGTGGTAAAAGAAATAGTGGCATCCGGCATTTTACCCGAAGGCGCATTGCAACTGATTTGCGGAAGCGCTGGAGATATACTCAGTCATGTGAACTCGCAAGACGTGGTTACGTTTACCGGATCGGCTTTTACCGGGCTGAAACTAAAATCGCATCCCAATATTTTAGCGGCATCCGTTCCATTTAATATGGAAGCAGATTCACTCAACTGTATGGTATTGGGCACCGATGTAGAACCAGGTATGCCAGAGTGGAACCTGTTCATCAAAGAAGTTAAAAAAGAGATGATCGTAAAAGCCGGACAAAAGTGTACGGCTGTGCGAAGAATATTTGTCCCCGAAAACAAAATAGAAGATCTCTCTATTGCCATTGCGGCAGAACTGCAAAAAACGATCATAGGAAATCCCATGAACGAAAAAGTACGTATGGGATCATTGGCTGGCGAAGGGCAACGAACAGAGTTGCGTTTGCAGGTGCAAAAATTGCTAGCCAGTTCACAAATAATTTACGGGGCTACCGACAGTGTTACCGTATTGGATGCAGATGCTAAAGAGGGCGCGTTTATAAGTCCGATTTTGTTGCTTAACAGTGATCCATTTACAAATGAAGAACCGCACAACGTTGAAGCGTTTGGCCCGGTAAGTACCATCATGCCATACCACAACACTGAGGAGGCCATCGCGTTAAGTAAAAAAGGAAAGGGCAGTTTGTGTTCGAGCATCATCACCGCAAGCCCATCTATTGCGAGAGCATATGTATTGGGTGCTGCCTCGCATCACGGAAGAATTCTGGTACTGAACGATGAATGTGCAAAAGAAAGTACGGGCCACGGTTCACCCTTGCCACTCTTAGTGCATGGAGGCCCTGGCAGGGCAGGCGGCGGAGAAGAAATGGGTGGACTGCGAGGCGTAAAACATTACTTGCAACGCACCGCCATTCAAGGTTCGCCAACGATGCTCACTGCCATCAGCAATGTGTACCAGCCACACGCAAAAGGAAATACAGAAGGACCGCATCCCTTCAAAAAATATTTTGAAGAATTACAAATTGGGGACCAGATCGTAACAGAAAAAAGATTGATTACTTCTGAAGACATCACTCGTTTTGCCGAACTTAGCGGAGATCATTTTTATGCACACCTTACCGACACTAATTTTGACGGCACCATGTTTGAACAACAGGTGGCACATGGTTATTTTATTATGAGCGCAGCAGCAGGCTTGTTTGTAGATGGTTATGAAAAAAATCCGGTGTTGTTGAATTATGGAATTGACGAGTTGCGTTTTACCAAACCCGTGTATCCTGGCAATACCATTTATATACGCTTTACTTGTAAGGAAAAAACGGCGCAGGAATTAAAAGACGTAAATCCCGAAGTACCGTTTGTAAAAGGACAAGATATTCCGAAAGGAATTGTAAAATGGTATGTAGAAATCTTAGACGATACAGACGAAATCACAGGGGTAGCCACTATTCTCACGATGGTACAAATGAAAAACGGGTTTAAATAAAAGGATAGTGTTGCTATTTTTATCGCAGTTTGTATCTTTCAAAACGGCTCTTGAAATGTACAAATTATTGCAGACGCTCGTAAATTTAAAACCAAACACGGCCATATGGAACTGGAATATGTAAAATCAGAAACACACAACGGGATTACCAGCATAGAGTTCTTTCATCCGCAGAGTAATTCCTTGCCAGGTAAGTTGTTGGAACAACTGGCACATGAAATTCATTTTGCAGGTACACACGAGGAAACCAAAGTGATTGTTTTAAAAAGCGCTGGTGAAAAAGCGTTTTGCGCAGGGGCCTCTTTTGATGAATTGGTTCAAATAAAAACAGCAGAAGAAGGGTTAAAATTTTTTAGTGGTTTTGAACAGGTGATCAACGCCATGCGGAAATGTCCGAAGTTCATCATTGCAAGGGTTCATGGGAAATGTGTGGGTGGCGGTGTTGGCTTGGCTTCGGCAGCAGATTATGCCATTGCCGTAGCTGGCGCAGATATTAAATTGAGCGAATTGGCTGTAGGCATTGGTCCATTTGTAGTGGGACCTGCGGTGGAAAGAAAAATAGGCAAAGCGGCTTTCAGCGCTCTGGCAATCGATGCCAGTATGTGGCGCAACAGTGAATGGGCAAAACGGAAGGGTTTGTTTGCTGAAGTGCATGAAAATGCGGCAAATATGAATGAGTCAATCAACAGGCTGGCCACTACATTGTCACATTCGAACCCAGCCGCGATGGCAGAAATGAAAAAAGCATTTTGGGCGGGAACAGAACATTGGGATGAGTTACTCAAAGAGAGAGCGGCCATCAGCGGCAGACTTATCTTAAGCGCCTTTTCTAAAGATGCCATCGAAAAATTTAAAACCAAAGCCTAAAAAAACAACCGGCCTAAGCCGGTTTATTTTTTTTAGAAAAAAGATTGTTGATGATCGCGGTGCCGTAGGCCTTTATTTTATCCCGGTTGTTTAAAATACTTTTTCCGGCGGTCTGTTTTAAAAACAAACCTAGTAGTCCTTTGCCTCCTTGTACAGCGGCACCACCGCCGGCAATTTTACCGGCGATCAAACTTGCACCAATAGTCCCTGCCGTTTTCATGGCGGTGCCTAATATGCCAGCCCCATCTATACTCCCGATGGCAGATCGAATTAAGTTTCCGGGTTTCAAACTTTCTTTAGTAGCGCTAAAATGACGGACCAACTCTTGCTGCTGAATTTTTTTGTCTTCTTCCAGCTGTTGAATAGCAGCTTTTAATTCTGCTGTATTGTTGAAACTCATGATCTTGTCATTTTTTTAATGATAGCATTAGATACCGGCGATTCAATCCACTTTTCTCTGAAAAAGTACAGTATAACTGCAAGTAAACTGTAGAACCCTGCCAATACCAAAAAGCCATAGTAGTTTTTACCTAGAAGATCACCCAGCCATAAAGCAATCCCAATGTTTAGCAACATCAGCACGGTGGTGATAAAAGAAACCAGCACGATGCGGCCTGCCAATTCAGACACCACATCCGATGTGGTCAATGCTGTTTTTAGTTTAAATAATTCTAACCTGGTTTCTACATAGTCTCCCGCTTTTTCAAACAAGCCTTCTATGTTTTCTGATTGTTGTTCCATGAATTTTGGTTTTTGTAATCAATCACTCCATCACGTTTTTTGCTCTTTAGAAGACGCTTGTCCCATGATGTCTTCAGCTTCAGTTTTTATATTTTCAAACTTTTGCTTAAGCGTTTCCTTTACCTCTGTGAATTTGTTTTTAAACTCATCTCCCATATCTTCTGCCTTTTTGGCCATTTTTTTACGGGTTTCAGTTCCCTTGTCTGGCGCAAATAAGATTCCCAGTAATGCTCCAACAGCAGCACCTGCCAATAATCCGCCTATTAATTTTTTGCTCATGTTCATTGTGTTTTATGGTTATAAAATATTATTTACTCTATTGCTAAAATGTTGCCAAAAAGCAAAAACAGATTCATTCATTTTAAGCAGACATTAATGTACAAAAAATTATGCTAATATTGGCTGATTTTGGTCATGTTTTTTAGAGGCATCTTCTGCAAGGAAAAAGAAAGCTATTATCGAGCTAACCCCTTCACGAGGATGGAAATTTTATGCCCACCTGTGTGATGTTTACGGATAGTAAGGTCTTTAAAAGTGAGTTTTTTGCTAAACACTGCTTTTTCTTCAGGCTAAAATGGCTTTCACTTATTTTGAAAATCTCCTTATGCTGTTGGCCATTTGCTTTCATAAAATGTACCGTACACTCAATTCTTAATCGGCTACTTTCTTTGGCTGGTAATTGTCAATCAAAATAGAATGGAATAGTACCGCCCATGGCAATTTTGCCAGAAGATCTCTTCAGTTGGGTAACACTGCATTGTACATGGCTGGGGGTGCCAAACAGGTTAAGGGCGATGTAGTTTCCGTCTTTTCAGCAAACTGCGGCAGGCGTGTTTTAAGAGGCGGTCTGTTTGTGTGATTTTGCTTAACCATTTTGTAGCCATTTGCAATACAATTTGTGGATGGTCTTTAGAAATGTCGGTCAGGTTATTGGCAACACTTTTATTAACATATACTGATTCATCATTTTTTAATCGATCAAGAATGGGTAGGATCTTTCTTTATACATTCGATGGCCAAGCCCAAAGGCAACCTGCGTCGGCGGCCTTCGCCGGCAAAACGCCTTACACGTTCGTTAGGGTGTTTGCTCCGCGGTTCCTTTTTTGCATCGTTTGATTAGGACGGCAGCGTAAAAAAAGGATCTGATGGCAAATTCGCAGCTAGTAAACGGGGTTATTTTTTCCAACGCTTTGATGGAACGAATAAGGTCATCCTGTCCAAATTGTTCTACAAAATCGGGAAGGAACACACAGGCTAGTTCAGCACATTCAACCTTGCTAGGCTTTGGTAAGGCGTAGATGAAAGAAAATTATCAGAAGTTGTTTGGAGTAGCTTCTCTGAATAAAATCATGCAGCACGAACGATAGGCGCCGCATGCGCTGCTTCAATCCAAAACTTCCCAATCGGATTGTTGCACCTTACTAATAAATGCGACGCTCTTAAAATGAGGGATCACCTTTTTGGCCGCTTTACCAAATTCGTCAAAACGATAGATATGCGAGATGCTGGCATTGTATCTTCTGACCGGTCAAACACCGTCAGGTACCAGGCGCGCAAAGTCTTGACCACCCTTATCATACATCGTTTGAGTGATGCCTGCATAGGTGGAGTTGGATACTTCGTTGCACACGCCTATTTTAAAATCAACGCTCGACTTTTGGTGGATGTTGGTGTGTAGCCTGGCAGAAAAATCGTTTATCTCAAATGCCGTGGGCCCTAGGTTATCTGCTTTTTTTGTAAATAGCTGATCAAAAAGCCTGTATTGCCAACGGTGTTGCCATAACTGGCATAGCCGGAAAAGAAACCACCCTCTCCTCCCCGAATCTTTGCGCTGGTGGTAGATTTTAATGGAGGTTCATATGTGATAAAATTAATTACTCCACCAATGGCTTGTGGTCCGAATAAAATCTGGCCACTTCCTTTTAGTACGTCTATGGTTTTTACTCTATCGATAACGGGTGAAAAATACATTTTTAGTTCACCGCAGGGATTCAGCGCAACCGGAATACCATCTTCTAGCATTAAGATATTTAGACTACGATCGGGGTCCAGTCCACGGATGCCAATGTTAATTCTAAGTCCGGCACCTTCATCATCTACTGTGTTCAGCCCCGGTATTTTGCGAACCACATCGTTTCCACTTTGTGGAAGTATTTGGTTGATCATGGTTTGATTGATCGCTGCTACCGATCCCGGCAATCGGGTTAATAACCGGTCTTTTACGGCTATGATGTTGATTGGAGGCATATTGCTGGCGGATGTGCCTGTAGCAGTTATTTAATTTTCCCGGGCCTAACTGTTTTGGCAACAAACCAAAGCACATAGTATCGTCATTCCTTTTCTCATGTTCTTTTTATTTTTTTGCAAAATTCAAAGGTTCGTATCAGCTGTTGTTTAAAGATTCGGTAACAGAAGTTACGCTTTTGGAAAAAACCTATGCGGCATATTTTTAGTAGCATCTGATGCATGGATGAATAACTTAGATGCTGAACGGACTAGGGTTTTTATATAAATATTCCTACAAAGGAAGCTGATATTCATTGAAACAAAGTAATATATGTGTTGGTCTGTGCGAAAAAAATTTGTTTGTTTGTGTAAAAATCATCGTATTATTGCAACGGATTCGGTTGAGTGATTATCCCATATCTCTTACCTCAACGGTGCACAGCCTATTCCATCATAAAAAATTTTCAATCTCAATTTCATTTTAAAGGCACAACTACAGCGGACCTTGAACAACGCATTCCTCAATACTTTATGTACGATATAGCACAACTGAGCGATCTTCTCGTTCCTGAACTGCATGATATAGCAGAGCAATTAGACATCGCAAATTCCAAAAAAATGAATAAGCCGGAACTGATTTCCGGCATTCTCGAAAAACAACAAAGCATGGCAACAGAGAAAGCAACACCAGACGGTGAAAAGCCAAAACGCAAGCGAATTACAAAGGCTTCCAGCAACGATACTGCGGATAATATCCAGGAGCAGCAGTTTAAAAAAGAAATAGCAGCAAGAGCCAAGAAGGCGGAAGCGGATAAAAAACCAGCTGCCAAAAAACCAAAGGCCGAGCCCGACGTGCAACCAATGGAGGAAGAGGAAGAATTGCAGCCCATCACCAGCGAACAATCCACCATTCCTGCAGCCATTGCACAAATGCTGGCGGCAGAAGATGAGATACAACAACCGGAAGTTGACCTCAACGACGAAGACGAAGAAGGGGAAGAAGGGGAAGATGAACAAGACAGAAGCCAACGACCCGTTCAACCCAATCGTCCACCCTTTCAGAAAAAAGAACCCGTGTTCAATATAGAATTCGACGGTATCGTTCTGGGCGAAGGTGTGTTAGAAATGATGCCCGATGGGTACGGCTTCCTGCGCAGCAGTGATTACAATTATTTATCTTCTCCTGATGATATTTATGTATCTCCATCCCAGATAAAATTGTTTGGATTAAAAACGGGTGATACTGTTTATGGATCCGTTCGTCCTCCAAAAGAAGGCGAAAAATATTTTGCATTACTCAAGGTTGAAACCATCAATGGTAAAACCCCTGAAGAAGTAAGAGATAGGGTACCATTCGATTATCTTACCCCATTATTCCCTTTCGAGAAATTGAATTTATGCACTAGAAGCGATAACTACAGCACCCGTATCATGGATCTGTTTACGCCGATTGGTAAGGGCCAGCGTGGATTGATTGTAGCACAACCCAAAACCGGTAAAACGATGTTGCTCAAAGAAGTGGCCAATGCCATTGCGGAGAATCATCCAGAATGTTACCTGATGGTGGTACTCGTAGATGAAAGACCAGAAGAGGTAACCGATATGGAACGCAGCGTGAAAGCAGAAGTGATCGCTTCTACTTTTGATGAGCTGGCAGATAAGCACGTAAAAGTATCAACCATTGCGCTTCAAAAAGCAAAAAGGCTCGTAGAGTGTGGCCACGACGTGGTGATTTTATTAGATTCTATTACCCGTTTGGCGCGGGCGCACAACACCGTGGCACCCAGCAGTGGTAAAGTGTTGAGTGGGGGCGTGGAAGCCAATGCGATGCAGAAACCCAAGCAATTTTTTGGGGCAGCCCGTAAAATTGAAAATGGGGGCTCTCTCACCATACTTGCTACCGCATTAGTAGATACCGGAAGTAAAATGGATGAAGTGATCTTTGAAGAATTCAAAGGAACGGGTAACATGGAATTGCAATTGGATCGTAAACTCAGCAACCGCAGAATTTACCCAGCCATCGATATTGTGGCTTCCAGTACCAGAAGAGATGATCTCTTGATGGATAAAGATACCTTCCAACGCATGTGGGTGTTGCGCAAGCACATGGCCGATATGAATTCGGAAGAAGCCATCAACCTGTTGCTTAAAAACATGAAAGGAACCAAAAACAATGCGGAGTTCCTCATTTCCATGAACGGGTAATCAACAACAGAAATACACTTTTAAAAGATATCAACTGCCGGATTTCCGGCAGTTTTTTTATGCCCGTAAGCCATTGCATTCAAGCAGGCAGGTATGTAAAAAAAATAAATGATGTTTTTTTAAAATAAAATGGGCAACACTCCGTTTATAAGGCGCCTAATAACACTAAAACCAGTCTTATGAAATCAATTCAACTTTTATTAGTAGCATTTTGCTGCCCTATTTTAGTATTTACCCAAGATATTGCCGGCCTTTGGAAGGGCACCTTATACAATGATTCAACAGGATTGAAGCACCATTACGAAGTAGGGATTACCATGGAAAATGGCCGTTATGTGGGGTATTCTCACACCTCGTTTATCATCGACCAAAAGAAATACTTCGGATTAAAAAAAGTGAAAGTAAAAATTGCCAGCGACGGAAAAGTGATCATCGAAGACGCGGAGTTGCTGCTAAACGATTATCCTGTAGAAGCAAATAAAAATATACGACAGTTGAATGTCCTGGATTTTACTATTATGGGGGATTTTGAAATATTGTCTGGCCCTTTTGTTACCAATCGAACAAAAACCTATTTACCGCTAACTGGAAAAGTGGAATTGAAAAAAAATAAAAACACCATTCAGAGTGATTTGATAACCCGTTTACAACAATTAGGCAAGGGGTTGGAGCAAGTGTTTGCGCAAAATACCGGGGAGCCTGTTGTTAAAAATGATTGACCTTTTTTCTTATATGCATTGTTTATTTTAGTTGATCAGCCGCCTGTTTACAGGCGGCTTTTTTTATGCCGTTGACAAACAGTTCGGTAACCATTTTAAAGGGTTACTTTAGCGGCACAATTATTATGGCTATTACAAAAATTGACATTGAACATTTTTTAAAGCTACAACATCAAATGCCCGTATTTGATGTTCGCAGTCCTGGCGAATACCAACAAGCGCAAATACCCGGGGCGTACTCACTGCCGCTGTTTTCAGATGAAGAAAGAAAAGTGATTGGCACTTTGTATAAACAAGAGGGAAAACAAAGAGCCATCAAAGAAGGGCTTGATTGTTTTGGTCCAAAGATGCGGGCCATGGTTTCGCAGGTAGAAAAAATTGTGGAGACTTGGAAAGAAAAAACGGACGCGGAAGTATATCCAAAAGCTACTGCAGAAGGACCGTCTATCATCGTACACTGTTGGAGAGGGGGCATGCGCAGTGGTGCAGTAGCCTGGTTGTTAGATTTGTATGGGTTTCAGGTTTACCAGCTAATAGGAGGCTATAAAGTATTTCGGAACTGGGCGCTCATTCAGCTTCAAAAAGAATATGCTTTAAGAATTTTGGCGGGCTACACTGGCAGCGGCAAAACCGTCCTGCTACACAGTTTGAAAGAACAAGGCGAAACGGTACTTGACTTAGAAATGCTGGCCAGCCACAAGGGTTCAGCCTTTGGGGGTATTGGCCTTCCTCCCCAACCCTCTCAGGAAATGTTTGAAAATCTTTTGGCAACGGAGTTGTTTAAGATCGGAAGCCAACCCTGCTGGGTAGAAGATGAGAGCCAACGGATTGGCCAGCTGCACATTCCACACTCATTTTGGAAAACCATGCGGGCGAAGCCGGTATTTTTCATAGAGATCCCTTTTGAGGAACGGCTACAGTTTATAACAGAAGATTACGGGAAATGCGATCCCCAACAAATGCAACAGTCCATTGAGCGCATACAAAAAAGGCTGGGGCCGCTGGAAACCAAAACAGCCATACAGCATCTTCAGCTAGGGGAGTTAGAAGCTTGTTTTGCCATTTTATTGAAGTATTACGATAAATACTATCTGAAAGGGTTGACTAACAGAGAAAATCTGGAGGGATTGATAAATAAAATACCCTGTTCTAACGTTGATAGATTAATTAACGCAGAAAAACTGTTAGAATGTATTACCGCAAATACTTGATTGCCCTTTTTGCTTTTATTTCTGTAGCCGCCCATGCACAGGAAACCGATATTACCGGCCTCTGGAAAGGGATCCTGTACAACGATACCACCCAAATGGATTATCAATACGAGATTGGCATCAGCAAAGAAAAAGGAAAGTACTTAGGGTTCTCACACACCTGGTTTATTTTGGATGACAAGCAATACTATGGTGTAAAAAAAGTAAAGATCAAGATAGCAGACGACGGCAAGATCATTGTGGAAGACGATGGATTGATATCGAACAACTATCCCGTACCGCCTAGCAAAAATGTGCGCCAACTAAACGTACTTTCGTTAGACGCATCTGGCCCGGTGATGACGTTAACGGGCCCGTTTAGCACGAACAGAACCAAGGAATACCATTCTCTCACTGGTAGCATAACGCTACAAAGAAAAAATGATTTCTGGCAATCCGCCCTTATTCCACACTTGGAAGAACTGGGTAAGTCATCGGAGCTTTCCTTTGTGAGAATAGACAAAGAAGAAAAAAACAGGTTAGCGGTCAATACCATGGCTGCGGATGATGCCAACAATGACCGCTATAAGAAACAACAGGTGGAATCTAGCAAAGCCGACGAAATCAGCAAAAAAGAAACAGTAGCAAAAGCGTTGGCTGAAGAAAAAGCCGCCAGTATGGTTTTAGCAAAAGAAAAGGTAGAAAAACAAGCGTTGGAACAACAGTTAAAAGCGGAAGCAGCAACTGCTAAACGGGAATTAGCTGCGCAGCTCGCTGCAGAAACAGCAGCAGCAGCAGCAGAAACAGCCAAAGCAACGGAAAGGAAAAAGGAAGAAGAGGCACAGGCAAAAGAAGCTGCAGTACTGGCAAAACAAGCAACCGATGCAAAAAATGCTGCCGAAAAAGCATCGGCAAAAGAAGCGGTCGCCCAGCAAAAAATGGAAGTAGAAAAAATTAAACAAGCAAGGGCCATCGAAAAGCAGGAAGCTGAATTTGTTAAAAAAGAAGAAAGTCGCAAAGCTGTTCTGGCAAAAAAAGCTGCCGCCGAAGCAGAACAAAAATATATCCAGGCTACAGCAGCACTTGCAGAAAAAGAGGCAGCCATTAAAAAGGCAGATACAGAAAGCGCTGTTGCAACAGCCAGTAACACAAAAAAGCCGGAGGAAAATAAAAACAAAGTAAACTCAACACTTCAGAAAGAAGAGGTCAATAAACAAACCAGCGCAACTACCAGCATTGCAGCAGCTGCGCAGGTGAACGAGCGCCAAACCATCCTTCAACAAACGGTTGGTTTTTCTTCAGACAGCTTGCTGCTTTCGCTGTACGACAATGGAGAAGTGGATGGCGATACCGTGAGTGTACTACTGAATGGCACCATCATTTTAGAAAAGCAGGGGCTCAGTACGGTGGCCATCAAAAAAACCATTTACATACCAGCAAATACAGACCGAATGGAACTGGTGATGTATGCCGAAAGTTTGGGTTCTATTCCTCCCAACACAGGATTGCTGGTGATACGCGATGGTAAAAAATTGTACGAGGTACGTTTTAGTGGCGATTTGCAAAAAAATGCCTCTATTGTATTCAACCGCAAAAAGGAGTAATATCTTTGCAACATGCAAGAAGATAGTAAGAATGAAAAAGTATTGCTGACGCAATACTCCCGGGGTGCTGGCTGTGGTTGTAAGATAGCCCCTACAGTACTGGAAGAAATTTTACAGAGCAGTATTCATACCGTCAATAACCCCCATTTATTGGTGGGGAACGGAAGCAACGATGATGCAGCAGTGTTCGATTTGGGTAACGGCACCGCATTGATTTCTACCACCGATTTTTTTATGCCCATCGTAGATGATGCCTTTGATTTTGGCAGAATTGCCGCAGCAAATGCCATCAGTGATGTATATGCGATGGGTGGAAATCCTTTAATGGCAGTTGCCATATTGGGATGGCCTGTAGAGAAGTTACCTGCCGCCCTTGCCCAGCAGGTATTGGATGGTGCAAGAACCATTTGTGCTTCCGTTGGAATACCCCTGGCAGGTGGTCATAGTATAGATAGCTCGGAGCCTATTTTTGGATTGGCAGTCAGTGGATTGGTAGCCACCGATCATCTTAAGAAAAATAATACGGCTGAAGAAGGCGACTTGTTGTTTCTTACCAAACCCATTGGCGTAGGGGTACTATCAACTGCACAAAAAAGAGGAGTATTGTTACCAGAACACCTGCCTTTGATGATTGATCAAATGACGAAGCTGAATAGTATTGGTGAAGCTTTGGGAAAAATTTCAGAAGTTACCGCCATGACAGATGTAACCGGATTTGGCATCCTGGGACACTTGATCGAAATGGCAGATGGAGCTGGTTTGTCTGCAGTTTTGCACTACTCACGGTTACCCGTGTGCGAAGGAACCAAAGATTATATAGCCCAAAGAATTATTCCCGATGCAACTTATCGCAATTGGAATAGTTACAGCACCAAAACGGCTTTTGAAAAAGGTGTGAATGTGATGGAAGCCTTTAACCTTTTGCCAGATCCGCAAACCAATGGTGGTATTTTATTCAGTGTAAAAGAAAACGCAGTAGCAGATGTACAGCAACTGTTAAAAGACAACGGGCTGGAAGATTTTATACATCCGATCGGATTTTTCAGAGCCAAAGAAGAAAAAACGGTTATGGTAAACATGTAAAGATACCCAGCATCGCTGTTCGTTCTTTTGCAATAAAAGCAAGACTTTATGCAGACTTCTGCGGACAAAATAATGCCTTTTATTTTTTCAAAATGGCATCAATAGCGGCTGCTAATTTTTTATCTTTCTCTGTAATGATGTCTCCTTTGTCGTGAGTATTCAGCCAGATTTCTACTTTGTTGTACACATTGCTCCACCTCGGGTGGTGGTCCATTTTTTCTGCAGCAATGGCTACTCTTGTTATAAATCCGAAAGCCTCAGAAAAATCGGCAAATTCGAATTGTTGGTATAAGGCATTGTCTTTTTCGATCCACATGGTACATTCGTTTTAAAAGATGAAAGGAATAATGATCAATACTACTACTTTATTCTGCAGTATCGGCCTGCTGTTTACGCACATCTAAGATCACAACACCAGGTGTTGTTTATTTTTTATTTTTTCATTGGTCATTTCAGTCACCAATTGCACAGCGGGTATTATTCTGGTAGATTGTAGAAGGGTGTCCAACTCTTCTTTAATAAGATCATCACCTTTGATGAGCCATAAAAAATCGAGGTGTTTGAACTCAGGCAAGAGGAACTCGCCATCGTGTTGGTTATTGTACAAAAGGTGTTCGGTGTTTACAGAAGCGTCCAGATAGTGATAAACCGAAAAAAAGTAGTTTCTCTTTTTTTTCAGCAGCTGAATTTCCAGATCGGCGTTGTTGCGAAACCCCAATCCAAGTTTTTGATTGACATGCCAGGCAAACACATAATCCTTCACTGGCGCAACGATGCCCATGAGAAAACTGTTCTCAAAAAACTCTTTTGCAATGGTTTCATTGTCTAGCTTTAATTTCATGCAATTCCTTTCCTGGTTGAATTAAAAATTCACCGGCACAATCAGCTCTTTGTTTGCTCTGATAATGATGGCGTTGATGGTTTGCCCTTTATCAAATTTACCCAATGCTTTCATATAATCCTCTACTGTGCTGGTTTTGTTTTCGCCTAGTTGCAGAATTACATCTCCAGCCAGTATTCCGGCTTTTTCTGCAGGTCTGCCAGCGCTAACCCCTTCTACCAATACCCCTGGTCCGGCAAATGTGTAATCTGGCATAATGCCCAAGCTCACTTTAAAGCTCATCCTGCCGGTGTTCACTTCTCTGGTTTTGGCAAAAGTTAACTTCCCCATTTCTGCTGTGGAAGCGATCAGGTTTTTGATGTATTCGCTGATTTGAACAATGCCCCCGTAATTTATTTTATCAGCGTCATCGCTTGGTTTGTGGTAATCTGTATGCGTACCCGTGAAGAAAAACAACACCGGAATATCTTTTCTGTAAAATGAACTGTGATCGCTTGGGCCAGTTCCGCTGCTATCAATTTTGATGGAAAGTGCTGGGTCGGTGGTTTTGATCAACTGCCCCCAAACCGGAGAAGTGCCATAGCCGCCCACGGTGATACTGCGGCTTTCAGCGTTGAGCCTGCCCACCATGTCCATATTAACCATATAGCTGACACTGCTTAAAGGAACCGTCGGATGTTCTGTAAAATATTTAGATCCAAACAAGCCCAATTCCTCTCCGGAAAAAGCAATAAAAAGATAATTGTAATTTTTGTTACCCGACTTTTTTAAACTTTTTGCCAGTGATATTAAAGCAGCGGTTCCGCTGGCGTTGTCATCTGCCCCATTGTGTATCATCGGAATACTGTCTCTGTACATCGAGTTCTTATCTTCTCCATATCCCAGGTGATCGTAGTGCGCACCCAACACAATGGTATATACTGCATAGTTGTTGACGTATCCGATCACATTGTGCCCCTTCCTGTTCTCCTTTTCATTTACATCAAAAGATTGAATATAGGTGCCGTTGTCTGCATAGGGGATTAGTCCCGCTTTTTTAAATTGTTTGCTGATATAAGTATAAGCCAGCTTTTCTCCATTGGTACCGGTTCTTCTCCCTTCTAACCGGTCGCTTGATAAAAATTCAACATGTTTTTTTACACTGTTCACCATTTTTTTGTCCGCACTTTCGGTGGTTTGCGATTGCACCGTCATCGAACACAACAAAAACACCGTCAGAAATGATCTCATATCTATTAACTTTTGTGTGCAAAGTTACTGATGCCCACGTTTTTAAAGTATATTTTGTTTTCCGTATCGCGTAGTTTAACTTTCTTAATTCGTAAAAAACTTCAAAGGAGATGCGCTATTTTTGTGACCCCATAAAAACGGGTTTTTCTATTATATAAGTGAGCACAGCCTTAAACATAGCATTGGTCGGAAACCCCAACAGCGGAAAATCGTCTCTGTTTAATGTGCTCACCGGACTGAACCAAAAAGTGGGAAATTTCCCGGGGGTCACGGTGGATAAAAAAACGGGTTCCAGCACTATCTCAGACCATTGCAAAGCCACCATCATCGACTTGCCAGGAACGTACAGCCTCTATCCAAAAAGAGCAGATGAGTGGGTATCGTACAAAGTAATGTTGCAGCAGGATACCGAGATCAAACCAGATATTATTGTACTGGTGGCAGATGCCAGCAACCTCAAAAGAAATTTACTTTTTTGTTCTCAGATCATCGATCTTAAAACACCTGTAGTGATTGCACTCAGTATGATGGATCTTGCCAAACAAAAAGGAATCAAAATAGATATCTCAGGTTTGGAACGCGAATTGGGTGTGCCCATTGTGGCCATCAATCCGCGTAAAGGCAAGGGGATCGCGGCACTCAAAAAAGCTATCGAAACCTCCGCAGATAACCTACAAAACCTACCTCCCCGAAATTTTATCGACACTGCCCAGCTGGCACCCAAAGCTGTGGCCAATGTGCAGGGAATCTATCCTAACATCAGTGCCTACAAAGCTATTCATTACCTCATCAATCACGAACAGTTCAACCTCTCCCCGTTAGAACAGGAAACCATCGAAAGTATTGAAGAGGAAACGTCGTTTAACCCTACCCGTACGCAGGCAGAGGAAATTTTGCAACGATATGCCCGCATCCGTCAAATTATGCAGCACACCGTGGTGGAAGATGGTCCCTTGGAAAAGTCTTTATTTACAGAAAAGCTCGACAATATTTTGATGCACCGGGTGTGGGGATATGTGATCATGTTAAGCGTGTTGTTTTTGTTATTTCAAAGTATTTTTTGGTTAGCACAATACCCGATGGAGTTTATCGATTGGAGCTTTGGACAGATAGGGTCGTGGACCGCAAATGTTCTACCCCAGGGATGGATGAGCGACTTGCTGGTGAATGGCATCATCGCCGGACTCAGCGGAATTTTCATTTTTGTACCACAGATTATGATTTTATTCGCTCTCATCACTTTGTTGGAAGATTCTGGTTACATGGCCAGGATCAGTTTTTTAACAGACAAGCTGATGCGGAAAGTGGGACTCAACGGTAAATCAGTGATGCCTATGATCAGCGGATTTGCCTGCGCCGTACCCGCCATCATGAGTGCCAGGAATATTGAAAATAGAAAGGAAAGATTGCTCACCATTATGATCACTCCATTGATGAGTTGCAGCGCCAGGTTGCCAGTTTATACCATTCTGATTGCACTGGTGATACCAAAAACATTGCTCTTCGGACTTTTCAGTTTGCAGGGGTTGGTGATGATGGCCTTGTATTTTTTAGGCACTTTCATGGCATTGGTGGTAGCATGGATCATGAAGTGGTTTATTAAAAGTACAGAGCGCAGTTTCTTTATATTGGAATTACCTGTTTATAGGAGTCCGCGCTGGAAAAACGCGTTGGTTACGATGTTGGAGAAGGCCAGGATCTTTGTATTGGATGCAGGTAAAGTAATTATGGTCATCAGTTTGTTGTTGTGGGCGCTGAGCAGTTATGGACCGCCTGACAGAATGGAAGCCGTTGCTAAAAAATACGATGCACAATTGCTGGCTAACCCTTCTGATGAAGCTTCCATCTCTAAACTCCGCAATACCGAAGAACTACAAAATTCTTATGCTGGCATACTTGGGCAAGCCATCGAGCCCGCCATTCGGCCATTGGGTTTCGATTGGAAAATTGGCATAGCACTCATCACTTCTTTTGCAGCCAGAGAAGTATTTGTGGGTACGATGGCTACGTTGTACAGCGTTGGGGAAGAGGAGAATGAAAACACTTTGCGTCAAAAAATGCAGGCGGCGGTAAGAGCAGACGGCAGCAAAGTGTATGATTTGGCTACCGGCTTATCTCTCCTAATATTTTATGTGCTGGCTATGCAGTGCATGAGCACCCTCGCCATTGTAAAAAGAGAAACCCGCAGCTGGAAATGGCCTACCATACAGTTTGTGTACATGACAGCGCTGGCCTATGGCATGAGTTGGTTGGTGTATGTGTTGTTTTCCTAATTTTTTAGGCCCTTGGCAGAGTGTGTTCCTTCAGGGTCACGGGTGTCTATTATTGCTGCCGGGCTTTTCCATTTTTTAGTTTTGCCATCTCGTTGTGCATAAATAGTTTACAGTCCGGCAGAATTGTTAGACCCAGGCGTTCGGCTTTAGCCGGCCAACTGCGCCAGCCTTTATGAAGCATTTCTTCGTAGCTGTTTTATAAAAAAAAGGCCCCAACGATGCCGGTTATTCCTTTCTGTTTGAATATTTTCTCATTACCAATCTGCGCTGTACCTGATATTATTCAACACCTGCGGATAAATTCTTCGGTAGAGGTCCTCCAACATCTCTACTCTTCCGGGATTGGAAAAATTGCGGTTGTTGATGATGTTCCAATCCTCCTCTGTAAGCGCTCGTTGATCTCCGGTAAAGGTTCCGCTTTCTTCTTCCCAGCGGTAGGTTTCACGGAAGGTTCGGTTGCTAATGGTTTTCGGTGTTACGATGTCTTTGGTGAGTACATCCATTTGTGCATTGGCAATCAAACTTATGCGGGTAACATTCACAGTAGCCTGGATGGTTTGAAACACAGCTCTGCCGGCAACAATACCAACAATACCAACAATACTTACGGCACTGGCGCTGTAGCCACCAATGATTACAAAGAAAGGGTAACCTACGACCCCAATGGCAACATCAGAACTTATGTAAGAAATGGTACCACCACTAACCTGCCTGTTGGAGTAACTGGTGGGTTGAATATGGATAACTTGGGTTATGATTATTATACCAATACCAACCAATTAAAAAGGGTTACGGATAACACTGGTTATACAGGGAATTATCCGGATGATATTGACCATCAAACCAATAGCAACAATTACACCTATGACCCAATTGGAAATCTGATCAGCGATGTGAGTGAGGGTATTACCAATATTTCCTGGACGGTATATGGTAAAATAAAAAGTATTACCAAATCAACTGGCACCATCAATTACACCTATTGTGCATCAGGTAACCGGATTAGCAAAACCTATAATAACAAAACAACTTGGTATGTGAGAGATGCTAGTGGCAATGCAATGAGTACGTATGTTACCGATGCTGCTATCAATGG
>Ga0105049_10002004_pt1 | contig 24066 bp, 20 predicted proteins | sample MAT06_FD_78087 | JGI IMG/M metagenome (GOLD analysis project Ga0105049, IMG submission 78087) | Freshwater microbial communities from Lake Fryxell liftoff mats and glacier meltwater in Antarctica - MAT-06 | ecosystem: Environmental > Aquatic > Freshwater > Ice > Liftoff microbial mat | place...
GAGCTCACTGACTTTTTAGGAACCATGCGAAAAATGTTAAATCTAAAACCACAACTACAACAATGATTTGCCTGAATGACCAACAATTTGCCCAGCTGGAGGATAAGCTGAAGTCGGAAGGAATTCAAAGAGACGGTCGTTACCACGATCTTTTGGACCATTTCTATTGCCTCACTTCTTTTTATATGGAAGCGGGCCAAAGTTTTGAAACCGCTTCTAAGCAAGCCTATCAAGAAATTGCACCGGATGGTTTTTCGGCCATCGAACAGGAATTGAATCTATTTCTCACTTTTAATATTCAAATTCGTATGAACAAAGTTTTGTATTCCACTGCCTTTGCAGCAGCTTTTGGTCAAACCATGTATTTGTTGTTTAAAACTCTACACTGGCCTGGAGGTCCGGCATTTTTAATGATGGCCTGTGCAAGCATATTGTGTGTGGTGGTTCCCATTTTGGTGTTTAAGTATATAAAGGGTCGGGCAGAATTTTCCTTAATAAAACTCATCCGATTTATGGCTGGTATCATCGCCATTAGTCTTTTTAGCATTGGCTCAGCCCTGAAAATCATGCATTTGCCGACTGCCAATACGCAGATTGTTTTAGGCTCAGGTATTTTGGCCCTGGTCTTCTTTCCACTTTATTTTTATGAACAATATCAATCGGAGGTTGAAAGTGCATCAAAAGTCCCCTTAGCAAAAGCTTAATTCTTTTACATTTTAGCAAAAATAACCTCCTACACCTCGTGCGAATCAAGGGTAGGAGGTTTCAAGTTTTCTTAGTTAGCGAACTCCAAAATTTGATTATAAAATAGATCTAAGGCATGGAACTCCCATGTCTTTTTTCGCTATTTGGTAGTGATCCTGAGGAAATATATGAGCAAGAGAGCTCAGGTTCTGCATTTGAACCTTTCTCCGCTCAACTAAAGACCGCACCACCCGCCAGATATCATAGACTCTGCCTCTGAGCGAAGTATGAGTAAATCCCGAATCCAATAAATCTTAAATTCTTTGGTTTAACCACTAGCCCGGCCACAGCCTTGTAAAAGATGGCTCTCTTTTAAATATGAATTCCTAAGTCAAAACCGCCCCCCATTTCATCCCGAATCTCCCAAATGGTCTGCATCTCAATACTGATGTGGGAATACATCCGAGAATAAATCCAAAGGCGTTTACTGTGATCTACTTTGTATAGCTACACTACCTGATCTCCAAATAAAATCAGTCCCCAACTTTTTCTAGTGAATCAAATTCATTCTATCAACTGCCTTCCTTTGAGTTGCCTGGAGTAGGGCAAACCCGGACTAATTCAAAAATAAATAATTCTGTAAAAAATCATTTTTGCAGAATTATCTTAAAAACCAATCAAAATCTACTTTTTTCAGATTACCCCCTGTTTTTATAGGCCTGTTTTCAATAAAAGATACTCTTTTATAAAATATTTGCATAAATTTTAGGTGCTTTTTAAATTTTTAATACATTTGACCCGGAAACGCAATCAAAACAATCAATTGTAAAATTTTTAACGTACAGATTTTTATTATGAAAAAATTATTAATTCCCATATTTTCTTTGGCATTTCTTGGAAACATATATGCCCAGGATTCCACTTCCGCAAACGCTGGAAAATTCTCTTTTGGAGGATACTTTGACACCTACTATTTCAGCAATCTGAACAACCCCCTGTCCAGGGACAACCTTGGTGCCGCAGGAAATGCAAGAGCCTTTGATCAAAAGAGTGGTCAATTCCAGATCGGCCTGGTACAAACGAAATTCAATTATGTCAACAAAAACTCTGAGGTAGTGGTCGACCTGACCTTCGGACCCAACGGAGACCTTGGAAACTATGGTAACTTAATAGGACCACTTGGAGGCACTACTTCTCTTGCCATCAAACAAGCGTATTTCAATTATAAGGCTTCCGAGAAGCTTACCTTTACTGCAGGACAATTCGGTACCCACATAGGATATGAACTGATTGACGCCCCACTCAACTATAATTATTCGCTATCCAACCTTTTCAATAACGGGCCGTTCTACCATATCGGTGTTAAAGCCAATTATGCTTTCAGTGATAGAGTTTCCCTTATGGCTGGAGTTGTTAACAATGTTGACAATTTATACGACAACAACCGATCAAAAGGCTTTATCTCTCAGTTTATGATTGTCCCGGTAAAAGATTGGAATATTTACCTGAACTGGATTGGATCCAACGAGGGAAATCCCAAATCCGATGGAAAAGAAGCAAACAAATCCTTTTATTCTCTTTTCGACCTGACAACCACCTATCAGGTAACAAAGAAATTCTTCCTTGGAATCAATGCTGCCATGGGTTCTCAGAAAGGGGCATTTCAGTCTGATTTTGACACCACTATGACAAAAAGTATAACCTGGGGGGGAGTGGCACTTTATTCAAATTATGCTTTTAACAAAAAATACAGTTTAGGCCTACGTCTTGAAACCTTTGATAACACAAGCGGGGCCCGTGGTCTTCGGAATTCTTTGGGAGAAGGAACTTCTGTAAACTCCATCACCCTCACCTCCAACATAAAACTTGCTGACGGTCACCTGGTTTTAAAACCGGAAGTTCGACTGGATGCCTACAAAAAACTAAAAGGAGATATAAACAAAGAATCTCAGCAATTTGAAGACAGCAACGGCAAGTTTACCAATTCGTCTCAAACCACCATCGGTATGGCAGCCGTATACAAATTTTAACATCTTACTAAAACACAACAAACAATAATCATTTATGAAAGTAACTAATGTTCTTCCCCTCGCTCTGCTGGTGGCGATAAGCATTCTCGCCATATTGTTTCCTTCCGTGCCTAAACAGATCGTCACAGAAGGTATTAATTCAGGAGATACGGCCTGGATGCTCATGGCAACAGCCCTGGTACTTATTATGACTCCTGGTCTTGCTTATTTCTATGGAGGTATGGTAAACAACCGAAATGTGATCTCGACCATGTTGCAAAGCTTCATTGCCATGGGGATCATCAGTATCATCTGGGTGGTTGTTGGCTATAGCCTTGCTTTTGGATCTTCCATTGGCGGGTTTATTGGCAATCCTATGGATCATTTCCTTTTTAAAGGAGTGCTTGATGGAAAACCATGGTCTTTGGCTGCAACCATTCCTTTGGTCGTATTTGCCTTTTTTCAGCTGAAGTTTGCGGTAATTACCCCTGCTCTTGTAACCGGATCTCTGGCAGAAAGAATCAACTTTAAATCTTACGTCCTTTTTATCATTTTGTTTTCTCTTTTCGTATATGCCCCGCTCGCCCACATGACCTGGCATCCGGACGGCTTTCTGTTTAAAATGGGTGTTTTGGATTTCGCTGGTGGAACCGTTGTTCACATGTCGGCTGGCTGGGCTGCTCTTGCAGGAGCTTTGTACGTTCGTCCACGAATTTCCTCCATGGAGTCACGCTTCCTTCCTCCTGCCAACATTCCATTTGTTCTTCTTGGCACAGGTCTCCTTTGGTTTGGTTGGTTCGGATTTAATGCTGGTTCGGCTGTAGGAGCTTCGCCCCTGGCAGCCATCGCCTTTGCAACAACCAATACTGCGGCTGCAGCTGCAGGACTTGCCTGGGTATTGTTTGATGTTGCCAAAGGAAAGAAAGTTTCTGCTCTTGGATTTTGTATAGGTGCAGTTGTTGGTCTTGTAGCCATTACCCCCGCTGCTGGCTTTGTAACAATACCAACATCCATTTTTATTGGAACGGTCGCTTCCCTTATTTCAAATGTTGTGGCTCACTGGCGCTCAAAGTCTTCGCTGGATGACACACTCGATGTATTCGCATGCCATGGCGTTGGAGGTATGGTGGGAATGCTCATGACTGGAATTTTTGCTTCCAGTGCTATTAACTCGGCAGTGGCAGACGAAGGTTTATTTTTTGGAAAATACACGTTGTTTACCAATCATTTGATTGCTCTGGCAGCGGTATCCGTATTTGCCTTCGGAATGTCTTTCATTTTATTCAAAATTACTGACCTTATCATGCCTCTTCGAGTAAAAGAAGATGATGAAAAAGTTGGTCTGGATGTAAGCCAGCACGACGAATTCCTCATCGAAGCTTAAATTGGCCATTCCATAAACAGAAAGGGCTGCCTCATTTTGGCAGCCCTTTCTAATTTATTGCAATTGATCTTTCTTTACCTGGTTTCAAATTCTGAAATATTTTTCGATTGGGCCTTGTAATTATCCCGGGAGAAAAGTGAAGGTTCTGAAAATTCTGTAACCACCGGAACAGTTATCGGGATAGGTAACGATGGAAGATAAAAATTGCCTTTGTAATTAGAACCGGTTTGATTTGAATAGGATTCAGGAGCCACATTCAGCACAGGTAGGACTCCTTTTTTATCCAGATTTGATTTTTTTGCGAAGGAAGCCTTGTTGGGATGCTTGTAGTTATCAGAAGAAAGACTGGGATCGGTCTGGGCATTGGCCGACACAGCCACGATGCCTGCAAAAATGGTTAACAAAATTACTTTTTTCATAGTGTTGGTGTATAAAAGACATTATCTGTAAATAAGCATTGCAAAAATAACACCACAATTTCAGAAAAAATCATGACTTTTCTCAATATCCAACCGGAAAATTTTAGTTAAAAATGAATCCCAATTGTAGGTAGAATTAACGAAGAGATTCAGAAACAAATCAGGCGTTTTATATAGGCAAATAAATTCTGCTTTTCAATAATCTGGCCCGTTGGATCTGAAACTCAAGCTTCCTCATTTACCATGGAACCATTTTTTCCTGAAGGAATTCCTTATAAGCATGGTCGAACCGGTCCTCATGGATTTCCCGCTCAGCAAGGATGGAATGGCATAGGAATTTCTCCTTTTCTGAAGGCTTATGGAATGGCCTTTTGGGGTTATGAAAGCTCATTTTGTAAGCTGAATTCTTATCGTGAGAAGCAAGATCATTATTAGTTAATGACTGCTCTTTTTTTCGAAGATCCAAAAGTCGGAGGAGTTTTCGGTGACCCTCCATTTTATACTCTTCAAGGCTCCGGATAGCAGTACTTTTGAGGGTTCTTTCTCCGGGAAAGTTTGGAAAAGTTCGAAGAAATAGATTTGCCTGATCGGAGAAATGTATGAGGGAGATTCTGTATTTATCCGCTTGTTCGAGACTATCTTTTTCAAAAGCAGAAAAAAAATCCCTTTCCTTTATTCGAATTTCCATAATCACGTTTTGAATCTGGTTGGCATACCGAACTGAATTTTTCAAAGACTCAAAGTATTTATTTATAGGCGTCTTTTTCTCCCTTTTAAGAACCTTATATTCTATACAGTATATCTCAATTTTATCCTGAAGACTTTTTGCCTGGGCAGAAATGATTTCCAGATTTGAAATCTGACAGAATTGTTGATGTACAATGGAATCAGAAAAATGTTTTTCTGTGTATTCAACCAGTTTTTCTGGCTGGGCTTGCAAATAATTTTCGGTTGCATTCAGAAAAGCCACAAAACTCTTTGATAATTCCTTTTCATTCCTTAAATCATCTGCCTTTAAATTGGCCCTTTCCAGAGCAAGGTGATGCAGCATTTCTTCTTTCAGCCTAATTGCTTTGGATTCAGATTTCTTAAGTAGGATTCGTTTATTGAATTCTACAATTTGAGAATAAATGACCTTTGTCTTTTTTTCAAAATAGTCCAGCTTTTCATTGGCAATACCATTTGATTGTGAAAGAGAATTTGAAAAGAAAAACAGGCAGGTGATCGACAAAATACATGATTTGGTATGTAACATTATGTTATGGGGGTAAAAGTGTAAATCCAATATTTATTCATATCGGTAATAGTAAATAAGAAATTAACTCATAAATACCAAAAAAAATGAAATAAATATTACTTATAGTTTAGATTGAAATACCTATATTTAATATATGTATAATTATATTCCTTGTACTCAATTTGATTGAGCTTATGTTTCATATTTTGTGGATCTTTGATTATCGCAATTTTGGATTTTAGCCTTTTGAAATCCAAATGTTGCTGTATTCATTTTCTTCTTGTCCCTACAAAAGAGTAGGTTGAGTTGAAATAAAATGCATGAAAGGAAGATGACTTTCCTAAAAACAGATACATCCAATCGGCAGGTTAATTTACAGGTAGAATTTAAAAGGATAAAAATCTAATAGTTTAAGGATGCCATGTTCGATAGAGAGCGGCCAGGATCTGGATGAAATCCATTGGTTTGGATTGAGAATGAGAAAATAACTCGTTCCAGATGATCCGGCAAAAGACAATGAACAAGTGGATCCTGTCGAATCTTCAACAAACCTATAATCCACCACAGTTAAATACAGAAAATCACCCAAATTGCGGCCTGTGAAAAGACTGCTTTTTTTCGTTCTGATTTTCGTGTTGGCCATTCAATCCCCTGCCCAACAAAAAACACAATCTTCTGCCCCTTATTCCGGTTCTGAATTAGACCGGCCCAGACTTGTGGTTGGAATTGTGGTAGACCAAATGCGGTATGATTTTCTATATCGGTACTGGAACCGGTTTGGCAAAGGCGGTTTTCAGCGGATGGTGAGGGAAGGATACTCGTTTGCGAATTGCAACTTCAATTATTTTCAAACCAAAACCGGGCCCGGCCACGCCTCCATTTATACCGGAACCACACCAGCCATGCACGGAATTGTGGGAAACGATTGGCATGAAGTGGCAGAAAGCCGGAATCTGTATTGTACGCAGGACGATTCAGTCACCGGAATCGGAAGCAATGATAAAGCTGGAAGAATGTCACCCAAAAACATGAAAACCGGTTCTGTGGGTGATCAGATTCGTTTGGCCACTAATTTTCGGGGAAAATCGTTTGGGATTTCAATGAAAGACCGAGGCTCCATTTTGCCTGCCGGGCATGGTGCAGATGCTGCTTTCTGGTTTGAAAAATCATCCGGAAACTTCATTTCCAGCACTTGGTACACAAAACTGAATGGGAAACTACCTGCATGGCTGGAAAAATTTAACCAGGAAAAATGGGCTGCCCGTTATAAAGATTCTATTTGGAAACCTTTGCTGGATCCCTCAAAATACGAAGCCAGTTCGGCGGATGATCAGATTTGGGAACGATCAATCCTTCCCTCAAAATCCCCGACATTTCCGTACCGCCTTTCCGAAAGTGAGAAAAAGGATTTCGAAATTGTTTATGACACTCCTTTTGGCAATACGATCACGGCCATAGCTACCAAAGAATTGGTGAAAGGGGAGAAATTGGGCAAGGATGAATTTATGGATTTTCTGGCCCTGAGTTTTTCCTGTACCGATGCAGTAGGCCATGATTATGGTCCGTTTGCTATGGAAACAGAAGATACCTACCTCCGCCTCGATCGTGATCTGGAAGATTTTTTCCGTTTTCTGGATTTGGAAGTGGGACAAGGAAAATACCTCTGCTTTCTAAGTGCCGATCACGGCATCCTTGAAACACCGGCTTTTTTAAGGCAAAACCGAATTCCTTCGATTACTTTCAACAGTAATTCAATTGCAGACAGTTTGAAAAACTTTGCCCTGCAACAATTTGGTTCTTCTGCCTTGATTTCCTCCTTCCGGAATCTTCAATTCTACTTCAATCAAGCGGAGATAAAGCGTTTAAATCTGGACCGGAACAAAATAATGCAAAGTCTCATCCCCTACCTGGAAAAACAAAAATCCGTTTGGAGGGTTTTTGCCAATGAAGGAATAAAACCCTTCCCGGCCATACCCATGATGTATAAATATGAAGCCGGCTTTTACAAAGGAAGATCAGGCGATATTCAGGTAGTTCTTGCGCCGGGTGTGCTGGAATCGGGCGGCAACAAAGGCACAAATCATGGAGCTCCGTACAGTTATGACTCGCACGTTCCCTGTCTTTGGATGGGCTGGAAAATACAGCATGGAGAAGAAATTACACCCATAAACATTGAGGACATTGCCCCTACCCTATCCAGTTTGCTCCACATTATGGAACCAAACGGCAGCACAGGAAAAGCACAATCCATTCCCTTAAAAACGTCATGGAAATAGGAAAAATATATACTTGCCGGATGATCCGGATCGATTCGGATGGACTCACTCTGGAGTCAATGGGCGATGAACCGGAAGAAATTTACGTAAAGCCGGATCTGGCTTTTCCTTTTGTGGACGGCAAAACGGAGAAAGTATTCTGCTGGTTACGGGATGCCGAAGGACGATGGTGGGGAAGCATTAAAATGCCTGATATCCTTTTGGATGATGTCGAATTTTTACGGGTTGCCGCCGAAACCAACATTGGTTTCTTTTTCGATTGGGGCCTGGAAAAACAACTTTTCTGTCCGCTTTCGCATGTTCTGGGATTGCCCAAACCCGATATGGTGATGCCCGTCCGGCTTTTATTGGATGAGAAGACCAATCGTTTGATGGGCAGCATGAAGTGGAAGAAAAACACCCTTCCTGCAGGAGAAGAATATTTCAGAAGCAAAGAAGTTGATATCCTGGTAATGGAACCTATGGATCTGGGCTACATTGTTCTCATTGATAAGTATTACCTGGGAATTGTGTATTCCAATCAAACGTTTAAGCCCTTACGAACCGGACAGAAAATGAAGGCTTTTGTGAATAAAGTGCGGGAAGATGGCAAAATCGATATCCTGCTTCAAAGGCCCGGTTATGGTGAAATTGATTCTGCTTCGGATGAATTGCTTGCCAAATTAAAACTGGCTGGGGGGCGAATGGCTTTAGGCGATAAATCACCCGCTGATCTCATTTACAGTCAGCTAAATATGAGTAAAAAGACATTCAAAAAATCTTTGGGTGCGCTCTACAGAGAAGGCAGAATCGCAATGAGTGAAAACAGTTTTTGGCTACTTAGTGAAGAAGACGATTAACTATTAGTTATTTGGTTATAAGTTAAGAGTGATGCCTCTGGTAACTTTAGGCCAAATAATTTATACATGTGGCACTCTAGCGACAATGCGCAACATGGTGACTTTGGCACCACTTCCAGCGTCTTCGTCCTTTGGCGTAGTGCGACCAGAACACCTAACGTAGGAATTTGAATTAAATCAATTTTTCTTCTTCAAAAACAAACTTTCAATCAGAAATTTAAATTCGCAGGTTCATAGCATTTTCTTGCATCAATGCCTTCATTTGCACCTCAGAATATGAAGCAATGAAAGCAATACAAATCCTCTTTTTCTCATTTTTCATCCCCATTCCATACTTATTCGGCCAGGTTCCGGAATGGCAAAATCCGGAAATCGTTTCTGTCAATAGGGAGCCTATGCGTGCGAGTGGTTTTCCTTTCAGATCCCAGGCCGAAGCAATGAATGGAATGGAGAAAGCTACAAATTTTGAAAGCATGAATGGATTGTGGAAATTTCTTTGGGTATCGGAGCCATCCAAAGTGCCTCCATCCTTTGAGGAATTTGCTTTCGAAGATTTTAACTGGGATAACATTCAAGTACCCGGAAACTGGGAATTTAAAAACTATGGTATTCCTATTTACACCAATATACCTTACGAGTTTTCGGCTCAGGATGCAAAAGGAAACATCATTACTCCTACTCCACCGAAAGTACCCGAAAAAGACAATCCGGTTGGCATTTACCGGAGGAGTTTTACTTTACCAAAAGACTGGAGCGATAAAAAAGTTTTTATCCATCTGGGTGCTGTAAAATCTGTCTTTTACATCTGGTGCAATGGTCGGTATATTGGGTATAGCGAAGACAGCAAACTCGCAGCAGAATTCGAACTCACACCTTTTTTAAAACCGGGCAACAACCACATTACACTTAAAGTTTACCGATATTCGGATGCATCGTATCTGGAATGCCAGGATTTCTGGCGAATCTCCGGTATTGAACGGGATGTGTATCTTTTCGCTACCGAGCCCGTGTGGCTCAGGGATTTTTTTGTAAAGGCCGGACTGGAAAATGGATATAAAGACGGCAGTCTTCAAATTGATGCGTCTGTAAAGTCCTATAGCTCATCCAATCAACCCTATTTTCTTGAGGCAGAATTAAAAAACAAGGAGGGTAAATCGGTTTGGAAAGGGCAAAAAGAACTTATGCCACATCCCAATCATACCACTGATTTCACAAATATTTTATCAGCCAAAATCCCGGCAATCAAATCCTGGACTGCAGAAACACCGAACCTGTATTTGCTTGAAATCAGATTAAAAAATGAGAAAGGGGAAATTAAACAGGTGGTTCATCAACAGGTTGGATTCAGAACTGCCGAAATAAAAGATGGCCTGTTTTTAATGAATGGAAAGGCAATCAAATTTAAAGGGGTGAATCGCCATGAACACGATCCGGATCATGCCCATGTGATTTCTGAAACATCGATGCTGAAAGACATTAAGTTAATGAAAGAACTTAACATCAATGCAGTACGAACCTGCCATTATCCAAACCATCCGCGTTGGTACGAACTCTGCAATCAGTATGGATTGTATGTGATTGATGAGGCCAATATTGAAAGTCATGGAATGGGTTACAGCGAAGAAAAAACCCTCGGCAATAAACCGGAATGGAAAAATGCGCACATCGAACGAACCATGAGAATGGTGGAAAGAGATAAGAATCAGCCTTGCATCATCACATGGAGTCTGGGGAATGAAGCTGGGCAAGGTTCCAACTTTGAATCTACGTTTGATCTTGTGAAGCTTAGGGATCAGAGCCGACCGGTTCAATACGAGCGTGCAGAATCCGATCGGAATACGGATGTAATTTGCCCCATGTACCCAAAGCCTAAAGATCTGGTTGCCTTTGCTTCTGTTAAGCGTGACAGGCCATACATTATGTGTGAATACGCTCATGCGATGGGAAATTCGGTTGGGAATTTCAAAGAGTATTGGGAATTAATCTATGCAAATCCACAGCTTCAGGGTGGTTTCATCTGGGATTGGGTAGATCAGGGAATGAGAACCTACCGCAACGGAAAAATGATTTTTGGGTATGGGGGAGATTGGGGTCCGGAAGGCGTGAATTCAGACAACAACTTTCTCTGCAATGGCCTGGTGAATCCGGATCGTGAGCTCCATCCACATGCCTTAGAAGTGAAGCATTGGTATAGTCCGGTGGGGATTGAAGGTGAATTTACTGAGGAGAAAGTCTCCATCCGCCTCAAAAACCGTTATGGATTTCTTGATTTTGCAGGAATGTCGGGCAAGGCGACCTGGTATCTGAATGGCCTGCCGTTAAAGTCAGAAATCTTTAAAATAAAGGCTATCAAACCCGATGAAATACAATCGCTGGCACTTAGCCAACCTTTTGATTTTTTGAAATCGGCAACCAACGAAAAAGGACTTTCAATCGAAATATTTCAGGAAAAAGCGATTGGTCTTGTTTTGGCAAATCATTCGATCGCACAACAATGGATTGAAATACAACCAAAAGCAATCGCAATGGCCGGAACCAAACCGAAAGAAGGAATTCAATTTTCTGAAACTGCCACTGGTTTTGTAATTACAGACAAGGCACAGGTATTTGAAATCTCAAAACAAACCGGACTCATTTCAGCCAACATAGGAACCCGAAAAGAAGTTGTTGGCCCGGAACCGAATTTCTGGAGAGCTCCAAATGACAATGACATGGGTGCAAGAATCCAGAAAAAATGGCGTGACTGGAAAATGGCAAGTGGCAAATGGAATGTTATGATTGAAACCGCCAATTCAACCGATGGCAGAAATACTAAATTCTACACGGTAACCCGAAAAATTGAAAACGGCAAATTAAATGGCGCTGTCCTGATTACAAAAATTACGTATCCGGGCGATGGAAAATTCCAGATTCAGCACAATGCTGCTTTCCCTGATTCCCTCCCCCCTCTTTTCAGGCTCGGTGATGATTGGAATTTGCCGGGTGAATATGATTCGGTCGTTTATTTTGGGAGAGGTCCAATGGAAACCTATTCCGACCGGAAGTCGACCGGAGAAGTCAGGAGATTCTTTTCAAACACGATGAATGAATACCACCCGTACATTCGACCTCAGGAATCCGGAAACCATGTGGATGTAAAAGAATTTTCAGTATTTAATAAATCGGGGAAAGGACTTTACTTCAAAAAAGGATTTCAGGATTTGAGTTGTTCAGCGATTCCGTATTCCATGGATCAACTCGATCCTGCCCCGGAGAAAAAGCAGTATCATTCGCTTGAACTGGAGCCATCGGGTAAAACCTGGATTCATATCGACTACAAACAGGCCGGCGTGGGTGGTATAGATAGTTGGGGACAAGGGCCCATGGAGCCGTATATGATCCGTCCGGGAAAATATGAATGGTCTTATACTGTAGAAATCAGGTAATTTTTCTTTATCACCACGTACCTAAACCATAACCGATAAAGTCAAAACTCTATATTTGCGCCGCCTTTTGGCACAAAACACCAACTATGAAATACAAACGCATACTTTTAAAACTAAGTGGAGAAGCTCTTCTGGGCAAAAAGGGGTTTGGGATTGATCCCAATATGCTCAAGCTGTATGCTTCTGAAATTAAGAAAGTAGCGACTTTGGGTGTACAGGTTTCCGTTGTAATCGGAGGAGGAAATATTTTTCGGGGTGAGGATGCTGCCGGTGCAGGAATAGAAAGAGCGACAGGCGATTATATGGGCATGCTGGCCACTTTGATTAATGCCATGGCAATTCAGGGAGCTTGTGAAAATGAGGGCTTGTATACCCGATTGATGTCTGCTTTAAAAATCGATGAAGTTTGTGAACCATTTATTCGTCGCCGTGCCATCCGACACATGGAAAAAGGGAGAGTGGTGATTTTTGGTGCTGGTATTGGCCGGCCATTTTTCACAACGGATTCGGCCGCCAGCCTTCGTGCCATTGAAATAGATGCCGATGTTGTATTAAAAGGAACCCGGGTAGATGGAATTTATTCCGCTGATCCGGAGAAAGATCCCAGTGCCACGAGATTCAAAAACATTTCATTCGACCAGGTGTATGAAATGGGCTTAAACGTGATGGACATGACAGCAATCACACTTTGCAAAGAAAACGACCTTCCAATCATCGTGTTTGATATGAATAAACCAGACAATTTACTCAAATTGATTCAGGGGGAAGAAATTGGAACCTTAGTTACCTTTTGACATAGACCAGAAAAAAAATAAAAAAAGCAATGGAAGAAATTTCAATGTTTCTTGATGAGGCAATCGAATTAATGGACAAGGCCATTAAACACACTGGCCAGGAATTCAACAAAATCAGGGCGGGAAAGGCTAGCCCTTCAATGTTAGATGGAGTCACTGTAGAATATTATGGTGTAACAACGCCATTGCATCAGGCAGCAACCATCAATACCACCGATGCCCGAACCATCATTATCAGACCTTTTGAAAAGAAACTTATCCCCGATATTGAGCGGGCGATCATCAATTCTGATTTGGGATTGAGTCCTCAAAGCGATGGTGAAGTAGTGAGACTTGTGATACCTCCTCTTACAGAAGAAAGAAGAAGAACACTTGTTAAACAAGTTAAAAACGAAGGCGAAACCGGAAAAGTGAGTATTCGTTCCATCCGAAAAGAGACAAATGAAGAGTTAAGAAAACTTTTGAAAGACGGTGCTTCGGAAGACGATGTCAAAAAAGCAGAAGAAAAAGTGCAACAGCTTACCGACAGCCACATCATCAAGGTTGACCATATGATTGCTGACAAGGAAAAGGAAATAATGACTGTTTAAGTAGATTCATCTTTTTGTATTGCGGGATTTTAACCCGCTTTTTTTTTGACTTAGGGTAAGTTCCTTTGGGCAGGATCAGATACTTAGTTGCTGAAATTCAACCGGATGTATAAAAATGATTTAGGATTCATTCGTTTTTACCAATATCTGGCATCAAATTATGGATGCATAAGTGAGGGTCGGGCTTACACTTCAAAATCAGCAAATCCATCTACATTTCTTACAAGATCGTTCGAATCAGAATCGGGCAAAACAAGGTTTGAAGAGGTTAAACGTGTATTTTAGTATTTCAAAACAGGCAAAAAACAACAACCTAAATTCCAGAGCGCATTCAAAAAACCATCCACTGCACCCATAAGACCTTACACAAAACAATCCCTCTAAAACCACCTTCTTTCATGTTGTCTTAGACGTTTTTCACGTATTTACACTATTGGTCAACAGGCGTAATTTTTACTCCATGCATGAACTGAAAATCAGAATTCCGGACAACATTTTTGACACATAGAAATTACACCCCTGAACAATTAAATAGTGTATCATGAATACTGAGAAGTCAACAAAAAAAGTAGCGTACAGCCCACTAAATGTAGAAATCTTTTTCTATTTCCTTACGCTGATCGTTTCACTGGTTATCCTGCTCTTTACCAACTTATTCTAGACAAACAAGAGCTTCGTTTTTCAACTCAAAAGGTACCACTTGCGGTGCCTTTTGAGTTTTTTGTGCTTTTTGCAGAATCTATCCCTTTTAATCGGAGCTTTGACAATGAAAATTCTGCTGACTGTTTTCTTTTTTTATTGTCTGTATCATGGAGCATTGGCGCAAACAGGTTGTCAGGATCCTCTGGCTATTAACTTCAATCCAACGACCATTCAAACCGATACGTCATGCCATTATCCATTAACCAACGTCTCAACGAGTTCACGAATTCCTTCCCTTCCTGCATCCATTCCCGAATCTTCAGCCTTACTTTTAACAGATGGAAAGTTATTCACGCTTAATGATTCCGGAAACACCCCGGATATTTTTCAACTGGATTCCACAACAGGAGCGATCCTGAAAAAAACGACCATTTCTAATTTCACCAATATAGATTGGGAAGAACTGGCTGCCGACAGTCAATTTCTTTATGTGGGAGATTTTGGCAACAACAGTGGCAATCGAACAAATCTCCGGATTTTGAAACTGAGAAAAACCGCTTTGTACCATCCCGACAGCATCAGCGTTCCCGCCAGTCGCCTTTCGTTTACCTATCCGGATCAAACCAACTTCAATTCTTCAGGCACCCACAACTTTGATTGTGAAGCGTTTTTCTATTTTAACGGACTCCTTCATTTATTTACTAAAAACCGGGGAAACCAGAAAACCAATTATTATACTCTTGATCCTACTCTGGCAACGCAACAAGCGATTCTGAAAGACAGCCTTAATGTGAAGGGTCTCATTACTGCTGCCTCCATCCGACCCGATGGAAAGGCAGCTATTCTTTTGGGATATGGAAATGGGAATGCAGTAGTTTTTACCTGGTTACTCTTTGGATACCAGGGCAGCGATTTTTTTGGGGGGAACCGCCGCAGGTTAGAACTACCCAATGCACTCACGAGTGGTCAGGCTGAAGGCATTTGTTTTGCACCTTCGGATCGGATTTGGGTGAGCAACGAAAAAGTATCCTTTGTACCTGCAGCGGTTAGGCAGTTTTCGTTTAAACCTTTTATAACTCCATTTTTCACTCCTATTCTCCCGGATATAAAGAAATCTTCCATTCAGGTTTTTATGGACAATAATTTAGAAATCATTTCTATTAATGGACTCGCTCAAAATCAGGTGATGTGCGTCTCTGGAATGGATGGAAAGAAAATTTATGAAGGAAACACAAATGCAATTTCAACCCATGGCTGGAAGCCCGGAATCTATCAAGTCCTGATACCGGAAAGCAAAAATGGAAAACTATTCAACCAGCGAATTCTGATTCATTAATTAAAGCATGTTGTTTTTTTTATCCGACTTTGACACCCCCATCCTGGCAGAACAGGAATCCATGCATTGCATTAAAGTACTAAGAATGAAAACGGGCAACCCACTCGAGGTAACTGATGGAAAGGGAAATTGGGGTACCGCCCGGATCGCCGAACCCAATCCAAAAAGGTGCCGCCTGGAAATACTGGAAAGGATTAAAAAAAACAAAGATTGGGAAGGAAGTATCTGGCTTGCCGTAGCTCCAACAAAAAATATAGACCGAATGGAATGGATGGTAGAAAAATGCACTGAAATTGGTTGCGATGGATTTCTATTTGTGCGGACCGCAAGAACAGAAAGAGATCAAATCAATCTGGAAAGACTTCAGAAGGTGGCCGTTGCAGCCATGAAACAATCAGGACAGGCATGGCTTCCTGAAATGATTTGGGCAGCAAAATGGAGCCAGATTCCCTGGGAAAAATTCTCCAGGATCATTATTGCTGACCTTGGTTCTGAAAAAAGAACATTAGAAAGAAAGAAAAAGGATAATTGCCTTATTTTTATCGGACCTGAAGGCGATTTTACCCAACAGGAACTGGCTGATTTGAACACCCGCAAAGCGGAAAGCATCCGGCTCAGGCCACAGGTTTTACGCACTGAAACTGCTGCCTTGTTTGCATTGAGTATGGCCCAACTGAGCGAATGAAACTGAATCCGAACTAGAATCAGACCAATTTCTAACGGTCCATCAACTATAACCTTTTCCCAATTTTACGGTTTATCAATCAATGCTCGCATTTCCTCACGCAAAAATCAACCTTGGCCTTCACGTCCTTAGTAAACGTGCAGATGGGTACCACAATCTTGAAACTTGCTTCTATCCCGCATTTGAGCTTTGTGATGCGTTGGAGATGCTGCCAGTGAATAAAGGCAATGCTGAACTAAAGGTTTTCGGAACCGATTGGACGGAGCCGAAAGAATCGAATCTGGTATGGAAGGCCTTGCAGAAATTCCGCAAAGCAGAGCCGGCTTTTGAAGAGCATTCCTGGAATTTGTTAAAAAAGATTCCTTCCGGTGGTGGGCTTGGCGGAGGATCATCCGATGCTGCATTTGCATTGAAACTCATGGCCGAAAAAGCAGGCTGGGAAAAAACCGATCCCAGACTGCAGCAGATTGCTTCGGATCTGGGCAGCGACTGTGCGTTTTTCTTATTTGATCAACCTATGATCGGAACAGGCAGAGGTGAAATTCTTACCCCAATAGAACTGGATTTATCCAACTACAGAATCGAATTTGATTTTCCGGGCATTCAAATCTCTACATCTATGGCATTTTCTAAAGTTCAACCCAAAGAGCATGAAAGACCTCTGAATGAAATCCTGGCCTTGCCTGTTTCAGAATGGAAGAAATGGTTAAAAAATGATTTTGAAGATTCGGTTTTTGCCCATTTTCCGGTCCTGAGTGGTCTCAAACAAAACTTTTATGAACGAGGTGCTGAATATGCAGCAATGAGTGGATCCGGTTCTACCTTTTTTGGTTTGTTCCGGAAAGGCTGAGAAACCTGATTTTTCCTTTTGCTATGACCAGTGGAAATACTTGATTCTTTTGGATTTCCTTTTATTTCCTTCTAAAAAGAAAAAGCCCCGCCAAGGGCGAAGCTTTTTCTGATCATTAACTAAACCTTTTTCAATAATGCTAACTTTGAACTTTGAATTTCTCTGTCGCATTATCCAAAAACCACGGGTCAAAAGTGGGTTCTATCAGTCATATCCCAGCATCGCATTTACCTTCAATCCTCACATAGGTGCCCCATAAAGGATAAACCCTTCAAAACACAGATTTCCAGCTACTTTTTACCCATTAAGGGCTGAATTCCATGGAAAAATGCCCCCTGTGTGTACCAATAAAATCCTTGAACCTTCATGAAAATATCCTTTTCGGGCCAAATCTGACACCGCAAAAAAAGCCTTCCCACTGTAAATCGGCTCTATTGGAAATATTTCATCCTTTGAAACCTGCCTGCAGAATGATTTCAACTCCTCGGTATGCCGGGCATAGCCACCAAAATGATAATCCGCATTCCAGATAGTGCGGGAAGAATGAACCTGACCTGATTCAGAAATAAGTCGATCCGATTCGATGGACATCCCTCCATTTGATTTCAGAACTTCGATCCCAAGGATATTTTTGTTGGAGTCCAAACCCACCGCAAAACCAGAAATTGTACCCGCGGATGCGACAGGCAAAACAACGGTTTCAATTTCAATTGCCTTTGAAATGGCTTCGGCCCAGCCGGCAACCGATAGAATCGAATTGGGGGAAGATCCGCCCAAGGGGACAAAACAATAAGAACTGAACCCGGAAACAAAGCTTTTCCAGTCAATCTCACCAGAATGAAGGAGCCTGTAATCCGTCCGGTTGATTGGAATGAGTTGGACTCCCCAATCACTCATTTGTTGAATGGCAGGATTTTGAATCCATTCCTCTCTCCCACCTCTGATCAGAAAAACAGCCTTCTTTTTTTGTTCAAAAGCCGCATAAGCCAAAGCAATTAAATGATTAGAAAATGGCCCACCTAAAGATGCATATCCTTCCAGATTCCGGCGGGCTACTTCTTCAAGAAAAGGTTGAAGTTTATACCACTTATTCCCCTGCATCCAGGGATGGATCAAATCGGACCGTAAAACCGTAACCTCGATCCGTGCTTGTAAAAATTCTGGCCTGTTCCATTTCTGAAAAATCAATTCCTGTTGATGGTAAGAGGTAGAAAAGAAATTCAACGTGATGGAAATTCAAAATAGCAACCGTTTCATTTTTCCTTTGGTATACAGAAGAAAAGACATCAAATTGCCGCTGCTAATCTAAACATAACTAAACATTGAAAGAAGAAGCCATTTGTGCATTGGCACTTGCAGGCATTCCAGGCATAGGAAATGTCCTGCTCAAACAGTTGGTTGCCTATACAGGTTCTCATACAGAAGCACTTAAAGCACCAAAGCGACACCTTTCCAAAATACCTGGAATTGGTCCGGCTTTAATTGGGAGTATAGAATCAAACCGGAAATCAGCCATTGAAAGAGCAGAAAAAGAGCTGGAATTGGTAGAAAAGGAAGGCGGATTTATGCACCATTATCTGGAAAAGGAATACCCATCCCGGTTAAAATCGATTCCGGATGCCCCACCTGTATTATTTGGAAAGGGAGTGTTTCACTTTGATGCTCCCAGGACTCTGGCCATTGTCGGAACCAGGCAAGCTTCTGAATACGGAAAAAAAGTGATTGAAGAATTTCTGGAAGAACTGGTTCCATTTAAGCCTGTGATTGTAAGCGGACTGGCGTATGGAATTGATATTGCGGCGCATAAATCTGCCATAAAACTTGGTTTGGAAACCTGGGGAGTGATGGCAACAGGAATTGATCAGATCTACCCATCTGCTCATAAAACAACTGCTCATACTATGTTGAACAATGGAGGAATTCTAACCGAAAACCCATTGAAAACAAAACCGGATGCACCTCGTTTTCCAGCCAGAAACCGCATTATAGCTGGACTTTCAGACGCCGTCTGGGTTGTAGAAGCGATGGAAAAAGGGGGAGCCCTGATCACTGCTCGGCTTGCATCCGACTATTTTCGGGATGTATTCGCACTTCCGGGTACTATTCATCAAAAGGCTTCTGTGGGTTGCAATGAATTGATCCGTAAAAACATTGCTTCAATTGCCTTATCGGGCAAGCAAATCGCCGAAAGTATGGGATGGGTAGATGATGATTTATCAGTAGGAAAACCCGTAAAGAAAAAACAAAGACCGGATGATTTATCAGAATCAGACCACAAGATTCTCGATCTTTTCGAACTCAATGGCAACATTCAGATGGATGAAATTTCATGGAGATCGCAGATACCCATTAACCAGCTCGCATCCCAATTACTTAATCTCGAATTTAACGGTTTGGTGAAATCATTACCCGGCAAGAGATTTGGACTGAGTTCCTGAAAATATTTAAACAACTGCTCTAGTTTTGTAGTCTCAATTCAAAAAAAACTTGGCCGAGAACTATTATCAGATATTGGATGTAGGAATCCGTGCCACGCAGGATGAAATAAAAAGTGCGTATAAAAAACAGGCACTTAAATTCCATCCAGATGTAAACCAGGGTTCTAAAATTTATGAAGAAAAGTTTAAGCAGGTTCTGGAAGCTTATCAGACTTTATCAGACCCTTCGAAAAAAGATCTGTATGACCTGAAGCTTTTTTACAAGTCTTTTCATCACGGTGCTGGTTCTTCAAATTCCGGCAACCATTCACCAGGTACTCCAAAAACAAGAAGAGAAAGGGAGAAAGAAGAATACCAACGCCGAAGGCCCGAAAGGGAGGCGTATAGAGAATATAAAGGACCTCCTTTTAAAGAAAGGGTTACAGTGCATTCAGCAGCACTCACTTTATTGGTTTTAGGCACTGTTGTGATCCTTTTTCTTTGGCTTGGAGATCTGATGAATCATTGGACTGCTAAAGAACATCTGGAGCAAGGCGATTTTGCTACTGCCCTTCAATTTGACGATGAATTCAGTGAAGCATACTTTGCCCGGTTTCAATACCGGAAGAAATTTGTTCAGAATATACCCGTGCTTATTTCTGACCTTCACAAAGCCATTCGGTTCAGCGATGAACCGAAAGCGGAATGGTTCATTGAAAGGGCCCGGCTTTATTTTAAAATGGACAGTATAAATCAATGTAAAGACGATTTTCTGATGGCTAAAACATTGAATCCAACGTCAGATACCGCTTTTTATGCCCTTGGAGAGATCTATGCATTTTACATTCATGATCCAAAAAAAGCACTGACTTATTACGATTCTACCTTGCAGGTGAATAAGGATTTTTACCCGGCCCTTTTTGGTAAAGCGTATATGTTATATCGCCTGAAGCGCTTTCCCCAGGCAATCTCTGCCTTCAATGCCTGTATGAAATATGAATCGAATGACAAGAGATTGTATTTTTATCGGGGGTCAATTTCACTTGCTGTAGGTGATAGTATATCCGCATGCACGGATCTGGATCAATCCCTCACTATGGGAATGGAAGAAGCCAAACCGTTAGTGGATTCGTACTGTAGCAAGACCCGAATTCAATCTCAGCCCTGATCCGCCAGCATTAATTTAACTTTTTCAAAAACCAGATGTGGAGAAACAGATTTAAGGCACACATTGCTTGAACATTTTTCATAATTCCGTCCATCGTAACAGGGTCGGCAATGCAAATGCTCCCCTCCCCAAATCCAGGCTGACTTTGTTTGCAAGCTTGCTTTTTCCATGGGTATCGTTGGGCCAAACAAACCAAGCACCGGGCAATTGGCCAGGTCTGCCAAATGGAGAGGTCCACTGTCGTGCGTAATGAGAAGATCTACTGTTTTCAGGAGAGAAATAAAATCATTGAGTCCGCCTTCACCGATAAAATCATGGCAATCCAGGCCTTTGAAATATTCCTTTACCCAGGCATCAGAAGGCGCTCCGGTAAGAATAATTTCATACCCATCCTGCATCAGTAAAACAGCAAGTTCACGATACTGCTCTACAGGCCAACGTCGAAGGTCATCGTCCCGTAAAATATTCTTCGCACCACCACAGGAAAGCGCAATGACCTTCCGCCCAGTCAATTTTGCACGAAAATGCCTGTGGGAAGGATTTTCGTATTGGAATTGAGGATAGGAAAGAGAAAATGTGAATGGTCCTTCCGATTGTTCAAAGGTCTGAATGTATTCCCATGAATGGTGTCGTCCCGGAATCGGATTCTGGCGTTTAGAGGGATTTTTCTCAAAACGATCCAACTGCCTGGAAAAGACCGGAAGGATCAAGAGTTTGTATAAATTACTGAAGTAGAAGTACAGAACCTTGTCGTAGGTTCGGAAAGAAATCTGAGACCAGACTTTAAATACAGTTGCAATACGGGCTGGGATGGAACCGGATATTAAACGTTTTTCATCCACCTCGATCACTTCATCAATTTCGGAAAACTGCCGGAGTAGTCCGGCAACCTGAGAGCCACAAAGCCAGGAAATCCTGGCATCCGGATGCTTTTTGCGAATGTGACTCACCAGAGGCAAACACATGACCACATCACCAATGGCTCCGATTTTAACAATGAGAATATTCAATCTCCTATGGTTTTGACTTTTTATCCGTGACAGTGAATGCTGCAAATTCCGTGAAGCGCTGCAATACTGGTTTTGATTTTCGATTTTCTTTCAAAAAAAAATGAAAAATTGATTTGGTTTTTGGTGAATTCATTGAAAGTAATATTTATTTTCATTTTGGAATCTGACCTCCACCTGGGTCTGTGACACACAGACCAATATTCTGCCTGAACATCAACATGAATTCTTGCTTCTGCCAATAACCCGAGCTTGGGTCTGTGAGCCACAGACCTCGGTTGTAAAACATTGAATGACGCAAAATTGCTTGAAGCGCTCTGTCTTTTAGGAATTGGGGTAATCTGGCCTAAAATAAGAGAAAATAAAGGTGCTCTCACTTATAGTGAATTGCATTTTGCGAAAAATTTCAAATTTAAAAAGATAATTGCCATTTTTTAAGAAAAACGTGAGAATCCATGGCGAAACCTTACCCGATTTTTGCTTCTTTGCGGGTTGTTCTACCAAGACCGTTTTTTTGCCAACTATTCATGTTAAAAGAAACCATAAAAGGGATTCTCAATAGCCTTCCGTATGTTAGTCATCTTAATCGAGAATTAAAGAAATACAAAACATGGTATCCTCCCGGGCATTACTACAACCCACTTGTGAATGCCAAAGAATTGGAAACCTACGCTGATGTAGTGTTCGACACAAAGAAAAAAACGATACCTGGAATTGATTTTCAGGAGGAAAAACAACTCGAACTTTTAGAAAAATTGATTCCGTTTTACAAACAACTTCCTTTTCCTGTAGAGCAAACTCCGGGTTTCCGGTATTACCTCGGCAATGGAATTTTCTCTTATTCAGATGGAATTTTCCTTTACATGCTGATGAGGCATTATAAGCCAAAACGCATTATTGAGATTGGTTCCGGACATTCATCTGCCGTGATGATTGACACCAACGAGCGGTTTCTGGATAACCAAACCAAGTTGACTTTTGTAGAACCTTACCCGGAACGTTTGTATTCTTTACTTAAAGATGCCGATAAAAGCCAGAACCGGATTTTTGAAAAACCGATTCAGCAGGTGCCAATTGCAGAGTTTGAAGCGCTTGAATCCGGAGATTTTCTTTTTGTTGACAGCAGCCATGTGAGCAAAACGGGAAGTGATGTCAATTTCATTTTCTTTGAAGTTCTTCCTAAACTAAAGTCTGGAGTTTACATTCATTTTCATGATGTGTTTACTCCAATGGAATACCCGAGATCATGGGTTATGAAACAAACCGATTGGTTTGGATTTAATGAAATCTACATTCTCAGGGCATTTCTGATGTACAATCCCGATTTTGAAATTGTGATGTTTAACACATTTCTGGAAGAACACCACGAAGGTTGGTTTCAGAAACACATGCCACTTTGCCTGGAAAATAAAGGAGGATCCATCTGGATCCGACGAAAATAGTTCAATCACACCAATTTAAATACAACCATACCAATTAAATACAACCAACTATGCGACAACTTCTAATTATCCCATTTTTCTTGCTTTGTGCACAGACCAATGCACAACTAATTGAGAATTATACCTTTACCGGTGCTGCCGGATTGGAGGCTACTCTACCGCCAAACGGCCAACCAACCAATGGAACACTTGGAAACATCCGAAGAGGAACAGGCATAAGTCCAAGTCCAGCTGTAAATGCTTTCGGAGGTCTTTCTTTCACAACAGCTGCCACACCGGATACAGCTGATTATTATGAATTCTCTATTGCTTCTAATGCTGGCTTTGTCCTGAATCTTGATAGTATTGTTATTTCAGAAAGAAGATCAAACACAGGTATCCTTGCTTTTGCGGTTCGAAGCAGCCTGGATAATTTTGCTTCAGACCTAAAAGCCTTTGCTGTACCGGATGATAATTTGACCCGGAATAATCAGCAGACTCCACTTGGGGCCTCATTCAAAAATGTGTCTTCAGTAAACACAGTCCGGTTTCGGTATTATGGATATGCAGCCGAAGGCGATGCCGGTACATGGCGGTTAGATTCGATTCGTATTTATGGTCAGATCAATCCAGCAGGAAGCGCAAACCCCACTGTTACTTTTAACAAATCTAGTGATTCAATTCCGGAATGTTTGGGCACAAGTTTGTTTTCGGTTATTCTTTCTCAGGTTCAGGCTACGGATGTTACTTTTAATTTAGCCACATCCGGAACCATTTCTACAAACGACATTGGCCCGATTGGCCCTGGTCCTTATAGAATTCCAGCCGCTCAGACAACCGTTCCATTCACCATAACAACTCAGGACGATGCGCTTCTTGAGGC
>Ga0105049_10002008_pt1 | contig 24044 bp, 21 predicted proteins | sample MAT06_FD_78087 | JGI IMG/M metagenome (GOLD analysis project Ga0105049, IMG submission 78087) | Freshwater microbial communities from Lake Fryxell liftoff mats and glacier meltwater in Antarctica - MAT-06 | ecosystem: Environmental > Aquatic > Freshwater > Ice > Liftoff microbial mat | place...
CCGTGCCTACAGCCGCGCGGCCGACAACAATGTGGCGACGCCGCGCGATATGACTCGCCTGTGCGCCATGATCTACCAGGGTAAAGTGATCGACCGCGCCGCGTGCGACGGCATATTGCATATTATGCTGCAACAACAACTCAACCAACGCCTGCCCCGTTTCCTGCCCTATGGCATTCCTTTTGCCCACAAAACCGGCACGCTCGCGGGCCTGCGTAATGACGCGGGCATTCTCTATGCCAGCGCAACCGATCACATCGCGGTGACTGTTTTCGCGCGCTGGGATGCCAAAGCTGTGGGCGATGACAAAGTGGCCGAATGGGCGCGTACAGATGCTATCGACAGCGCTTTTGGGCACATTGGCAAGCTGCTCTACGATCACTACGCTGGCTAAGCTTGTGCCCAATCGATATACATAGAAAGCGCTGGTTTTCTAACCGTGACAGGCGGGGTTAGAAAATCAGCGCTTTTTGTTACAACTTCACGATCTTATCCGCTTACGTTTTACGCATTGCGCTCGATCAATGGCAGGAACAAGCTTTGGTTCGGGCCGCGAATCTCGCCGCTCGGAATCGATTGTGGGTTACGCTGTGTGAGTAGAATGGATAATGGTTTGCGGTTAGGCGGGGGGCCTTCTATCGAAGTAAAGGGAGTTAGTCTGGTAAATGGATTTATCATTCGCGTGAATTGTGATAAACTATTTGCAGACCTATCAACTACGCTGATTGAATGGCCGGAGATTGGCTCCCTGAGCAAGCGCCGGTAGCTCGGTTTTCTCAGCACTACCTACCTTGTACCTAATGATAGCTATTCCTAAAGCCAAAGCGGATTGCCTTGTGATCTGCTGCTCTAGGAGCATAGACAGCTCAACCGCTTTTGATCAAAGTCCCGAATCTGTTCGATGATCCCACCTTTGCAAACACGTTCACCCGTCACCGATATGCAATTGTTGCGCGCCATTGAGCAACGCGATCAACAAGCTTTCTTAGCCCTCTATGAACGGTATGGCAACCTTGTCTATAGTCTTGCCTTTCGGGTGGTGCGCCATCAAACCATGGCAGAGGAAGTAACCCAAGATGTCTTTCTAAAGATCTGGCAACAGCCGGCGCGGTGGAATTCGGCCTTTGGCCAGTTTAGTAGCTGGCTATTAACCATTACGCGCAACGCGGGCATTGATCGCCTACGTAAAGAGCGCCGCCATTGGACGCCCCACGAACTGTCGGATAGCCTGCTGCAACTGGGGGAAGAAGCTGTCGTCGATCAAAATCCATATTGGTATGACGGCCTGATTCTGGCGCGCCTGTTGCAACAATTACCACCCGAACAGCGTCAATTGATTGAGTTGGCTTTTTATCAAGGCTATACCCATAGCGAACTGGCAGAGAATTTACAGTTGCCGCTAGGGACGGTGAAAACACGCCTGCGCACGGGTTTGCAAAAGTTGCGTACCCTCTGGCTAGAAGCGCATGAAGAGCCAGAGGCCAAAAGCTAGCCGCAGGAATTAACTTTGAACGCTAGCGCACACGCTCAGCCGCGCACTGGGTGTATGGCCGGGCTACATCTGAATCGTGTGTATTCTGCGTTAGCTTCCATAGAAGCAGTAAACTATTGTTAAGTATTTATTTTCTACATAATTGTTCTAGTTACTTGTAATGGGTTTAACAAATACACCGTCCGAGCACTCTAATCCAAATAATGCCCAGCAGCCCGGGATGCAACCGGCGGCTAGCGGTTTGCCTTGCGATGCTCTCGTCGAACTTATGCCGGCCTATAGCGTTGGTGCCGTCGATCCCGAGGAATTCGCTGTCATCAATGGTCAGTTGGCCGCGTGCCCACAGGCGCTCACTGCGTTAGCCAGCTACACCAAAGTTGCCGAAGCATTGCTGTACAGTGCGCTGCCGCGCCAGGCCCCACCCGCCGTAGCGCAGCGTTTGCGCGCCGCGCTTGGCGCGCCCTCAATTCGCCCACCTTCAATTCGGCTACCCTTGCCGTCCAGCAAGCCGTCATATTATACGTTGTTGCCACCACCGGTCATCCAACCCGCGCGCCGGTGGTCCTTTGGGCGGATTTTGGCCAGCGCCGCGGGCGTGGTCTTGATCGCCATGAATATTGCGTTGCTTGTGCAGAATCAACAATTGCGTGCTTCACAAACGCAGATCGCGGCCGAATTGGCCCACCAAAATCGTGCCCTGATTTTTCTGGCCGCCGAAGAACCCAAGGAAGTACTGCTGCCCGCGGCTCAGGAAAATAGTAAAGCCCAGGCCGATGTGCTCTGGAATGACAGCCTTGGCGTCGCGATTATCTATGTGCGCGATTTCCCTACCCTACCGCCAGATATGGTCTATCAGCTCTGGCTGAATAAAGATGGCATACGCACGAGCGGTGGTCTTTTTACGGTGGATGAACAGGGTATGGGTATCATGGTTTTCCCCATCGAACGGGCGATCGATGCCTATGATCGCATGGGGATTACCCCCGAACCAGCCGGTGGTAGCCCCGGACCCACTGGGTCGGCTGTGGTGCGCGGGCCAGTCTAGGCATTTTGCCTGTGTCGATAGGGTTGCGCTCGTGGCCAGCCAATGCGCGCCACGAGTGCCGGCACATAGTCCATGCTATAGGGACGACAACCATAGACACATGCCAGCTGCAGCCGCGTTGCATCCGCATAGGCTTGGACACGTTGCCAAACCGTTGCCGATGATGCATACGCTAGCAGAAAAGCCTCGATGGCGCGTTCGGCGGTGACTAAATCGTAGTAGCCTTGTAGCGCGCGCAGTTCAAAATGCACCAACGCGTTTGCCACATCCAATGCCGCTTCGCCCACGGCCAACAGGTCGAAATCTAAAAGGCCCGTCGTCCCTTGCGCGGTAACGAAGAGTTGTTTATCATAAAAATCTCGATGAAGCAACGCCGGGGATAAGCTGCTTGCCTGTAAGCCAGCACAGACTTGGGCATAATAGGGCGCAAGTGCCTGCGTCGCGGCTGGCGCAAGCCAACCTAGTTGCTGCAGCCACTTATTGAGCACCTGTATTTCTGCCGCCGCTGGGTGGATTGGCGCGCCCGTGGGCGCTGGCAGACTGTGCAACTGGCGTAATGTCTGTCCGGCATAAGCCGCCAATTGGGCAAGATCAGCACTCCTCAATTGATCATAGGCGCTTTCAAAAAATAAGTATCCAGCGCTTGCCAAACAAAATCATTCGTAGGGGCGGCCTCGCAGCCGCCCCACGTTTGGCTCGCTGAGAACGGGCGGCTGCAAGCCGCCCCTACTGGATACTTTATTCTTTGAAATGGCCTTAGGGTCTGTCCAGAAATAAAATAGTGAATTTACGTGATGTTACCCAAGTAAATCTGTCTAAAATCATCCATGTTATTCTTGGACAGACACTTAACTAATTATTAATCAACAATGTCTCTATAAAGGAGCAGCTGCGCTGGCAAAAAATACATGAATTTGGATTTTTCTGGGAAATTGGAAAAGTTAGCCACTATAAGTATGCGGTAGGTGGTCCGCAAATCTAGCGCATACAACAGAATCCGCGCCGCCACCAAAGATATTTTCTGGCGTCGGCGCGGATTCTATGTAGGCTGGGGCCACGAAGAAACAAAAAGTCAGCTTTTTCTTCGTGAAATTTCGTGGAATTAGCTGTTGCCGTGTTTAGCGTTCGGCAATTGGTAAATACAGGTGCTGATCGAGCGTAACGCCGCGGATTTGGGTGGCAACCTGGCTGCCATCTGCCGCGCTATAGCTGTTGACCAATGCCGTGGCCCCAATCACAAGCTCGCCTTGTACATCGTTGAGATCTGTGGCCGGCGTGACGGTATAGTTTTCGCCGCCGATCGTCCAGATGGTATTGTGGATACCTGCTGCTGTGGCCTGATTGCCCGCACTTTGGATGTTCCCAATCTTCAAGTTATCACCGGCCCCTGGTGGCACATGGGTTTCTAACTCGTGCAGAACTGGACGCCCGTTGCGCAGAAAATATTCAACCTTGACATAGGCACCCAGCCCCAAACGCCCATGATCTTCTTTGAATTGGGTCTCGTTCGTGGCTAGGAAACTCAGGTTGTCCAACCACCAGTCGCCCAGCAACCCGGTCGCTGGCATGCTGTCAACAAAGGAAAAGAGCGTGAAGTGACTGCTGTCATCGGTGCCGCTCTCGCCGTTGCTGATCGCGATCTTACGCGCAAGCCGTTGGCCGCTGCTATTCATAAAATATTTCACGCGTACCTTGCTGCCAACGGTAAAATCGCCTTGCGTTTGGTTCAGTTGCGTATCGGCATTGACCGTATAGGTGATGCCGCCCACGAGCCAATCGCCCAGCAGGTTTTCTGTGGGCAGACTCTCAATCGTGCCAAAGGCATGACCCTCTGCGCCCTCGAAAGCCCCATTGCCGTCGTCGTCATTGCCGTTATCGTCATTGTCGAATTTGGTTTCAATTTCGCGCGCTAGATTGATGCCCGCGGCGTCGCTTGTAAAGTGAATTTTGACCGTTGCGCCAACGCTGAAAGCGCCGTTGCGTTGTTGAAACTCGGTGGTCGCATTGGCAGTAAAGGTCATGCCGCCAATATTCCATTCACCCACCAACCCAACTGGGAAGCTCTGTAAGATGCCAAAGAGTTCACCCTCGAACCCCACTGGCAGTGCGGTTGCCGTTGCCGACGGGGTGCCGCTAGGTGTACCCCCGGGCGTACAGTCATCGCTATTTTTGGTGGCAAGCTTGTATACGGTCTGCGGTGTGACGTTGGCGTTATACTCCACCTCGACACAGGCACCGATGACAAACGGCCCCTTTTCTTGGCGTAGACGCGTGCTCGCGTCTACTTGATAGGCAACGCCGCCGATCATCCACGTGCCCAGCAGACCGTTGGTTGGCATCTGTTCAACACGGGCGTTCACTTCGCGTGCGCCGGTGGGTGTTGCTGTAACGCTGGCTGTTTCACTGGGCGTCGCACTCGGTGACGGATTGGGCGTGCTAGAAGCCGCGGGCGTGGATGTGCCATTGGGGGTGGTAGTTGTGGTCGGCGATGGGTTGCTGCCACAATCGTCACTGCTCTTGGTCGCAATTTTGGTCGTTTGGAACGGTGAACTTTGGCCAATATATTCAATTTCGACACAGACACCCAGCGCAAAAGCACCTTTGTCTTGCCGAAACTCGGTGTTGCTGGTGGTGGTAAAGGCCCGCCCTTGCACAACCCAGTCGCCGATGAAGCCACTGGCGGGCATGCTCTCGACGCGCCCCACCCATTCTCCCTCTGCCGCGCGCGCTATAGAACTGTTCCAGGTAATGAAAACGATCAATCCCAGCAGCAATGTGCCTAAAAATCGACCCGTTGGGTGCCCACTACGTCGTTGCTTTACCATTTTATAATTCCCTCTGCATGATAATGATAGATACGCTTACCTGATCGCTTTGTGACAAGAATATAGACTTGCTATGGACAATGTGTGAATGATGTCTTGTCTATACAGAGGTGCAAGCCACAAACGCAAAAAATACATGAATTTGATTTATGGGGATTGAACAAAAAACGGTCCTATCTTCCCAGGGAAGATAGGACCGTTGTCCAGGCAATTATGGGGGTGGGCAAAACGACCGTTCAACAGCGCCCGCCGCGTTATGGGCGCTGTCTAATCACGGGCAGATAAATCTGTGCGGGCAGACTGGCTGGCGTAGGTGGCGTAGCTGGTACATCAACGAGCGCCGCGCTCACATTGAGCAAGCCACCCAATTGACCGGCATAGGCGGGATTGAGCGTATCTAAACTTTGGGCGCGGCCATGCAATTGTGCTGCGATCTGGGCAGCAGACGCAGCGGGCATGGCCTGCCGCGTGCGCGCCGCTGCCCCGCTGACAAAGGGTGCGGCCATCGATGTGCCACTCCAGGTGGCATAGCCACTGCCCAGTGGTCCTACCATGGTGGAGATGATTCCTACCCCAGGTGCGGCTAGATCTACCCAAGCCGCACCATAGTTTGCAAACGGGGCTTTTTGGTTATTGGCATCGACCGCGGTCACTGCAATAACGTCCGGGTAGCTGGCGGGATATTGGGGCTGATCGGTATTCATGTTACCCGCGGCTGCCACCACAATCACCCCCTGTGCGATTGCTTTCTGGATCGTATCGCGCAGCACCAACGAATCTGCATTGGTGCCCAGGCTCAGGTTGATCACATCCGCACCTTGATTGACGGCCCACTCGATCGCATAGGCCAGCGTAAAGGTGTTACCCCGTCCGTTGCTATCTAACACGCGTACGGGTAAGATGGTACTTTGGGGTGCGACTTTGGCGAGAATGCCTGTGACGTGGGTGCCATGTCCCCAACCCAATCCATTGCCTTCATCATCGGGCAGGGCGTCATCGTTGACAATATCCCGACCTGCCAGCAGACGCGCGGCGAGTGTGGGGTGATCGAGATCGACGCCAGTATCCAATACCGCAATTATGGTTCCCTGGCCTTGGTACGTGTCTAGCGTTGTCGTCAGGTTGATTTGGGTAAAGGCATTTTGGTTACTATAGCCCGACGCATCATCGCCTCCCCAATGCCACGTTTTGTAGCCATCGCCTTCGGGAATGCCACCCACATAATTTAGTTCTGCCCAGATCACTTGGGCGGAATCAGCGCTCAACTGGGCGATAATTGTTTCTTCTTGATCGTCGGCGGTTTGGAACAAATGAATATTGCCCGAGGCTAGTAAAGTCTGAAGTGGGATCAGGCCATATTGGCTCGCTAGCGTGGTCGAGAGCACGCCCGTTGCCAGTCGCGCCACAACTTGATTAACCTCATAGTCATCGGGCCGGATCTCAGTTGCCAATAAGGTGCCATCCGTTTGCCACCACCCTTTGGCTTCGATCCATTCGCCGGGCACGGGTATCCCTTCCTCCAGATTGGTCGAGATCTGCGCAACCACTGTATAGGTGATCGTTGTACTGCCTTGAACGATCCAGGTGCCAACGCCATTGGGGCTGTCTGGTGCAGTCAGCAGCAAGCCTTCAACTTCATCTTCTTGCAATTTGATCTTTTCGGCGGCGATCTGAAGCGGTGCTACAAGGATTCCCTTTACTTGGACGCTTTGCCCGATTTGTGGAATACCCTTATCAAATTCGGTTTCACTCGATGCGCGCACGGTGTAGGTGATCTGCGCAGCGGTTACGACAGACCATGTTCCGTAGCCATTGGGATCTGCTGGTGCACCGACGATCCGGCCTTCGATCTCAATATCTTCGTCGTCATAATCAGCAGCTTGGACCGTCAGCCACAAGCTGCCCAGAAAAATGAGCGCCAGCAACAGTGCACCCCACAGTGCGGCCTGGCTTGGGGTACTATCGAACTGCGCACGCTTGGTTTGCCGCGCCGGTGGGTGGTTATGGTAATTTTTTCGAGTGATAATCCGGTAAAATTGCATACGCTACTCCTTATGCCGGACAAGCCAGCATACTGCAAAAAGGCTGGCTACTTACGCGCCAATCACAAAGAAAGACGCCCAATAGTACGGATGTTGGCGCGCCTCGATGGCATGACATTGTGCCGCCTGTAATGCGGTTGCCGGTCTGATGGCTGCATCTTCCGTAACGAGATGCCGATAAAAATGCTCCATCAGTTGGGCTGCCGTGGCGTCGTGTACATTCCACAAACTGGCAATTAACTCACACGCACCGGCACCCAAAAAGCCCCGCGCCAATCCTACCACTTCATCGCCCCCTGCCAACTCGCCCACGCCGCTTTCGCAAGCACTGAGCACCACCAAGCGCGCCGCCAATGGTAGACGATAGAGCTCGCGTACATCGACCCAGCCATCGACCAGTTTGAGTGCCGAAAAGAAAGGATTGTCGGGCCGAAAGAGGCCATGCGTTGCTAGATGCAAAATATCGGTATGGGCCGCAGCCTGCCATAAATTGGCCCGATTGGCTTGTGCATCAAGATAGGTCGTTGCCTGCGTAAAGTGACGTGCAGCCAGCGCGATCTCTTCCCCTGCCGCTGGAATCATCGGGTCGCTGATGGCAAAGCCTGCCCACGCGTGTAGTTTACTCAGGGGAGTGTGCTGGTGACGAAAGACCGCCAGACTGGCGCTGGGTGCATAGCTGCATTCTGCCCGTTCGATCAGATAGTGGCTGCCGTCCCACAACGCATGGAGGGGAATGCGATGGAGCGGGCCAAACGGCACAAAGAGCAGCCGGTTACTCTGAATTTCTGCCGCCAACGGCGCAACCAAGAGTTGATAGAGCTGCAGCAGGGCTTGCTGCAAACGCGCTTCGAGGCGTAGGCTATGCCGTGCAACATAGAGCGGATCCAGTTCGACGCGGCCCAGTTGAAAGCGCAATTCAGCGGCGGCGGCTTGAATGGCATCTACATCGGTCAAGTGCCGATAGACCTTCACGCTTGTGCGATCCACCAAAAATGCCAGAATCTCTTGGTGAATACCGGCATAGACAATCGCTTGCTGGTCCGGGGCAAGCGATTGCTGAAAGGTTGTCAAATCAACAGCCTGCGCCTGTGCCAGCAGCGACGAATGCCGCCATTCGACCTGTTGCAGCGCCGCTTCGGTTTGTTGTAATTGGCGACTGATCTGGGTATCTAGCCGCCGACTGCCGCTTTCGCCCATGATCTGATTATAAAGCCAATGCAGTTGTTCGCGCAGTTCGCGCAAGCGCTGCTGTTCGTCTGCGTCCATGGGCGATTTGTTGGCGGTGTTTGCCTCGTTTGCCTCTGGCGTAGCCGGTGACTCTGGTTCGTCCATGGCGGCTAACAGCCGTTCCAATAGTACGCGCGAGCGCGCCTGTTCGATCACCCCAAACGCTTCCGCTACCGTTGCTGGATCGGTGGGGGCCATGTCAAACAATGTCTGTACAAGATCGGCATACAATTCACTTTTGTCATCGATAAAGGCGCTACGCACTTCCTCAACGACCAAGGTTGCGCGCTGGCCTTCGAGTTGCGCAATCGCCGCTTGCAGGTGCTGGCGCGCTGTCGCATAATCTCCCACAGCCTGGGCGATCTTGCCAAGCATGTGTTGCAGGCGTAGCGCCAGGTGGGGCCAGAAGCGCGTATAATCGTCATGGTCGTTGGGGCCTTTGAGCAGCGTTGCGATTACTGTCGCGGTTTGGCGTGCTGCGTCCAACTCGCCCTCATCGATCGCCATGCGTAAGCGGAGTAAGTGAGCTTCAATCTGTGTGCCTACATCCCAATCGGCTGCGCCGGCTATGTCTGTGGTGATTGGGCGCGGCGTGTCCAATAAAAGCGCCAGCAACTGACGGGCCTGGGCGCGTTGTTGGCGGGCATAGGCAACGGCAGCCTGGGCCAGGCGCGTGCGATTGAGCCAAAAACTATTTTGCAGCGCGGCAAAGTGGGTGGTAGCTTCATCCAAGGCCTCTTGCGCGGCTTGCCACTGTTGTGTGCGCAACAATAACAATCCTTGGGTATAACGGGTCTGGCCCAATTCATAGGGCTGCGTGGCACTGCGGAAGAGCGTTTCACAGTGCGCCAGCAATTGGCGTGCCTCGGGCAACAGGTTGATAACGAGACAGGCCATGGCATATTCCAGTAGCAATTCGTCGGCCACACGCAATTCGGCCAATTCAGCACTGGCAATCGTGGTCTCGGTGCCTAATAGATCGCGAAAGGCCGCTTCAAAACCGGCGAGCGCCGCCGCATACTGACCTGTGCGTAAATGCAGGCGACCCAAATTTGTGCGACTGCGCCCCAGATTAAGCGAATCATCCAGTTGGGCAAAGAGTGTAATGGCCTGTTGGAGGGCAGCTTCCGCGGCCAGCGGTTGATCCAGAAAGGTCAACGCAGTGGCGCGATTCAGATCGCTATGGGCAAGTTTGCTCAGCAATTCAGCTGGTTGCGCGGTCGGATTGTCGCCGCTGGAGTTGCCAACCAAAAGCTGCCGAATCTGAGTATATTCGGCCAAAGCGTCCGTATGGCGTTCTTGGTAGAGCAGGAGCGTGGCAAGATTATGATGTGCAGCTACGCAGCGCATGAGATTGGCAAAAACACTTTCTAGCTCGTTGCCTGAATCTATGGCTAAATCGCTACCGGTGGCTGCGGCAACCGCTAGGCGCGCTGTCGCTTCGGCTTCGGCATAGCGCCCCTGCATAGCGAGAATTTGTGTCAACCCCAGCAAAGAACGACTGTAGCCAATAGCATCACCGGCGCTTTGCCAGTCGGCTTGGGCCTGACGTAGCACTCCCTCGGCGACCGTCAACTCGCCGCGATAGACATGGACGCGTGCTTGGGCATAGGCGATCTGGGCGCGCCGTGCCGGTGTATTGCCCACGGCTATTTCTACGGCTGTGGCAATCGCCAGCCAATGCGCGGCCAGCATGGGCTCAGTTTCGGCTTTGTCCAGTGCGGCAGCCGCCAATGTTTCTACTGTCATTGGGAAGAGCGCCGCTTGATTTGTGAGATAAGCCAGCGCCGATGCGACATCTAGCGTACTTACCTGGGCCAGTTGCTCAGGCGTCAACGGCATGGTATCCTCTTCAGACGGCATGTTACGCAAGCTCCAGAGCATGAATGACGCTTGTCGCACCGCTGGCGGGCACAAAGTACACTTGGTAGCGCCCTGCTGGCACAGTGCCCAAGCGGAAACGTCCACTGGCTTCACACTCTGTTGTGACAATCATTGCGCCACTGGCTACATCATGCAATTCACACAGGGCGGGTAAAAGTGTGGTTGACTCTTCCAGCGTTACCATTTCACCTTCAATCTGAAATTGACCTTCTTGTGGCGCAATCAGCAACTCGATTTCGGCCTGTGGCAACGCATAGAGCAAGCGGTAGCTGGCCACTTGGGCATTGCGCACACCCTGCCACGCCGGTTGCTGACGCCCATCCCACTGTAACTGTGCGATGATGAACTCGGTCAGACGCTGCGCCAGCGAAGGGGCCGGTTGCACCTGATCGAAAAGTTGGAAATAACGGGTCAGCGCGGCATCGGTCGGCTCACTGGCGCGCGTAATTTGGAATTCATGGGTCAGGATTTGCATGGCATCCCATTGCGCTTGGCAAGCAGCGCACATGCCGAGGTGTGCTTGTTCGGGTTCGCTGGCGGCAACACGCTCAAAAATCCATTGATAGAATATATCTTCTTGTATATGCATCATGGTCTATCTGCTTTCCCGTTCCTCACGCGCTTGTTCCTCTATACCAAAGGTGGCGCTTGGGGCGCAATAAAATACATCAATTTTATGAACTTTGTGCGCCTTCGTTGCGCCCAGTACTGGCCCTTTGCTAGCCTGACGTGGCTGTAAAACCGAGGCCCTCTAGAATGGTGCGCAACTGTTGTAGACAGCGATTGCGCGTGGGGCCAATACTGCCCTTGGGAATGGCGAGCGCGCTGCTGATCTCGTCGTAGGACGGCTCGTGCTGGTCCAGAAAAATCAGGGTGAGCAACTGGCGACACCGATCACCCAAGATGGCCAAGCCTTGGGCCAGGGCTTCTTGGTCTTGCCAGCCTTGGAGCAACGCTTGCATCGAAGGCGTATGGCCGCCAAGCGGTTGGCGTGTCTGCGGCAATTGTGTATCGGTCAGTTCGATTTCGCTGAGCGGCTGCTCGCGTTTGTATCTTTGTAAGACGCGCCAACTGGCGCGGCGCGCCGTGGTCATCAGCCACGCCGGCAGGCTTTCCGGATCGATGATCTGGTGAAGCTGTTGGGCCAACGCCAGAAAAACCTCTTGACCAATATCATCTGTTTCCGCCGGAGCCAAGCCATAGCGCACGGGAATCGAATGGACCAAACGCGCATAGCGGCGGACCAAGTGTTGCCAGGCGGTGGCGTCGCCGTGGCGACAACTTTCGATTAATGCTTGATTGGTTATCTGAGTCATCGGTATCATTGCCATTCGCTTTATCTGGTTCTTTATCTAGCGTATCATACTGGATTCGCCCCATTTCGTCATTTCCTGGCGCGGTGAATGGACGTGATATGCGCGCTTTGCCGTTCGCATGGCTCATAGCAGGCGTCAACTTTTGGTTGTTTTCTGGTTTTGACGTAAGATTGTGCAAATAAGAACTATTCAAGCAAGAATAAAAGGAAAAATGATGATATGAATACAATGTTAATTTTGCGTGAAGCGCATTCTGGATGGCGTATGCTCGTGATCCTGGTAGTGCTACTGGCTTTGATTAAGTTCCTGGTTGGTTGGCTTGGTAATCAACGCTGGAAGAAATTGGATCAAATTCTTGGGGCAGCCACGCCGATTGTGATTGATATTCAGTGGCTACTCGGAACTATCTTGTGGATCATGCAACAGCGTTGGACCCCTGGCAGTACTTTGATCAGTTGGGAACATCCTGTAACTATGACATTAGCCTTAATTGTTGGCCACGTTACTTGGTCGCGCGCCAAGCGATCAACCAGTGATGTGGCCAAGTTTCGCATTGCGTTTGTTGGTTTTCTAATTACTGTTCTGCTAATCGCAATAGGTGTATCGCGTATTTTAGGAACCTCTAATATTTTCGCAATGTAATAACCATTACTATTGTTCTGCGATCAGTAGGATGAACACGGGTGATAGCATTCCGGGATAGCACCGGGAGATAGGGCAAGTCAGCGAATAGAGTCAGGTGCTATCCCGGAATGCACCTGACTCTACTCAGGAACTTCAATTGTGTCTTTGTGCCCCACTGTGTTTTGTGTGTAAATTTTAGCGGGCAAATTTGCCACTTTGGGCGACGCGTGCTACAATCAGGAGCGTTGTTTAGCACGCAGTGGGGGATAGTTTAATCGGCAGAACAATGCGCTCTGGACGCATCGGTTGGGGTTCGAGTCCCTGTCCCCCAGTATCTTCCAGGAGAAATGCCTCACCAGGTACGGTGAGGCGTTTTTGATCGTAGCGTCTAGAGTAGATGGGGCTTGACAATGGATTGGCTGCAGAAAACCGTACACCTGACCCCCAAATCCCGTGGGTTTCATTTGGTCACCAATGAACTGTTGGCGCAATTGCCCGAGTTGTCCACCTTCACTATTGGGGTCGCACAGCTCTTTATTCAGCATACCTCGGCTTCATTAGCGCTCAGCGAGAATGTAGAACCTGAAGTGCGTGCGGATCTGGAAACGCATTTCAACCGCTTGGTGCCCGAAGACGCTCCGTACTACACCCACACCTACGAAGGTCCAGATGATATGCCAGCCCATATTAAAGCCGTGCTGATTGGCAGCAGCGTTACGATCCCAGTTACCAAAGGCCGCTTCAACCTGGGGACATGGCAAGGTGTCTATCTGTGTGAGCATCGCCAGCGCGGTGGCCCACGCCGTTTGGTTGTCACAATTTGGGGCGAACGTGGTTGAATCGTTTTGGGTGGCGCTGCGTATGGTATGAATACAGCTACAACGGAGCTACAACGAAGCAACAAATCAAATAAACTATCAGCCAATCCGATGTCCAACCTATATCACGATCCTCTCTTCGCGTCGCTCGATGCCGACGCACACCTGGCAAGAATTGGCGGTGGCAATGAGACAGAAGTCTATTGTACCGATGCCCGCCGCTATGTGGTTAAAGTCAAACACCACCAAGCCACTTCGCTCGCCGCAACTCTGAGCCAAGCCGCGACCCTGCGCAAAGCTGCCCGCCGTTTTGCGACTGTCATGGGGCAGCAGCATAGCATTCCCAGTGACTTTCTGATTGGGCAAGATGGCGCGGGGCGGATCCAACCGCTGGTGATGCAGCCCTTTTACGCCGAGGCACAACCCCTGTTTGCGCTAGATTATGATCGCCTTAGCCGCGCACAGCGCGTGCAGATCGCGCGCCAATTGCTGCACATTATACGGCGCGCCGTCGCCACCTATGGCAAACGGGGTTGGATGCCCGATCTCTACGGGCGGACGAGTGCCAGCCGCGCCGAGCGCGAACGGCTCAATCATTGGTATAGGTTACCCTGGCGACTGTGGAGCTTCCTGATCCAGCGTAATTTGCTGCGCGCTCACAATCTGATGCTGCACGCGGCCCCGGACTCGCGGATTATCTTGGTCGATTACGACCCTGTGACGCGCGGGAAAGTCTATCAACTTATCTACTATCATATCCGCCTTTGGCTTTTCTGGCGCGACCTACTGTTGATCGGCGTGATGGTGCTGACGGGGTGGGTGCCAGGGCGCTAAAAGATTTTGCTCCGGTTTGTCGATGCAGACAGCACCTTGGGTGAGGCTGTTACTCTGTTCGCGTCTTCTGTTATGGAAATGTAATACAAAATCCCTGTTTTCCTGTAGTAAATTACGTTAGGTCATAGAACACAAGATTCAGCGCAATCAGTCGGCATTTTTTAATAGAGCATTGTCGCCAATGTGTGATTAGCCGGGCTGAATCCTACTGTAGAGTACGTACAAAATAATACGTAGGATGACGTAGGCTTTACGCGTCACCTTTTAATCGGTGTCCCGTCATCATACACAGATGACGCTGACGCAACCGATCAAATAAGTGCTCACAGCGGTGGGCGCAATGGCTATGAGTATCATAGGAGACGATGATGGGCAGCAAGTCAGGTAACACAAATTATGATATCTTGGATAAAATCTCGTCCGACAGCGATTTGGCGCAACGCCTAGACGATTTGCGTGGCATTGGCCGCCATGAGGCTGCCGAGGGCACCTGGATCACATCCAAAGAACAATTTGATAAGCTTTACAAATCAGTTGACGATCTGGAAAAATATTTGCGTTCATAATGGTCCATGGCTTGAACATTGCTCCCCTCTCGACAACTCAATATTTTATCAACAAGATCGATATAGACTGGCCTAGAAGATGTACCTTCTAGACTACCCAGAACGATGTGTTCAACGAGTAGCACATCGTTCTTTTTTGCATCCTTAGCTCCGGCATACTGCCCTTCTGAAATGGTAGAAATGGCAATCGCAAAATAGACCTTTTGATCGCTCTCTGGTACACTGCTATCTATTATGGCACGTAAAAAACTGCAAGGACAAGTAGCGATCATTACAGGCGCGAGCCGAGGACTGGGTGCTGGTATCGCCGAACATTTGGTGCGTGCTGGTGCCAGTGTCGTGTTGACGGCGCGCACAGTAGAAGCGTTGGAAGAGCAGGCTGAACATCTGCGCAGTTTAGGCGGCCATGTGCTGACCATTCCGGCAGATGTAAGCGACCCCGAAGCGGTGGGCACGCTGATCGAGCAGACCGTAGCGACCTTTCAGCATATTGATATTTTGGTCAATAATGCAGGCGTGGTTTGGCCTATCGACGAAGTGGCAGAAACCGATCCCGATGAATGGGCCTATAATATTCATGTCAATCTGCTTGGCCCATTTTTTGCCATCTATGGGGTTTTGCCCACCATGATCGAGCAGGGCTATGGTCGCATTGTTAATGTGAGCAGCGGTTTGGGGCGCACGCCTGTTCCTGGGCTGAGCGCTTATGGGGCCGCCAAAGCGGGCGTCGATCAGCTAACCCGTGTTCTCGCTCTGGAACTTGCCAAGACAAAGATTACCGTGAACGCGCTCCATCCTGGTGTTGTTGATACCGATATGCAGGCCGATTTACGCAGCGTGGACACTACGGGCAGCCAACTTGATTTGCAGATGTTTCACGATTTTCAGGAAGACGGCAAGTTGATTCCGCCACTGGTAGCCGCGCGATTGGTTTACTGGCTAGTTGGTCCATGGAGCAGCAAACGCTCTGGCGAAATCTTTAGCTTCCGCGATGATGCCTGGTTGGCCCAAGTTGACCAAGATTTGCTGAATCCCTAGCCCATGCCTTCCTCTGGACGGCCGTCCAGAGGCGTTTATCACCGCGATTGGAACCTGCTCCGCCCCTCCTTACGTTCCCTACGATCAGGATTACTTGCCCAGATCATGCTAGAATTGCAATTTTTATGCATGTTGCAAGCTCGGTGTCATCCCAATGGGTCACGCTGTGTGACATAATAATCGCTGGATTCAGCCGGTTTCGCTGGCCCAACTGTTGCCTGTGGGCAAGAAATGGGCAGCGCTCTAACCGCAGAGGATCAAAGGTGAACCAAAATGATCGATATCGCAACAAGTAGGCCGCCAGTGCAGCTGCAACCACACCTAGCCATACCACCAAGCAGCACAGAACTATTGCCTGTCCATATTCGTGGCGGTGTGCATCACAATTTGCTAGCACCCGATACGGTCACCTTTGTGTTTTATGCGCCTTTTAAGCCCTATGTAAGCCTGGTCGGTGATTTTAATGATTGGAATAGCCGCGCCAACCGTATGGTTACCGATGGGCGCGGCGTGTGGTGGACAACCATTCCGCACCCTGGCAAAACCCATTACGGCTATTACGTGGCGATCGACGACCAATCGCATGTGTGGGTGGGCGATCCATACGCGACCCAGGTCGAATGGACGGAACGAACCTCGTGGGCCTACTTACCCGCGCGTAATACACCCTTTGTGTGGCACGATCAAACTTGGCAAACGCCACACCTGCGTGACTTGATCATTTATGAACTCTGCGTGCGCGACTTTGCTGGTAGTTGGCTCGTAAATCGCCCACACTATGGCACTTTTTGCGACATGCTTACCTATATCGATTACCTGGCCGAGTTGGGGGTAACAGCTATTGAGTTGATGCCCATCCAATCGTTCCCCGGCGATTCAAGTTGGGGCTATAATCCAGTTTTCTATTTTGCGCCGGCCCATAGCTATGGCACACCTGCCGATCTCAAACGTTTGGTCGATGCTTGTCACACTCGCGGGTTGGCAGTCATTCTGGATGTCGCGTTTAATCATGCTTGGGGGCAACAGCCTTATTATCAACTGTATCCGCCAATGTATGGCCCCAAAGGCGAGTGGCTGGCCGATTGGAATCCCTTCTTTCATCATACGCCACAGGCCGTCAATGGCTGGGGCGGTGTTGATTGGGATCACTTTGCCGCCGAGACGACACGCTATTTTCAAGATGTCGTACAGTTCTGGCTGCGTGAATATCATGTTGACGGCTTTCGCTTTGATTGGGTTTGTGGTGTCGATTATGATAGCCAGAATCCTATGAATCCTGGCTTTGATCCCTATCACGGTATCAGTGCGATTGGGTGGGCGGCGCGCCAGGCCAAGTCGGATTGTATTTTGCTGGGAGAATATTGGCAATTAGAAGGCACCCATCCCGAGAAAACCGCGGCCAAGCTGGTCCACGATACGCCATTAGATGCGTACTGGAATGGCGATTTTCATCATGTGATCGATGATGTGCTGAATCAGCGCTGGGCCTGGGAGAGAAATGACATTTTTCGCGCCATTGGGGGCTTTCGCGAGAGTGGCTGTACAACGGCTACACAGATTGTAAATTATTCGTGTAGCCATGATGAAGTGCGGCCTGAGCATGAAATTATTTTCTACTCACAGTCCCACATTACGCGACCGGAAGGGATGACCATCCCTCAGATGGCGCAAGCCAAAGCGCTTTTGGGCCTCGTCACCTTGCTGACTGCGCCCGGGATTCCCATGCTCTATGCTGGCCAGGAATTTGGCGAAGATGCACCGCGCACAATTGACTTTCAACCGTTGCATTGGGAGAAATTGCAACAGCCGACGACCTATGGCTATTTTCGGCTGATCAAACGGCTGGTGGCTGCCCGTCGTGCGCATCCCGCACTTGCCAGCGATGATATTCGCTTTTATGCCGATGATTTCCCTGCCGAGCAAGTGGTACGCTTTGATCGGCTTTGGGCGGGGGAACCAGGCAAAGTGCCGGTAGATTTTGTGGCCGTGGCACTCAACTTTGGTGGCGTGGCGCGCAAGGTCGAGTTGACGCTGCCCTGGCCCGGGCGTTGGCAGGATCTGCTCAGTGAGCAGATTTATACAGTTGCGCAAACCTTTGCGATTACACTAGCTCCCTGGCAAGCGGCTGTGCTCACATTTTTGGATAAATAACTGCGCGTCCTCTCTTCTTTCTCCTCATATGTACTCTCATATGTACTGCATTGCCTATTCTTGGGCGATCCTCATGCCGCGGCCCTTGCTGCTGGTGGTAAGTTCTCTTTTTCACATTTATAAAATTGTTGCAACTCATCTGTGTCTGTATTACAATAGAATCACAAATCATCTGTATCCTGTACTCCTGAAATTGTATGTGCCTTGTGGTAAACTTGTGCTAGGTGATTGCAGCGAGTGTGGAGTTTTTTGAATGATTTATCCATCATGATCGACAACAGTGAAATCGACACCGGTGCATAGAAACAAGTTCTGTTTGCGTAGGATGATCTGTTCGAATTTTACCCATGTGGCTATAGACGATGGACGCCCGCTACTTTTTCTGGCCGGCTACATTCGCACAGCGCTGCGCTTACCAAACTTGTGACGATGCCACCCTTGTCCAGACGAACTCAAGTGAGGAGTAAGTATGGCAGCAATTGCATTGACACGCTCGACGATCGGCAAAAAGGTAATTATGGCGGTCACGGGCATGATCTGGATTGGCTATGTAGCCGTCCACATGTATGGCAACCTCAAAGTGTTTTTCGGCCCAGAATATTTTAATCATTACGCCGAAGGTCTGCGGGTGTTGGGTGAGCCACTTTTGGGCAGATTGCATCTGTTAACCGTTGCCCGCATTGTGCTGGTAGGCTCCATCGTCGCCCATGTATGGGCTGCGGTTTCCTTGACCCGCCAGGCGCAAACCGCACGTCCTCAGCGCTACGCCGTCACCAAACGCGTGAGTGCCGATTATGCGGCGCTGACTATGCGCTGGGGTGGCGCTACGATTTTCTTCTTTATTCTCTATCATCTCGCGCACCTGACCTGGGGTGTATCTCTGCTAAACACCAATTATGTGCTCGGGGAAGCCTACCAAAATTTGGTCAACGGTTTCCAGAACCCTATTAACGTAACCCTTTATCTGCTGGCCCTAGTCGCGCTGGCTTTCCATTTGTACCATGGCACCTGGAGCATGTTCCAGACGCTGGGCCTGCTTGATCGCAATACAACGCCACCGGTACGGGCGCTGGCCTGGATTTTGGCCATCGTAATTCCTGTGGGATTTGCCGTTGTCCCAATCTCGGTGATGCTGGGTATTATTGCGCTACAATAATTTCTTTTATCTATGTGCTCGTAAAACTTGTTGTGTAGACTTCGTAAAATAAGTTTTTTGATCGATGAAGTAAGGAGTAAGGGATGACTACAACTACGTCACCCACTGTGAAAACAATGCCGGTTTTTACCGAGGCAACTTTAGATGCTGGCATTCCCTCGGGTCCAATCGAGGGAAAGTGGGAAAAACATAAATTTGAAATGAAATTGATCAATCCGGCCAACAAACGTAAGTTTACCATTATTATGGTCGGTACGGGCTTGGCCGGCGCTTCTGCTGCAGCGTCTATGGGTGAACTTGGCTATAATGTCAAAAGTTTCTGCTATCAAGATAGCGCACGGCGTGCCCACAGTGTGGCTGCCCAGGGCGGTATCAATGCTGCCAAAAATTATCAAAATGATGGGGATAGTGTCCAACGCCTCTTTTATGATACGGTAAAAGGTGGCGATTATCGCGCCCGCGAAGCCAATGTCTATCGCTTGGCCGAAAATAGCAGCGCGATTATCGACCAATGTGTCGCCCAGGGTGTCCCCTTTGCCCGTGAATATGGTGGCATGCTCGATAACCGCTCCTTTGGTGGCGCACAAGTATCGCGCACCTTCTATGCGCGTGGGCAAACTGGCCAACAACTGTTGCTGGGTGCCTATCAAGCACTGTCGCGACAAGTGGCGGCTGGCAAAGTGGAGCTCTTCCCGCGCACCGAAATGCTCGATTTGATTGTGATTAATGGCCGAGCGCGCGGCATTGTGACACGCGATATGGTCACCGGTAAGATTGAGACTCATCTGGCCGACGCGGTTGTGCTGGCGACGGGCGGCTATAGCAACGTCTACTATCTTTCCACCAATGCCAAAGGTTGTAATACGACGGCGATCTGGCGTGCCTACAAGCGTGGCGCTTTCTTTGGCAATCCTTGCTTTACGCAGATTCACCCCACCTGTATTCCTGTGGCCGGTGAAGAACAGTCCAAGCTGACCTTGATGAGCGAGTCGCTGCGCAATGATGGCCGGATTTGGGTGCCGCGCAAGGCTGATGACAAGCGCCGTCCCAATGAGATTCCCGAAGCGGAGCGCTACTATTTCCTCGAAGAACGCTACCCCAGCTTTGGCAACTTGGTGCCCCGTGATGTTGCCTCGCGTGCCGCCAAGAAGGCCATCGATGAGGGCTACGGTGTGGGTGAATTGAAAAATGGCGTCTATCTGGACTTTGCCGAAGCGATTAAGCGCCTGGGTCTCGAAGTGATTGTGGACCGCTATGGCAATCTCTTTGATATGTATGCAAATATCACGGGTGAGGATCCATACAAAGTGCCTATGCGCATCTATCCTGCTGTCCACTATACCATGGGTGGCTTGTGGGTAGATTATAACCTGATGAGCACCATTCCGGGTCTCTTTGTGACTGGGGAAGCGAATTTCTCTGACCATGGGGCCAATCGCCTGGGCGCAAGCGCGCTCATGCAGGGGCTTTCTGATGGCTACTTTATCTTGCCCTATACCATTGGCAACTACTTGGCCCAAAACAAACTCGAAGCGGTGACAACCGGCCACGAGGCGGTGAAGGAGGCGATTGCGCAGGTAGAAGATCGCATCAAAAAGCTGTTGAACGCCAAGGGCAAACGCACGGTTGACTCTTTCCATCGCGAACTGGGCCGGATTGTATGGGATTATTGTGGCATGGGCCGTACAGCAGAAGGCCTCAAGATCGCGCTCGAGAAGATCCCCGCCCTACGCGCCGAATTTTGGGCGAATGTCAATGTGCTGGGTAGCCATGACGAATTGAATCAGGCGCTCGAGAAAGCCGGTCGGGTGGTTGATTTCTTTGAATTGGCCGAGCTAATGTGTATCGATGCGCTGCATCGTAATGAATCTTGCGGCGGTCACTTCCGCGAAGAGAGCCAAACCCCAGATGGTGAGGCGCTGCGCGATGATGAAAACTTTGCCTACGTGGCCGCGTGGCAATATTCTGGCAATGATCATGCTCCGATTCTGAACAAAGAACTGCTTCACTTCGAATATGTAAAGCTGACCCAGCGTAGTTATAAATAAAACGAATAGCGTGCCACGCATTACAGGGCACGCTATTCGTCATCTATAGAAAGCAAGATGATTATGAAGTTACACCTAAAGATCTGGCGCCAGAAAGGGCCAAGCAATGCGGGCAATTTTGTTGAGTATGATCTGGCTGATGTCAGCCCAGATGCCTCCTTTTTGGAGATGCTCGATCAACTGAATGAGCAATTGCAAACTAAAGGCGAGGTTCCTGTCGCCTTTGATCATGATTGCCGTGAAGGGATTTGCGGTTCGTGCGGCATGATGATCAATGGCGTTGCCCACGGTCCCAAAAAAGGCGTGGCTACGTGCCAGCTCCATATGCGCACCTTCCACGATGGCGACACCATTGTGGTCGAACCTTGGCGTGCCACTGCTTTTCCGTTGATCAAAGATTTGGTCGTGAATCGCGCGGCCTTTGATCGCATTGTGCAAGCCGGCGGTTATATCTCGGTTTCGACGGGCGCAGGCGTAGACGCCAACAACATTCCTGTTCCTAAAAAAGTAGCCGATCAATCCATGGATGCCGCGGCCTGTATTGGTTGTGGCGCTTGTGTGGCGGCTTGTCCGAATGGGTCGGCCATGCTCTTCACCGCGGCCAAGGTCGAGCATCTCAACCTGTTACCGCAGGGCAAGGCTGAGCAATATGACCGTGCCGTGCTCATGGTACACCAGCACGATGCCGAAGGCTTCGGCGGCTGTACCAATATCCGCGAATGCGAAGCAGCCTGTCCCAAAGAGATCAGCATCGACTTCATTGGCATGCTCAACCGTGATTACTATGTTGGCACCCTCAAGGGCGCGGGCAAGCGTGCCTAGTCCTGGCTAAGTTGATTGACAAGCAAGGTCGGCATCCCTGGATGTCGGCCTTTTTGTTTGCTGGCTTGTTCGGCAAAAAGCCATTACCGGGAATTCGCGGTGTTTAGTATAATAGAGCGGTACCCCGCGTATTGTTTTTGTCAATAACCGTGCCCTATCCTCCTGGGCACCAGTGCAAAGAAGGCATACTTTGGATCGTCAACAGACTACGCTGGGCCTGATTGGCTATGTTTTTATTGGCACCGCGGCGGTGCTGCTGCCATCGGTCATGCCCTTTATCACCGCCGAATTTGCAGCAACGGGCCTGACGCTCTCTACCATTGCGCTGATCTTTCCGGCGGGGGCCGCGGGTAGCATGTTGGGCAATGTGCTTTCGGGGATTGGCTCCGACTTGATCGGGCGGCGACGATTGGTTTGGTTAGCGGCGTTGTGCCTGGCAACGGCCCTAGGCTTGGTCGCCGCGACTAGGTTCTGGCCGCTCTTTGTAATTGGCTATATTTTGGTCAGCGCCTCGCAAGGCTCGCTATCAACTGGCATCAATGCCATGATCGCCGATGCCAATCGCGCGGCGCGCGGGCGTGCTTTGAATATGTTGCATGGCGTTTATGGGGCCGGGGCCGCGATCTCGCCTTTGGTGATTGGCTATTTGATTGGGCGTGGGGTGGGGTGGCGCTGGGCGTTGGCTGGCACTGGTCTGATCTGGCTGACCTATAGCTTGGTCGCCTATCTGTTTTATCGCACCGAAGCGCCAAACGAGCAAGGCAAAAAGGTGCAAAAACTCGACCTGAAAATGCTGCGCGAGGGACCCTTCCTGGCGCTGTTCCTGGTTGCCTTTATTTATAACGGCGTGGCATGGAGCCTCTTGGGCTGGATCGCCATCTTTATGCAGCGCTCGGCTGGCTTTTCTACCTTTTTCTCGGTCTCTATGATCTCGGTCTTCTATGTGGCACTCATGATTGGGCGCTTTTGGTGTGCCGCCTATGCCGAACGCATTGGGTATGCCACGATCTTCCTGATCTTGGGGCTGATCATTACCTTCACCTATCCGTTGGTCGTGCTGGGCAATCCACTCTGGGTTGTCGTGGGGGTGTTTCTGACGGGTTTGGGATTATCGGGGCTTTTTCCTACGGCATTGGCCTATGCTTCGCGCCGCTATCCCGAACAGACCGGCACCGTCACCGGCACCCTCAGCGTGGCGATGGCGCTTGGCGCAATGGCACCCCCGCTGTGGACCGCGGTCATTGCCGAGCGCTGGAGTTTTCAAGTGGCGCTCGGTGTGAATTACATTATGGTGTTGCCGCTCATCTTTGTTGCGCTCTACCTGGGACGCAGCGAACTGCATACGCGCGAGCCGCAGCCCTTGATCAAGTTGGCACCCTGATCCGAACAGTTTCATCTAGAAGGAATTCATTATGTCTCGCGTAACAGTGCGGCCAGCGCAGGCCGATGATTTATCTAGCATCGCGCATCTTTTGCGGCAACTCTACGCGGCAGAACTGCCGGGTGCACTCTCTGGTCCTGTGGCAGGGCAGGAGAACGTGCTTCGTTTTACATTAGATGCCAAAAATCAGCGTGGCTTGCAACGGCGCTATGTGGCGTGTCTTGCCGACGGTCAGATCGTCGCGACAGCGGCAATGGAAGTGCCCGGCGAAGTGCCCTACGAACGCGCACCCGATGGTACGATTGGTATGGCGCTCAAGGAAATGGGCTATGGCCCCACCCTACGCCTCCTGTTGACTGTGGCGCGTAGCATGGTTGGCGGCTATCGCCCACCCCTATCTAACGCCGCATTTTTGCATAGTGTGGTGGTGGACGATAGCCAGCGGGGCCAGGGTGTTGGCCGCGCCCTCGTGCATGCCATGGAAGCCTACGCGCTGGCAGCGGGCTATTCATCGATGCTGTTGCAAGTTTTGGCGACAAATCAGCCGGCACAGCGTTTGTATGCGCAACTGGGGTATCAGCAGATTTGGCAGTCGCCGCCGTGGAGTCGATTGGTTAGCTGGCCCAGCTATGTATTGCAGAAATCATTGACTGGTGAGCTACCCAAGGCTAAAGCGCCTGGGCTTCCAAGTCGGTGACTTGGAACTTTTCGGGGGCTGAACGGCTTACTAGCGCCACTCATGTCGATCTTGCGATCATCCACCCGCGTAACTTTC